>Ga0208058_1000006_pt1 | contig 79684 bp, 63 predicted proteins | sample DeeseametaMP1092_FD_184196 | JGI IMG/M metagenome (GOLD analysis project Ga0208058, IMG submission 184196) | Marine microbial communities from the Deep Atlantic Ocean - MP1092 (SPAdes) | ecosystem: Environmental > Aquatic > Marine > Oceanic | place: South Indian Ocean | collected 2011-03-02 | reverse complement strand
CGCCACTACTCGAATCTCCCTTTCCCTTCCTTCCTTTAAAACTGGTAATCGTCAATCCGAGAGAAAGGTTTAGTCCTTTCATGCTATGAATCCACATGCCGTTTCGGAATGAAAACCCAAAATCAATTAAAGTGGGGCCGCCGTGAAAGCCTAGCCCCATGCCCAATTCAGTACGATCCATGCCTTCCCAGGAAAATCCAATTCTTAATGGCATCGTCGGGAAACGGTGCAATTCAACACCTATGGCCCAACGCCAACGGGAATGGGCATACAACCGATTTTCGAATCCTGTGGTCAGGTCAGAAGTGACTAGAAGGTCATCTTTCCGATAAGACATTCCAAATCGAAAGATAGATGGATAACGGATATTGAATTCTTTTGGCTTCCCATTTTCATCCACATTTTTAACAATTGTTGAACTGCTGGAAAAAATAGATCCTGAAGACAGATTGTCCGCACGAAGTGAATCAATTGTATAGGTATACAGCACGGCCACACTATCGGATAAACGTTCTCCTTCCCACTTAAACGGATACTTCATGATATCTTTAATAAAGGATGGTTTATTCCATCCGATGGTTCCTAAGGCGTTAATAAGAGAGACACCGAACCGCATGCCATTGATTTCTTTCGTAGCAATACCAATATCCAACCCATACCCTGCCCCGCCAAATCCCTGCCTTAAATAGTATGATCCGGAACCATAGACGGCCTGGGGCGTGGTAATAAAATTCGCCTTGCTTGAATCTGGGTCAAGGCCCATGTAGAACAATCCCTGAAGATATTTCAGGGTAAACCCCAAAGCGAATGACCCATAAGGTACCGCAAAAGAAAACCCTATTTCATTCACACCCATAATCTCGTAACCGATTGTCATATCAATTTCAGGATTATTAGCATTCCCTTCCAGCATCAACCTTGCCATACCCGCCGGGATGCTGGATGAACCCATAAAAAGAAAATTAGCGGTAAGAGCCATATTTCCGGAAGCATAATTGACCCCTGGTATGGCCAATTGACCCATCATATCAAAGGTGAGCCCCCCACTATTTTCAAGTCGGTTAATAATGGTTGTTTTTTCATCATGATCCAACGTGTCTCCACTGAGCGCTTTCATTGCTGCCATGGATAAATAATTATTTCCGATCCCAAAATCAAGGCCCCCAAACTGAATCATAAATGGTTTATCTGTTTGAAACGCAATTAAAGCAGGATTGAATCCAACCGAATAGATTCCTTCAGCAATGGTAGAGGTCGCACCAGCCAAAGCTACGGAACGGGGATCTCGTTTTTGGCCATGGGAAATAGCCATCGTCAATACGAGAATAAAAATTGGATTAAACTGTTTCATCGCTTGTATGGGTTTTCCCCCCATTGAGCTATATTAGATGTGTTTTGAATTTTACTGCTGCTCGAACTGATGGTGAAATACCACCCGTTCATATCACGAACTGAACCGCCGGTTGATTGCACACGGATTCGAATACTGTCTCTCAGTGATGCACTCAAAGAAGCAATACCGGTGGTGGCGCTTGGTACCCAGTTGAATGAATCTACATTGGCTAATTCTGTTGTAATGTCCGTCCAGCCATCGTCGGTATCCACATCGGGGTTAGATCCGGCAAAGTAGGCTAAATCCACCTGGGATATGGTGCCAAATGTTTTCCATGCAATCGTGAGTTCTTTATCCTGATTCAATGATTGGTTTCCATTGGGATATTTAACCACAATCTCATCCGGTGCAGCGCTGGTCAATCCTGTGCTGCTTAGAGTAAAAGTAATATTTGAATTAATATCAATATAGTCCAGAGTGGTTAAATAAACCTTTTTCCCATTCGAACCATTCAGGTGAAACCGGGGTGCCATAAATGGCTGGCCCGGATTCGTCATGAGCCGGATGCGGGATGTGGGGATGGGACTGCTGTAAACGGCAAAGCCTGGATCTTTCACTTGCCCTGCATGGACACCGGCGTTTGTTGCGGGATAAAAACTCACAGGCTCGGGCAATGGGATTTTCATTAACGTATCCACATAAGAAATAACCGTATCCATGCCAGACCCCGTGGTCTTTACTAAATAAGCCATACCATCCACACAGTCAGCGATATCATCCATCACATCAAAAATGAAATAATTCCCCGTCTTTGGATTTAAACTGTCGCACTTGGAAACAATATAAACGCTGTCCGAACTGGCCCAATTCTTTTTTACTACCATTGAGTCTTTGAATGAAGAAAGTGCGCTGACTGTCGTATTTAAGGGGAAGAAACCCAGGTTGGACATAAGCATGGCCAACTCTCCGCCCGAGGGTATTTTATTTTCCACTGTTAAATCTAAACTGGCAGACTGAAGTGTGGCCCGAATGCGATTACGGTTACTATGGCTCATTTCTTGAACCGGCGTATTGGTGACAGATATAAATGTCATGGGAGCCATAATGACTTCAAATGGGGCCAACATCCTGTATTTTCCGCCAATACTCATTCCTGCTTCAAGGGTACCGCGGCCATCAATTCGGGCACGGGATTGAACATTGAATACAGCGGGATTCGAAGACATGAGTTCCACTATGGTTGTTTCGCCCGATTTTGGCGGTACGGTAGAACTATCGTAATAGGCTACCGATGATGGTGATTTATACTTCAGTGTTGTGGTCCCATCCCGGAAAAGGCGTATTATCGTTTTGGTCGTATCCCCTGTACCCGTCGGACTGGCCAACGTGGACAAAGCATTGACTTTCATGGAGTCACCTTTTTGATTTATACCCACCATATCAAAATCAAGGATCACGGGCAGTCGAATCCCATTCAACATTTCAATTTCTAATTTTGTATCCGTAAACGTCATTCCGGAAAACCCCAAAGGCATTCCGGCTATACTGAATGTTGTTGGCGGGAATTCTTGGATAATGTTCGCTTCCAATGATTCAAAATGCAATTTATTCAGCGTAACATCCAGGGAAACCGCGCCCATATTAGATCCATCCAATGGAATTTTTGCTGTCTGTGCCTGCATTGTTGCAGATACATCCAGACTCAATTTGGACAGAGCCACATCCTTCCCGGCGGGATTTATAAAATTATATCCATCCAAATTATATGTTTTAACGATAGGGGATCCCTTTTTCAAAACAGTATCTATTTTGGTTGAATCCTTTCCGGCAGGTGGGATGAAATTTTTGAAATTCATCATGAAATCAACTTTGAGCGGATAGGTACTGGAAATACTTTTAATATTGATTTCGTTTACTTCGAATCCACTATTTGATTTCAATATACCGGAATAAATCTCTATATCCATCGGGAAATCAATCGCAGGTAAAGTCATGGGGAGGTCCGACTTATTCACTGAAACAATGGCTGAATCCAAACCCGCAATTCGAAGTTGAATCGCCACATTCACCTGGACACTGTCCCCCGCATTGATCGTCACCGTTGCATCGGATGTACTGGCTATTCCAAAGCCGATGTCCATTCGGATGGCACCGCCCAAACTGTCTCCACTTAAAGAGGTAGTTGTCGGACCAAAACTGGCATCCTTAGCCAAAGTAGACTGTGTATGGCTGGCCAATGTTTTGGCCGGTGTCGTTATGTCGGTAATGAGAGAAACGGTTGGACTCGTCACATTGGTGGGCAACCCTTTATTACTGACGGTTGTATTAAAATCACTGACACTGCTTCCTACATCTGCCTGGATAACCAACCCATCCACGGACTTTATAAAACTGGGCAATTGGCTTGATGGTATGGCCGGGATTGGTATGGTGATCTGGATAGTAGTATCCACTGCTGAAGCAATGGCATTCCAAACGGTACTGGTTACAGTTTGGTTGGTGGATGGAGGCACCGTAAATACAACGCCTGCGCTATTGGTTAATTGCCCACCCGGTGCAATAGGAATCGACAGGTTAATTGTGGTATCCAAAGAAAAGGATAATGTAGGCGCAGACACAGGATCCTGCGAATAAGCGATATTTTGATTGAGTTCGATTTCCAGGATATCGGTCCCAATGGATGTATCGGGTAATACCCCCTCAAACATCAATTGCATACCTATTGAATCCGGAGTAGAAAATATTTGTTTATTATCTACCATCCCTTCCAACGAATACTTTTTTTGGACCAATGGAAAGGTTAAATCAAAGAACCAAGTTGGCATTTCAAAAGCCAATGGATTTTGAAAATCACAACTCAACGTAAAGAAAGAAAGGGCTCCAATAAGATATTTGGATACCCGTTTTTTAAAAGATTGTTTAGAATTCCTCGGATTATTCATTCTAAGTGGTTCATCTGCCAGATGATTCGACCTATAAATTGACCTTAAATGAACCCCTTTTTCTACAAAAAAAAAGAGCACCTAAATTTCGGTGCTCTTTTCTCATTTTTTATACCAGACCTCTTAGCAGGCTTTGTGTAAAAGTCTCGTCCTATTAATATCGATACTGTTCCGGTTTAAATGGGCCTTTTACACCCACGCCGATATATGCAGCTTGATCTTCTCTTAATTCCGTCAATTCTACACCGAGTTTATCCAAATGGAGTGCCGCTACTTTTTCATCCAAATGTTTTGGCAACACATAAACATCATTAGAATATTGATCATTATTCGTCCATAATTCGATTTGCGCCAATATCTGGTTCGAGAATGAATTACTCATGACAAATGATGGATGTCCCGTGGCACATCCTAAATTCACCAATCGACCCTCAGCCAAAATGATCAAATCTTTTCCGTCAATAGTGTACATATCCACTTGGGGTTTGATGGTATTTTTTGTAGAACCGTGGTTTTCATTCAGCCATGCCATGTCAATTTCATTATCAAAATGACCAATATTGCAGACAATGGTTTTATCCTTCATGGCTTCAAAATGATGCCCCTGCACAATATCTTTATTACCTGTGGCTGTAACGATAATGTCCGCTTCGGGAATGGCAGTTTCCATCCGTTTCACCGGGAATCCATCCATGGCCGCTTGCAAAGCACAAATGGGATCAATCTCAGTAATAATCACCCGGGCGCCTGCCCCACGAAGCGATGCAGCGGACCCTTTACCCACATCGCCATAACCGGCAACAATGGCAACTTTCCCCGCCAGCATCACATCGGTTGAACGCCGAATAGCATCCACCAATGATTCTTTACATCCATATTTATTATCAAATTTTGATTTGGTTACGGAATCATTTACGTTAATCGCCGGCATGGCCAATGTGCCATTTTTAACCCGTTCATACAAACGATGAACGCCCGTGGTTGTTTCTTCTGACAACCCATTGATATCTCCAACCAATTCAGGGAATTCATCTAAAACCATATTGGTCAAATCGCCACCATCATCCAGAATTAAATTCAATGGTTTCCCATCTTCAAAAGCGAATAATGTTTGCTCAATACACCAATTAAATTCTTCTTCATTCATTCCCTTCCACGCATAAACAGGTACGCCTGTGTCTGCAATCGCTGCAGCGGCATGATCTTGGGTTGAAAATATATTACAGGATGACCATGTCACCTCTGCACCTAATTCTTTCAAAGTTTCAATGAGTACCGCCGTTTGTATGGTCATATGTAAACAACCGGCAATGCGTGAGCCCTTTAGCGGTTGCGTAGGGCCATACTCTTTTCGAATCGCCATTAAACCGGGCATTTCTGCTTCCGCCAATGTGATTTCTTTCCGTCCCCATTCCGCCAGCGATATATCTTTAACCTTATAAGGTAATTTTTCTGTTTGCGTTTTTTCTGCTAAAGGCATGTTTAATTCCTTTTTTCTACTTCTGTTTTCAATGCATCCACCATATCGGTCTTTTCCCAAGTGAACAAATCTTCTTCTCTTCCAAAATGTCCATTCGCTGCAGTTGCACGATACCGAGGGTGTTTTAATTTTAAGTGACGAATAATTCCACTGGGCTTCAGGGGAAATATAGATTGGGCAATCTCAGTTAATGCTTCGTCTGACAGGGACCCTGTTCCGAATGATTTCACATAAAAGGACGTAGGATCTGCCACACCAATACTGTATGAAAATTGTACTTCACATTTATCGGCCAATCCTGCAGCCACAATATTTTTGGCAATATACCGTGCCATATAAGCGGCAGATCGATCCACCTTGGATGGATCTTTTCCGGAGAAAGCGCCACCGCCGTGTGGCGCGTAACCACCGTAAGTATCCACAATAATTTTTCGTCCGGTTAATCCTGTATCCGCTTCAGGTCCACCGAACACAAAACGGCCTGTACCATTCACAATAAATGAATCGTCATAGGGCAACCCACATTTATTTATGACCGGTTTGATCACTTTTTCAATCATTTCAGATTCAACAAAATCATGTTCAGCCTTTTCTGTACCGAATTGATCTAACATATCGTCATGTTGTGTGGCGATGACGACATTCGTAATCGATACGGGTTTTCCATCTTCATAGGCCACGGAAACTTGAGATTTACTATCCGGCCTCAGCCATGGAATGGTCCCATCTTTACGTAATGCAGACATCCGTTCTACCAAACGATGGGATAGATGAATGGGTAGGGGCATCAATTCTTTTGTTTCATTACATGCAAAGCCAAACATGAGTCCTTGGTCTCCGGCACCCTGTTCATGGTGAAGTCCATCACCTTCATTCACCCCCTGGGCAATTTCAGGGCTCTGTTTATCCAACATGGACAGCACCTTTACTGTTTCATTATCCATGCCATAAGCTTTATCCGTATAACCAATTTCACCTAATGTTTCTTTTACCACACGTTCAACATCCACAAATCCTTTGGATGTTACTTCTCCGGAGACGATAACAGTCCCTGTTGTAGCTAATGTTTCACAGGCCACGCGAGATTCGGGGTCCTGGGCTATAAGATTATCTAAAATTGCATCAGAAATAGCATCACAGACTTTATCGGGATGCCCTTCTGATACTGATTCAGACGTAAAAATATATTTGCTCATTTATATTCCTAATTAATATTGATTTTGATTTTGCAAGCGCAGAAATTACACGCTTTGGTAAATAGACTCCAAACGATTGGAAAGATAAACTATCGAAGTCTTATCGGTGTTTTTTCCATTGATCTACGATTTTAATAATCTGACTTGAAATTTTATCGATACACTTATCGATTGATTTAAATCCGTTTGGCGAGGATGATTTTGCATATAAATCATGCTGAGGGATATGGAGGTTGATTTCAGTCATAAACATACTGTTTTCATGAAGCATTACAATCTCACATTGGTTGATGCGATTAAAATGTTTTTCAAATCGAACAACCCCATCTTCTGCATAATCTCTTAAATCATCCGGTGCTCGAAAATGGCGTGCGGTAAAATTAATATTCATTCTTTATCCTCTTTTCTAATTATCTATTTTTGGACCTGCACTCAGAATGTCAGCATCACCTAAATCATACTGTTCAAAATTTTTCTGGAATTTTTTCACCAGCTTCTTTGCAATATTGTTGTATTCAGTTTGATCTTTCCACGCTTTTGCCGGGACAAGTATATCTGGATCAATATCGCCTAAACGCTGGGGCACCATAATGCCAAAATATGGGTCGGCTTCGAAAGCGGAAGAATCGATACTTCCGTCTAAGGTTGCATGAATTATCTGTCTTGTAACCGGTAAAGAAATACGCTTTGCGCCAGATTGAGCACTGGCACCCACCCAGCCCGTATTCACCAAATAGGCCGGCACTTGATGCAGATTCATTTTTTGCTTGAGTAATTCCGCATATTTCAAAGGATGAAGTGTCAAAAATGGCCCACCAAAACAGGGCGAAAATGTGGCAACCGGTTCCGTAATTCCCCGCTCTGTCCCTGCCACTTTTGCTGTATAGCCACTGATAAAATGATACATGGCTTGTTCCGGTGTTAATTTTGAAACAGGAGGAAGAATACCATAGGCATCACAGGTGAGAAAAATAATCGTTTCCGGATGACCAGACATGGACGGTTTACCCTGGCCATAAACAGAATTATCAATATAATTCAAGGGATATGAAACACGGGTATTTTGTGTTTTTGAATCATCCGTAAAATCTATTTCTTTTGTTTCTTCATCGAATACCACATTTTCCAGCAAAGCACCATGGCGAATGGCATTATAAATATCCGGCTCATGTTCCGGATTCAGATCAATCACTTTTGCATAACATCCACCTTCAAAATTGAATATACCATCATCAGACCAGCCATGTTCATCGTCCCCGATCAAGAGTCTTTCCGGATCCGTGCTCAGTGTTGTCTTTCCCGTACCCGATAAACCAAAAAATATGGCGGGATTTTCACCATTTTTATCCACGTTAGCCGAACAGTGCATGGCCAATACACCTTGAAGCGGCAGCATATAATTCAGGACAGAAAAAATACCTTTTTTCATTTCGCCGCCATATTCCGTTCCCCCAATGATGGCAATCTGTTTGGCCATATGAAAAATAATGAATGTTTTGGAATGCATCCCATATGCTTCAAATTTTTCATTATAAACATCCGATGCGTTAATGATGGTAAAATCAGGATTGAATCCATCCAACTCTCCATTTTCCGGACGAATAAACATATTATGGGCAAAATGGGCCTGCCATGCTTTCTTGGCAATAATTCTTACATTGAGTCTGTAGGTTGGATCTGCACCGGCAAAACCGTCAAAAACATAGGTATTGGAATCGTCTGAATGATTGTAATAATCCACAACCTGTTCATATAAATCATCAAATATTGATTCATCTATTTTGGCATTAACGGGCCCCCACCATAAATTTTTATTGGATGATTCTTCATCAACGAAATACTTATCTTTTGGGGAACGTCCCGTATATCGTCCTGTATCCACCATAACGGCCCCATTTAAACCCAGGGTGCCTTCTTGATGGTTAACAATATTTTCTATAATGGCTTCTACAGGCAAGTTTCTAAGCACTTGGCCTAGGTCCGTAAAGCCCATTTTATCTAAAGCTAAATCTTTTCCTGTGGTTGTCATTCTGTATTCCTTATTCAGTCACCATGGGGATGGGCCTGTTTATAAATTTTCTTCATTTTTTCAGGTTTAATGTGAGTATATACCTGGGTTGAGGATAAACTATTATGTCCTAATAAATCTTTCACGGCACGGATGTCTGCACCGCGATCCATCAAATGCGTTGCAAAGGAATGGCGTAAAATATGAGGCCCTAACCTTTCACCTTCTGCCACCAGTTTAATATAATTGCGAATTCTTCTTTGAACGGTACTTTTGGGAACACGCTTCTCTTTTGCATTTGTAAATAATGGTGTGTGGATTGGAGCGGAATTGAACGATAATGCACGATTTTTCAAGTAATTCTCTACCCAAAATTTCGCTCTGTTTCCAAATGGAATCAACCGTTCTTTATCCCCTTTCCCATGGACTTTCGCCAATTGGTTTTGCGGATCAATTGAATCGATATCTAATGCAATTAATTCACTGAGTCGAATTCCAGTGCTGTAAAATAATTCTAATATAGCCCGATCCCGCATTCCCTTAGATGTGGAAACATCCGGACTTTCCATTAATATATCAATGACTTTTTCATCAATAAAATTGGGGAGTGTTTGAGAAATCTTAGGTGATTTCACATGAATAGCCGGATTGTCACTGATTTGCTCTGATCGCATTAAATGTTTAAATAAAGATTTAATGGAGGCCAAACGACGCGCCACCGTTTTGCTGGAAAATCCTTGGTCAAACTCTCTCCCTAAATAATTCCGGATTGTATGGCGGGTGACCGCCTTAAAATTCGATATATTTTCTTCTTGGGTGAGAAATAAAATAAATCGATTTAAATCCGTTTGATAGGCTTTGATGGTATGGTTTGAGAATCCTCTCTCTTTTTCAAGATAAGACAAAAATTCCAACATTACTTTTTTCAGACTATCCATTGATGAGAGGTAAATCCTCAATAATTTTTCCTAAATCTTCTGGAACGGGAGCCACTATTTCAATTCCTTTTTTTGTGGATGGATGCTGAAAAGAAATTCGCCTCGCATGGAGTGCATGACGACCGATTCCTTTAAGTAATTGTTTTAATAGTTTAGTTATTTCTGGGATAAATCCTTTGGTTTTATTCACCCCACCGCCATATTTCTCATCGCCAAATATTGGATGATTTATGCTGGCGGAATGTACACGTATTTGATGGGTTCGCCCCGTTTTTGGTGAAAAAGTAATCTGGCTTAAAACCTGGCCTTGAATATCCACCTGGTATAAAGTGAGTGCATTCCGTCCTGTTTTGTTAATCTCATAAGTGGTTGGATCGGTTCGTTTTCGTTTTAAAGAACCATCAATGACGCCTTCTAGTTCTTTCCAGTATCCCCACGTGATACCCATATATTCTTTTTGGATGGTCCGATGCTCGAACTGAGCTGCCAAGTTGCCGTGTGCTTGATTATTTTTTGCCACTAAAATGACGCCAGACGTATCTTGATCCAACCGATGGACAATCCCTGGCCGAAGACTGCCATTCATATCGGACAATTGATTAAAATGATAGGCGAGCCCATTGACCAATGTACCGGTTTTTTGCCCTACACCGGGATGAACAATTAATCCAGCTGGTTTGTTGATGGCAATAATTATTTCATCTTCAAAAAGAATATCCAATGGAAAATTTTCCGGCTCAATTCGGTTCACTTTCTGTTCCATTTTTGGACGGGTATATTGAATGGTTTCGGATCCATCCAGCTTTAATCCAACTTTGGATGGTTCCCCATTTACTAATACCAGACCCTCCTTTACCATTTTTTGGATTTGGGTCCGACTTAAATCAGACAAGTGGGAAGAGAGAAATTTATCCAGGCGGATATTTTCTCCACCCTTGGCCAAAAGGATCATTGGGTTCAACCCGCTTACGCTAATCTCTTTCGTTCCAAAATAATTGAATCATATAGAACAAACCCCATCCCCACTGTTACGCAGGAATCGGCAATGTTAAAGACATACCAATGATAATCTCCAACCATAAAATCAAGAAAATCCACAACCTCCCCCATAAAAACACGGTCAATCAAATTGCCAATGGCACCGGCCAGGATTAATGCAATCCCGGTGCGAATAATTAAACCATGATCTTGGATTGTCCATAAATACCAAAATAGGAAACCAGTAAAAAGAATGGATATACCTGAAAAAACATAAATACCAAAGGGGAAATTTAACCCAAATGCCATGCCGTCATTCGTCACATAAGTGATATGAAAAAAATCCGTAATAACCGGAATGGATTCATACAAAGACATGGTGCTCCGAACCATGCCCTTTGTAATTTGGTCTGCGAACACCAAGATGGCACTCACAAACAATATTCTCATTATAAGCCGAGCTTTTCTGTTTCTTTGCAGCCAACACATTTTGTGGCATTCAGAACTTCGATCATCCGTTCTTCTACAATAAGTTCTTCACAAATGTTACACACACCAAACGTACCATCTTTGATCCGTTCTAATGCGATTTCGAGTTTGCCGAAATAATCACTGCCACGATTCATGAACATAAAGTTTTTTTCCTGCTCATGGGAATCCGTTCCTGCATCCGCCATATGGTTACTATAAATGGAGTCCGGTGTAAGACCACCCTGCTTATTAGTAGCCGTACCCACGCCTTCTTTAATTGTTTCCACTTCATTATGGACATAACCCATTTTTTCTTCAATGAGTTTTTGGAACTTTTTCAATTTTGTTTTAGAATATTTTTTTGTCACTTCACACTTCCTTTCAAAATTTTACACGTTTTAAACCCAACTGAACTTTTTGATCACCAATTTGAAATGCGTCACTAAACTCCCCAGATTGATCTTCTTCAATAAGTTCAACAGCTAATACTTCATTTTTAAAAAATCCTTCGAATGATCGAATGGCTTCACCAACAGGACCCTCGAGCAATCCATAAATTATGATACGATCTTCGACGGCGAAATTAGCATTTTTTCGCATGGTTTGCACCTGTCTAATTACATCCCTTACGATGCCTTCCTGAACCAATTCTTCCGTCAATTTTATCGTGAGACCAACCGTCACATGATCGTCACCGGAGGATGTAAACCCCTCGGCAGATTCCGTATCAATCAACAAATCGTCTCTAATTAAAATGATGCTTTCTCCATTCAAATCAAATGTATAATTCTTTTGGGTGCGGATATCATTCAAAATCTGATCCCCATCCGCATCCTTTAAATAATTTCGGATTTGCGGCAGCATTTTTCCAAATTTTTTCCCCAACAAAGGCAGATTGGGCTTAATAATATAGCGAATCAAATCTGATTCTGACTCAGCGTGATGAAGCGATTTAACATTCAATTCATCCAATACCACATTTTGCTGTTCAAAAATAAAATCAGCCACACCATCATCTTTGACAGTAAAGGATAACTCAGCCAAGGGTTGTCGGATTTTTAAATTCGCTTTATTCCGAGCAGACCGACCCAGTTCTACAACCCGGCGAAGGGCATCCACTTTATCCATGAGATCTAAATTAATTTTACTTTCATCCGATATCGGGTAATCACATAAATGGACACTCTCAAGTGCAGCACTATCCAGATTCCTCACCAAATTCTGAAAAATGTTTTCCGTAACGAATGGCAATACGGGTGCCAAAATTTTAATCACATTCGTCAATACTTCATATAACACCACATATGCAGCCTGTTTGTCACCATCATCCTCACTTTTCCAGAATCGGCGGCGGCTGCGGCGGATATACCAATTAGAAAGTTCATCCAAGAAAAGATCAAACTTTTTCATGAGTAAATCAGATCGAAATTGATCCATTGCTTCTCTTGAATCTTTGATGAACAAATGTAATTTCGATAATATCCACTGATCCATAATGTTCAGATCTGCATCCTCAATACTGCCCTTACTGGGGTCAAACCCATCCACGGCAGCGTAGGTGGCAAAAAAGGAATAAGAATTCCAAAGCTGAATCAGTTTTTTGCGAACATCATCACCATGGTGATAGCCAAATAATAAATTATGTTCCGGATTTTGGGACGCATACATCCACCGCATCACATCCACGCCCATTTCTTCTGCTGCATCATCAAACCAGATCGCATTCCCCCAGGATTTGTGCATATCTCTGCCATCTTCTGCTTTTACCAAGGCATGACCCAGCACTGTTTTGAATGGTGCTTTTTCTTCCAGCAATGCGGACATAGCCAGCAGTGAATAAAACCAATTTCTAAACTGTCCGGGAAAAGATTCTGTAACAAAATCACCGGGAAACCATTCATTCCAATATTCTTTATCGTTATTGTATCTCAGCGTTGAAAAAGGCACAATGCCTGCATCCAACCATGGATTGCCCACATCCAAAACACGGGTGCCGATTAGTCCTGTTTCCGGATGTTTAATTTTCACTTTGTCGATCCACGGTCGATGGGGACTATTCCCTTCAAACTCATCCCACCCTTCAACAGCCAATGATTTTAACTCTTCTTTGGATCCCACCACATAATAGGACTCATCTTCGAAGGTCCAAATGGGTAGCGCCAACCCCCAGAACCGTTTTTTGGATATCATCCAATCGCTCATATTATCCAACCATTCGTGCTCTCGTTCACCGCCCCATTCAGGAATCCAATTAATGTCATCCACTACTTTTTTGATTTTATCCCGCCAATCCATATTGATATACCATTCATCAACCAATCGGAAAACCAGTTCGTCGCCCGATCGCCAACAGTGAGGATAAACGTGTGGGTATTCTTCCACATAAACTAAATATTCTCGTTCTTTTAAATCATCAATAATGGCCTGGGTCGTTTCCTTGTCAGTGGCAGATTTACCCGTGAGCCAGCCGAACTTATCTATAAATTTTGATTCTGAATCCAAAGGTGCTATGTTCACCAATCCGAATTTTTTTCCAATCTTGTTATCAATATCACCACACCCGGGTGCCATGTGAACGATGCCGGTTCCTTCGCCTGCTACCACAATATCGCTCCCCATATTATCCTTCCCCGGATCCACCACTTGATGCTGAGATTTCCCGGAAGACCTATCTTCTTTTAATTTTTCATTTACGATGGGGAAACCACCCGGTTCGGACTGTGCTTCAAATTTATCATAGGGGCCACCATAAGTCCACCCAACCATGTCCGATCCTTTAATAGTCCCAAGGATTTCGTAACCGCCCCGTTCTTTAAATATTTGGGCGATGGTTTTGAGTTTGGGGACGCCCTCAATCCATTGTTTCTTTTCTTTAAACTGTTTATCCAGACGTTTGAATTCTAAGTTTTCCTGGGCAAAATAATAAATTGCGCCATCCTTGGCTTTGAGCTTTACATAATCCAGATTGCCATTGACCCCTGCCACTACATTTGATGTTAATGTCCAAGGAGTTGTGGTCCACACCAGAAGATATTCATTCTTTTTATCACGAAGAGGAAATCGCACAAAAACAGATTTATGAGCTACCAATTTCCGCCCTTCAATAATTTCCATCTGTGAGTAAGAGGTCCCGGACCGCCCGGACCATGGTACCACATCGGTACCGCGATAAATTTTACCCGCTTCAAATAGTTTTTTTAAGAAGCCCCAAATGGTATAATTATTTTCATCCGACATGGTGTAATAAGAGTTATCCCAGTCCATCCAATACCCCAGTCGTTTAGACTGTTCCGTTTGCACACCAGAAAATTTGCGAACTCGCTCTTTACACATATTCACAAATTTTTCAATACCAAACTCTTCCACTTCTCGCTTGGATTTGAAACCCAGTTCTTTTTCCACTTCCACTTCTACCCAAAGTCCCTGACAGTCGAACCCCTGTTGATAGCGAAGTTCATGGCCATCCATGGCCTTGTAACGGTTGTATAAATCTTTTAAAGTTCGACCCCAGGCATGGTGCACACCCATGGGATTATTCGCCGTAATGGGTCCGTCGATAAAGGACCATTTCGGTTTGCCTGCATTGGCATCCCGCCGTTTCTGGAAAATATCATTCTCTTTCCAGAAATCGAGGACTTTGTGCTCGATGGCGATGAAGTCTACTTGTGGATTGACGCGTTTTATCATATTTCTATTATAAACCCCAATTTTGGGGGTGCGAAAATTAATCTTTCTCTCGTCTGTAAACAAAGGGGAATAGATAATAAAAAAGGGCCATGCTGCCATGACCCTTTTACCCTAAAATATTATTTAAAATTAATCGTCTAATTCGAGTGTCATATATCGGGCTACACCATCTCGCTTCAAATGAAGCATAACCATATTTCGCTTTTGTGTTTCTTTTAAAAGCGCTTGAAAATCTTTTGGCGAATTGCATCTTTTGGTTCCGACTCTGGTAATAAGGTCACCCATACGAATCCCCGCTTCTGCTGCAATACTCCCATCAGAAACGGCAGTTACAACCACTCCTTCTTCGTTGGTGTCGATATTATATTCTCTCATGAGTGCCCGTGTCAATTCTGCGACTTGAATACCCAATTCATTCGTTTGGGCCGGACGGCTCGTTGCAGCCAGCACCTCATCGCCGGGCATTTCTTCTAAAGTCACTTTAAGCGTCTTTTTTCTACCGTCGCGAATGACAATCAAATCATATCTTTTATCTGGTTTCGATGCGGATACTGTATTTCTAAGATGATCAACATTCTTCACCTGCACATCATTGAATTCTATAATCACATCACCTGTTTTTACACCGGCCTTTTTAGCGGGACCATCTTTAACCACATCCGATACCAATGCGCCATCGGGGGATTTTAATCCCATGGCACGAGCAGAGGAATCATTCAGTGGCTGAATCTGTACCCCAATCCAGGATCGCAATACTTTACCATGTTGAATTAAATCAGCCATAACCCGTTTCACCATATTGGATGGGATAGCAAAGCCAACCCCTTTGTTACTGCGGTCAAAACTGTTGGTATAAATGGCTGTATTAATGCCAATCAAATCACCGGCGGAATTCAGAAGGGCTCCCCCACTATTCCCCGGGTTAATGGCGGCATCGGTCTGGATAAAATCTTCATACACATCACCTTGAATGATATTCCCCCTGCCTTTGGCAGAAACAATCCCAGCCGTTACCGTATGACTTAAATTAGCCGAAAATGGGCTCCCTACTGCAATGACCCATTCGCCTACCCGGAGTTTATCCGAATTGCCAAAATCTAAATCCGTAAGGCCCCGTGCATCAATTTGCAATACCGCTAAATCTGATTTGGGATCACGGCCCACCACCGTTGCTTTATACTCTGTCTTGTCCAATAACCGCACGGTAATTTCATCCATATCGTCCACCACATGGTTATTGGTAATCACATATCCTTTACGGGAATTAACAATCACACCAGATCCAAGGGCCGTTGATTTATATCTACGTTGTCTAGGCATACGTGGGGCAAAAAATTTAAAGAAATCATTGTCTTGCGGCAGTTGCCCGTGTAGTTGACTGAGATCCACTTTTTTCTCGGTTAGAATGGTGACAACCGCCGGATTTGCTTTTTCAGCTATATCGGCGAATGCATCGCTAAATTGTTTTAATATTGAATTTTGGCCTGAAATACTTCCAACCAATAATATCATAAAAATTATTTTTTTCATCAGATTCCTTTGTTTCATAATGTTTATTCTAATGCAATCCGTTGTTGAAGGTTCCATATCATATACTTTTTTGAAAACTGAATACCCATTCATTCATATGCTCAATGGATTTTCCATCAATTGTTGCACCTAATGGTTTGTCAATTCGAAGATATATGGATTGACCAAAAACTGTTTTAGACAATCGTATTCCAATACCATAATCAATGAGAGATGTACTGTTGAATCCATTATCACCCACTTCAAATTTAGATCCCGTTAAAGTTCCTGCATCCAGGAATGTGGCCAGTTCGAATTTAACCCCTAAAAGGGATTTGGTTAAATAGCCTTCGAAAGTTGTTGTGAATACATTTTCTACGCCACCAAATCCTTGATTTCCAAAAGCGCGGAGGTTGGCATCACCGGCTAAATGATATTGATTCCTTAAATCTGTGTCACCATAAAAACTGGATGCATCTCGAAGATATGGTTTTTCGTACATGGTGCCGGATCCGGCCCCTTCTACGGTGTATCTTTCTTGATTCGGAACTCCTTTGTCATCGGCCCACATTTTTCCATAAATGCCTCTAAACCTTGCACCGAACAACCCAAAACTTTGATCAAATGATTCTGTAATAGTTAAACGACTGAAAGTCCAATCTGAGATTCCGCCCGGTGCAAAATCAAAAACGACTTGGTTAGAAATAGGCCCTAAGTAAGCGTTTAGTTTGGTGAAGAAAACAACAGTTTTACCAATATCATATAAATTGGTTCTGCTCGTATCCACAGCATTGGTCACATAAAATCCCGATTCGACACTTTTAATACCATAGATCGGGTTAGTTGCATTGAGTCGTTTTTCAGAATTCAAACCATAACCACTTACACCACCCAAATCATATGCATGAAAGTAATTTTTATCCATCCCTTTAAACAAATGCCTATTCCAACCGGAGACTTTCCAAAATACGTTTCCTGTCTCAGTCCCAACATTAATATCGGTCATAACACTTTCTAATAACCCATATGATTTCCGCAACCTGAGTCCGGGCATGACTCCATCTTTTTCGAGATAATGGACAGTTGGATGCCATTGTTTTACCATTCGATTTCGAGGTTGGTATCGCATCCCCGGCCGATAAAACATTTTTTCTGACTGCATTTTACCCGTGGAATTATTTCTGAAATCGATATCCATTGTTTGGGCATCGGGATCCAGCATAGCCGATTGTGGTTCACTGGGAACATTATAGGTGAATGAATCACTGGTCCGGAATTTATGGTTGGTCCACCAAATGCGATGGGTGGTACCATCCTTTAGCGTGGTTTCCACAAGTTGGGGCATATCCCGTTTCCCTTTACGTACAATATTTAATGTCACGTCCCATGACCCATCCGATTTTTTCTTTTTCTCCCATCCTTTGATGCCATAATCCAATAATCGTGTATCATGGAGCCAAGGTCGAAAAAACCAATCCAAGTCCTGGTCGCTTACATCTTCCATGGCATCAATAAATCGTTTTTCATTGGTATGCTTCAGATTCCAACGGCGGTAATATTCCTGCATACCCTGAGTAAATATTTCTTCACCTAATATATATTTCAGCTCATCCAGCATGAGAGATGGCTTTGTGTAGGCATTGGCACCGGCAGCACGGCTGCCCTTAAACATATAGGTGGAGCGACTAATCGGTTCATCTTGACCACTGGCCATAAAACTGATCATTCCCCATTGGGAATTCCCCAAACTGCTGTTAAAGCGCCAGTGTTTTTTCTGCCAATCTTTATAGCGCTTACCACCTTCCAGATCAAACCCGTGATCACCATACCGATCCATCATATACCATCGCGTTTGAAACGACGTAAACCCCTCGTCCATCCACGCTTCACGCACTTCATTATTGGCAAGGATGCCGTAAAACCAAATGTGTCCCACTTCGTGGAAGATCAATCCTTCAGATTCGCTGCCATCCATGACCAGCATAGGATATTCCATACCGCCCCCGGCGAGGCGGTCTGTATTGGTCACTTGCGGATAAGGATACATGCCGAATTGTGTACTGAGCCATTGGATGGCACGCTCGGTCCGGGCTACCGCTTTTTGGGTCCACTTTTTACCATTTTTTTGATTGAAAAGGGCATGGACCGCAACCCCATTCCACTCTCCACTTTCGTATAAAAAATTAGGTGTGGTAACCCAAGCAAAGTCATGAACATTTTCTGCATGAAAAGACACCACCCGTCTTTCGGTGGAATCATATTCCATGCGGTTCTTCTTGAATTCTTTCAGCCAATCTGAAAATTTTTGACTCGTATCCACCCGCACTTCTTCCCATCCCGGATCCCCCTTTGAAACCACACCTGTGGCACCGATGATATATCCTTTGGGTACATCCATGGTTACATCAAATGTGCCAAATTCTCCATAGAATTCTCCCTCAGCATGGAAAGGTTCATCGAACCAGCCATTTTCATCATAGACCACCATTTTCGGATACCAATGGGCAAAATTATATTGGACACCAACTCGTCCGGCCCGTTCAGAGAATTCCCCCACATGCTGGGTCCAATCCAGGGCAATGATAAGAGAATCTCCCGGAGCCAAAGGTTGGGATAGATCAGCAGATAAAATGGTATCTTCTATTTTGAAAGTATCGGCAATCACGCTCCCATCCATGTCAATGGAGAAATTGCTGATATCATAATTAGATAAATATTTTTCCATCCCTTTCCTGAATTTGGCAATCCGGCTGGCGCGGCCGAGTTTGGCCATGTATTCCCGATGTTTCACCGTCCCTACCTGGAAGGCATTGGCATAAAGATTAATATAAATGTGATCCAATTCATTTGGGGAATTGTTTACGTATTTAATGGTTGAATGGCCACCAATGGTATGGGCTGCGGTATCCAGTTTTACATCCATTTGATAGCGGACAAACTGTTGCCAGTATTCCCCGGAAAATAGTGAGGATAAATTGAGAGCAATAAATAGAAATATAGGTTTCATAAAATCGTTCCAGAAACTTTATAGATTGTCATGTGGACCTTCATTGGCAAATGAATTTTGGTCGTGTGATATTTATATTACACTCAAAAAGTATTAAGGTATTAAGAGGAAGAAAGAAGTGGTTGTAAATCTTTATAAAATACTTCCTCACTCCGCGGCCCGACATATCCCTTCACGATATATCCTTCTTTATCAATGATTAATGTGGTGGGAATACCCGTTATGGGTTTTCCGATGGCTCGGCCATAATCACTCGTTACTTTTTGTGTTTCATTATTATCTATATCTGTAAGTACAGTATATTCCATATCCCAGTCATTCATAAAATCGAGAATATTTTTTGCAGAACCAGAAGTAATGGTAATACCAACAATTTTCAAACCATCTTTTTGATATTTCGCATGTAATTTATTAAAATCGGGAATTTCCCGACGGCAGGGCCCACACCATGTTCCCCAAAAGTTGAGCATAATTACTTTACCGCGGTTTTCACTTAATTTGAATAATTCACCCTGAACGGTACGCAGTGTAAAATCCGGTGCTTTGATGGCATAATCCGGCCGTTTACTTTTATCAGTGCTCATCATTTTGTTTACAATTTCGCTGGGCCGGGTTGCTTCCTTCATTTTTTCTTTTTGACCACAACCGATAGCAATTAATATGGTCATCCATAAAATTATTCTCATTTTAATCATCTTTCTATCCTGCTAATCCTTTATCCAAAAAATCCAAAAAATCATCAAGACTGCGTGTCATTCCTGGGAAAGTGGTTATTATATCATCATCGGGACTTAAAATTACATAAAATGGTAATGCTGCCGTTCCGAATCGATCTATTTCATATTGCTGATTTTCCCGATGGTTCGGGCCCCCATCTGTATAAAGCTGCACAAGAATCATTTCGCCAAACCGATGTTTCACTTCGGTCTTCGTAAATGTATTCGCTTCCATCCACCGGCAATTTGTACAGGTATATCCTGTAAAGTCAATAAATACTGATTTTCCTGTTGCTCTCGCTTTTACAAGCCCTTCGTCTAAATTCCGATACCAATTAAATTCCTCTGCGATGGATGCACCATTCGTGCGCACCGCACCGGATTCACTTTCAACAATGGGCGGTAAATAGGAATATATCAAACCATGAATTTTTTGACCAAAAAGACCAGAAGTGAGATACAAACCGAAAGTTAAAAATGCCGTACTTAACATGAGTCTGGGAACACTAATGGAAGCGAGAGGTGAATCATGAGGCAATTGTATTTTTCCCAAAAGATAAATACCCGTCAGAAGCATCAATACAGCCCAGACAGCTAAAACAGTATTATGAGAGAAAAATCCCCAACCCCAAACCAAGTCGGTGTTACTAATAAACTTGAAGGCCGCCGCCAATTCTAAAAACCCCATGACCACTTTCACAGAATTTAACCAGGCACCGGATTTTGGCATTTTAGCTAAATATTGTGGAAAAAGTGCTAAAAAGAAAAATGGCAATGCAAATGCAGCACTAAAAACAACCATGCCGATCATGGGCCAAAACCATTGACCTTGAGAAGCTGCGACTAAAAGAAGCCCGACAAACTGCACGGTACATGTAAAACTGGTCAATGTAAAGGTGACGGCCATAAAAAGGGTTCCCATAACGCCGCCTCGCCCCTCTTGTTTCAGTGAATACTGACGTAATGCGGATGGAAGTTCAATTTCGTACATCCCAAAAAGAGATAGGGCAAAATAAATAAACAATGCAGCAATAAAAATATTCACCCACGGATTGGCCGCCAACTGGTTGGCGCCAGAAGCACCCAATGTCAATGCCAATATAATACCGAGGATAGAAAATGTAGCAATAATCCCTAAAGTATAAATGATTGCATTGGTAATGGGTTTCCCTTTCCCTGTTTCACCCTGATGGGTAAAGAAGGAAACAGTTATCGGAATCATGGGAAAAACGCAAGGGGTTAACAGAGCAAGAAGCCCCATGGAGAATGCCAATATAACAAATGAGAAAAACCCCTCATCAATGGCGGCATCCAGATTGATATTTCCAAAATCATCAAAAACATCGGCGACCAAAACCATGTCAGTGCGATCATCTCTGGCTGTCCCACCCTCTACGGTGACCGTGATGGTCAATACTTCTTCCTTTGGCGGATAACACAGGGATGCATTACATACCTGAAAAAGAACATTGACTGATAAATTATATTTTCCAGGGGACAAATCCGATTTTACCAAAATCGGTGCTTTAAAAATGGCACCCCCTTGATGCGTTCGGGTCGTGGTTAAAAATCCATCATCATATTTTTCAACCGGTTCATCCTCCCAGACCAAACCTGACGCTTCAATTATTTCTCCCGTAACAACTACTCGTGTGGCGATGGGCCCTTCACCTTGATCCCGAAGCGCATATATTTTCCACTCCGCATCCATTTCTGCCTTCACGATAATATTAACAACTTCTCCAGCACGGACAGAAGATTCTGCCTTCGCTGACAGGGTTACCGGACTTTCAAATTGTCCCCAGAGATGGGAAATACTAAAAAGGCCTATGAGAATAATTGTTTTTATAAATCTATTCATTTATCTATATTTTTTTCACAAATCGGGTCGAAGGTAAGTGTATTAATTATGGTGACCAAACCATTGTTTGAGGCGAAAACTAAGTCCTTTTCTTTGATTAATCTGTCGTTTAATTGTCAAAATTGCATTTTCACAAGATTGAATACCTTCATTAAAAAAATAATCAAATTGATCGAAATCGGACCATTGATAATTTTTGACATCTGGACTGATTAATATATCAGCCTCCCGTGAAAAATGTTTTATGAGGTTTTGGTAAGTGGACAAGTCCGACCGCATCATAATTTCATATATGTTTATTTCATCCAAAGGTTTCATACCACGGCGGCGAATATCAATACCAATTAATAAATCAACATCATTTCTGATAATGGTCGTGGGCAAGGGGACACTTACGCCACCGTCCACCAAAAGTTGTCCATTCACTTCGGTTGGCTCCACAAACCCTGGGATTGTCCCGCTTCGGGTGGCTGCTTCTATCAAATCACCCGAATCGTAAACCACAGGCTGGCATGTATTTAAATCCGTGGAAATAACTTTCAATGGAATCTTTAATTCTTCAAATGTTTTTACCGGAATTAAAAAATCAAATGCATCTTTTAAACGCTTTTTTTTAATGATCGAATTCCGATGCAATGACATAGCCAGCACCATTTGATCTTTCAACTTTTTAGCAACCTGATTAAAAGCTGAACTTGACGAAGTTGGCTTATTTGAAATACGATCCGTCCCCAGTCCTCTAAAGAGATCACTCTTTATGAATTCCCGAAATCGCTTTTCAACCCATTTTGGATCGAGCGTTGCGGCATACATGGCACCCACGACAGCACCAGCACTGGTTCCTGCAATCTGATGAATCGGTATTTTATGTTGATGCAAAATAGTCAGGGCACCAACATGGGCTGCCCCTCTTGCACCCCCTCCTCCTAAAGCAAGACCAATGATTGGCCTGGGCATTTAGTCTTTCAACGCCTCGCTTTGTTTCATGATTTTCACAGACATTTCCACTTTTTCAAATGGATTATCACCATCGGGTCCTTGATACATTCTATTTTCACGAATTGGTGTGTTGGCATTGGCAATCTGGTCAATCGCGTCCATCCCAGAAATAACTTTTCCAAAAACAGTATATTGATGATCCAATGCTGGTTGAGGTGCATGACAGATAAAAAACTGACTCGACGCACTATTTGGATTCCGAGTCCTTGCCATGGATAACGTGCCCCTCACATGGAGAGAATCATTAAACTCAGCAGGAACCAACCATGAATCAGGATCATTTTCACGACCAAGGCCGAAATATTTTCCTGCCCTGCCTCCTGTACCATCATTTATCCGGTCATTATCCTTCGAATTAGGATCACCACCTTGAATCATAAAACCGGGGACAACACGATGAAATGTAGTTCCATCAAAATACCCTTCTTTGGCTAATATTTGAAAATTTTCAACGTGGTAAGGGGCAACTTCTGGATATAATTCTACAACCATATCGCCAAACGGTGTGGATATTACCGCCACATCATTATCTTTTGCACAACTCATGAATAAGACTCCAATCCATATCAAACTGATTATTTTTTTCACTTCTTCAAACTCCTACTTCCTGGTTTTGTCGTTGGAATTGCTGCCAATTCCTCCGGGATTTCACTTTCTTCATAACTTAAAACTTCCATGGGAACTAATGAGAATTGGTTTTTGTGCAAAACGACTGACCCATTACTTCGGTCAACGATCACAGCCACCCCCATTACGATTCCGCCAAACGCTTCGACTACATTCATTACTTCTTTTACAGATCCGCCTGTGGTTATGACATCTTCCACAACCAATACCTTTTCCCCCGGTTTAATCGTAAATCCTCTTCGAAGGGTCATTTTTCCATTTTCCCTTTCGGCGAAAATGGTACGCTTTCCCATAACCCTTCCCACATCCGTTCCGATTACAATTCCCCCCACCGCGGGAGAAATTACCGTATCAATGTCTAAGCTTTCAAAATGATCCGATATTTTTTGGGAAAAGTCCGATAAATAATTTGGGTGCTGCAATACCTTGGCACATTGAAAATAAGATGGGCTATGCCGCCCGGAGGTGAGAACAAAATGCCCCTCTAATAGTGCCCCAGTTTCTCTAAAAATATTTAAATAGTCATCACGACTCACTCGTAATTCCCTTCATTTGGTCTACATAGTTTTGTGCCGCATTCCGAATGGCTTTTTCACTGAGATCGCCGGCAAAACTTATTCCTCTTGAAACATTAATTAATGCAATGCCGTCTGTATTCCCATCTTTCATACTTCGTTTTAAGTCTCCACCCTGTGCCCCGATTCCGGGAATTAAAAATGGCAGTCCCGGTGCCTGCTTCCGTATACGGCTAATTTCTTCCGGCGTGGTGGCGCCAACGACTAATCCTACATTATCGTTGCTGTTCCAATCAACGGCCATTTTAGCTACTTTATCGAACAACATTTCATCCCCAATAGGTTGATTTTGAAAATCAACAGCAGAAGGATTGGATGTTCGACACAGAATAAAGACGCCCTTTTCAGGATTGTTTGTAAATGGTGTGATAGAATCCTGCCCCATATATGGGTTCAATGTTACCGCATCAAATCCAAAATGACTGAATAAACTATGGGCGTATTGTTTGGCCGTATTACCAATATCTCCTCTTTTTGCATCACCAATGATAATATTCTCATTATCGAAATATTCCATGGTTTCTTCCAGCCATCTAAAACCGGCGCTCCCCCATCGTTCAAAAAAAGCCAAATTCGGCTTGAATGCAGCAGCTAAATCCTGTGTTGCATCAATGACTTTATAAGCATGTGCTTTCAATTCATTTAAGGAAGAACTCGTCGAACCTAATCCTTCTGGATTCATATCCAGTCCCACGCAAAGATGGCTTCCTTTTTCCCTTATAACATCTGAAAGTCGCGAATTAAATGATTTCATTAGCTAAGAATTTACTTTGGGTTGACCGGAACCTGAAAAAGGATTGTATAGTTTATTAGAAAAACTGTTCACATCGATTAAATTCACCCCCTATGGATCAACTTTCTATTTCTAACTTACCTAATTCAGATTCCAAAATCATTGCCTCCAGCGGTGTGTTTCAAATTGAATTAATAAAACATACGGGAAAAGATGACTTCCCTCAATTGATAGAAATATCCAAGTCTTTAGCAAAGGATTATGGTGATAAAGCAATTCTCACTAATGCTACTATTCACAAATATTTTAATAAATCCGGATCTTTACCCTTCATTGCCCGATATAGAGATGAAATTATTGGCTACATAATTGGTGTCCCTTTAGAGACGCTTAGTAATGAGCCCTGGGCCCGATTGGATGAAAATTTCGGAAAGGGGAATACACTTTATACATATGCCTTTGTGATTCAATCGGAGTATAAAGGGAACGGCTACGCCAAAATGTTAAAACGGGTATTTCTGAGTTGGGCAAAGAAAAAAGATGGGATTAATTTTATTACGGGCCATGTAATCAATGGTGTATCCGCACGATTTACGGGCGATATTCGGATTGTTGATCGCATAGACAACTGGCAAGGAACCGGCAAAACATTTGAATATTATAGACGGGAAATAGAACCGAGCCAAGATTCTCCTTTGAAAAATAATCCCCCTTTAATTACACGGACTTAATTCTTTTTTGTCAATAAGCTGACAACCACCAAGGAAACTACTGACAAAGTAATGGCTGGTAATACTTCATCCATATTATTATATATATTCTGTGGAATAATTGTTTGAATAAAGGCCGCCTCCTTCCACAATAAAGTGGTAACTGTCCCCGTTATAATAGAAGCGACTGCCCCTTCTTTTGTCGCCCCCTTCCAGAACAATGCTGCCACCAGACTGGGCGTAATGGCTGCACCATAAATAGTATAGGCATAGAGTGCACGCTCAAAAAATCCAGCTGATTTAGCAAACCCCAATGATACGATATAAGCAATAATGCCTAATCCAAGAACAAGCAATCGACTCAATAATACAATCTTTTTTTCATCAGCGTTCGGATTAATATAATTCAAATAAACATCCCGCATAAGTGTCGTGGCAGGAACGAGTAGAAAACTATCAGCGGTGGAAATAATAATACCCACAATTGTTGTCATCATAATAGCACCCAGGAATGTGGGTAATAGTTTATGAGCAGCATAAATCAAAACGTACTTACCCACTTCTGCATCGGGAATCATACTGGAAGCTACCCATGCAGAAAAAATAATCATCAATTCCGCAAGAAGCACTGCGAAGATTAAAACTTTTGTTGCAGATTTTGCCCCCTCTGCAGTCTTGCTAGCAAAAAACCGCTGATACATATTGGCATCGCCCATGATTAACAAAAATGGCGGCAGACAAAAATTGATAATATCCATGGTGGAATACACACCAAAAAAGTTCATGTGCTCCGGTTTACCCATGGCTTCAAATGAAGCCGCCATACCGGAGAATCCACCGGCTTGAGCAAGAAATATTGGAATAGCAATTACAAATGAAAAAATGATGATTATTCCATTGGCTACATCTGTATAGGCAACACTCACAAGTCCCGCCAACATCGTATATGCGATGATAAAGATGGCTGCAATGATGGTTCCTGTTTGAATACTAATGAGGGAATTACCCGCTTCATCCATTAAAACTGTGTTCAATACAGCACCTCCTGCATTGAATTGATAACTCACAATCACCATGTAGGCAATCACAAGGGCAATGACAGAAAGCATCCTTGCGCCCGGGCCAAACCGATCTCCTAAAATTTCCGGTACGGTAAATTTTTCAAAAGCCCTTACTTTACCCGCAATTTTTGTGAGCAAGACAATTCCTAAAATACTGCCAAGGGGAAGAATGAGAGCGGCCATACCTGTTTCGTAAGTTTTTCCCGCATTACCCAAGATAGATCCTGTGCCCATCCATGTGGCTAACATGGTACCCACCAGTACCCAGGGTGGTAAGGATCGTCCGGCCACAGCAAAATCAGATTGGGTCTTAATTTTACCGGCTTTGTACATACCAATCCCAATCAAAGTGAAGAGATATAAGAGGATAACGACTAAATGAATCATATGTTGCTTCTGACTTGGTTAACTTGAAGCAATGAAATTAATTTCACACCATGCGAAATACAAGCATCGGCATTATTTTAAAACAATTAATTTCCATAACAGTTTTAATTGGGCAGATACCATTTCTATGGGGTCAACCCAATCATGATGATCCAAATCAAAAGGAAACATACGTGAATCGACTGGCAGAATCGTCGAGCCCATATTTACTACAGCATAAAAATAATCCAGTAGATTGGTATCCCTGGGGGGATGAAGCATTTCAAAAAGCAGCTGAGCTAGACATACCAATCTTTCTTTCCATCGGATATTCCACCTGTCATTGGTGCCATGTAATGGCACACGAATCATTCGAAGATAAGCAAGTTGCTCAATTATTGAACGAAAATTTTATTTCCATCAAAGTGGATCGGGAAGAACTTCCTGAGATTGATCATGTTTATATGTCCGTTTGCCAAGCCATGACCGGGCGCGGTGGATGGCCTCTTACCATTATTATGACACCGGAAAAAGAGCCGTTTTTTGCCGGAACTTATTTCCCCAAAAATGGCCGTTTTGGCCGTCCCGGCATGATGGAACTCCTCCCTTCTATCGCCGAGGCATGGAAAAACAGGCGGGCTGAATTGATTCAATCAGCGGAAAAGATTAATGAATACTTAGTAAAATCGAATACAAAAGAATTAGGAACTCCTTTATCAAAAGCAATATTAAAGGAAACCTATTCCCAATTTGTAAATCGTTATGATAAAAACCATGGCGGTTTTGGGACACAACCTAAATTCCCCTCACCCCATAACTTAGTGTATTTGCTTCGATATCATCATATGACGGACGATAAAACAGCACTGAAAATGGTTGAAAAAACATTGCAAGAAATGCGGTTGGGTGGCATTTTTGATCATGTAGGTTATGGGTTCCACCGCTATGCCACCGATAAAGAATGGCTGGTGCCCCATTTTGAAAAAATGCTTTATGATCAGGCTATGTTGGTTATGGCATATACAGAGGCATTTCAAATCACAGGGAAGCCCGAATATAAAAAGACTGCTGAAGAAATTTTGACATATGTACAGCGGGATATGACCGATGCGAAAGGTGGATTCTACTCCGCTGAAGATGCTGACAGCGAAGGTGAAGAAGGCCTTTTTTATATATGGACCATTCAAGAATTACAATCTATTATTGGCGAGGAAGATACCCAATTCATCCAGAATATATTTAATTTGACACCGGAAGGGAATTTCAAGGATGAAGCCTCTGGCCAATCCACAGGTAATAATATCTTCCATTTGAAGACACCCATTTCAAATTCAAAAGATCTCAAAAAAATCTCACAGATTCGTGAGAAAATATTTCATATCAGAGAAAAAAGAATTCATCCTTTAAAAGATGATAAAATACTTACGGATTGGAATGGGTTAATGATTGCAGCTATGGCCAAAGCTGGTGTGGCTTTCCAAGATAATGTGCTTATTGAATCCGCTGAAAAAAGTGCAAAGTTTATTTTTAATAACCTCATGGATAAAAATGGAAGATTGCAAAAACGATATCGAAAAGGGAAATCGGGGTTGGACGCCCATTTAGATGATTATGCATTTTTTGTCTGGGGTTTGTTAGAACTCTACGAAGCAACATTCAAAATTGAATACCTCAAAAATGCCATTCAGCTAAGTGATATCATGGTTTCGGAATTTTGGAATGAATCAAGTGGCGGCTTTTATTTAGGGAGTGATCAAACAGAAAAATTAATTGTTCGCGCTATGACCGGTTACGATGGAGCCATTCCATCTGGAAACTCTATTGCTGCCATGAACCTGCTCAAATTGACACGGATCACTGGAGAAATAAAATGGGCTGAAATGGCGGATAAAACATTTAAAGTATTTTCAAATGAAATAAATAGAGCACCCTCGGGGTATACTTCTATGGTGACAGCATTCTTATTTGAATATGATCATCCAAAAGAAATTGTTGTAGTGGGATCCGGGAGTGATCCTGCCACGCAGGATGCCCTAACCAGAATGAAGTCCGAATATATTCCGGGGAAAATTCTTCTTTTTAAAGACACCGATCTATTATCCCCAGTCCTTTCTCCTTTGGCAAAATGGACGGCGACTCAAGAAACGATTGGTGACAAAGTCACATTTTATGTTTGCCAAGATTTTGCCTGTAAAATACCAACAACCGATATTAAAGAAGCATTAACATTCATCCATGAGTAAACCATTATCAAAACGTGTGGGAGAATTATTTGCCCACATTCAAGATTTATTCGATACTGCGGCTCATTCGGCCATTAAGCGTGTTGATGAAAAAGGTGGAAAGAAAAATAGACTATTGGGCTTTTTTTCTTCAGCCGGTGATGCTTATTTTAGGAAATACAATGAAATCAAAAAACGGAAAGAATCCAACATGGATTCTTAAATAACATAAAAGAGTAAACATGAAACTTGAATTACACTGGAAAATTATTATTGGGCTTGTACTTGGACTCATTTTTGGCGTTCTCGCCGCAGCAAATGGTTGGAGCGGATTTACAACAAACTGGATAGCACCATTCGGTAAAATATTTATAAATCTTTTAAAATTGATTGCCGTACCACTGGTTTTATCTTCACTAATTACCGGAGTCGCTTCCCTTTCGGACTTAAAAAAATTGTCCCGAATTGGTGGTAAAACAATTACAATTTATATAGTAACTACTGCCATTTCTGTTACTATCGGTTTAGTTGCTGTAAACCTATTAAAACCTGGCGACACCGTACCGGAGGATATGAAGGTAAAGCTTCAAGAAACCTACAAATCCGCAGCATCTGGAAAATTAGAAGCTGCCGACCAGATAAAAGAACGAAGACCGCTTCAACCTATCGTAGATATGGTTCCCAGTAATTTCTTTAGTTCTGCTTCGAATAATAGAAATATGCTTCAGGTTGTTTTTGTGGCTATAATCATAGGCATAGCCCTTATTCAAATACCCAAAAACAAGGCAAGGCCTGTATTAGATTTTATGGAAGGGATTAACGATCTTGTCATTAAACTGGTTGATAATATTATGCTCATGGCTCCCATTGGCGTATTTGCACTCATTGCCGATACCATTACGTCCATTGCAGGAGATAATCTCAACAATGTATTAGAATTGCTCAGTGCCCTTGGGTTTTATATGCTGGTGGTGATTATCGGATTGACCATTCAAATGGTGTTCACCTATACAGCCGTGTTAAAAATCTTTTCAAATATGTCATTAAAAAAGTTTTACCAAGGAATCGCCCCAGCCCAATTATTGGCATTCTCTACCAGTTCCAGTGCAGCCACACTACCCGTTACAATGGAAAGGTGTGAAGATGAGCTAGGCGTTTCCGAAGAGGTCTCCTCATTTGTCCTTCCCCTTGGGGCGACGATTAACATGGATGGCACCGCCCTTTATCAGGCAGTTGCTGCTGTATTTATCGCCCAAACGTTGGGAATGGACCTCACCCTCGGCGCACAACTTACCATTGTACTCACAGCTGTTCTGGCATCAATCGGAACAGCTGCTGTACCGGGCGCAGGAATTATTATGCTAATTATTATCCTGGAAGCCATTGGAGTCCCCAGTGCAGGGATTGCTCTCATTTTAGGTGTAGATCGAATTTTAGACATGATGCGGACCGTAACCAACGTCACCGGAGATGCAAGCGTGGCTGTAGCCGTGGCATCTAGTGAAGGTCAAATCTCATAGTAAAAATGTTTCAACTATTCTTGAAACATATTAAATAATTCGTGTAAACTTGGGGAGCTATTTTAGAATTCTTACTTCAGTCATTGAATTTCAGGATCTTCAAGAAATAATCCTTGAGACAATCTTCTGAAGTCAAAAAACAGGCCTTTTCTGTCTCGATTTATCGTGATGGGATGAAGGAAGTTTGCTGAAAGCAGAGACCTCTACCGTGAATACACGGATCCTGAAATCGGGTCTGGAGTAAGAAAATAAAAAACCCTCGAATATTGAGGGTTTTTTATTTAACCATGTTTGCTTGTATTTGATTTATTCGCCATCGGGCACCTTTTATTTTCAACCGGACACAATCATCATCATAGTTTCGTTCTAACACCTCCACACCCTCTTGTGCCAAAGCCATTTTCTTAGAATCTTGGTAGGAAAACTGAAGGTCAACAATTTGATAATTTTCATCTATGATTTCAATTATTCTTTGGGAGAGTATTTCGATACGTAGATTGTTTAATGCGGAAACAAAAGTACTATCGGCAAATCTTCTTTTTAAAAAGTGAATGTGTTCATCAGCTTCATCACGATCAATTTTATTCAACACGATTTGGATCTGATGTCTATCAGCACCCAGTTCTTTTAATACCTCCATGATGGTTTGATAATGATCCTCAACCTGACCGCTGGATGCATCCAAAATCAGTAAAATTAAATCCGAATCAACAACTTCTTTTAATGTACTCCGAAAACTTGCCACCAAATGATGGGGCAGTTTCCGAACAAACCCTACCGTATCACTCAACAATATAGTGTGAGAGCTATCTAACTCAACCGACCGCACCATCGTATCCAACGTTGCAAAAAGCTGATCTTGAATAAACACATCTGCACCTGAAATCGCCTTCATTAAGGTGGATTTCCCTGCATTGGTGTAACCCACTAATGCAACTTTAAATTGATTTTTTCGGCGTTTACTTTGGGTATTTCTTTCCCGTTCTATTTTCTCTAACTCACGTTTTAATTTGGAAATACGTGTACGGATTAGTCGACGGTCGACCTCAATTTGCGTTTCACCAGCTCCAGCACGGGTTCCAATGCCACCCATTTGTCTCTCTAAGTGAGTCCACGCCCGGGTGAGTCGCGGTAACATATATTCTAATTGTGCCAATTCAACCTGTGTCTTTGCTTCTTTTGTTTGGGCGTGCTGTCTAAAAATATCTAAAATCAACCCACTGCGATCAATCACTTTTACTTCTTCGGTAAAATTACTATAATTCTTAATCTGTCCTGGGCTGAGTTCATCATCAAAAATAATAAGCGAAACACCCAACTCTTTTGCCTGGTTTATAAGCTGTTCTGCCTTTCCAGATCCGATAAAAAATGATGGATTAATTCGCTTTAACTTTTGGGTGACATTTCCCACCACTTCTGCACCTGCCGTCTCCGCCAATAACTGTAATTCCTCCAAATGTTCATCAACAATATTTTGATCCAATTCACCATGGATCACACCCACAAGGATTGCTTTTTCTTTCATTTTTATTTCAGAATTTTCTATCAAGAGTGCACTTTGATTTCTTCGGTCCGCATGCGACTTAAATATGATTCTAACATCAAGAAGGCAATAGCTAAAATTAAAAACGTTCGCCATAATGCTTTGCCCTGTCTATGGGAAAAGATGATTCCCTTTACATCGGATCCTGGGTGTATCCATACTGACCGACTTTTCCCTAGTATTGAAATAACTTGATCCTCTCGAGCACGCAAACTTGGTTTTTCAAATGGAGATAATTTCGAAGAAAATGCAGTATAAAACTCATCGCCTGCGAATACTTCGTATGAACCTAATTCTTGAATATTATTAATAATAAGTTCTTCACGATTATAATCTGGAACCAAAAGGATTCTATTCCCAGAGGGTGTTATTAAAGACCATTTTTTATTGATGAGTGCTTTATTTATTTTTATATATTTTTCCTGTCCCACTTCTACCATGGAGGTATTGATTTCGTTTGTCGCGGACAATATCAGAAGTCGATGTATTAATGGTATGAGAATACCCTTCATACCAAAATCATTCCACCGGAGGTCTAAGGGTGACGTAAAATAATAAATTTGACTTCCTGAGTGAGGTATCTCTAAAAAGAAGGAATCATCATTATTTAACGTTAAAATATTTTTATGGCCTATTTGGTTTTCAATCTTGTTATACCTATAAATCTGGGGAAGCGCCGATGATAAATCTCTCAAATTTAATTCCTGTAAAATGGGATTATCTCTATCGGTCACATCAACAGAAAAAAAAGACTCACCTGTCACGTGAACTATTTCTATAAATTTAGGTAACTTTAAATTAGCCTGGGTTATAGAGGATAGACCTGCATAATTTTCACCTGAAAACCACAAAATACTGCCGCCTTCACTTAAAAAACGTTTCATAGATTCGATGGCTGATGGTGATAAATGTTTCGGGTCTTGAAGAATCAATACATCCGTTTCATCCAAATATACCCGATGAATTCCATCCATCACTTTTAATTCAATATCTAGAAACCGATCTTTCCCGCTAATGGATTCTAATACGGTTTTCAGCATAAATAAATCATCCCGGGAATTTGCAATCACTTTGCATGAAATTTGTTCAGGGATGGTCAATTCAAATGTTTGGGTATCATCAAAATGATAGTCATCTCTTGGAATAACTAATTTTCCTCGAACTACACCACTTTTTCCCGGATATACCTGAAACAAAAATTCCTTACTTCTCTGGGGCTGGAAATGAGACACAATTTGTCCAACGCGTTCTTCATTGATATATAATTCTACGGGAACATTGCGTCTCTCAATTGGTCCCATATTTTCGATTTTTGTAGTGAGCTTTAGTAGGTGGTTTGGTAGCTTAATTTGACTGACAGCAGAAATATGGGAGATAGACACATTATCTGCCATCGGTTCTTGGCCGAAGAAGTAAAATTGCCAACCATTAAAATCTGTTTTGAAATTTGATGGTGGTGCGATGGGAAAATCACTTAAAATATAACATTCTCTGTTACCAGATGCATCCGTAACAGATTTCAATACCGAATCCACCACAGACCAGATTTTATCTTTGCCAACAGCCTGTGAAATATTCCATATTGCAGGATTAATCGTCATCCCTTTTTCTATAATTCCATCATATAATTGTTTGACTGGTGTTGTTTGGTAAACATGAAGATTGACCAAACCGTTGAATCCTGAAACGATATTGGGTAATGCAGCTTTCACTTTGTCGAGATAAGTATGACGATCCTTCGTAACAGCCATGCTCGCCGAATTATCAATGATAATGACAGCAGTTGATTCATTTTCACTCGGAATCCATGGGGAATCATTCATTAGAATCGGACCAGAAACCATCAATACCAATGCGGAAATGATACCCATCCGTAGTACGATTAAAATCCATTGTCTGATTTTTAATTTCCGAATGGTTTCATGTTCTAATGCCTTAATATGACGAATGGTAGAAAAATCAACCGTTTTTGTATGGCGAAGACTAATCAGGTGAATGATAATGGGTAGTGATACAGCTATCAGTCCCCATAATACAGCCGGGAATAAAAATGACATTAGATGGGTGTAGAGAGCATCATCATAATTGCGCCTGCCCCTAATGGAATTTTAAAATTGTCATCCAGTGGTATAGGCAAAATTTCCATGACCATTGCCGCAACGGCACCACTCAAAGAAATGGTCATGGGCAATAATGAATAATTCATTCCAATAATAATACAGACGAACAAACCACCGAAAAATCCCTCCCAAGATTTATTCCAAATTTTATGTTTTCCATATCGTTGACCAATTAACCCCGCCGCACTGTCTCCAAGACTCATAAAAATAAGTGCAATAATAGCGACTGGTTTTGAAAATAATATAATGGAAATAACCGCACCAATCATCACCCATGTGGCGCCAGTTAGTTTACCTTCCTGTTCATGGCCCCTGAGCATAGAGTTAATAAACAAAGTAAACAATGACTTTACCCACGCTACTTTATGACGCAAAATATCAAATATGATACAAAGAACCATCAGTATAGATAATAATTTTACAAATACCCATTTTTCTGGAAAAACATAAAGATAACTAAAAGGAATTGCCAGATTAAATAAGTGAATTAATTTTCTTTTATATTCGCTTAATGGTATCATTTTTCATTAGATAGTTTGTCAAAAATGTCCTTTAAATCTAAAATGCTCACCACCAAATCTACTTGAATTGTTTGATTCAAGACGGTGCCCGGTGCAATGGACTGATCTAAAACTGTATAGGGAACTAAATCTTCATTTTGCTGATAGGATATTTTTCCCACTTTTAATCGTGCTTTTGTTAATAAATCCTTTGCATTTTGCATACTCATTCCAAATAACTGAGGAACCTGGAAAAAATCTGGTGGCAATCCTTGGCTAACGGTAATTTGAAGTCCCATACCTTTTTTTATATGATCACCCGATTTGGGAAATTGCCATGCAACAGTCCCTTTCGGATAATCAGGATTGAATTCGGTATATACAGTATCAATTCTAAGACCAATTTGTTGTAGGGATATTTCTACACTTCTTCGAGATTGCCCAACTAAATTGGGGACGATTATTAATTTTTCTGATCTGGAAATTTTTAATCGAATTGTCCGCCCCGGTTTTACTTTCGCACCTGCTACGGGATATTGATCTACTACAGTTTGGGGATTAACATCAGCTGTATAAACGGTATCGTATACCACACCTTTATATCCTTCAGTTTCCAATTCAATAAGGGCCCGATTTAGATTTTTTCCTGTTATATCGGTCACAATTAAAGTTTTATCCTGGCGGACATAAGATGGCATGATAAACCAGTCAAATATTAAAATTATTGCAAAAGATACGATTCCAAAAGCAATTAAAAATTGTATAATTTTATTCATCATTTTTTCTTATTCGAGCAGCAAACATGCCATCAACTTTATCTCGAGGGGGAAATGTTTCCAAACATTTTTGTGCATTCAGCCAGTTATTGGGTACCAGATCTTTTCCAGAATCAATACGGAAATTATCGTCTAATTTAAGAAACCACTTTACCACATTCCAATTCTCTTCCATTTCCAGCGAGCAGGTAGCATAAACCATGACGCCTCCCGGTTTTAAAAATTGGGCCATGTGACCAATGATTGATTTTTGAATTGTTACCATGGATTCCACATCTTCTTTCTCCCGCCGCCACCGTATATCTGTACGTCTGCCCATCACGCCAGTGCCCGTACAGGGTGCATCAATTAAAATTCGATCAGCCATGGGAAAGTCATCTTCGCTCGCATCTTTTCTTTTCCATTGAATGGGCCATTTTAATTCATTTGACCTTTTTTCTCCAATCAGCACTCGGACTTGACTAACATCTGATGCAAATATTTTACCATCATTTTTTATTTTTTCAACGATATAACCGGATTTTGTTCCTGGCGCTGCACAAACATCTAAAACAATATCGCCCGGTTGTGGATCTAATAATTCGACTACCGCACCGGAAGCACGATCCTGGACATGAATTAATCCTTTTGTAAATAATTCACTTTTGACCACATTTCGCAGACCGGAATCCACCCGGATGAAACAATCGGATTCAGGGCTTTGGATCGTTTCAACATCTAATTTATCCAATCGACTTAAAATCGTATCTTTAGACTCAGTCACACAATTCAATCTTAAGTCAATATGAGAAGGCATATTTAGATATTCACATAATTCAATGGTTTTTTCCTCACCAAATTGGTGATTCCATTTGTCAATTATCCAGGCCGGATAGGAATACCATGCAGAAAGAGATTGTTTTTTATCTTTTTGATTGGGATCAATATTATTAGTTTTACGCAAGAGCGCATTTACCAAACCACTAAACTTTTTCCCTAACTCTTTTTTGGTGAATTCTACCCATGAATGCACAGCCGCATGCTGTGGAACAAATTCATCCATCAATGCTTCGAAAAACCCAATTCTCAAAATAATGTGTATAGATGGATGCAGCTTATGTATCGGTTTATCTAAAAATAAATTGATCCAATAATCCAATCGCCCTTGCCAGCGAACCACTTCATTCGTTAATACCAATGATCTCGAAATGTCCTGATGATGTAATTTATTATTATTATAATATTGATCACGCACAGCCTTTAATCGATTGTTGGATCGATAATATTTTTTTAAGATTTGAAATGCATGATAGCGAGCGTCTTTCATCTCTACCCCATAGGGTCCCCCAATGTGACATGAAAACCTCTAAGACAATCAGCCATATCCATTTTTCGTTTTCCCTCAAGATGAACTTCCATTAGTTCTAATTGACCGTCAAAACAAGAAATTGCCATTTTGTTTTTCTCCAATAATGAAATGTGTCCTGGTGGAAATGTACTTTTTTGATTGATGAGAATTGTTTGAAATATCTTTAACCTTTTTCCCATCAGGATTGTAAAAGCCCCTGGAAAAGGAGATAATGCTCTAACCTTATTATGAATATTTTCCATAGAATCAGACCAATCAATTTTACACATTTCTTTGGATATTTTGGGTGCAACAGTCGCAAGGTCATTGTCTTGAAGTTTTGGTTTGACCTCTCCGTTCTCCAATAAATTTAACGTTTTGAGAATAAGTTTTGCCCCTTTCTTTGCCATTTTTACTGTGAGAGATCCACAATTATCTTCATCACTAATTTTAATTTTATCCTGTAAAATAATTGATCCTGTATCCACCTTGGGTTCTATTAGAAAAGTTGTAATCCCTGTCTCTTTATCTCCATTCAACAATGCATGTTGAATGGGTGCTGCCCCTCTATATGCTGGTAAAAGTGATGTATGAATATTTACAGAACCCATGGTGGGGATTTTTAAAATTTCCTTTGGTAAAATTCTGAAAGCAACCACCACAAACAAATCAGGGTTTAATGCCTTTAATTTGGTCTGAAATGACGCGTCATTTAGAGATTCAGCAGGAATGTAATTGAGCTTTAATTCAGAGGCTAATTCACCAACGGCAGTATGTTTTAATGTGCGTCCCCGACCCATGGGTTTAGGTGCATTGCTTACAACACCCAATATTTGATGTTTTGACTTGTGGAGTCCAATCAGTATTGGATTGGCAATCATGGGATTGCCCATAAAAACTATATTCATAATTCGGTTCCTTTGGAGTAAATCAGGAAGTCTGAATTAATATTAAAGAACAAATGCCTTTCGGGTTTTCGCACGAATAACGGCCCCCTGTGCTATCATTTTTAAATCATTCTCAACAGTCATTTTTACTGTTTTTGTAACGCGGTCTACAATAAATACTCCCTTAAGATGGTCAATTTCATGCTGAATTGCTCGAGCTAAAAGGCCACGCATTTCTTCAATATGTTCGGTCCCGTTTTCATCTTGATACTTAAATTGAATAAACTCTGGCCGTTTTACTTCTAATCGAACATTCGGAATGGATAAACAACCTTCTTCAAACCAGGACTCCCCACTGCTTTCCATAATCTCACCATTGATGAAGATATGAACACTTTCTGTTTCTTCCTCAATACCAGATATATCAATAATGAAGAGATTTAAATCGACACCAATTTGATTGGCAGCCAGGCCGACACCACTTTCTTCATACATCGTATCAAACATGTCATCGATTAATGATGATAGTTTTTTAAAATCTTTTACGGGTTTGCATACTTTCCGAAGTATGGGATCCCCATAATTAACGACTTCTCTTACAGCCATTAATTCTGAGTCTCAATCACTTCTGTCTCTGAATCATCTACCGAACCCACTTGTCCGGCAATTGCAGATCTGTTGACTGTCATATTTGTGTTTTTATCCACTTTCAGGATAACTGATTTTTTTTCATTGCCTTTAAATCCTGCAATAGTGCCATGGATACCGCCAATAGTCACGACGTGACTTCCTTTTTTTAAGTCTTCCAACATTTTTTGTTTTACTTTTTGACGCTTCGCCTGTGGGCGAATCATCAATAAGTAAATAATGGCCAATATAATGACCATGGGTAAAAATGTTAAAAAACTGCTACCTTGAGCACCTTGTCCACCAGTAAATAATTGTATGAAATTCAATTGTTTCTCCTATTTTTTGAACAGTAAAATTACCGCGGAAATACGAATTTATTAAAAGTTAAACAGACTTTTTCAGACAAATTTCAAATGTAGTCCCTTTGCCAATTTCACTTTGAATTACTTTGATTTCTCCACGATGGATTTCACCTATAATGCGGTTAACCAACGAGAGACCAAGCCCCCATCCTCTTTCTTTAGTACTAAACCCTGGCCGGAATATATTTTTCCAATCTTTTTTCCGTATCCCCGACCCATTGTCTTTTAACTGAATTATTCCATTATTATCATCTGAATATATCAATATTTCTACTGTACCTTTTTCGCCTTTTATTGAGTCAATGCCATTGCGAATTAAATTTTCTATAGCCCATCCAAGGAGGATTTCATTGCCTTCAATGAAAATTTCCTCTGAAGATGTAACCGTTAGTTCTATTTCTTTTCCCAAAGATGGCATTCGTTTTTTTAAATATCCCGTTTGCCGATTAACCAATTCTTTTAGGGAAATACTATTTAAAACGGTTTGACTACCCATTTTACTAAATCGGGTTCCAATTTGATTCAACCGTTCTAAATCAGATTCCATTTCTTGGACAACATGGGACGATTCTTCTGGATGACGCTTTATTCGATCAACCCATCCCATCAATGCGGAAACAGGTGTACCCAGTTGATGAGCTGTTTCTCTGGCCATCCCAACCCATATGTTACGTTTTTCGCTGTTTCGAATGGAGTTAAATCCCATGAATCCAATGAAAATAAACATGGCTACTACACCGATTTCCAGATAAGGCAGCCATTGCAGTTTCCGAATAAGATCTGAATCACCATAATGCAAAAACCCTAATGGAATAGACTGCCCTGATATTTGATCATGGTATGAGATAGGAATTGGATCATTCTGTCGATCCATGGCACCCATGGGTTTCTTGAGCTGATCCGGTGATTCAATACCTGAAATGTTCCTCGAATAGATAGGTACATTTTTGGCATCGGAGTAAATAATGGGGAATTGTACTTTTTTGATAATTTCGTCAAAAACGAAATTTAAATTAGTATCCGAATCCTCATTGACTGTTTTTGCAATTATTTCTGAATAAAGTTTTACAATATCTCGATTGTCATTCCTTAAACGATTTACAATTGCATTTGAATAACCCAATAGGCCGATGATGAGAATCAATCCAACAAAAAATAGTCCAACTTTTATATTATTGTTATTACGATAGCTATTCATCTTTCTTTCGCCTGAAATATCCAAACCCAATCAGTCCAAGGGATAAACCAAAGGATGAAAAAGAAATAGTCAGCCCCTTTTTGAATGAGGATTTATCATAAATAAAATCAATTGTATGATTCCCAGCTGGGACCTCAACACCACGCAGTATTCCATTCACTTTATGTGTTTGAATTTCTTTACCATCCATCATCGCTTTCCACCGAAGAGGATAATACACTTCACTTAATACCAAAAATTGATTCCCTTCAGATTCTGTAGAAATAGTAAATCGATGCACTGTTCGATCAAATTGAGTAATAGTCGCTATTGAGTTTTCAGAAATATCGATTTGTTCACTGATATATGCCGTTTTTCTCGGATCAAAATCCGGTTGAATTATTTTTTTCCAAATAGTATCATATGGTACTGATTGAGTTTCACCAACAAACCAAACACGGGGCAAAGAGTTCTCAAGTTCGAATACAGCAACCGGCATTTCCCCGCGGGTTGACCTCATTTTCCCTTCTTTAACCAATTTTAGTGATGGATGGTTGATCTTCTGTGGACTAATAAGATATTTTACATTTAACATTTGCAGAACAGGAATTGCAGCAGCATTCCCCGTTTTGGATAAGAATGTATTGTAACCCCTTAACTTTGCCGGGTGATACCCTCCCACCGATTCTAATCCGAAAGCCGCAAAACGACTTTCACCAAACAAACTGCCAATGGGATAGATTCTAAAAATACTATCGTCATCTTTTAAAAATTGAATGATATTGTCTTCTTTGAAAAAGCGATCAACAACACGTTTGGACATCAGTTGTGATCCTCGCCCACTGGAACGATTCGGTTGAATAATTTTAAAATTAACAATTCCAATATCAACGATCGCTAAGGAAACTGTTACCGCCATCAACATCGCTTGAGATACTTTACGATTGATCCAAAGCCAAATAAGCACCATGAGTGACCCTGAAAATAGAATCATTAACCAGGCATCATTTAACCACAAATTCCATCGAAGATTATTTAAAGCTTGGGCTGCACGTGGATCCTGTATCAGAGGCGGAGAAAAACTTCCCCTTACGGCTGATCCAATGGCAGTTCCGCCCAACACCATTCCAATGAAAAATACCCCTATGACACCAGCAATTCCCCAAAACCATTTAGGGATTTTACCTTCTTTTAATTTCACCAATTCATCCAACCCAAAAGCGGCTAAAACAGCCACATTAAATTGAAGTAAAATGAGTATCATATGGGGAACACGAAACTTATTAAAGTATGGAAAAATGTTAAAAAATAGGTCGTAAACCAAACTGAAATGTTTCCCGAATGAAATGAATAATGCCAATGCAGATGTAATAACAATAAATTGGTGAATCAATTCCCATTTCCGAAAAAGGCCTATTACCGCCAACAATAGAATAATAATACCCATATAATTTGGATAATCCGTAAATGGCATAAATCCCCAGTAAGGTTGACCGCCGAATCCAAAGGCAGAAGGAATAAAAAATGTCAGTATTTCTTTCGGATGGAATGACCACCCAGTGGCATAATTATAGTCCGCGCCGCCACCCGCTGAACCACCTCGTACAGAAAATGGGGTATATTCCATGGCCGGTAAATAAATCAATAAAGACAGTCCCACGCCCAGAATACAGGCAAAGACAAATAATCCAAATCCTTTCCCCAATATGAAGCGATCTCCCTTGATGCGAATTCCATTGATCAAAATGAGTAAACTATAAGCACCAATTAACATCCACGTATAGTATGCTATTTGTGCATGGGCACGCTGAAGTTGAAATCCGAGCAGCAAGGCCAACCACCCCATATTCCAAGTACTCGGATTTTGCCACAATCGCACCGTAAACCATAAAATCCATGGAATATAGGCTGCTGTCATCATTTGGCTTCCATGGCCAAATACGACCATCGTCACCATATATGGTGTTATCATGAATGCAACGGCACCGAGTCCAGCGGCCCATTCAGAACATTTGAAATGGCGCAATAATAAGAATCCACCGATGCCTGCAAATAATAAATGGAGGAGTTGAATCATCATTCCTGGGAGGAAAAACAGTTTAAATAAATATTCCGGGAAATATAGCTTTGATAAACTGGTGAATGCTTCTCCGGTTGGCATGCCACTGAAAACCCATGGCTGCCATTGGGGTAGTTCACCTGATGTATCCGAAAGTTCATTTAATGCGATACCTATAGCCTTGGGGCTTAAACTGTCGGGAGAGCCAAACGTTTTACCGCCAAAAATAACCGGTTCGAATAATATGGCAATAATAATAAACATCAGGCCAGTTGCAATTACTACAGGTCGTTTCCAATCTAATTTCATTTTTTATTTTCGTCCTTTTAAGACTTTAAGTCCTTTTAAAAAATCTAAATCTTCCTCTTCAACTTTTAAGATCCACAGAATGAATCCATAAACTCCAACGGAGAATATTCCTGCCAATATTAAGGTAATCAACGTATGGAATGGCATAATGAAATCTTTAATGAAAAATAGTCCGGTAAAAACGATTAATCCAGCCAAAATGGGCTTAATCACTTTTCGGTCTATGAAGTTCATCCTCAAAATTATTTGCACTTCAATAATTCGTGCAAATCCCAGTATAGTCAGGGAAATTAAAGTAGCTATCGCAGCACCTACGATACCATACTTTGGTATGAGATATATATTTAAACCAAAGTTGAGCCCAAATGCCCCAATGGTATTCCACAATACCAATTTTGTATGCCCAGACATACTTAATGCCGGTCCCGCTGCTCCAAGCACAGCTTGGATAAATGTGGCACCTGTCAAAATAACCAATATTTTTGCACTGGGCAAATACTCCGGTCCAAACAATAACAACACTTTACCGGGGAAAATGATAAAAACTGCAGAAATCGGAATGGCACATATCAATAGCCAACGGCTCACCAATTTATAAGTATGATCCATCTTTTCCCGATCACCCGCCCCATGGAATTGGGCCATCATTGGGGCATAAATACTGATAAATGAAAGTAGTAAAGCTTGAAGTAACCCGGCCGTACGCGCTGCGGGATGATACAATCCTACAGTGGTTGCATCCGTAAAGTACCCTAACATGAGAATATCCATCCAATGCATAAATGTCTGAAGAATCGTCACAAACATTAGGGGATAAGAATATTTTAATAAAGATGTGTCAAATTTTGATTTTACGATTTGATCATTGGAAACACCAGAAACCTTCTTCAATACACTTATCATAACAAAAAAACCGATGATGCCTGTAATAAGTAAGGGCGCCATGACCGCAGATTCTGCAGAAAAAAACCAATAACACACCACCATACTACCCAAAAGGAGGGTCGGGTTTAAAAACTGTGTGACCAACGTTTTATACTTGAGTCGTTTATACCCCTGGGTTGCAAAGGCAGAAACGAGCGTAAGCGCATTAAATGGAATTGCAATGGCAAATACAATAATTACCGATATTAATAGAGGCGGCTCATTGAGAATTTGAGTTACAATAAATTCTGAGGAAATGATAAGTCCTACCATAATGACTAACGAAAATGTGACAGTCATTTTTAGAGTTGAAGCGATCAACTTTTGAATTTTTTCCGAATCAGAATCCGGGTTCAACCGGCTCACAAATCGCATAATTCCAGTCTCCAGCCCCATCTTTCCCAAGACCTCAGATATCAGCATGATGGCATTCGCCATAGAGTAGATTCCAAGAAATTCTGCTCCCACCCATCGGGCTAATAGAGCCGTATAAAGATATCGATTCACATTTCCATAAACCAACCCTGAGAATGTAATGGTGGATTCTTTAGCGATTTTGCTGGCGGTGTTCACGAATTGACAAGATCCGAGTATAGTGCTTCAAACTGGAAAATTATTTTTTCTTCAGAAAATAATCTTTCAACAGCAGATTTTCCCTTAAGACCTTTTTCAATTAATAAGTTTGATTGAGGTAATAATTCATTAATTAAACCTGCCATTTCCGAAACTTTTGCAACTTCCCAAAGGCCATTCGTCTCATCAATGCTAATACCTTCTACCCCAACATCGGTGGTAACGACAGCTGTTCCGCATGCCAGTGCATGGGGAATCTTCATTTTAAGTCCTGCTCCGATTTTAATAGGCGCTACCATGATCATTTGAGATGCAAGGAATGAGTCAATATCTTCAACAAATCCTAAATAATTTACCCTGTCAGTACCATTTATTTCATTGATCAAAGTATTGGGCAATCCCTTCCCAACGATATTCAATTCCGCCTGTTTTGTCAATTTCGGGAATATCTCACGGATTAATATTTGGACAGCCTGGACATTGGGCTCCCGATTAAATGAACCTAGAAAACATAATGAATAGGGAATCTTCTCTTGTTTGCCAAGGTTTGGCATTTTGATTTGAGGTGGAATCACCTTTATTTTAGATTTGCAGCCCAAGTTGGAAAGATAGGCTTTATCCTCTTCAGTGAGGGTGATTACAGTATCAAATTTATTTGCAATTTCCGGCTCCATTTTTCTCGCCATTTCAAATGACTTTTGATTTTTGGGGTTGCCTTGATTTTTTCCCCTTTCATGGACTTTTGTCGACACATCATGAAAAACGATTAATTTTGGGATATCCCCAATTTCTTTGGAATAATGATGCATTACATTGTATTCAACCTGGACAAGATCATAATTATTTTTTTCAATCAATTTTGAAATAAGTTCGGCCATTTTCTCGCTTTTGTATTTTGAAAAAAAGAATAGTTCTTCTCCGATAATTTGTTGCGCCAAAGGTCTTAGATTTCTAATTCCGGATGAAATTTTTCCCGTTATGGATTTTTGATTTCTCGGATAAGCAATTGTATGAACTTCAATCCCATGGTCAACAAGGAATCCTAGCATACTGTATTCGTCTGAATCAATAAAAGAGGCTAGCGTAATATCATGATTTTTCGCCAATGAAGTAATGTTTCTGAAAATGAGTTGGGCGCCGGCATGGCCACTTGTTTCAGAAGGTAGATATGGGGTGATAAATAGGAGGTTCAAAATGAATCAGGGTTCATTTATCCAAAAAGAAATCGTCCGTTTTACCAACAATAATAATTCAACACCAGCAAAGGATATTAAAAGTATATCGATTCGATTCATGGGAATGAACACTAAATAAAAAAGATAAATATTATTCATTAAAAGTGCCAATTGGCTCGTTAAGTCGCTCACCTTGCTAGAATCTTGGTTTCCATTCTTTTGCTTACTGATCATGCCACGGAGTGTGTGTTCAGTTTGAGTGATTCCATGAATTATCAAAGCCAGCATACCAATCTCCCAACCCAATTCATGTGATCGACTCAGTTGGTACCCCAACGCCCCGATGATCATAAATTTTAATATATGATCTGAAACAGCATCTAAATAATATCCTTTATTAGATGGATTATCAGGATGATAAAACCCCATTTTTTTAAAGCGGGCCATCATGCCATCCATCAAGTCAAAAATCCATCCGAGCTGTAATAATGCAACAATTAAAATCATGTTGGATTCAAAACTGGTTAAAATGAAATAGATAGCGCTCAGTTCAGAAATTATTGCCAGAGAGGTGATCTGGTTCGGTGAAATACCCGTAAAACTCAAAAGGGCACATAGATATGTTGCAATTGGATAATGCACCCAATTGGTCACCACATCAAATGGTTTACGCAATCGACTTATTTCTGCATATCGACTCATTTATTTCCAATCATCATTAAATGTTTAATATTCACCAGAATATCATCTTCTGTTTCTTTAAAATTGGCTAATGATTTATATTCATTAGAAGTCCGTCTATGACGATCAATGGTATTTTGTTTTTGTGTCTTATCATTACACGTATTATTCAACCAATTCATTATACTTTGATTTTTAAGAATAAAGCTACCTTGATTTATGCTTGAATATTTTGAAAACAGTTGGATGATCTCTCCCTGGGTAGGGTAGTGAATATCACGTCCAATTAACCAATCATATTCTTCAGAAATAGAATCGTCCGGCGGAACAACCTGAGAAAATAGAAAACACCCATTTGGTTTTAAACACCGGTAAATCTCTGAAAATGCCATTGCAGGATCATCAATATAATGAATCACATTACGCATATATATCAATTCGAAGGACGAATCTTCAAATGGTAAATTATGAGCATTAGCCACAATCGGTGTAATGCCCGGGTGATTAATTTTCGCAATCATTTCTTTGCTGATATCTATACCGGTTAAAGGACCAATTATTTCAGATACCTTGTTAGCCACCGCCCCTGTGCCAATGCCAACTTCAAGAATCGAATCAAATGATTTTTGGGGAAGCATTTGTAAAAATGCATCAATGAAATCTTCATTTTTCACCCAACTGATCTTATTGTATTGTACAGCTCTATTGGCCCAATAGTTTTCTGAATATCCTTTCATTTTTACTTTTTACCTAATCTATTAATTATTGAAAACTTTAATTCTATAATACTCACCATTAGTGCCAACGGAACTGAAAATGGAATTTGGTATAATTTACTATGTTTCGCCACCAATTTCATTTTTCCCATAAGTTTTCTTTTCCATTTTCTAAATGAAAATTGCCCACCCATTGATGCTGATACTTTATGCCACACTTTTGACTCAGGAATAAAAACGATGCTTCCCCCCTTTTGTTTTAATCGTATTGATAAATCAACATCCTCTGCATACATAGGGAAGGTTTGGTCAAACAACCCAATGGATTCAAAATCTTGAGTACGCATGCAAATACAGCACCCTGTGGCATAGTCAATTTCCATTTTTTTTGAATACAGTGAAGCATCTTTTTTTCGGATACCAATATGCCGGATAAATCCGGTCCACAAATTTACCTTTCCCCCCGCAAACCAAATGGTTTCCGGCTTATCCGCGTAATATATTTTGGGCGCTGTTTGTTTTGTGTTGGATTTTGATTCTAATTCATTAATGAGTGGCTCCACAAAATAGGGATCAACGATAGTATCATTATTCAGGAAAATGGTGTAATCCGCTTTGTTCGCGGTAGATCGAAACCCCGCATTATTTCCTCCGGCAAACCCAAGGTTTGTGGGTAATTCAATAATGTCTGTTTCTGGATATTGCTCTTTTATTGAAAACACAGAATCATCCGTAGAGCCATTATCGATCACAATTACATTCGCATTGGAATATGTGACTTTTTCAAGGGATGCCAGACAATCTAAAGTCAAATCTCTCCCATTCCAATTCAAGACAAATATGTTTACCGATTTCGCCATTATGATTCTACCAACTCCAAAACAACTTTCACAAAATTATCCCAGGAAAACCGTTTTTTATATTCATTAATATTTTGGGAAAAGAAATACGGATTCATATTAAAATATTTTACAATACTATCAGCAATTGAATTTGGATTCGGTTCACAAATGAACCCAGTTTCACCATCCACAACCACTTCTGGAAGTCCACCCACGTTGGATACAACCACAGGAATATCAAAATGGTACGCAATTGGAACCACCCCACTCTGGGTTGCCGATTTATAAGGAAGGGCCACTAAATCGGCGGCACAAAAATATTGATTCACTTTTTCATTCGGCACAAATTCAAATCGGAAATCAATTACATCAGATACACCATTATCTTCTGCCAGTTGAATATATTTATTTTCATCCCCGTAGCATTCTCCCACCACCAGAATCTTAAAATTATCAATCTTATTTTTAAATAATTTTGCAGATTCAATCAAAATATCCAACCCTTTATAACTTCGAATTAATCCAAAATTAAGAATAACTTTTTTTTCCGTAACACCTATCATATCCTTTGCTTTTTGCTTTTCTATGGATTCACCAAAAATATCATAAATAGGATGAGGTGTTCTCCGATATTTCGGATTCGGCTCAATCTTCAACAAATCATTTTCGACTGTTTTTGACATGACAACAAACCCATCACAATAATTAAAGAACCTTGCTGTCATTGCTGAATCCAAAGGACGGGATTCATGAGGTATGATATTGTTGCAATTCACAATGACAGTCGCACCACAACCTTTCTTCACCCCTTTGGTAATGGATGCAAACGCCGGTGCGAAAAATGGCATCCAATATTGGAAAATGACAACGTCTGGTTTCTGACTGTTTATAAACTTTACCGTCTTCTTCCAAGAAAATGGATTAATCGAATTAATCATGGCTTTTGATTGTTTGCCTTCAAAATCAAAGAATTGTGTTTTTCCCGGAAATAATAACTGGGGATATTGTAAGGAAAATGAAATGCGATGCACCTCATGATTCTTGGAAAGGGTTTCTGCCAAAGAATGATTAAACATGGATATTCCTCCCCTTAAGGGTGGAAAAGGCCCTACAAGAACAATACGCATAATAGAGAAACTAACCGATTAAGATTAAAATAATCCCTTGACCCGGGATTCCTTATCCTGATTTGAATTGGCAATCATTTCGCCAACCAATCCAATAGAAAAGAATTGAATTCCGACAACAATTATTAACACACCCAACATGAGTAATGCTATATGTTTCGCGAAGGGTTCTCCCATAAAATATTTTAAATATAAAACGTAACATTCTATAGCTAAACCAATGAGAAAGGTAAAAAGTCCAATTTGACCAAAAAAGTAAATGGGACTTTGTATATATTTTGATAAAAATAAAATTGAAATTAAATCAAAAAACCCGTGGAATAATCGTGCGCCACCATATTTTGTTTCACCATGAATCCTCGGTCGATGATGAACAATAATTTCCGTAACCTTAAACTTTTTCTGTCCTGCAAGTGCTGGTATATAACGGTGTCTTCCGCCATATATATCTAACGTTTTAACCACAGCTTTTCGATATATCTTTAGTCCACAGTTAAAATCATGAATATTAACACCTGTAAATAATCGAGTCACAAAATTAAATAATTTCGAAGGGACTGTTTTTGAGATAGGATCCTTACGATCTTTTTTCCATCCAGACACAAGATCATATCCCTCCTCCAGTTTTCTAACTAAATTGGGTATTTCCGCTGGATCATCCTGCAAATCTCCATCCATGGTAACAATGTAGTCACCTTTTGCATATTTAAATCCTTCTGACAAAGCTGCAGATTTTCCATAATTACGGTGAAACTGAATGAGGTTAATATGGTTATCCGTTTCACTTAATAATCTTACAAGATCGACTGAGCCATCAGTAGAACCATCATCTATAAATAGAATTTCATATGCTTCGAATGATGATAATGACTGGGTTAATTGTTGGTGAAGTTCCCTTAAAGATTCCACTTCATTATAAACAGGAATTACAACAGAAATTTTCATGAATTTACCTTTATGATGGGGATGGATTCGGGAATTTTTCGGATAAGATGAGGATATTGAACATCATATTCACGGTCCATCATGATTAATTCAATTTTTTGGTTTTCATCCTCCATGTTGAATGTGACATGGTCAATCAACGGACCATGTTCCGTTTGGTTGGATCTAAATTGAATTCTACCTGAAATTTGTTCTGATTGGTTTTTTATTCTTTCCGGATCAGAGAAAATGGACGGTATTTCTCCCCATAGAAAAGTTCGCATATCATTTGGTCGTATCATTTCAAAAAACGGTAATGAAATAAGAACAGAAGCTTGATCATATCTTCTATTGTGAAGCATATCCCATGCATCAATTGTTTCATTTCCTAAAATGAGAAATAATGTTTTCCTGCCAATCAAATCTTTAAATTGAATGTAGGCTGTATCCCGTGATGCAGTAAACGTAAAATTCAATCGTCCCTGGATATCTCCTTCCGAAAGAATATACCCTTTTCCCCGACAAAAAATTTTGTCATCTAATGTTGGGAAAACCATCCCTTGGTCTATAGTCTCACCCGGACCTATAATGGGTCCTTGTGTGCATCCCATGATAAGTGTGAACAAAATGAAATGGAATTTATTCAGGAGAAACCTTATTTATTAACCGGGCGTTATCTTTATCCAAACTAAGGGCACGCTTATAATAATCAAATGCATCTTCTGTTTTTTGAATTTTCATGAGGACATCTCCGAGATGCTCAAGAACAATCGCATTATCTCCATTGATCTTTACTGATGATTCAATATACTCACGTGCTTTTTCATGGTTATCTAATTTGAAATATATCCATCCAATCGTATCCAGATAAGATGCGTTCTCAGGCTCCAAAGTGATTGCTTTTTTAGCCAGGGTGAGCGCCCTTTTTAATTCGTGATTTCTTTCCACAAGACTATATGCATAATTATTAAATGCTTGAGCATCCGTACTGTCCGTGTTTATGAGACGAAGATAAATTTCATCTGATTTTTCCCACTCCTTCACTTCATCATAAAGGATAGCCATGGAATGAAGCACATTGGGCGAGTCCGGTCGAATGGTAAGTGCTCTTGAAAAATAACTTCGTGCATCATCGAATTGTTTTAACTGGTTATGGCTCAGTCCCAGCAAATACTGAATTGAATAAATTTTATTAAATGTATCCGAAACTGGTTCAAGAATCGAAATGACATGCTCAGGCTTCTTATCTTCCAAATACACCAATGATCGACTATAATACCCCCGCCAATCTTCCGGAAAATTAGACACCAGTTTATCCGCCACTTTTGAGGCATTTTCAAGATTATTTTCATCCATGTATAAATCAAATAGTGGAAAATAATAGTTTGGATTTTCAGGGGTAGCTTCAATAGCCGTTTCAAGTAGACTCAATGCTTCTTCTTTTTGACCCGCGCGATACATTAATAACCCCATTTGTGCCATGCGATCGGGAGATTCTCCATATTCAACATTCATTGATTTTAATACATCAATTCCTTCTTGATAGTTTTTTGAATTCATTATTAAATCAATATACATACCCATATACTTGGGTTGATCTGGATCCAAGAAAGTTAAACGCTTGAAAACGGATTGTGCCTGAATAAAATCTTTGTTTTGGAGAGCCAATCGACCGCTGGTTTCCAATAAATCCAACCGTGAAGGTTCCAATTCAAACGCTTCCAAATAAAGTTTGCCTGCCCCAGAAAAGTTTCGTTTTACTTTTTCAAGTTCAGCCAGAGCGATGATATATTTTACATCATCCGGTTTTAGTTTATTCAATTGAGTGAATGGTTGTTGAGCAGCCTCATATTTTTTCTGCAGAATATATTGATCTGCCAACATCTGAAGTGCCTGTTCATCGGATGGATCTAAACCAATCGCAATATTAAGATGTTTTTCAGCCATATCCGGTTTCCCCAAATTCCAATATGATTCCGCAATGGATGTATGGATGGCCCCGACACCAGGATCCAATTCAAGAGACTGTTGAAACTCTAAAATAGCCATGGCAAAATCACCTTGATTCATCATCATTTGGCCATCCATAAAGTGACGCAGTCCCTCCGGGTTGGGAGCTTTTTCTACTGCTGATTCTATCTTTACCTGGTCTTGGAAGTTCGATATTTTAGGTACTGTTGTCCCACACCCAAAGAATATTAGTAGAAATAAGAGAATGATATTTAACTTAAATATTTTCATACGGTTTTGTTCTCGAGAATCTAAACATTAAACAAGCTCAAATGTTCCGAAAATGAATGCGGTTTTTACATTTCCAGAGCAATAGTAACATCATTCCCACCCTGCGCTTTTGTATCATACATAGCCTTGTCAGCTTTAGCGATCAAACTGCGTACTTTTTCTGCATGATGGGGAAAACCTGCCATTCCAGCGCTAATGGTTATTTTGACGGCTATACCACCCTCTAAAAACGTTTTTCCAGCAATGGATTTTACAATTCTTTGTGCAAGAGGTAAACATGCTTTAATGTCCGTATTAACGAGTAAAACAGCAAATTCTTCTCCGCCGTATCTTCCCACTATATCAATAACACGCACATTTTCAGTAATGACTTGAGCCACTTCCCGCAGGACATAATCACCATACAAATGTCCGTAATTATCATTTACCAATTTAAATTTATCTAAATCCAACACGACCAATCCCAACATTTGGTTAAATCGGCCAGCACGACTTATTTCCTCTTCGAACCGATCTAAGAATGCCTTATGGTTTAACAACCCTGTTAACCCATCATGAATCGAAGTAAGATGGACTTTTTTATACTCTTGCTGCCAATTGAGGATTGAGCTTACTGTACCGCACAATAGTTCAAGTAACCGTACATCCGAATCTAAATAAATTCTCGATTTTAATCGCTCCATCGTTATGGCGCCTATGGTTTCATCGTTGGATTTAAGTGGAACACTGAGAACGGACATAAAATTAAAGTCTCGATTGTCTCCCGGTTTAAACCGATTCATCTCAGGAAAATCCTCAAACCATGCATTTGAACAAATGGTTTTTCCATCCTGGATTACCAATCCATGTAGCGTATTTTGGATATGGAATTCTTCTCCTTCATCAATATCATCATGAAGACCATCGACCAGTTTAATCATTCCTTTATTCTTGTCCCCTGCAGAGAATACGATCGTCAATTTATCATATTGGAAAAAGGCACGGCATAATCCCCGTATAGATTGAAATAATTCTGATTCGTCCGATTTCACTTCTAATTGATCAAATAAATTTGCAATTCTGGTATTAAAATAATTATCGACCATGAGCGATTCCATTTGCTCTAAATCTTCCATGCCGTGGGATATAAACTGACTGAGTTTTTCAATGATATCTTGATCACGATTTTGAATCGACGAAAAATGATCCATATAAACCAGTAAAAAGCCCACTACATTACCAGAATATAAAATGGGGAAACCAAGTAAGGATTCGCTACCCCGCCAGGTCTTGGTTCCAAGAATATTCTCCCAGCCTTCATTTTTTTTTGTTTTCTTGAAAATTGAAGGATTGCTTGTTTTTACTATAGCAGAAATAATTTCATTTTTATTTTCAATAAAATCAGAAAAATCCGAAAGTGTTTTTTCCTGACACGTAAATCCATCATTTTCGATATCTATCATATATATGGCTGCCGAAAAATCCGGATTCACAATTTTGACTAAATTGAGTACCTGCAACAACAATCGATTATAATGGGATTTAACCGCAGACGAGAAGGTTGGGTCCTTTATATTACTTTGGGGTGATTTAGAATTATGATCCACAATATTGTCCTTTTTGAAAAATTGTGGAAATGCGAATGAAATGAACGTAACCAAAAGGCCCCCTATTGCAATGCCTTTTAAAAACCAAAGGATTAATCCTTCCTGCATTGGGTAGGTAAATAGAAACAAAATTATGAAAAAGAGAACAATGACGGCGATTTGTCGGTAAAATGTCATACCACAAAATAAAAATCCCTGCGTTGAAATACACCAACTACAGGGATTATTTTAAAAATAATTTTAAACGAAATTTATCGCTGATCTTTTACGAATTTCACTTGATTACCCAACTTGAAATTTTTCTTTTTTTGGATGGTAGTATCAGCTGAATCTGATTCTGAAGCGGCCAGAATAGCATCCTGATTCGTACCAATAGATTGATTACGGGGAGCGGGGTTTGGTGAACTGGATATATTTCCTGTATAGGCAGGAAGTGTATTAACTGGTGAATTGGATTCTGGCCAAAGGTTTACACCGACTGTGATAAACGATACAACTAGGATCATCATAATTCCCGCATATAATGGTGTAAATCCAAATAAAGTTTTTGAAGGTCGATTCACGATTTTTTTCGATGGTCTATTTTTCTCAAATTCGATCTTTTTATGAAGGTTCGGCATAAAACCATCTGAAGCTTTAATTGGTGATAATGTTTTAAATGATGTCATATTCGTGCGGATGGAATCAACAAGATTTTTGGCATAGGAATTTGTATTCATAAATTCCTCAAAGGCCTTCCTTTCGGAAAGGGGCAATTCATTGTCTAAATATGCTGAAATGGCATCTTCAAATTGGTAGCGATCCATCAAATTCTATTCTCCTATTTTAAATCTTTTAATTCTTTTTGCAACTGTAATCTGGCCCGGTTAATTCGGGATTTAACTGTTCCAAGTGGAACTTCAACTATTTTACTAATCTCTTCATAAGAAAGTTCCTGAATATCTCTCAAAATGGTAACTGTCCTAAAATGTAGAGGTAAATTTTGAATAGCGGCTTGGATTTTCTTTTCAATATATTCACTTTGGACGACTTCATCCGTCTCCGGTGCTACAGAAGGTAGTTCGTAATCTCGGTCTTCCGGGCCCATTTGACTTATATTGGTTACTTTGTGGTGTTTTCTCTTTCTCAATTCCGTTTTAGCTAAATTTCCAGCGATGGTATAAATCCATGTGGAGAATTTTGCGATATTGCGATAATAATGTTTGTGCGTGTACAGTTTTAACATTGTGTCTTGAATAATATCTTCCGCTTGTTCCATATCATTCACAAATCTGTACACAAAAGTCATGAGTTTATCCCGATACCGGTTAACCAATTCGGTATATGCCTGCTCATCCCCCTCTTGAAAACGGGCAATCAATTCCTCATCTGTATAACTAAATTGATTATCCATTATAAACGGTGGCGTAGACAAATTCGGTGATAGCTGATTCATCTTTAATACGGGAGGATTTTAATTGTTTATCAATATGCGCCAATCGCTTGAGCGCAAGGGTGATTTCTTTACTGGTATACTGGTTTGCATAATTGCCTAATTGTTTATTCACACTGGGTGATAATCGAGTGTAACCCATTTTTACCCTATTTGTTCCACGGGAAATTTTGTGAAATAATAATTCCTGAAAAAACTCGGTTAAAGGGTATAATAAACTAATCATCGATATATCCTGTGAAACCAATGCGCGACCAAGTTCCATGGATTTCTTGAGCTTTCTTTGGCCTAAATAATTGAAGAATTCATATTGTCGAAATTTTCTTTTCCACCCTGAAAATTGTTTTATATCATCTTGATTTATTTCACCATCTGCAGAAATGGCTATTTTATCAATTTCGTTTTTCAAATGATTGAGTGAATCTCCTGCTATATCTATGAGTGTTTTGATAATATCCGGCGATACATTTTGAATATCATTTTCTTTAAAGAACATATGGGCCCATTGAATCATTTCACGCTCAAAAGGTGTGGAACAGGAAATTGGACTGATTCCTTTGACTAATGATTCTAAAAATTTGTTTTTGGCCCCATACTCGTCTTGCATCATGATAAGGGTATGGCCTTCTAAAGGATGATGTATGTAATCTAAGAATTCGTCTCTTGCTTTCCCTTTAAGCGCATTGGGGTTCCGTAGTAAAAATAATTTTTTTGAACTAAATAAATCGGGTGCAGTTAAATAATCTAAAATATCTTTTGAACTCATTTCATCAGGTATCAATACTGTTTTATGAATCGATTCTCCATTGAATAATTTTTTGCTGAGTTTTTCTGCAAATAATTGTTGAAGAAATTGATCCTCTCCCATCAAATAGTATACTGGATTAATTTTTCCCTTTTCCAAAGATTGGATTGCATCATTGATGGGGATTGTGTTGATTTTAAATCGTGCCATTTTATATTGCTAAGTAAGTGATGAGTCCAACCATTATACAATAGTATCCAAATCGGTGAAACTTTCCACTTTCTAATAATCCTAACAACCATTTTAAGGAAATAGTACCAACGATAAATGCACTGAAGAATGCCAGTAATAATTGAAGCCTCGGAATCGAAATGCTTCCCTGCTGAGTATCCAACGCAGTAAGTAACCCTGCACCAGCAATGACTGGAATAGCCAGCAAAAATGAAAATTTGGCTGCATCTTTTCCCGATAGACCTAATGCAAGTCCAGTACTGATGGTCATCCCAGACCTGGATATTCCCGGCATCATAGCAAAGGCTTGAGTCAGTCCTATCAAAAGGCCTTTTTTCAAATTTAATTGCTTATTATTTCTGTTTAATTTTTGAGTCAACAATAAAATAATTCCTGTGAAAATTAATGAACCAGCAACCATGGGTATTGAATCGAATAAATCTGTGATCATATCCCTAGCTGCCAATCCAATAATGACTGCTGGTAATGTTCCCATAATCAAAAATAAAATATATTTTTGTGTATCTTGATTTTGAAATGAAATAAGGATGGATGAAAGATCTTTCCAAAAAACCCATATAACACTCAGAAGCGTGCCCAAATGGGTCACCACTTCAACAACATTTCCTGGTGAATTGACGCCCAAAAGTGCCTGTCCGAGGACCAAATGTCCGGAACTGCTGATAGGCAAAAATTCAGTAATTCCCTGAATTATTCCGAGTATTATTGCGTCAAATAGAGTCATATGGGTAGAAAATTGTTGCGCAATTTATCAGGAAGAATATAGAATAAAAAGAAAAGCTATCGCCAGCCCGCAATTGCAATCATTCGACCAGATTTTTTCCCATCACGCCGATAAGAATAATATAAATCCTCTCGACAACAGGTGCAGTCATCGTCAATAATTATATTTTCAGATTTTACACCTGAATCAATGAGTTGATGTTTTATGACACTTTTCAAATCCAGCATCTGGCGGTCACCCTCTCCTGCAATTGAAAAAGAATTATCAAATTGGCCACTGACTTCCGGACCAACTACAAAACAACATTGATTAATGGCTGGCCCAATCATGGCTCTGATATTGTCAACATTACTGCCTACCTCTTTCATTCGTTCAACGGCTCGTCTTGAAATATTAGTTGCAGTACCACGCCACCCCGAATGTACTAGCCCAAAATGCCCAGATACCTTGTTTCCTAAAAATAATGGAACGCAATCCGCAACCTGAATGCTTAGAACAATCTCTTTATTAATGGATATGACACCATCCGTTTCCTCAATCATTGCCGGTTTGTTTACCAATATAACCTTTGATGAATGAACCTGTTTAGGATAAGCCAATTTATTTGGATCAAAATTTAATGATTTCACAATAGCTTTTCGGTTATCCGTTATAGAATCATGTTCATGTTTTTGAGTCAAAACAGCGCAAAACCCCTCCATGCCGAACCAATCGGAATAATCTTTATAATTCAAAATTTTCCTTATGGATATTGCAATGGCACCAAACGAAGAGAGTCGCCATAAAACACACCCTGCGGAATCAAATCATTGCCGTTAAACTCCAATATTTGGAATGCAGCATTCACATGGGGATTTGATGGGTCCGGAGAATAGTTATACCCTTGACCCGAATATAAATCGACAGACTTTAATGATTGACTCATCGATTTGCGGGACTGAGATTCAAGGTGCAACTGTGTAAGCATATTCGCTGTGTTGTATCCACGATAATATGCAATTCTTAATTCGCCGTCGAATCCTGTTGAATCAAATGGTGATGCATAAAAAGTGGTAATGATGGACAAATCTTTTAAATAAGGTCCAATATTATCTTTTTGTAAAATCTTTTGATTCTGCCAATTTTCATTTCCAATTATTTTTGCATTAAAATTATACATTGGTAATTGCGGTCCGATATATTCTAAATCATCTTTATGAATCGGAAGGTAAATACCCTGTATGGTATTCAACACTATTTTTGTGGAATCTGAAGAAGACATTCTTTTTTGTTTTGTTTTGGGTAAGTCAAAAAAGTCCTCTGCAGAAATGTCAAAAAGGGCATCCAGACTGTCAATCTCCATTCCCAATGCTTTATCAAACGATTCCTCTTTGGGCAAAAGACTGAAGGCAATGCGTCTTAAATTTTTGAATTGTCTTTTAAGGTTTTTTGGTTGTCCCGAGTACCATTCCGTTGCTACCACCGTTCCGCCAAGTCGATCCACTTCCTTTATAAAGGCATCCGTTTGGATTTCACCGTAGGAATCCGCTGGTGCAATGATTGCCAAACTATCCAGTTTCAAAATATTCATGGCATAATGAGCTGCGGCCTTTCCCTGCATAGAAATAGTGGCATTAATTTGAAAAATGGCAGGGTTTATTTCACTTAGATCATTTTGCTGAATGGTCGTGAGGATAACAGGAATATCAGCTGATGTCAAGGCACTGGCGACAACTAAAGAGGTCTGATGATCTAACGGGCAAATAAGGGCCAATAATTCATCATGCTGTGCCAGTTTTTTAGCAATTTTTATCGATTCAAGCGTATTACTACGATTATCTTCTACGAGGATTGACAATCTTTGGTTTGTTTTTCCATTTGGGTTTTCTCCATCGTAGAACCCGGATAAAAATGCTTGACCCATTTCCGATTGATCCCCTGACAAAGGGAGTATAATGCCAACCATAGTTAGGGGACTAGGGGGTGCATAAGATGCACGCAAAAGGATTTCATAAATAGGGAAATACGTATCCTGTAACTGACCCATATTCACTTGGTTCAGGGTAAGTGCTGCATCATCAGGATGACCCTTTGAAATTTGGGCATTGGCTTTAGCCACGAGGTGAATATTTCTGATTTCTGGATCAACTTCAAGGGTGAGTAATTCATCTAAAAGAAGTGTGGGTAATTGTATTTGAATTAATCGCAGTATCTTTGAATCAATTTTATTGCTGAAGTTAGCATCAATTGAAAGTTTTTTCGCCCGGTGGTACATCCGATATGCAGATGGATAATTCCCTTCATTCACAAATAAATCACCCAAGCTTTCCATGACATTTTTCATGTACGGACTTTCTGGGAATTGCGTAAAAAATAATCGAGATGTCTCCTTAGCAGATTCAACCCGATTCAAACCCATTTGGGATTTGATGAGTAATAGGAGAGATGATTCCTTATAGATACCGGATTCTCCGTCCAATATTTTTATCAAGATCGATTCACTCGTGGCAAATCTGCCTTCGTTATATTGTTCTACAGCTTTATTAAATTGGCGATCTATCAACTGGGATTGAAACCAATTCTGGCCAATGCATGGAAAACACAAAAGCAGAAATAATATGGATTTATACTTTTTCATTTTGGATTCAAGTGACCTTCCAACACATAAATTGCTATGAGGTGTATGTTAAATGGTGTTTAGTTCCCGAGAAAATAATATGGTAAGTGATGTTAAATGGAATGAATCTGAAAATATTATTCGACAGTGATAAAAGACCTCTTGGAGTGAGAAGAGAACTTATTCCTTACTTGGTCTTTGATTATGTAATTACGACTCATCAGTTTAATCCCTCACCTTATTACAGAGAACTCTCAAATGACAGAAAGAAATTACATAATAAGGTAATGGAACTCCATAATAAAGGATGGGGTTATACTAAAATTCACACCTATCTAAGAAAAAATGGATTTGAGATTGGTAAGAGTAGACAAACGGTCAATACAATGATTAAGAAAATGAAAAAGAGAGATGAGTTTTATCACCAATCTATTATGGATGGTTATGGGAATTTTAGAGTTGAGTGGAGAGAGGTTTAATCACTCCTTTATTGAACCATCTTCGTTCCATTTTTTTTCAGAGATTAATTCATCATCTTTGTAAGTTAATTCACGATACTTTTGTCCATTTATATACCAATAAATGACCAATCCATCAATTTTACCATCCTTGTAAATTGTTTCAGAACTCTTCTGTCCATTCTCATACCAACTAGTCCACAACCCATCTCGTTCACCATTTATAAAATTTCTTTCAGAATCCTTCTGTCCATTTTCATACCAACCAGTCGATAACCCAATCTGAATACCATCCTTATAATTTTGTTCATAACTCTTTTGTCCATTTTCATAGTAAAAAGTATATGATCCATCGAACTTACCATCCTTCAAATTTCCTTCAGACCACATTTTTCCATTTTCATAGGTTTTAACAACTTGAGTAAGTTTTTGACTATAAGAGACTGAAATTAGAACGGATAATAATGGTAGAAATATTTTCATAATTGTACTCCTTGGGGTTGACTTCAACTACTCTACAGTAATGGAGTAAATGTGAGTTATTTTATCAGAATTAAACTTCATAGTTGAATCCTTAAATATTGTTGTAATTCAGTTTTAGTATTTGGATTATTTATCTTTATTATCATCCAAAAAAAATCAATAGAATTACTATCCCCATCATAACCCTCTCAATAATCATCTCTTTGTTTTTTTTGATGTATGGAATTATATCTTCAACTTTAAACTTTTGAATATTATTATTCATTTTTTTCCTTAAAACCCATTGAAGTGGGGTTCAAATTAATTCTTTTTACCTAAAAAACTCTAACTTATATAGTTTTCCTGTAACTTGTATAGTTAGAAAAAAGAAATGGTTTATAGACGGTAACTTATACTTCTAACTTGTAGTGTCAACCCCAAAACCTTGATTTATTCCACAGTAACGCTTTTAGCCAGATTCCGAGGTTTGTCAACATCACATCCACGAAGAACCGCTAAATGGTAAGCCAACAATTGAAGGGGAATTGATGCTAGTAATGGAAAAGTCCGCGGATGTGTTGATGGCACATCAATAATATAATCAGAAATCTTTTCTAAATCTTTTGTGCGTTTATCCGTTACAGTTATGATGATTCCTTTCCTGGCTTTCACTTCCTGAATATTGGAAAATACTTTATCAAAAGTACTATCGTGAGGAGCCAGAAAAACTACCGGCATTTTTTCATCAATCAATGCAATGGGTCCATGCTTCATTTCTGCTGCGGGATACCCTTCTGCATGAATGTAAGAAATTTCCTTCAGTTTTAATGCACCTTCTAACGCAACAGGAAAATTCATCCCACGACCCAAATAAAGAAAATTATCTGCCTTAAGAGTTTCCCGGGCGATTCGCTCGATTTTATTTGAATTGGCCATCACTTTCTCAACCTGCCCGTTTATATCCCACATCGCTTTAGCTAATTTTTGCCCTGCACTCTTGGACATACCATTCTTACGTCCGAAATAAAGTGCCAGTAAATATAGGACGGATAATTGTGCTGTAAAGGCCTTTGTAGAGGCGACACCAATTTCAGGTCCCGCATGGGTATAAATACCACAATCGGTTTCCCGGGCGATAGAAGATCCCACCACATTGCAAATGCCCACCGTGAGTGCACCATATTTTTTTGCCATTCGTATCGCTGAAAGCGTATCTGCTGTTTCACCAGATTGCGAAATGGCGATGATAACGGTATTGCTATCGATAATAGGTGAACTATATCGAAATTCAGATGCATATTCTACATGGACAGGAATTCTAGCAAATTCTTCCAATAGGTATTTCCCCATGAGACCTGCATGCCAGGACGTACCGCATGCTGTAATATAAATCCGATTCGCTTTTTCAATGCGGTCTATATATTCACTTACACCACCTAAAAATGCAGTACCTTCATCAAGGTTTAGTCTACCACGCATGGTATCCGTTATGGTGCGAACCTGCTCATGAATTTCCTTTAGCATAAAATGAGGAAATTCACCTTTTTCAATTTCTTCAATTGAAAATTCAATTTCAGTCGCTGTTTTATTGATGATTGTATTATCAGAAATTAATCTTATTTCATGACCATCATTAGAAATGGTGACCATTTCACCCTCATCTAAATAAACAACGTTTCGGGTGTGTTCCACAATGGGAGATGCATCACTGGCAACAAAATATTCATTCTCGCCAATGCCAAGAACAAGCGGGCTTCCTAATCTTGCTGCTACCAGTTGATTCGGTTCATCATTGCAAAAGGTTACAATGCCGTACGCACCAACAACTTCATTCAGTGCAATCTGAACAGCTCGAGAAAATTCAAGTCCATTTGAGTAATAAATGTCTGAAATAAGCTGGACGAGGACTTCTGTATCCGTTTCACTTTTAAATTGATACCCTTTTTTATCTAAAACTGTTTTTAATATAGAATAGTTTTCAATAATACCATTATGAATGATGGCAATATTTCCCGTGTGGTCCCAATGGGGATGAGAATTGATATCGGTGGGTGCACCATGGGTTGCCCACCGTGTATGCCCAATCCCAATGGTTCCATTCAAAGATGAATCATCCACCAGTTTTTCCAGTTCAGACACTTTCCCCGCTTTTTTAATTGAATGACTTCCGTCACTATTCAATACAGCAATACCAGCAGAGTCATACCCTCTGTACTCAAGCCGTTTAAGTCCCTTCATCAGGATGGGAACAGCATCTTGCTTACCAAAATATCCTACGATACCACACATATTGTTTGAATTTAGTTAATTATTGATTTGTTGAGGTGTGAACTAAATCACCTATTCGAAACTTTAACTAATATAAGAATGATTAAAAATCATTCCCATTCAATTGTTCCCGGCGGTTTTGACGTAATATCATAGACAACACGATTGACTCCTTTGACTGAATTGACAATTTTATTCGAGATTTTTGTCAATGTCTCGTCAGGCATCCGAAACCAATCTGCTGTCATCCCATCGCTACTGGTCACAGCTCTCAGTCCTAATAAATACTCATAAGTTCTTTGATCACCCATCACCCCTACTGTTTTCACAGGGATTAAGACCGCAAATGCCTGCCATATTTCATCATAAAGGCCATCCTCATGAAGAATATCCATATAAATTTGATCTGCATTTTGCAATATGGCAATCCGCTCTTTTGTGATTTCACCTAAGATACGAACGGCCAAACCGGGACCGGGAAAGGGGTGACGATTGATGAGTGAATCAGGCAATCCTAATTCTCGTCCCACATTTCGCACTTCATCTTTAAAAAGTTCTCGCAGCGGTTCGATGAGTTTAAAAGTCATGTCATCGGGTAATCCGCCCACATTATGATGACTTTTAATGACGTGAGCTGAATTTCCTATACTGGCACCACTTTCAATCACATCAGGGTAAAGGGTTCCCTGGGCAAGAAAAGAAACATCCCCTAACTTGTCGGCAATTTTTTCAAATGACCGAATAAATTGTTCTCCAATTATTTTTCGTTTTTTCTCCGGCTCCACCACACCCGAAAGTTTGGATAAGAATAGGTCAGAATCATCGTAGGATGTGATGTTTACACCCAATCCATCTTTCAATGCAGAGACGCAATCATCTGCTTCGTTCTTTCTTAATAAGCCATGGTCTATTAAAACAGATGTGCACTGATCTCCCACCGCTTTGTGCATTAATGCACCAACAACAGAAGAATCCACCCCGCCACTCACGCCGCAGATGACGTGCTTATCGCCCACTTGATTTCGAATTAATTCAATCTGCTCATGGATAAAATTTCCTGCTGTCCAGTTCGGTTCACAATGAGCATTCTTAAATAAAAAGTTGTTTATAATTGTATCCCCTTCTACAGTATGAACCACTTCCGGATGAAATTGAGTAGCAAATCTTTTGGATGCTTCATTTGCCACAGTGGCCACTATGCCATTTGTAGACTCAGCTAATATTGTCCAACCCTCCGGTACTGATTGAACTTTATCCATATGGCTCATCCACACTTGTGTGTCATTGGAGATACTGTCCAAAATAGATTCGGGTTTGACCTTCATTAAATTGGCGAACCCATATTCACCTTTAGATCCCGGTTCAACTTGCCCCCCATAATGATGTACCATCAATTGAAGGCCATAACAAATTCCTAAAATGGGAATATCCAAATCAAATATTTTCGGATCATATTGGGGTGCCGAATCTTCGAATACACTATTAGGGCCACCGGAAAGAATAACCGCTTTGGGTTTTCTTTTCATCATAGAATCAGCTGAAGTATTAGAGGAAAGTATTTCTGAAAAAACGTGCTGCTCCCGTATTCTCCTGGCAATTAATTGCGTATACTGGGAACCAAAATCAAGAATGACAACACCACCCTGGTGCAATGGATTCATCCAATTTTCCATTCAGTTAATTCATCCATATAATCAAAATTTGTCAATTGGGGTTGCAAAGGAGTAATACTAACATATCCCTCTTTTATAGCAACACCATCACTTTGTAATTTCGTATCAGGATTTTTAATTTTCCCCGTCATCCAATAATATATTCGGCCTCGAGGGTCTTCTCGCTTTTCAAAACTGTCTTTAAAATATATGGAACCCTGATGCGTAACCTGATACCCCTTAAATTCAGCCGCAGGGCAGTTGGGGACATTCACATTCAGTAAAGTACCATGGGGTAAATCATTTTCCATCATGGCTTTAACCACCTTTTTAGCTACAATTTTGGCCCCAGACCAATCTCCTCCTCGTATTGAATCCAAACTAATGGCTATGGACGGAATCCCTAAAAAAGTTCCTTCTGTCGCCGCTGAAATGGTACCTGAATAAAGTAAACTTTGTCCAATATTCGCACCGGCATTAATACCGGATATAATGATATCCGGCTTCTTATCCATAATGGCTTTCACCGCAATTTTAACCGAATCAGCTGGGGTCCCGTTCACCGCATATCCCCGAAATCCACCTGATCTATTAACCTTTTCTATGCGGATAGGGTCAGAAATAGTAATGGCGTGTCCTACGGCACTTTTTTCTGTATTGGGCGCCACGACAGTAGTTTCACCAATATCTGACATTGCTTCCCACAAGGCATAAATACCATCGGCGAATATACCGTCATCATTGGCGATTAAAATGGATGGACGTTTCAAGATGTAAGCATCGATATTAAATTTGAAATTGTTTCTTTTAGATTTTCCCGGGGAACAATATGATCCACAAACCCTTTATCCTGTAAAAATTCCGCGCGTTGAAATCCTTCCGGTAAATTTTCTCCAATCGTCTGTTTGATAACTCTTGGACCGGCAAAACCAATGAGGGCCCCCGGTTCAGCCAATATGATATCTCCCAACATGCCGAAACTTGCTGTTACTCCACCAGTCGTTGGATCCGTAAGTATAGGAATAAATAACCCACCTTCGTCCTGAAAACGAGCTAATTTAGAGCTGGTTTTAGCCAATTGCATGAGTGATAATGCTGATTCCTGCATCCGAGCACCTCCGGAAGTACAAACGATAATAAATGGTATTTTTTTCTCTCGTGAGAGATCAATTGATCGGGAAACCAATTCTCCCACCACAGATCCCATACTCCCACCAATAAATGCGAAATTCATTACGCCGAGAATTATTCTTTTTTCATTGATCTTTCCGGAATAACAATTGATCGCATCGTTCTGGCTGGTTTTAGAAATAGCTGTTTCCAATTGAGTTGAATATTTTTTCTTCGCTTTAAATTTTAATGGATCAGCCGATTTTACAGTTAAATATAATTCTTCGATGTCGTCCTGATCCAAAAGTAAATCACGGTACACTGTTGGCGACACACGAAAATGATGGCCACAGTGTCTACACACAGAATAATTTTTATCCAATTCAGGTTTATACTGAATTTCTGTACACGTAGGACACTTTGTCCACAATCCACTGGGGATATCTTTTTTCCCCAACTCTGCAATATTTTTATCTTTTCGGCGAAACCAAGCCATACTGTTTTTCTTTTTTTACCATGATTACTGCATCTTCTCCGTCAGAATAATATTCATTACGAATATCTATCTCTTCAAAACCAAAGTTTAGATACAAATTTATAGCGGGGAAATTAGACCGTTTAACCTCTAAATACACGTCTGCATATTGCAGATAATTTTCCAATATTTGGTCTAAAAATTGGTTGCCGTATCCTTGGTGCTGAAAAGGGATATCAATGGCGATATTTAAAATATGTGCTTCATTCTCTAGGAAGTGAGCAAAGAAATATCCAATGATTATTCCATTCATTTCAGAAACGAGATTTAACGAATAACGTTTCCGCTTCAATTCATTTTCTATAGCTTCTTTTGTCCACGAATCGTTGAATATCCTTTTTTCCATTTCATAAATGGGTTCCAAATCATTTAGCGTCATTTCACGAATATTCATTTTTTAGTACCTAATGTAAATGATGCGATATAATTGGGCACCAAATCATATGGGGTTTTCTTCACCCAACAATTATAGTTTTTTTCAGCCAATATTCCGGTCATTTCTGCTGTTGGTGGAACCGATGAAATACTTGAGTCACCCAAAAGCTTTTCACATCCATATTGGCCTGCTTCACCTGAATGATCAATATCATCCCATATACCAGCTTTTGCTTCGCAGACCTCCCCTAAGTTTAGTTGACTTACCGAAAATTGCTGATAGAATACAATATTCCCATGAGAATACAATAATATGGTGAATGCTTCCGATGTTAATCCACTATTGGCAGCCATAATCTGTAATGTTGGAACGGGTACAATGGGCAATCCCTTTGCAAAAGCTATTCCTTTTGCGAAACCCAGTCCCACCCGCAATCCCGTAAAAGAACCAGGTCCGATTGAAACAGCAATGGCATCTAAATTTATTTCATCCAATCCCATTTTATCTCTCAGAGAGTTATAAAACTCGGGTAGTCTTTCCGCATGTTCTCTCGGAATTCGTTTTTCGATTTTATACTGACATTTTTCATTTTGAATGAATGCAATGCCGCACCAGTCCGTGGATGTTTCAATGGCAAGAATGTTCAATCAACTAACCCTGATATCTTAATTGACCTGGCGTTGACATTCTCAGATAACCGATTAAAATGAATCAATATCCAACGATCGGTCCAAAAAGGTTCGATTCGCTCAGCCCATTCAATTAATGTAATGCCATTCTCCGGATTTAAATAATTTTCTCCCCCAATATTTAAAAAATCCTCTGGGGAATCTAACCGATAACAATCAATATGGTAAAGTGGATAATGGGTCCCTTCATATTCGCTCACCAGTTTAAAGGTTGGAGAAATAACAGAATCCTGAATGCCCAATCCACGGGCAAACCCCTGAGCGAAAGTTGTTTTTCCTGAACCAAGATTCCCAATGAGTGCAATAATGGTACCTCCAGGGATCTTTTTGGCTAAATTTTTTGCAAATGTTTGCATTTCTTGGACTGAATTCAACACTGTTTCCATCATTTTGGATCCATGATAAAAATGGGAACCATCATTTCTTCCATAGAAATACCACCATGTTGAAAACTGCCTTTCAACATATTTTTGTACTTATGCTGTTCATTAGGGTATAAGAAAAAATAATCATCCTTCGCCAACAAATAGTTATGCTGATGTCCAAGCGACGGCAATTTATACGTATCAAGATTCCGAATGTCTATGGCACTTTTATCTTTGGCATTAATATTACGGCCGTGTTTATGACGAACACCGGAAGAAGTATGTTTATCCGCCGCCACCATAGAACTCCGATTAACCATGATGCTGCCATGATCACTGGTTATGACGACCTTATATCCAGCAGACCCTAATTCTGCCAGGACGGATCTAATCCAGGAATTCTCATACCAAACCCGAACAGCGTGCCGATACCCGGATTCATCCGGGACCATCTCTTTTAATACATCGGATTCTGATCGACGATGCGCCAATTGATCCACAAAGTTTATAACAATGGCCAGCAAATCCATATTTAGATATTCTCCCACTCTAGACTGAAACTTTTGTCCTTCTTCTGGCATCCATATTTTATGATAATGGAGCGATTTATCTACCAGTCCTGTTCGAGTTAATTGATCCTTAAGAAATAGGTGCTCTAGTTGATTTAAACTCCCCTTATCTTTAACCATCGCTTCTAACTGTTCCGGATATTTTTGACAAAATTCTTCGGGGAATAACCCGGAGAAAATAGCGTTTCGACTGAAGGGCGTGGCTGAGGGAAGAATCGATGATGATGGCTCAATTCGAATGGAATAATTTTCTGCCAATAACGGATACAAAGCCATAAACTGATCCAAGCGCATGGCATCCATTACGAGGAGGCAGACTTTTTCATTTTTCTCTAATATGGGTTGAACAAATTTTGAAAATATATCTGTTGAAAGATTTGGGCTGTCTGTTCCTGATACCCAATTTTCATAGTGATCCTGAACAAAATGAGTGAACTGTCGATTCGAAGTTTGAATTTGTTCATTTAATATTTGGTTTAAACTTGCCTCCTTCTGTTCGTCAAAATCCAATTGCCATTTCACAAGACGGCTATAAATTTTCCACCAATCATTAAAAGAAACCGAATCTTCTATATCTAATTCAATTTTTTGAAATTCCTGTAGATATCCACTTGTCGTTTTTTCACTTCGGATCTTTATTTTCTCAAGTACTTGTTTACAGGCCATAAAAATCTGGTTCGGATTGACGGGTTTAATCAAAAAATGTGCAATCTTTTCAGAGATGGCTTCATCCATGAGCCATTCTTCCTCACTCTTGGTGATCATTATAATCGGCAACGCAGGATTATTTTCCTTTATTTCTCTCAGGGTTTCCATACCATCAAGTCCGGGCATGAACTGATCTAAAAGGACCAGGTCAAAGACTATCTCTTTGGATAAGGAAATGCCATCCCTACCATTGGCACATGTGGCAATGGTATAGCCCTTTTCTTCTAAAAAAAGAATGTGAGGTTTTAGGTAGTCGATTTCATCATCGACCCAAAGGATTTTACCGCGGGATTTTTCCATCATAATTAGAGTGTGAAATTACATTGAAGCATGATTGCTTCAGAAGTCGAAATGATCTTATTTCGTTGTCATGGTCCAGACCCAATCCCAGTCCTTCCCCGGCGGGTCGTTTTTATAATAATCACATCGGTCTAAGTAGACTGCAGATGGTGTGGTGGGTCTATCGAGAAATTTTTCCTCCAATTTTAAAGCTTCTTTAAACTGTTTTTTAGCTTTTACCCAATTTTGGTCATGATATAATTCCATTCCTTCATCAAATGCTTGAACTAATTGAGAATTCTGTTCTGACAATTCACCTTTTAACGATAATAATTCGTATGCCTTTACGGGTTTTTTCTTCCCTTTTACCCTAAGATAATCTAGGAATCGCCATTCGAATTGATCTGCCACAACTTTGTAAGTATTTTCCGCTACAAAAATGTAAACGCCATATTGCTTCGCAGCCGGTTCTAATCGTGCCGCCAGATTGACAGTGTCACCCATCATGGTGTAATTCATTCGCATTGCTGAACCCATATTTCCTGTAACCATTTCACCGGAATTCAACCCGACGCGGTGGCGAATGTTGTGGACTAAATCCGGCCAATCACCTTCTTCCTTCCATCTTTGTCTCATATTCACCAGTTTCTTTTCCATTTCAAGGGCGGTTAAACAAGCGTGATATTCATGATTTTCTAATGGAACCGGTGCACCGTAAAAAGCCACAATTGCATCACCGATATATTTATCAAGGGTCCCTTTATGTTCCAATAAAGTATCCGTCATTTCAGTTAAGTATTGATTCATTAAACTCACCATACGTGTGGGCTCTAATACTTCCGAAAAAGAAGAAAAACTTTGAATATCAGAAAAGAAAGCAGTGTGATATCCAGCGACACCGCCCAATTTTGGTTCCTGTTTATCTGCATACATTTGGTCAATTAAATCCGGTGATATATAGGCACCAAAAGTGTCTTTCAGGAAATTCTTATCTTTTTGTTCAACGATGAATTTATAAATCACATTGGCAGTATAAGTGACGACTAAACTCACAATAGGTGCCACAATTGGAATCACAAGGGATTGTCCGATACCTGGGAGAGCTGTTGCAAAATATTCTGGATAATCCGCCACTGTCGCATAAGGAAGAATGGAAGCCATAGAACTTTTAATCATCCAGAACAAATCATCAACGAATAGCCCGCAGGCGATCCCAAAATAAATAATGCCCTCTAAAATAATCAGAATACCCGCAATGACTGGATTAAAAAAAGACAAAATCAAAAAAGCGACTACACTCAAAAGTGCGATTAATAAAGTATGACTCAAGGGATATCCATAAATTAATTCAGTGAGTTGACCTCCCAATACTTGGATATAATTATTATCCAATAAAGTTTGAATGGCATTTCCATGGGTCTCCATACCCGGTGTGAGTTGCTGTATGCCCCAAAAATTATAAAATGGGGTTTGTTTATAATCGTGATGCACTTCTACGGAAGTACCAATCACAACAATTTTGTTATAAAAAGGGGAATTGGTAATATCAAATTCTTCGCCAATGCCCATAACATCCATCATTTCACTTCGTTCTTGTGGATCCTCAATGGCTTGAATCCATTCGGGAATTTCTCCCGGTAAGAATTGGCTCATCCAATCCAAATCTTCCATGGGATCCCGGAGGGTTACATCTTCTGTATCAATCACATATGCCAACGAATATTTTGGGTAGGTTCCCCAAGCGGGCAGATCTTTTTCTCCCGGATATTTATACCCGGAAGGGGGGCCATAATAATTCACCAGGAATGAATTGCCGGCGCCATAAGCCCTTATTTTATTATCCCCATAGGTCCATGTTAAGTTATCCCGATCAAAATAGGGTTTAGCCGTATCGGGAATGTTGTGAAATGCTTTAAATGCCTTTACGGCTAAGGTTAAATAATATTTACCCGGTTCATGGGCCATCTCCCCAAAAATAGCATAGCGGCGGGAAAATCCGTCAATATCCATTTGATCGTTAATGAGTCCCATTTCAGGTTTGGCTTTTTTCACCGGTTCCACTGGGTAAGAAATATATTGAGGCGGAACCAATGTGGGTTCTGTCACCATTTTGACATTCATCACAACAGTCGTCCCAAACATTTGAGCTTCGGTGATTGCTTCTCCAAGTAATATATCTCCGTGTCGTGGAATTAAATAAGGTATGGCATTCCAAATATTTTTCGCCTGTGTTATATCCCGTATGTACGGCACCTGATCCATAATATATTCCGGTGAAGTAGATTCGATCAAATCCTGATATATCTCAGATCGGCTTTCAGGTGCATCAAACTGAATATCAAAAACAATAACCTTGGCCCCTGCTTTATATAAATTCCGAACGACCCTTCCCCACACACTGCCTCTGGGATAGGGCCATTCCTCCGGCATGAGACGCCATGCTTCATCATCCACTTCGAGCAAGACTACATCCGTACCGCGGTTGATATAGGTGGAATCGGTAATAGTCCATCCTGTTAAAGGACCGCGGACAGAACTAAATCGATAATCATAAGTTTTGAGTTCAATGGTGTCGAATGCACCAATCCAATGAAAAAGAGATACAACGATGATCGCACCCAAGGTAATGACCCAACCCACCCAGTTGTCTTGGATGTACTTTTGAATATTTTTAGGGGTAAGCATCATGGTCAAAAGTTATATTGAAGAGTGAGTATAATCCCTGTTGAATTTACATCAATTACTTCACTGGCATTATCCACTTTACCATCACTATCATTATCTAAATTATCCTTTTTATAACTAGGGATATAATTCAACCTGATTTGACTCATCAACGCTGCTGATAGATTTTCATTAATTCGATAATCTGCCCCTGCTCTAAAACCAAGTAATTGTGATTTGATACGGCCTCGGCTATTTAAAAGAGAGACTGATCCTTTCGCCAACACTTTATCCTGCAATAATCGATAATTAGCCGATACAGAAATATTGGTCCATGTATAGGGCGTTTTAACCAGGGTATTTCCATTCATAGTGGGGATCTCAAGTTTTGTCTGGCTGAATTGGGTAATTGTTTTCAATTGATTTGGAAATGAAGAAGATAAATTGACAGAAATAGTTTTTGAATTTGTTTTGGGAAATAAATATCCTGAACTTCGTTTTTTGATTAGGTTATCTACATTGGTCACATTTCCGATATTAAGGGTCAGGTTTTGTTTGACATCTCCACTGGTAAATGGAACGGTTATCGCCATCATGTTGGATGCTGCTTTGGAATTTTCCCGAAGATCTACAACGGTACTTCCAACTGAATCCAGCTTCGTCTTTTCATTGTTTTTACCAATGGATTGATAATTAACAATGATGGACGGCATTCCCGGGCCTGGCAAAAATGTCATATTCATGAAAAACGTATTTGTATTGAGAGGATTAATGGTTGTTCTGAGAATTTTATTATCCAAATGCTTGAATCCGAAATTGAGAAACAATGACCGATTCATTAAGGAAACTCTATCTGAAATAGTAAACTGGCGCGCATTACTCCTGAGAAATGGATTTGCCAGTGAAACATATTCAGGGCCCACTTGGCGATATTCCAATAGAAAACTGTTACTCGCATAATGGCCGCGGAGCCGGATATTAAAAGCCGAGGACGGCATATTAATGATAGATGAAATCGGATGAGACTTCATCGCATTGATATCTATAGGAACCAAGGGAGACATATTCGTATTGATGATGAATATATCTTGAAATTTTATCGGATTTATTATGATTAAAGCTGTATCAATTTTGGTCGATCCTTTTATTTCTTTTCCATTCTCATCATACTGAACACCAATCCATCCATCCAACGAATCGTCCAATGCTGTGTCCAGGTCCGCTCGAGACATGGCACCACTCCAAATATCTCGATTAAACAAACTCATGTTCCAATTGAAATCCAGAGTCATTTTCTTTTGATCAAAAGATGTGCCCAGATTAAAACCAAAAACCAGATTATCCAGCGGTTTCTGACCCTTCCATTTAGATGTGGGCGCTTCAAGGGAATGTCCGGCGGCAGCCAAAGCATCCCTAAATGAATCAATTGTGTAAGTGCCGGGTATTACACCAAGCACTAACGAATCTGATGAAAATTCTGCGCTGTTTAGCACACGATTTACGGATGTGGTATCATCTCGTATTTTCAAAAAGTGAACACCGGCACGAAATTTTGAAAATAAATCTAAAGACAACTTTAACCCGGATATTTTCCTTTTAAATGCAAAACCAGTACGATCTAAATAATAAGTCTTTGAGCCATCTTCTTTGGTCTCCGTTAAATCTGATAGAATTTGATATCCGCCATTCATATAATTTTGCTCATGGACTTCCCGATTCAAGTCACCTTGGATAAATTGGAGTCTTACCCATTTTAAATCTGTATCCAGGCCGAGACCACGAACGCGTTTCCCGTCAATGATAAATGGATTAAACCGAGGGTAAAAATCACCAATATCCAAATCTATAATTGACCCAAAAGAAAATCGGGTACCCAATCGGTTTTGTGGTTGAAGATATTGAGATTCCCTGGAAGTCAATCGTATGTCAGTTGTCAATTTTGCCCATTGGGCATTCAGGGATATTTTTCCCGTAATTTCCGCAATATTCAATGGTGTCCCCGCTACTGTTTCAGCAGAAATACGACTGTTGGCACTTCCGCTGAAATCTATTATTTTTGTAACGTTTTTTTGGATTGTCCCAAATGTAAATGACCAATGTACAGAGGCTAAATCTTGTTGATCTAAATCTTTCATTTGAATTTCAATTGTATGATTTCCCGTTTCCATTCTACCTGGATCATAACTTAAAATGCCATCTTCTAACATCATTTTATCAGATACATCAACGTCATCAATCAGAAGACGAACTGTGGATTCATCTACATTTGTCGCATTAAAAAAAGATGCAGCAACCAAAAGAGAATTTTTATCTACAATTGCATCCGGCTCTGGGGAAAGAATGAGAACCTCCGCATTAGGAAGGCTGCCAAATACGCCAATATCAACTGGATTCTCCGGCGGAATTGTTGAAAGGAAATGAGGTCTGTTAAATGGGTCATCCATGGGAAAGGAGGCGATTCGACCATTCTGAAATTGAAATGCGACTACATATTCCAACCCAAGTTCAGTCAACGCAAATCCGGGTATCATCACTTCCCAGTTAAACCCCGTTTTATAAAAATTAATTTCCTGGTAGGATTCACCACCAGGCAACCGATAATAGAGCGTAGCATCTATGGGGTCTGTGGTTTCTAAACTCGCGGAATAAAGAATTAAATCCTGGCCAATAATCCCCTGTGGTGGTGGGATGTGATGGATAATCTGAGTTTGAGAGAAACCAATTTGGATCAGAAAAAGAAAAGGAATAAATGATATTCCATTACACGGTAGCCACTGTCGATATTTCACAGAACAGTTTAATTATATTTTATAATCAAGGTCTTCCTTTTACCTGAAGCATCCTTGAATTCAATTTCTAATTTTTTATCATCTCCTTCACCAGCTGTCGGATCATTTGGAATCGTTTTTGGATCCGTTTTAAATGATTGGATTGCACCATCTTGCGTAGAGAAACCGGTAATGCCACTTGTGATATTTAAAGATTCGCCTGATTTTTGATTCATAAGCATGACGACCCCTTCTATTCCAATAATAGAGTCCCCCGTATTTTTATCTGAAATAAACCAAAAATCTGTCCCTTTAACTGACGCGACAGAAACGGAAGTCCTGATAATAAAATCACCCCTCTGTTGTTTATTCACCTGAGCACGTATAATCCCCCCGTCTAAATTGATTTCTTTTGCAATGGCTTTTGCTGATCGCTTACCCGAGATAATTATTTCTGTATTTTCTTTTACCTTTAAAGCAGATTTATCATCAATAAAAATCAAGGCGGCAAAACTCCCTTTATCTGTTTTTAGGATATCGCCACTTTCAAATATATGTCCTTTTTTCAGAATGGTAGATTCCCCTTTTCCTCGAATATAATGAACAGAGCCAATAACTTTTGTTGCCACTGCAATTCTGTCACCACCCAAACCCAATGACAGAAAGAATAAAAATAAACACACTTTTCTTATCAATCGCATTTTACTTCTCAATTTTCACCGAATTAATCTTTGCTTTTTTCTGAGCCATCTGATTTAATATTCCTAAGAGTGTTGCGTCATCAATCGTGGTATTATTGAGCGATATTTTTCCCGTGGGTTTAAATCCTTCCAGGGGGGTGTCCGGGCCAAATAATGCATTAAATTGGTCGTCACCCATCGCCTGTCTTAATTTTTGATCCATCATGTTATTAGAAGATGAATTGGATGCCTGTGATGGGTTCGAAATCTTAAATGCATAAATAGGAGACACTTGATCCTCTAAACCATTTGTGGTGGGAACACTTGTTTTTACCTGCCATAAATAAATCTTTCCATAATCTAATGACCGTGCACCAGATATAGGATACTGAAAAGTACTCACATCATCAAGTTTCACCCAGGATTCCGATTGGTTGAATGGCAGCATGCGTTCATCACCCATTGCCTCTTCCGGCGAAGAATGATATCCCACTTTGAATTCAGCCACTCTGATATACGTGTCACAATTACGGCAAAATCCCTTATTCCAATTAAAAATTGGATAGGTGGAATAAACCAAATTAAATGAAGTGTCAGCTAATTCACCACCGGGAGATTCAAGGTTTATTCCGGAGGGTGATTCTACAAGATTTGTTTTTGATCGGGAATCAGACAGAGAGAGATCTGATTGTGTGGATCCTGAATAGACATTTAACTCAAATTTGTATTCTCCATCTGCTAACTGTCCCGTGGTCATAACGGCACTGATCATTGATTCAAATTCAGAGAGATTAATCGATTCTATTACTTGAATATAAACCGGTACCACATTGGGTGGATTCCCTTCATCAATAAGAGATGTGGTATTACTGGTAAAATTTCGATTATCCAAAACCACGTCCGCTTTCATTTGAAACGCATTGGTCTCAATTGCGACTAAGGTCGTCCATGCATTGATTCCAAGGGATGGAGAAAGGATGGACGCCCTAAACCAGGCTTTCGCATAAATCGGGTATGAATCTGAATAAATTCGAAATCGAAAGAAGGGTACATCAGATTGCCCCGTTTGCACATCAATATTGCTCATATAATACGTAGCATATTCATAAAACTGGCCCTCCAGTTTAGCTTGTGCAGATATTGAAGCTGAACAAAAGACAAATGAGATTATTAATATTTTATAGATTGTTTTCACCATATCAGTTATCATTTCAGATTTCAAAGGATAATTTACCGAAGCATACAGGTCTCTTCAAGGAATTTTGGAAGGTATGTGTTTTCCCTCACATGAATCAGCGAACAATATTTACCATTCAGTAATGCATATCAAACAAGTTATAAAATAGAAAAGCCCCGATAAAAATCGGGGCTTTCTAAAGTTCCCGGCGACGACCTACTCTCCCACGCTAGTTACCCGCGCAGTACCATCGGCGCTGTAAGGCTTAACTTCCGAGTTCGAGATGGATTCGGGTGTGACTCCTACGCTATGATCACCGGAGAAATTTCAGGGAATTGATGCGGATCTTCAATTGATCAAGAAAGATTGATAAAGCCATTCGGCTAATTAGTACCACTCAGCTGAATGCATTACTGCACTTACACTTGTGGCCTATCAACGTCGTAGTCTACAACGAGCCTTATTATCAATATGATAGGGAGAACTAATCTTAGGTCAGGTTTCGCACTTATATGCTTTCAGCGCTTATCCTTTCCGAACATAGCTACCCAGCGGTGCTTCTGATGAAACAACTGGTGCACCAGAGGTTCGTCCACTTCGGTCCTCTCGTACTAGAAGCAGATTCCTTCAATTCTCCTGCGCCCACGGCGGATAGAGACCGAACTGTCTCACGACGTTCTAAACCCAGCTCACGTACCACTTTAATGGGCGAACAGCCCAACCCTTGGGACCTTCTCCAGCCCCAGGATGTGATGAGCCGACATCGAGGTGCCAAACCTCCCCGTCGATGTGAACTCTTGGGGGAGATAAGCCTGTTATCCCCGGAGTACCTTTTATCCATTGAGTGATGGCCCTTCCATACGGAACCACCAGATCACTAAGCCCTACTTTCGTACCTGCTCGGCCCGTCAGCCTCGCAGTCAAGCTCCCTTATGCCTTTGCGCTCTTCGCACGATTACCGACCGTGCTGAGGGAACCTTTGGGTTCCTCCGTTACCTTTTAGGAGGAGACCGCCCCAGTCAAACTACCCACCTAGTACTGTCTCTCGCCCGGATTCACGGGTCGGGATTAGAACTTTCGCAATACAAGGGTGGTATTTCAAGGTTGGCTCCACCTGAACTAGCGTTCGGGCTTCAAAGCCTCCCACCTATCCTGCACATGCATAACCAAAATCCAATGCTAGGTTGTAGTAAAGGTTCACGGGGTCTTTTCGTCCTGCCGCGGGTAGCCGGTATCTTCACCGACACTTCAATTTCGCTGAACTCCAGGTTGAGACAGTGCCCAAATCGTTGCACCATTCGTGCAGGTCGGAACTTACCCGACAAGGAATTTCGCTACCTTAGGACCGTTATAGTTACGGCCGCCGTTTACCGGGGCTTCATTTCAGAGCTTTGCCGAAGCTAACCCTTCCATTTAACCTTCCGGCACCGGGCAGGTGTCAGTCCCTATATTTCATCTTACGATTTAGCAGAGACCTGTGTTTTTAGTAAACAGTCGTTTGGGCCTGGTCACTGCGGCCTCTTTTGGCTTCCACCGTGAAGGTGTTCACCTAATCAAGGCACCCCTTCTCCCGAAGTTACGGGGTTAATTTGCCGAGTTCCTTAACCTGGATTCTCTCAAGCGCCTTAGGATACTCTCCTCGTCCACGTGTGTCCGTTTAGGGTACGGTCAGTTCGCAATCTCACATAGAGGCTTTTCTTGGCAGCAGGATTATGGTCAGTTTACGGGCTAGGCCCTCCTATTCGTGTCTCAGAGTTAATAATCCGGCGGATTTACCAACCGGACCCTCCTACACACTTAAACCCGGACAATCAAAACCGGGCTGACCTTTCACTTCTGCGTCCCCCCATAGTTATAACGATTACGGACTGGTACGGGAATATTAAACCCGTTTTCCATCGCCTACGCCTTTCGGCCTCGGCTTAGGGTCCGACTAACCCTGAGCAGAGTTACTTTACTCAGGAAACCTTGGACTTTCGGCGACACGGTATTTCACCGTGTTTATCGCTACTCATGCCAGCATACTCATTTCCATATCCTCCAGCTGCCCTCGCGGGTCAACCTTCACAGGTTAATAGAACGCTCACCTACCACTCCAATAGTAACCTATTGGAATCCATAGCTTCGGTGCGATGCTTAGTCCCGGGTATTATAGGCGCAAAACCCCTTGACTAGTGAGCTGTTACGCTTTCTTTAAAGGATGGCTGCTTCTAAGCCAACCTCCTAGCTGTCTGGGCGATTTAACATCCTTTGTCACTTAGCATCGACTTAGGGACCTTAGCTGATGATCTGGGTTGTTTCCCTCTCGGCTACGGAGCTTATCCCCCGCAGCCTCACTGCCACAAAACATGTATTCGGTATTCGGAGTTTGATTGGGGTTGGTAAGCTTGTAGGCCCCCTAGCCCATTCAGTGCTCTACCCCCGATACACTATGTTGTGACGCTGCCCCTAAAGACATTTCGGTGAGAACCAGATATCTCCGAGTTTGATTGGCCTTTCACCCCTAACCACAGCTCATCCCCCAGCTTTTCAACGCTGGTGGGTTCGGTCCTCCAGTGCGTGTTACCGCACCTTCAACCTGGCCATGGCTAGATCACTCGGTTTCGGGTCTGCCGCATGTTACTGAACGCCCTATTCAGACTCGCTTTCGCTACGGCTCCGGCTTTTTGGCCTTAACCTTGCAACATACGAGCAACTCGCTGGCTCATTATGCAAAAGGCACGCCGTCACCCCGCACAAGGCGGAGCTCCGACCGCTTGTAGGCATACGGTTTCAGGTTCTATTTCACTCTCCGTTAGGAGTACTTTTCACCTTTCCCTCACGGTACTAGTTCACTATCGGTTACATGGGAGTGTTTAGCCTTACCAGATGGTCCTGGCAGATTCACGCAAGATTTCTCGTGTCCCGCGTTACTCGGGTGTCATTCCCAACAAGATCTTTGATTTTCATATACAGGGCTATCACCTTCTATGGCTGGGCTTTCCATCCCATTCGATTAATCATCGATTTTATAACTTGTCGAACCGTCTGTAACCGGTTCTGAAATGATCCCACAACACCACTAGCGCAACGCTTACAGGCTTGGCACGTTAGTGGTTTAGGCTCTTCCCCGTTCGCTCGCCGCTACTGAGGGAATCTCTTTTGGTTTCTTTTCCTGGAGTTAATTAGATGTGTCAGTTCACTCCGTTATCTCTGCCCACCCTATGTATTCAGGTGGGAGTGACCCGGTATAACCCGGGCCGGGTTACCCCATTCGGAAATCCCCGGATCTAAAGTTGTTTGCACTTACCCGAGGCTTATCGCAGCTTACCACGTCCTTCCTCGACTCCATGTACCTAGGCATCCCCCGTACGCCCTTAATAACTTTATCAAAGTCCATTCTTCGCAAAACGAGGCTACCTACGTCATCTCCAAATTGTCAAAAAGCAAAAAAATTTTGTGGAGCTAGCCGGGATCGAACCGACGACCTCCTGGTTGCAAACCAGGCGCTCTCCCAACTGAGCTATAGCCCCAGCTTTAAAAGGGGCTTTACTCAAGTGGGCCTGCGTGGACTTGAACCACGGACCTCATCCTTATCAGAGATGCGCTCTAACCAACCTGAGCTACAAGCCCAAAAATAAATGGTATGCGTGACCAAAACTTTGAGTTCGACCGTATCCCAACTTTAATAGTCAGGATTACTCCTTAGAAAGGAGGTGATCCAGCCGCACCTTCCGGTACGGCTACCTTGTTACGACTTCGCCCCAGTTACCAGCCT
>Ga0208058_1000005_pt1 | contig 103628 bp, 105 predicted proteins | sample DeeseametaMP1092_FD_184196 | JGI IMG/M metagenome (GOLD analysis project Ga0208058, IMG submission 184196) | Marine microbial communities from the Deep Atlantic Ocean - MP1092 (SPAdes) | ecosystem: Environmental > Aquatic > Marine > Oceanic | place: South Indian Ocean | collected 2011-03-02 | reverse complement strand
AGAAGCCGTACAGCGCCACGTTGACGTCGTCCACGGCGTTGACCAGCACCAAGGCGACGATGCTGACCAAGCCGGTCACGGCGATGTGGAGGGATTCCGTGGCCCACAGCACCACGGCCATGGCCATCACCGCCAGGGCCCGCTGTCCCTGATCGGTGAGCCCTTCGGGGTTGGGCGCCAGGATCACTGCTAAAAAAACGGCAACCGGAAGACCGAAGCGGAATGCCAGGGAGCCCGGTCTCATATTTCTGATGGTGACTAGATCTATCAACTCAGGTATCCGGTCAGGTATCCGGCGGAACGGCCGGGAAAATCAGCCGTTTGTTCGGCGGCACCTACTCTACCGCAGTCAGATAGGCGGCACAAGATAAAGGCCACCGGCTTATGGCCGGAGGCCTTTATTTCATCAACCGCTCTTGGGACAACTAGGAAACGCGGGGTTTGCGGCCCTTCCGGTCCAGGAAGTCCTTGAAACCGTCTTCCACGCTGAGTCCCTTGAAACGGCCTCTCCGGCCTTCGATCTCCGTCTGGAACTGGGTTTCCAGGGCCTCACCGGTCTGCTCGATCAAGAGCGACTTGATGTTGGCCACACCCTCGGCCCGGTTCTTGGCGATCCCCGCCGCAACCTCAACGGTCCGGTCGATCAACTCGCCCGACGGCACCAGGTGGTTAAGCAGGCCGATGTGATAAGCCTCGTCGGCGAAGACTTCGCGGCCGCTGTACAGCAGTTCTTTGGCCTTGGGCCAACCCACCATGGTCGGCAGGCTCCAGGTGGCATTCAGTTGTCCGTAGTTGACTGCCAAGAACCGGAAGCTGCTTTTCTCGCTGCCCATGAGGAAGTCGAGGCTGGTTGCCATCACCGTGCCGCCGCCGTAGCAGAGACCGTTGATGGCGCCGATGACGGGCTTGCTGGATACGGCCAGATGCCAGGTGTATTCGGCCCTGGCCGCGGCTCCGGCGGCGCGCTGTTCGTCTGAGTTCTCGCGGTTCTCGTGGATGTCGGCGCCCGCCGAGAATGCCCGATCGCCTGCCCCGGTGAGGACGATAGCCCCGATGCCGTCGTCCTCTTCCGCCTCGGTTACGAACTCGTCCAGCTCCCGCACCAATTGCAAGCTAAGAGCATTCAAGACCTCGGGCCGGTTCAACGTCACGATGGCCACCCGGTCCACCTGGTCGATCTTAATCATTTCAAAACTCATGGTTCCAATTTCTCCCGGAAATTTACCAGATACCCACCTCAGACCGCCAATATTCCGCCGGCCCGGGGGGGTGATTACCAAATCCTATAAATCATACCAGGCCCTCAAAGAAAACTTCCCGACCTCCCTTAGCGTCGGCGTCGCCGTCGCCGCCGTGATCTGGGTCCGGCGATGTGACTAGGCTCACATGTCCCGTGTGCCAAACGTCATGGCTAGGGACTCCCCCTGAGAGTTTACTGGTTGTAACAACAACGGAGTCCCAAGACCAACGCTCCAGGGACAAAAAAGGGAAAGCAAGATGTTGTACTTGTTCAAGGGATGCGGAAAATGCGAAGGCGACCTTTTGATGGCCAGCGACGAATGGCGTTGCTTCCAGTGCGGCCGCGTGTACTACCCGACGCGGACTCCAGAAGAACAACAGCTAGGCCGCGTGGCCGTTCAAGAATCGATGCCTGTCGGCGCAGATTCGGACCGGCCCAAGGTACGCCGGTCAGCCCGCCATCTAAATCCCGTGGTGGCGGCCTCCAGATTCAACGAAGAGCAGTGGTGGCACAAGAACCGGCAGGTGATATCGCACTTGGACCAGGGCAAGAAAATGCGTGAGATCGCCGAGATCGTCGGCAAAGGTCCCCGGCAGATACGGGTGGTCCGGGAGCGCCTGCGAGACCTCCGCTCCGCCGTACCCGAGTTGGTGACGGCCGGATAAGTCCGGCAGGAAAAATTCTTCCATATCCCCCTTGGTTGTTCCGGGCCGTAAGATCGTTGGATCCCCTTCCCGCGATTTTGCGGCCCATAATGTTTCTCCTTCCCTAGCGCCATCCCGTGCTGTAACCTAGCCTCAATTCCCCAAAAGCGAGGCAGACATGAAGGCGATACGCGCGTACGAGATCGGCGGACCCGATGTCCTCAAACTGGAAGACGTACCTGATCCCACTCCCAGCCCCGGCCATGCCGTGGTCGACCTCAAGTCCATCGGCGTCAATTACACCGATGTTTCCAGCCGCAAGGGCACCAACCCGCCGGCCAGTTTTCCCTGGACACCGGGACGGGAAGGATGCGGGGTGGTCACGGCCATCGGAGAAGGTGTGAGCGAAGTGGTCGTTGGCGACCGCGTCGCCTACGCCATGCACACCGGCTCCTACGCCGAACGCCAGGCTGTGCCGTCTTGGCTGCTGGTCCGCATCCCCGACGCCATGGATTTCGCCACCGGATCAGCGTCGCTCCTCCAGGGCATGACCGCCCATTTCCTAGTCTTCGGCATCGCCCGGCTCAACCCCGGCGACCAGGTGCTGGTCCACGCCGGGGCCGGCGGGATGGGACTGCTCCTGATCCAGTTGCTCAAGCGCCTCGGCGTCCACGTCTTCACCACTGTCTCAACCGAGGCCAAGGCCGAGATGGCGAAGCAGGCCGGGGCCGACCAGACCATTCTCTACACCCAGCAGGAATTTGAGGAAGAGATACTGAATGCGACCGGCGGCCAGGGCGTGCGAATGGTGCTGGACGCCGTGGGGCAGACAACCTTTGAGAAGGGTTTCAAGTGCCTGGGAAGGCGCGGCTACATGGTGCTGTACGGACAGGCCGGTGGCGCGGTGACCGACACCAACACCCGCTCATTACAGAACGGTTCGCTGTATCTAACCCGGCCCAGCCTGGGAGACTACACCGCCACCCGCGACGAGCTGCTCGGGCGCGCCGAAGAGGTCCTTAGGTGGGTGCAGTCCGGCGAACTCAAGCTCCACATCGGCCTTACCCTGCCCCTAGCCGAAGCCGTGGAAGCCCACCGCCAACTGGAGGGTAGAGAGACCGTTGGCAAGATTCTGCTAATTCCTTGATACGCATCAAGCAAGATCAATTCGGTTTGCCGGATTGATCGGTAACCAGAAAGGTGGAGCGGCTTTCCACCACAAACATGGCCAATGCGCATCCTTCGACGGGGCTCAGGACGAACGGAATCGGCCCCTTCCTGCGCTCGTGGTGGGCCCGGTCGAACCACCGCCGAGGGTAGGCCGTCTATACCCCGCCCAGCCAGCCTCCACGCCCAACCCCCTAAATCTGCGTGTAGAATATCCCCCACTGACAAATCACCGGAGGTTTCCATGGCCGATAAGTTTTCTGGGGTCCACTGGATGCTGGCAACGCCCTTCCACGAAGATGAGAGCATCGATTCGGCGTCCATGGCCAACCTGGTGGACAAAGCGGTCTCATCAGGCTGTCAGGGCATGGTCTGCTTGGGCGTAACCGGCGAGGCCGCACGTCTGACCGACCGCGAGCGCCATCAGGTCGTGGAAACGGTCATCCAGCGCTCGGAAGGCCTAGCCGTAACCGTGGGGACCACCGCCGGCAGCACCGCCGCGGCCATCGACCGCAGCAAGGAAGCCCAAATATTGGGCGCCACGGCGGTCATGGTCTCGCCCCCGCCCATGGGCAAACCCAACCCGGACGCCGTTTTGACCCACTACTCCCGCTTGGCCGACGCCATCGACCTTCCCATCGTGGTCCAGGACTACCCCAGCACCTCCGGCGTCCACATGTCCCCTGAATTCATCGCCAGGCTTTCCAGCAGCGTCCCCGCCGCCCAGTACCTGAAGCTGGAAGACCCGCCGACGCCGCCCAAGATCTCGGCCATCCGCAAGCTGGTGGGCGACGAAATGCCGATCTTCGGCGGGCTGGGCGGTATGTACCTGCTGGAGGAGCTGGCCCGGGGTTCGGCCGGCGCCATGACCGGCTTCGCCTATCCAGAAGTCCTGGTGGATATCTGCCGGCAGATGGCCGAGGGCGACCGGGCCAAGGCTGAAGAACTGTTCAACCGCTGTTTGCCACTGATGCTATTTGAGTTCCAAGAGGGTATCGGCGTGGGCATCCGCAAATACGCCTTGCAAAGCCGTGGCCTGATCAAGAACTCCAACGTCCGCCACCCAGGCCCCAACCCCAACGATGAGACCAAAAGCGAATTCCACCGCCTGGTGGAGGCGGTGGGGTTGTCGTCGATGTAGCGACGTTTCCCAGCCATTTATGGTCCGCTTGGTAGACCAGGGACTTACTGATCATTTTCCTGGTGCTGGCAGCCGTAACTAAATATGCGTCCACGAATACTCAGACGGAGGGACATCAACCATGGGTTTCTTTGATTCGATTCTAGGGTTATTCAAAGGCGGACCTGGTACTGCGGGGGAGAAGGGGGACAAGGGCGACAAAGGGGATACGGGCGACCCAGGCATCGACGCCACGGGCACTCAGTTGATCAAACTGCCGGTGAACTTCGTGCTACTTACTTCGGAAGCCAACGTGAACTTTACTCTTCCCGTGAGATTGGCCATGGCGGATGTCAAAGCGTTCTGGGACCCGTTGGGCATCGACGTTCAGCCTCGGATCTCCGGCACGGTTGCTGATGAAAGCATCCTCACTTTCGATTTCACTAAGCCGGAACTCACCAACGGACATTTCTTCGGGCCATTCGGCGGTACGCTGACCATTTACATCGGTTCGACCTCAACGAGAGTCGCCGACGACGTATATGGGGAAGCGAGGAGTGACGGCATCGCCATCGTTGCGGGCACTCCCGACACTTCAGTCACGATGGCCGAGATCATCAACCATGAACTCGGACACCTCCTGGATTTAGGCCACGAAGAAGGTACGTTCATGCGGGAGATTCTTGATACCCACATCGATACCGTCACCCCCGCCCAACTAGAGACGCTTAAGACTACAGACTACGCCTTCGGCGGGTTTTAGCAGAACGCCGCCTACTGCGCCGTCCAGCCGCCGTCTATGACCAACTCGCTGCCGGTTACGAATGACGATTCGTCAGAGGCCAGGTACAGGACTCCGTAGGCCACGTCCTCGGACTCGCCGTACCGGCCCAGGGGGATGCGGGAGATCATTACCTGCTGCACCGCCGCGTCGGACCGCCGTGTTTCGGTCATGGGCGTGACGATGGGCCCGGGATGGACCGAATTGACCCTGATCCCGTCGGCCGCGTATTGGATGGCCGCCGACTTGGTGAAGATCCGGACCGCTCCCTTGGACGCCTGGTACTGGGGACTGCTTTCACCCATGCCTACCAGACCCAACTGTGATGAGATGTTGATGATGGAGCCGCCGCCGGCCTTCCGCATCTCCGGGATGGCGGCGCGAGTGCCTAGAAACACGCCCTTGGCGTTGATGTCCATCACCCGGTCCCAGTCCGCAACCGATGTCTCCTCAATAGTTCCCCTGGCGCTGACGCCGGCATTGTTCACCAGCACGTCAAGCTTGCCGTAGCGGTCCACCGCCAACTTCACCGCAGCCGCCCAGTCCGCTTCGCTGGTCACATCCAGGCGCAAGAAGAAGGCATCTTCGCCGATTTTCTCGGCCAGGTTGCGTCCCTCATCTTCCAGCACATCCCCCACCACCACCTTGGCCCCTTCCCTGACAAACAGCTCCGCCTCATAGGCCCCCATACCCCGGCTGCCGCCGCTGATGATGGCCACTTTTCCTGCAAGACGCATGGTTGGGCTCCTTTGGTTGAAGATTGGCTGATGCTGAAGGGTTCGCCCTTACCCCAACCCTCTCCCGCTGGGAGAGGGGCGATCCCTTAATACCTCGTCTGTTGGTTCATGGGGGTGAAGGTGCCGGGGTGAACGGCGGTCAGGCCGGCGTCCACCGGCAGGCAGATGCCGGTGATCCAGCGGGCCTCGTCGCTGGCCAAGAACAACGCAGCGTAGCCGACATCCCAGCCGGTCCCTTCGGTCTTCAGCGGCGCCGCGTCGGTGCGGTACTGACGCAGATCGTCATTCATGCGCGGGGCCACCATAGGCGTGTAGACCAAGCCGGGGGCGATGCAATTTACACGGATGCTGTCGGCGGCGTGGTCGGCGGCCATGGAGAAGGTCAACCCGATGACACCGGCCTTGGACGCGGTGTAAGGCGTGCTGCTGTGGGCCCTGAGACCGGCTATGGACGAGATGTTGATGATCGCCCCGCCACCGCCGCTGGCGATGATATGGGGGATGGTGGCCTTGCTGGCCAGAACGATGGTCTTCAGGTTGACCGTCATCACCTTGTCCCAGTCCTCTTCGCTGACCTCGACCACCGTGCCCCGCTGGGAGATGCCCACATTGTTGTCCAAGATGTCCACCCGGCCGTAGCGCTCCATGGCCGTCTCGGCCATGCGCTCACAGTCTTCCAGCTTGGTCATGTCGCCCTGCAGGGTCGAAGCAACGCCGCCCTCATCATGAATCATCTGCAGGGTCTCCCTCGCCCGATCCTCTTGGAAATCGACCAGAAGCACCTTGGCGCCCTCTCTGGCGAACAGGATGGATGCGGCTTTGCCGTTGCCCACACCTTCGCCGCTGGACCCGGCGCCGGTTACGATCGCTACTTTTCCTTCAAGCCTTAGTGGTCTTTCCGCCATAGGTTGCACCTCTGAGATTTCGCCTAACGCGCCGTTGATGGTTATTTAAACACGCCCGATTTACATTGGGGTACAATCTAGGAAAGCATTCCCATTGTCAAGATATTTCGCGCCCCCCGGCGAAATTCGTCGGCCAACCCAAATGCCGCGCACGGTTTCTTGACTCCAATTGGGCAGCACTCTACACTGATAGAGACACAATTAGGTGAGCCTGAAATCGGCCACTGGGACGTATTACTGCATGCAGAGCAACCTGAACCACGGGGCGGATGTCGCCCTTTTCATCGACTGGGAAAACTTCAAGATCAGTCTGGCCGTAGGCCACCGCACCCCCAACGTTTCCGCACTGAAAGAAGAAGTCTCCAACTACGGGCGCGTAGTGATTGCCAAGGCCTACGCGGACTGGGTGACCAGGGCCCCGGAACTTAGGGGCGCCAGTCAGTTTCTAAACGACCCTCCTTCCCTCTACGCCGCCGGGATCGAACCGGTGTTTGTGCCCACCAGGGCCCCTTCTCCCAACGCCACCAACGCCAACGGGATGCGCACCGGACGCATCAAGAACAGCGTCGACGTCAAGATGACCGCCGACTGTATCGAGATCGCCCACTCCTACCCCAACATCGGCACCTACGTGCTGGTCTCCGGGGACTCAGATTTCATCCACGTGGTCAATGCCCTCCGGACCATGGGCAAGCACGTAGTCGTGATCGGCATCTCCTGGAGCACGTCGCGCCGTCTGGCCGATCAGGTGGACACGCTGGTGCTCTACGATGTGGATGTTGACCCTCCGGCTCCAACCGAGGCCGCGGCCCCCAGCACCGCTCCTGCCGCGGAACCCGTTCCGGACCGCACATCAGCCGATAACCTGAACGACATGATTCGGGCTATCGAAGAGATCATCCGCGACGAGCGGAAAGCCGGCGGTAACCCCTTATTGACCTCCATCAAGCAGCGCTTGGTGCGCCGCTATCCCGAGTTCGACGAGAAGAAACTGGGCTACTCGGGCTTCAAACGCCTGATGGCCCGCGTTGCGCAGAACGGCAACGTCCGGCTGATCACCGCCGGGCTGGTCGACTGGGCCATCATGGCCGACGAAGACATTCCCGAGGGCGCAACCGAAGCCACATTCTCCACTCCGAATGCCCAGCCAGGACGCCGCCGGGGACGGCTTCCCCGCTCCAGACAGCAAGAGGAGATTCAGCAGCCCAAGCCTGTCAGCTCCGAGCATGACGACGATACTTCGCTGGTGGAAGACACCGAGACCGACCATGAACCGGTCCCCGCGATCGCAACGAACGGTCAGCATGACGACCATGACGACCATGACGACCAGTCAGAGTACTCGTCCAGACCAGACGACGGGGAGGCCACCGCTTCCAGTTCACCGTTTGGCGACAACGCAGAATTAGCTCAGGCCCTGGAGGAAGCCATCAGCGGGCTGAGTATGCCTACCGAACCGGACGACGGAATGCTGGCCGACCGCGTATCCGACCTGATTCTCATGGCCAATACCCTGGAAAACCAGGAGGGAATCAGTCACGTGGCATTCAACTTCTTGGTCACAGAGATCTGTGACGCCCTTGGCCAAGGGCTGGAGGCCGGCAACGCCGACATCGCCCAACGCTGGGGCCAGTCCAGTTCCCGCACCTATGTGAGCAAGATTCTTCGCGGTCTGAGCGACGGTGAGTTCTTCATCAAGGGCAACCATAGCTGGCGCGACGAGAACTCCGGCCAGAACCGCCGACGGCGCACCTTCAACCTGAACCACGACCACCCGCTGGTGCAGCAGGCGATCGCCGCCCGTTCGGGCGCCGACACCGCAACCTCGGCCGAAACCGCAACAACTACCACGACCACAACCGAAGAAAGCTATCCTTCCATCGACCAAGACGAGCCGCCGGAATCCCCTGAAACTGGGGAGGACACGGAAAACATCGTTGAATCGCCGGAATCATCCGGGTACGAAGACGAGGACGAAGACTACGAATCGGGCAAATCAGCCGCTGAAGCCCGCATCGAGACTGGTTTCATGTCCCGCCTCTTCAGACCTCGCCGAAACTAAGCCGGAATACCAATAAGCCGCGCAAGCAAAAAGCGCCCCGATCAGTCGGGGCGTTTTTCTTGTTCCTGCTGGGCGCCGGCCCTGCTACATGTCCAATATCAACGTGGACCAGCCAAAGTCACTGGCACCCAGCCCCTCGGCGGTAAAGGGGTGGTAGTACTCCCTGAACCCAGATATCTCGATGCACTCGTGACTCTTGGCGACGATGGTGTCGGCCAGTTCGGTGTAGCCGTGGCCTCGCAATGCGTGGGACAGGAACCAATTGGTGTTGATCCAGGAGGGACCCCGCCAGATGAACCCCCTGGGGTTGCCCGGCATGAACTTGGGGTCCGACGCCGGGACAGACGGCAGCGGATACGGCGTCCAGAAATGGTCAGGCGAAGACACCCAGTCGTTCACCAGCCGTTCCACAATGGGCCTGGGTAGGTCGTCCAATATCAGGGGCATCAACGAGCTGATGGTCACAACCCGCACCGGCTTCTCAGCGATCCCCGAGAGGTCGAAGAACGCCCCGGCCTCTTCGTCCCAGCACTTCTCCAGTAAGGCGTCCCGAGTCCGGTCAGCCTCGCGGTTGAACTCGTCTGCTTCAGGAGAATCACCCAACAGCCGCGCCAGAGAGCGCATCCCCATCGCGTAGATCGAGTTCACCAACACATCTTCAAAATGAAACAGGTCGGCAGCCAGTATCTTCTGGTCGTCGCCCCGCAGCGGCTCGTAAGCCTTATAGATCTCCTTCAGAGCAGCGATGAACCCCTGGTTGGAGAGCTCGGTCAGGCCCAGGGCTTCATCGTACTTGGGAGAGCAGTCGGTACCGGCTTCCTCCGGCTGGATCACGGCGATCAGGGCATCGTTGTCGGGGTCCCGGGTGTTCCGGAGCCAGCGGTAGAAATTGACCAGCACCGGCAAGGCTGCTTCTCGAAATTCTTCATCGCCGGTCGCCCGGTACACCCGTTCTACGGCGTAAGCGATGATTGGCGGCTGCATGGTGGAACTGTAGTGGGGGTCACCGGCCTGGCCGACGATATTCCGGCTCAGGAAATCGGGCTGTTTCTCCATCTCCCAGAAGATGATATGGGGCATGAAGCCGTTGGGCAGGGCACCGCTCATCAACGTCCGGAGTTCAGCCTTGGCTTGGTCTGGGTCTAAGTGCAGCAGGGCGATGGCGTGGAAGCACGAGTCCCAAAACCACTGGAATGGATAGCCGGTGATGGAGGGGCAGACGAAGCTGTACTCTTGACCATTCCAATCGGCCACGCCCTGGCGCAGATTGGTTAGGAGTATCTTTCTTGCGCCTTCTTCCAACTCCGTTCGGTCCAAAGCTACTCCCTGTAATCAGGCCGCAGTGCGGGTGTCTTGGTAAACTTCCAAGTATTTCTGGGCCACTACCGGCCAAGCAAACTCAGAGAGGGCGTAATGCTGGGCTTCACGCCCCAGCTCCCGGCGGGCTTTGTCGTCGTTCACCAGCCGAACCAATTCGTGGGCCGCGGCCGCGTCATTGAACCTGGGAACCACCACCGCGCCTTGCGACAACACTTCCCGGTTGGCGCCGACATCGTGGGTCAGCACCGGGGCCCCGTGGGCCATCGCCTCCAGGAACACCAGTCCGAACGCCTCGTACTGGGAGAACAGAGTAAACAGATCAGCTTCGGTGTACCATTTGGCCAATTCGCCATCAGAGACCTCTCCGGTGACAATAACCTCGCCCTGTAGACCGTTCTGGGCGATGAACTTCTCGATTCCGGCAGAGGCGCCTTCGTCCCGGCCCACCAGAACCAACCGGACCGGACGCTCGAACTGAGCCCGGGCCATCAGGTAGGTATTGAGCAGCCACCGTTGGCCCTTGTGGCTCCCCAAACGCCCGACGCAAAGAATGGTCAACGGACCCGAAGACCTGCTGTCATCGTCTGGAACAGGGCTGCACTTCTCGCCGCCCGTCCAGGCATCATGTGATGCGCCCCAACCGATCACGCCCAATTTATCCCTGCCTGTGCGGTAGGCCTTGTGGACGCTCTCCGCCTCGAGTTCAGTCAAGGCCACCACCCGGTCAGCTATGTGGCTCAGAAAAGCGTTGATAGGTTTCAACCACCATCTGCTGATCGGCAGTTTGTGGAACGATGGGGTGAACACGAACCGGGCCTTGCCCCGGTACCAGAACCACGCCCAGAGGTGCCCCCAGAACCAGCCGTCACCCACGAAATGGATCACGTCGGGCTTGAATTCGTCCAGGTATCTCTTCAGACGCCACGGCGAGAACCAGACCAGTGGGACCGAGTAGACCGGGAGGGACCGCCGGGGGAACCCGGACAGGCGGTAGATTGATATACCCTCAGGAGTGGTCTCATAGTCATCCCAGGTGGGTTCCGGATGCCGGGGGAAGGAATACTTGGTGGTGAGCACACCGACGGCTTCAATGGCGTCCGACCGCTGCATCTGGAACGATAGCTGCTCTATCGCCCGCTCTATACCCCCCAAGTAGGGCCGGAAATAGGGGGTCAGAAACATCACGCGCAGTGGTCTGCTATCCACTGGCTGCCTCCAGGCCGTTGTTCCACACGTCGGCAATCTCGGAGACGGTCAGATCGATCTGACCGTTGAGCCGGAAACTGCCGCCGCCAGTATACCCCAGTTTCAAGAATGGCACTCCGGAGTCTGCGGCCAGGCCGGCCAAGACATCCCTCCGGTCCTCAGGCAGGCCGACGACGATGCGCGACTGCCGTTCTCCGAATAGAGTCACGTCCCAGCGGTCCGCCACGGAAAACTCGCCGGTGAAGCCGATACCGCCCTGGATGGAACACTCGGCCAGGGCCACCGCCAGTCCACCCTCAGAGCAGTCGTGGGCCGACGTGATCAGACCCCGGTCGATGGCTTCGCGGCAGACCCGCTGGACCCGCTTCTCCAGGTCGATGTCGATCTTGGGGCTGCCTTCAACCCGCCGGTGGACGCGCTGCAGGTACTCGCTGCCCGCCAGGTCATTGACTTCGGTCCCGAGGGTATCCGCGCCCAACAGCCCAACTACTAGCCCTTCCGCAGCGAAGGCCGATCTGGTAGCCTTGGCGGCGTCTTCCAGCAGACCCAGACCGCCGACAACGGGCGTGGGGAAGATCGCCTGCCCTCTGGACTCGTTGTAGAGACTCACGTTTCCGCTGACCACCGGCACTTCCAGCACGCGGCAGGCCTCGGCGATGCCCAGGATGCATTGTTCCAACTGATGATAAACATCCGGGCGCTCAGGGTTGCCGAAGTTCAGGCAGTCCGTCACCGCCAAGGGCAACGCTCCGGAGCAGCTCAGGTTGCGGCAGACCTCGGCGACCACGATCATGCCACCCTGGTAGGGGTCCAATCGGCAAAGGCGTCCGTTGCCGTCGATGGTCAACGCGATGGCCTTCTTGGTGCCCTTCACCCGCAGGACCGCGGCATCGCTCCCCGGCCCCACCACAGTGTTGGTCTGCACCTGATGGTCGTACTGCCGGTAGACACCCTCCTTGTTGGCGATATTGGGAGACGCCAGCAACCACAGCAGTGTTGCCTGCGGGCCGGCCTCAGGCAGCGGGACCGAGTCAAGGTCCAACTGGAGTCGTTTGATGTCCGCCTCAGACGGCTTGCCTTCCAGACGGTACTGGGGCGCCTCCGAAAGGGGTCCGATGGGCAAGTCGGCCACCAGTTCCGGTCCGACGGCCACCTGGGCGGTCTTCTCGGCGATGATCAGGCCGATCTCCCGGCAGACCACGTCCCATTTCTCAAAGACGGCCCGGATGGCCGGCACGTTTTCCGGGGCCACCACCAACAACATCCTCTCCTGGGACTCCGAGAGCATCACCTCGTAGGGGCTCATGCCCTGCTCACGCTGATGGACCTGGGATATATCAAGTCGAATACCCCGGCCTCCGCTGGCCGCAGACTCCACCGCCGCGCTGGTCAACCCCGCTGCTCCCAGGTCCTGGATAGCGTTCACCAGACCTGTGGCTAGGGCCTCCAGACACGCCTCGATCAGCACCTTTTCCAGGAACGGGTTGCCCACCTGGACCGTGGGACGCAACTCCACCTCTTCTTCAAACGTGCGGGACGCCAGTCCGGACGCCCCGTGGATGCCGTCGCGCCCGGTGCCGGCGCCCACCAGCAGCATCACGTTGCCGACCTCGGTGGCCGAAGACGTGGCGATGTTGTCGGTCCGGACCAGCCCCACGCACATGGCGTTCACCAAGGGGTTCTGGGAGTAGGACTCGTCGAAACAGATCTCGCCGGCCACGTCGGGCACGCCGATGCAGTTGCCGTACCAGGAGATGCCGCCCACAACGCCGTCGAACAGGTACCTGTTTTGCGGGTCGTCCAGAGGGCCGAACCGGAGGGAGTTGAGCAAGGCTATGGGGCGGGCGCCCATGGCCAGGATGTCCCGGACGATGCCGCCCACGCCCGTGGCTGCTCCTTGCAGCGGCTCCACGGCGGAAGGATGGTTATGGGACTCGACCTTGAAAACTACTGCCAAGCCGTCGCCGATATCCACCGCGCCGGCGTTCTCCGCCCCGGTTTGGGACAAGACCCGGTCGGACTTCTGGCTGAACAGTTGCAGCAACGGCCGGGAGTGCTTGTAGCCGCAGTGTTCGCTCCAGAGCGCCCCGAACATCCCCAATTCGACCGGGTTGGGCTCCCGGTCCAACCGTTCGATGATCAGGTCATACTCGGCCCGCGAAAGCGCGATCTCGTCCAGTGTTTCTTTGGTCACCGCCATCTACTATTCAACCCCTACCTTAGTCTCATTTAGTCCGGCCCATCTTTGCATGATGTATACACCGGTCACGCAGATTCGTCGATAGCCTTGCCCGTTTCTTGACCGGCGTGTTGATCGGATTCTTGGCCCGAAACAGGCTTGTCTCCCACGTTCCCGTCCTTGTCTGAGGGCCAAACTTCTCCGTTGGAGACATAGAGATAGTTTGCCCTTGCGCCGAAGAAATCGTTCACCTGGTCCAGGTCGGTGGTGGTGATCAGGACCTGCTCGTACCGCGTGGCCTTCTCCAGCAGCCGGTGCCTGCGGGAGCTGTCCATCTCCGACAAAGCATCATCGAACAACACCACCGGCCCCTCGCCGCGCACTGATGCCAGGAACTCCGCCTCGGCGAGCCGCAGCGCCAGCGCCAGGGTGCGTGCTTGGCCCCGGGACGCGAACACGCCCATGTCCGCCCCGTCGATGTGTAGGCTGAAGTCGTCCCGGTGGGGCCCCACGGCCGTGACCGGCATTGCCCGCTCCCGGTGGCCAGCCGCCGCCAATGCCTCTCGGAAGTTGTCCTCGACCTCGCCAACATCGCCCGCCAAGCGCACGCTGGGCCGGTACTCTACCTCCAGTACTTCCTCGGGGCCGCTCAGGTCCTCGTGGTGGCGCACGCAGGCCGCCGTGAGCTCCCGCATGGCTTCATATCTTCGCCAGGTGATCTGTGCGCCTTCCCGGACCAGTTCGTCATCCCAGTAGGCAAGCTCGTCGCCCTGGGCACGGCCGTCCCTGATCAGCCGCAGCAATTGGTTTCGCTGTTGTACCACCCGCTGATACCGCTGCAGGCCCTTGAGATAGACCGAGTCGGCCTGGGACAAGACGATATCCAGAAACCGCCGTCGGGCCGCAGGCGGCCCCTGAATCAATTCGATGTCCGCGGCGCTGAACAGAACGGCGTTCACCTCGCCGATCAACTCCCCAGCGGTGCGCCTGAGCCGGTTGACCCGGATCTCCTTCCGGACGTTGTAGGCCAGGCCGTTGGTATCTTGGCTCGTGCGTTGTGTTGGCTGGTAGCCGACTATCACGCGGAGCCGCTGGCCGTCTTTTTCAATGGTCCCGTCCACCAGTGCCTGCTCACCGGCTTTCGCTGCGTCGAAGTTGACCACTTCACGCTCGTTCTCGGCTCGGAAAGACCTGGCGATGCACAGCAGGTAGACAGCTTCCAGCAGCGTGGTTTTGCCCTGGGCGTTGGGGCCGTAGTAGACCGTCACACCGGGAGACAAGCCAACATCCAGGTGAACAAGGTTGCGAAAATTCGTCAGCCGCAATCGGGAGAGGTAAGCCAACCCGTCGTGTTCCTCCCGTTAGACTGGTCTGGAGACCCGGACTTGTTAGTCCTGATCCATCAACAACTGGATCTGGGCATCCAGTTCGGTGGCCGCCCCGGCGTCTCCGGCGGAAAGCCGGAAGCAACGGTCGATGTAGAGTTTGGCCAGTTGTGAACTCCGTTCCGAGTTATCCTTGGCCACGTTCAGCAAGTCGGTCACCTTGAAATTCTCTGGCAGGTGGCGGGCCAGCACCTTGATCTCCGCGCCGACCTCGTCCGCTTCCGGATGGTCCGCCCCGTCGACAGCGAACCTCAGCCGGCCCAGCAGCCGCGACAGCTCGCCCAGTTTGTCGCTCTCGCTCATGAAGCTGAAGAGGACTTCGTTGACGTTCAAAGAATCGTCAGGCTCCGGTTCCGGTTCCGGCTCAGGGGCTGCGGCTGCTTCCAGGGTTTCCCGGAGTTCTTCGCCGATGGCCTCGGCCGCGCCTTCGGCCGGGGTGCTGTTCATAGCCAGAGCGTCGGAACATAGGCTGGAGTAGATCTGGACAGCCTCGGTGGCTGTTTCCATCATGCGGGGGAGGTCGAAAGAGAACATGCTTCCGCCGTACACCAGATCATCTTCTCGTAACTGGCTTAGGCGTTCCAGTTCCGCGTAGGAGCCAACGGATTCAGGCACCGGTGGCATGGCGAAGGCCGACAGGTCGCTGAGGGGCAAGTTGCCCAGATGTGAGGCTAGGAATGGCGGAACGTACTTGGTGAGGTCCGACTTGACCGGCAACGTAACCACATAGGTGGCATAGACCGTGTCCGGCTCCGTGTCCACCCGGAAGTAGAGCAATGCATGCCCTCTGGGGTTCTGGGAGTCTCCCCTGTCGAAAATCAGGTCCATTTAGTCCGTCACGCCCCTAAGCAGATGTCCCGCCCCATTATAGGACAAACCAGGGCGACCGGCCACGCCCGCCATGGCGGCATTCGCGTTGACTACCCAATGCAAACTTTGTATTGTAGAAGCAGCGTGCCCAGCAGAGTCATCAAGGAGCCCCGGATGGCGGATTCGCAACTGAAGATATTCGACTACGACAAGGCCGAGATCGGGGAAGAGCTGGGGTCTTACGAATACATCCTCACCCAAGAGATGTTGGACGCTTTCCGGTCCTCGGTGGACGACCCGGAAGCCCAGTTTCCGACCTTGGGCGTCAAACACGACGCCACCGCCTTCGCCATGGTCTACGACGACCCCATCGGCACCGTGAACGCGGGCAATGAAGTTCAGTTTTTCAACCCACCCATCGTCGGCAAGAAGATCAGCGTCAAGGGCCGGATCGCCGACAAATACCTGCGCCGGGACAAGCCTTATATAGTCATCGAAGCGACCGCTATCGACGAGGACGGACGCCTTCTCGAAAAGCTCAGCACCTACCAATTGAAGAAGCCTGACGAATTGGGGAAAAAATGGCATCCAGAGCAGAAATAAAGTCCGGAGATACCATTCCCTCGGTAACCAAATCGATCACCGAAGAATCCATCCTGGAGTTCGAGTCCACTGGGATCTTGGACCGGGAGAACATCCACAACAACCCGGAACTAGCCGCGAAAAGGCTGGGAACGACCTATACCCTCGCCTCGGGCCGGATGTCCATCACCTTCGCCAGCGAGAGTCTGCGCAGATTCTTCGGGCCCGAAGTGTTCAACCACACCGGCACCGTCAACCTGAAATTCCTTCGGCCTGTCAAGGCGGGAGACACCATCATCGTCACCGGCGCAGTCAGCGGGTCGGAACAGACCGACGGCGGCACCAAAGTATCGGTTGACCTCTTCTGTGACAACCAGGACGGAAACCGCACCGCCGTGGGAATCGGCACCGCAGTTATCAAGTAACTCCCCATTTTCCGGGGCCGGGCACCAACATCTTTGGAGGACCAAATGGCAGGAGAACACGGCAAAGTAGAAGCTGAGATCATTTATTGCGTAAGTTGAGGGTACTTCCCTGTCGCCACGTGGTTGGCGAACGAGTTCTTTCGCTCCGACGCTCCCGGCGACATCGCCATCAAGATGACGCCTTCGGACAAAGGACGCCTGGAAGTGTACCTGGATGGAGATAAAATCTTCGACCGCAAAGAGGCCGGGGCGTTCCCTGACCTGGGTAAAGTGAATGAACTGAAGATGGCCATCGCCGAGAAACTCTTCGAACTGGAAGAAGCCTAAGATTTTTGGCCAACACCTGCCACCGGCAGAATCCATCAGAATGGACCACGCAGCCTGGGATTTGTTCCTGGGCTGTATTTTTGTGGACCGAGAAATTACTGGAGAACGAATTGGCTAACCAAGAACACGTAAATCTGGCCTCCAGCGGCCCTGACGCCCTGGACAACTGGCGCGAGAACAACCCGGATGTGCAACTGGACCTCGAAGGGGCCGACCTCAGCGGCGTTAACCTGGCCGGGACCAAGATCCGCGCCGCCAACCTCAAGGGCGCCAATCTTTCCGGGGCCAGACTCAGCCGGGCCAATCTGGCCGGCGCCGACCTATCGGGCGCAAATCTGTCGGAAGCGGACTTGGGCCAGGCCGGTATGGCCGGCGTAAACCTGACCTCAGCCACCGTGGTCAATGTGAACCTCTTCTGGACCGACATGAAGGGCGCTATCTTGAAGGACGCCGTACTTACGAGCTGCCGCATGAACCGGGTTAGCCTGATCGGCGCTGACCTTTCTGGGGCCAATTTCAGTCATTCCAACATGATTGAGGCCGACCTGAGAAACGCCGATATGACTAACGCCCGCTTCCAGTCTTCCAACATGAATGGCGCCGACCTGAGCCGGGCCATCATGCCGGGGGCCAACTTCCACCTGGCCATGATCCGCGACTCCATGTGGATCGCCACTGACGTACGGGGCGCCAGCTTCAAAGAGGCGAGCCTTCACCGATCGGATTTCACTCTGGCCAAGTGGGACGACACCACCAACTTCCCCGACAAGTTCGATCCCGAAAACACCGGACCCAAGGACGTGAACGACTAGCTTGGACCCGTGCTAAAATTACCCCGCAGACAGACCTTCAGGAGTCTCCGTGGCCGTCCTTTTTATAGTGGGAAATCTCGCCGGACTTCAGCCCGCCTCTGGCAAGACCAGCGTGGCGGCGGCCCTGGTGGCAACTGCCAACTCCGCCGGGAAGCAGGCTGCCTACTACAAGCCGTTCGCCGCTGAGCCGGACGCCGACCCAGACGTCGCCTTTATCGCAGGTCTGCTCCAGGCGAATTCCGGTGGGCCTGACGTTCCCGCCCCAAGGCCTCTAGCCAACCTGAGCGAAGAAACAGCGATGGGAGAGGTCCGGGCAGAGGTCTCCAGATTGGAGTCGGAAGCCGGTATCGTCATCATCGAAGCGCCCGCCATCGCTGGGCATGTTGGCAGACCATACGCTCAGAACCAAAAGACCATCTTGGTGCTCCGGACCTCTCCTGAACCAGGCAACCGATCAATCGTGGATGACGTCAACGCTGCCTCAGGTTTTTCCGCCATCATCGTCAACGCAGTCCCAATCCACCGTCGCGACGAGGTCGCCCGTGAACTGGCCGGTCAGTCGGTGCCAGTGGCGGTCATTCCCGAAAGCAGGGGGATGCTAACGGTGACCGTGGAACAACTGGCGGAGCATCTGGGCGGACAATGGGTGCTGGACCCGGTCAACATCGACGCTCCCGTCGAGCGCTTCATGATCGGCGGCAACATCCTGGATGGAGGCCCCACCTACTTCGACCGCTACCCGAACCAAGCCGTCATCACCCGGGTGGAACGCCCCGACATTCAGATGGCCAGCATGGGCGAAAAGACCTGTTGTCTGGTGCTCACGGGGCCGGGCGAGCCCACCGAGTACATCAAATCCGAGGCCCTGAAGCGGGAAGTTCCACTGATTCAGGTACGCACCAACACCCACGACACCGCCGAAGCCCTGGCCGGTCTGCTGGACAAAGCCGACGCCCGCACCGCCGCAAAAGCCAATCACTTCGCCGGATTGCTGGAGCAGTACCTCGGCGCTGAAGCCCTGGAGCAACTGCTTAGATAGTTTCCGCTGGTAGCCTCAGATTCTTGACTGAGCCTGGCATCAAGCTCTACAATAGAACTGTCCGCTCCTGATGGGGGCGTGTAACTGATTACAATCCCAGACAGCGCCGCTAAACGCCGGGAGAGAATGATATGCCCGTAACCCAAAATGGCGTGCAACTTACGGTGGCCATCTCCGAGAAAGCCGCCGAGAAGATTAAATACTTCGCCGAGAAAGACGGCATCGAAGAGAACGTGGGGGTTCGCGTGGCCGTCAAGGGCGGCGGTTGTTCCGGACTGACCTACGACCTCAAGATCACCGGCGACTTGGCCGACAGTGACACCGAAAAGGTCGTCGAGCAGTACGGCGTCAAAGTAATTGTCGAAAAGAAGAGCTACATCTATCTGGTCGGCACAGAGCTGGATTTCTCCGACGGCCTGAACGGCAAAGGGTTCGTCTTTGAGAACCCCAACGCCAAGAAGGCCTGCGGCTGCGGAACTTCCTTCAGCATTTAATCAGGGCAGCGTCTAGCCGTCCCAACCAGCAGAACCAAAAGCGCCGCCTTGTCGTGACAAGAGCGGCGCTTTTATGATTAAACCCCAAGTCTCCACTAAGTTTCAAATCGGAGCGTTCCATGGCCCTGCAAGAGTCCCCACTCCAGACCGGCGCAGAGATCTTCGTCGAGCGTCACGGATTTCAACTGCCGGCCGTTTACTTCGATTTCGCCTCCGAATATGCGGCTGCCACCACGGGGGTAGGCGTCCACGACGCGTCGTATATGGGCCGCTTGAAGGCTACCGGCGAAGACGGCTTGGACCTGCTGAACCGAATGTCCACCAACAAAGTTGTGGACCTGGCCTCCGGCGAGGGCGCAGTCACCGTTCTTACCACCGATCGCGGCCGGATCATCGACGTGCTTGGCGTCGTGAACCAGGGCGATCATGTGATCTTGCTGACCAGCCCCGGCCGCCAACAGGCGGTGATCGATTGGCTGGATAGATACACCATCATGGAAGACCTCGTCATCGAGGACGTCACCGCTGAAACCACCATGCTGGCCCTGATCGGCCCGGACGCGGGAGATCTTCTGGGGCGAAGCCCCAGCCAGCTTCCCCAAGACTCACTCACATCCCGGTCCCTTTCCTTGGCTGGGACAGACGTCTTGGCAGTGGAACAACCCCTGGGCTCCCTTTCCAGATACTGGCTGATCTGCGCTCCGGATGCGGCCGCTGGCCTGTGGCAGCACCTCACGGACAATGGGGCGATTCCTATCGGCGCAACCGCCATGGACGCCGTAAGGGTGAACTTCGGAGTGCCTGAATACGGCCCAGAGCTCGGTGAGCCCTACAACCCCCTGGAAGCCGGCCTGATCGGGTCAGTGGACTTCACCAAGGGTTGCTACATAGGCCAGGAGGTCATCGCGCGGCTGGACAGCTACAAAAAGGTACAGAAGTACCTGGTTTCTTTGAGCTTCGACACCGAATCCACCGTTTCTCCGGGCCTCGAGTTGCTCGAAGAAGGAAAGCCGGTTGGGTCCATCACGTCCGTGGCCCCAGAGGCCACTAGTGGCGTTTTAAAGGGTTTGGGTTACGTCAAAGCAGCCAATGCCACCCCAGGCGCCCGGTTGGACATTGCCGGTCTGGAGAACGCATCAGCGGAGATCTTGGCCTTCGCCCAACCCTACGGTCCGGCCAAGGACTAAAACCTTAGTCAGCAGCCGCCTCTATCTTGCCATCGGGTGTCGCCGTCAAAAGCGCCGAGAAATCATAGCCGCGCTTCCGCATCTCTTCGGACCCGCCCTCGTTCCGGTCTAAGATCGAGACCACCTTCACCACTTTGCAGCCCGCCTCTTCCGCCGCTTTGATGGCGTGGAAAAGCGACCCTCCCGTGGTGCAAACATCGTCCACGATCGCGACATCGCTCCCCGGTATCAAAGGCCCTTCGATGTTCTGCTTGGTGCCATGGCCCTTACTTTCTTTCCGGACGATGAATGCCGGGATGGGGCCCCCTCCCAGGTGGCTGGCCAGCGCTACGGCCGCGACCATCGGGTCGGCTCCCAGCGTGGTGCCGCCCACGGCTTTGGCCCCGGCCTGCTGCAGCAAGGGGATCAGGGCCTGCGCGATTAGGTGGGCGCCTTCCGGGTCCAGGCTGAGCAGCCGTCCGTCGAAGTAATAACTGCTTTTCTTGCCTGATGTTAAAGTGAAATCGCCGTATTTGATGGCGCCACGCTCCAACGCCAATTCCAAGAGCCGATCCACTGTCTCGCTCAAGTCGCCGTCCTCCCTTCCCGTGCTGTCAGATATAGTCCCCGCTCTCTGATATACGCGGCCACCGCGTCCGGGACCTGCCCAGCCAAAGATTCGCCACCGGAGGCCCGCCGCCGTGATTCGGTGCCGCTCACGTCGACCAACGGGGCGGTAACCATCTCTACTCTTCCCTTGGCTTCAGGAATTCGGCCGTAGAACCCGGCCCAATCAAAATCCTGTTCCCCGGGCCGGTCTAATACCAACATCCGGCAGAGCCCCACCACCCTGACCGGGTCCTTCCACTGGTCCAACTGGCCCAGAACGTCGAGGCCCAAGATGAAGAACAGGTCCGCCGATGGGCCCAGCATAGCCGACAGTTCCACCAGGGTGTCAACGCTGTAAGTGGGGCCTGGCCGGTGGGCTTCGATGTCACATACTTGGAACTTTGGGCGATCTTCGATAGCCAAACGCACCATCTCCAGACGGTGGTCAACCGACGCCAAAGGCTCCACTTGTTTAAGCCTGGGGTGTCCGGCGGGAATAAAAAGCACCCGGTCCAGTCCCGCCTGGTCCATAGCGGCCTCCGCGATACTCAGGTGGCCCAGATGCACCGGGTCGAAGGTCCCGCCCAGAATGCCGACGTTCAAGGCTAACCGCCGCTCAGAACCATGCGATCTCTACTTTCCCGAACCTGATGGTGTCCCCTGCCTCTATTCCGGCATCGATCAGACGATCAGCCAGGCCGGTTTTCCTCATTTCGCGCCATAATTGCAGCAGGACTCGTTGGTCACGTGTGTCGGCCATGGCTGTGAGCCGTTCCATCATCTCGGATTCCACGATGTAGACGCCGTCGGGGCCACGCCGGACCGATTCTTTACCCGCGGATCGCTGCGGACGGAAACGCATGGGCTCCGGCTCTGGGCCCTCTTCGACTACTTCCTTGGGCATCTCATCCAAGGCTCCGATGATATTCCCCAGCAGTTTATCGACACCCTCGCCAGTCGCCGCCGAGATGAACTGGACGCTAGACCCTTTTTCGCCGATGGCCTCAACCAGTCGTGTGGTCAGTTCCTCTTGCGCTTCCCTTACCTCAGTAACGTCCAGTTTGTTAACCACAACCAGTTGGCGCTTTTCAGCCATTTCCCGGTTGAATTGCTCCAGTTCTTCATTGATCATTCGATAATCATTCACCGGGTCTTCGGAGAGCCCGTCCAGCATATGCACATAAAGCCGGGCTCTTTCCGCATGCCGTAGGAACTCGTGACCCAGTCCAATCCCTTCGTGGGCGCCTTCAAGCAGCCCTGGGACTTCCATCATCACGAAATCATTCTCGCCAACCCGAACCACGCCAAGGACCGGCTCGACTGTCGTGAACGGATAGTCCGCCACCTTGGCTTTGGCGGCGGAGCACATAGAGATCAAAGTCGATTTACCGGCATTGGGTTTCGCCAGCAAGCCAACGTCCGCCAGCAGCTTTAGCTCCAAGAAGAGGATAGCCTTCTCTCCCTTTTCCCCCCGTTGCGCTAAGACCGGCTGCTGGTTGGTCGGAGTGGCGAACCTGCTATTTCCCCATCCACCGCGGCCGCCCACGGCAACCAACCTCGGCTTTTCACTCGTGATATCGTCTACGTATTCTCTCTCACCGTCCTCATTCAGACGATAAACCACGGTGCCCATCGGTACAGCAACATATTTGTGGTCGCCATTGGCGCCCCGGCGGTTCTTGCCTTTTCCATGTCCACCATGCACCACGTAGATCGTACTGTTGAACTTGATATGAAGCAGGGTATTGATAGAAGAATCACCAACCAGATAGGCGCTTCCTCCGTCACCGCCGTCTCCTCCGTTTGGGCCGCCCTTGGGACGGTATTTCTCGCGAAGGAAACTGCTGCACCCGTTTCCGCCGGACCCGGCGTTGATATTTAGTCTAACGGTATCAATCATCGATTTTGTTCTAACAGAAAATAATAGAAGTAATAAGAGCGTGGACGACGGGGATAACGCCTAGTGGGGATGCCTAGCATTAAGTTGATTACAACTAGTTTAACATGGAGGGGCTCAGTATTTGGGTGGATACTCTGGTATGCGGGAGCGAACAGAAATACCGGGTTAGTGATTAGATCTGAGCTCGGATTTTGGGTTGGAATAATTGTCCCAGGCTAAAGCCGAAAAGGCCTGAAGTTATCCACCGGTAGCAAAACCTTACCCACGCATGGTAGTGGTATCCTGACTGCACCGCGTAACCAAGGCGCGATGGACCTGAATGCTGTTTGCGAACAAGACATTGCTGGGGTTGGCCGGGTCATTGGGAATCGTGGCTGCAGCCTGTTCCAACGCACCAGGCACGGCCGTTTTAGACCCCAGTCAGCAGCCAGATACTGAAATCGACAGAGAGGTTGGGCAGGTGGACCGAATAGCTTACGTCAGCCCCAACGGCAGCCTATTAACCGTAAACCCTGACGGGGGTGATCTTGCCCAGCTCACCGGGGGACTCCAGGCTGAAGACGCTATGCCCGGTTTTGGCTCTCAGGGCAGTGTCCAGGCCCAGCCGGCGAGAGTGAACGAATACTATACCTGGCCCACCTGGTCAGCCGACGGCACAAAACTCGCCGCGTCCCGGGTGGTGATTCAAGAAGAACGGACCGAGATAACCGTCCAGGTCATGGACTCCCGCACCGGCCGCAGTGAGACAGTCTTCGAGAACGAACAGCCCGGACTGGTCGCCGATGGGGCTCCCCACTATATCTATTGGGCGCCGACAGGCAACGCGCTATCCTTTCTGTCGTCTACGCCAGAGGGGTTGTCCTTGTTCGTTTGGGGCGGAGCTCCCGGCGATGCCGCCGCCGCGGTCGCTTCGGGCGGACCTCTGTACTATCAATGGGCGAACGACGGCGGGGCGATGGCCCTCCACATTGGGACTGAGATCATCTGGGCCAAACCTCCCGCTGAAGACGCTTCCCGGCAATCTTTCCAGTCCAGTGGCAACTTTCGCGTACCAACCATCTCGCCGGACGGGGCCAGCCTGGCCTATGTGGACCAAGCAGACGGAGGCATGGGCCTGTATATCGCTCCCACGAGCGACCTATCACAGGCGCGGAGGATCCTGGATGTGGGCTCGCCTTCGGCATTCATGTGGTCGCCAGACGGAACACAGATCGCGGTGGCGGACCAGTCCGTTTCGGGGGCCCCGATCTATGACCGGCTGATGTTGGTGCCCGTGGACGGTTCGCCGGTGACAACGCTTTCTTCCGGGCGCTCATCTGAAGACGTGTGGGCATTCTTTTGGTCGCCTGCCGGTGACAAGCTGGCTTGGGTTGCGGTAAATACCGCCGAACGGGAGTTGGAATGGGTCGTGGCGCCCAGTGACGGCTCAGATGCCAAAAGGCTGTTCAGTTTTCAGCCGTCCTCCGAAGTTTTCATCATGTTGAGTTTCTTTGACCAATACGCGTATTCCCACTCACCCTGGTCGCCCGACGGCAAGTCGTTGGTCGTGGCTGGGTCCAAGGGACAGGCGGCGCGAAGGAGTAATGGCCGGACCCCCGCCGGCGACCGGGTCTACGTACTTGACGTTGATGGGGCCTCCGAACCCCGAGACCTGGGAGCCGGTGTCCTGGCCATTTGGTCGTGGAACTGAGGCCCAAGTTCTTGGCAGCCGTCATCATGGCCGCTGGCCTGATGGCCGCGTGTGGGACCAACACTTCCACCCAGGCGCCGAACGGGGCGTCTTCGATAGACCCGGGGCCGGCCATGCGCCAAGCCGTGGTCCAATTACTGGGCTTGAGATCGGCGGCATTCAGCCTGGACCATCTGGAAGGCAGCACCGTCTTGGTGCCAGGGGTGCTGATGACCAAGGTGTCGGGCGAAGTCTCCATCCCAGACCGGTTCCGGGTCACCGTCGAAGCCGAGTCCGAGTTCCCGAAGTCCTACATCGAGATCAGCATCATTACTATCGACGATACGGCGTACATGACCGACATATTCACCGGACGCTGGAACCAGATTTCGGTGGACTCGCTGCCGTTCAATCTTTCGGGCTTGGGAAAAACCCTGGCTGATATCGTAGAGGCCGTGGAGTCGCCACAGGTCGTTGGAGAAGAGCGGCTGAGGGGTGTCGACACCCTTCACATTCGGGGTGAGATCGCCTCCGAGGACCTTTCCGAACTCGTTCCCGGCTCAGGGGAAGGGTTTCCTGTGCGGCTGGAGTTGTGGTTGGACCGTACCCAAGGCCTGTTGCAGCAGGTCCACATCATCGGGCGCGCGGTCCCCACCGATGCGCCGAACACCGTCCGCCAACTAACCCTTGAAGATATCAACCAGCCGGTGAACATCGAACCACCCGGCAACACTTCCGGATAACGTTCTAGCCCATGCTGGGAACAAACCGCACACTGCCCACGCCATTCGTGCTGACGATCATCGGCCTCGGGACATTCATCACGGCCTTGGACCAGACGGTTGTTGTGACCGCGCTGCCCAGCGTGATGCTAGACCTGCAAGTCCCCATCGCGGATCTGGACCGGGCCGCCTGGGTTATAACCGCCTACTTGCTGGGCTATACGGTGGCCATGCCGCTGATCGGCCGGCTGGGCGACGTTTACGGCTATCCCAGGGTCTATCAGGCCTCGCTGATAATTTTTTGCATCGGGACCAGTCTGGTCGCTGTTTCATCCAGCCTGGAGTGGATGGTGGGGGCCAGGGTCATCCAGGCCATCGGCGGCGGCGCAACCGTCCCCATCGGCATGGCATTGGCAACTACTTTGGTCCCCAGAGGTCAGCGGGGACTGGCTCTGGGCATCGTTGGGGCTTCAGCGGAGGCGGGGTCGATGTTGGGTCCAGTCTATGGCGGAGCGATTGTCGAGCTCCTGAGTTGGCGGTGGATCTTCTGGTTGAACGTACCCCAGGGCGCGGTCATCTTCATGGCGCTTTTCTGGTTGCCCAACCGCCGGGACACGGGGGCGCGAGTGGATTACATGGGTGGCGTGATCTTGGTTGGCGCTCTTTTGTTACTCTCTCTCGCCTTGTCCCGCACCGGGTTATTTACCTTCGATTCGCCTTATCCGTTCTTATTGGCGGCGGGCGCAGTGGGACTGATCGCCCTTCTGGTCTTGGTTGAAACCAAGGCGTACCAGCCGTTGCTTGCACCGGCATTGTTCCGGTCGTGGGCGTTTCTGACATCCAATCTGACCCAGATCTTGGTGGGAGTAGCGCTGATCATCGCCATGATTACCGTGCCGCTTATGGCCAACACCGTGATGGGCAAGTCTCCCTTCACCGGGGCGCTTTGGCTACTGCGGCTTACAGGTGTCATACCTTTGGGCGCAGTGTGCGGAGGGTTGCTTGTATCCCGGCTGGGACCGAGCCCCCTGACAGTTGTTGGGCTTGTTTTGGTGGCTTTGGGTATGTTCTTGGCCAGCGGCTGGGAGTTGGGCGTGGCCGACCCCGAATTGACGGTCCACCTGCTGATCGCTGGGTTTGGGTTCGGCTTGGTCATCGCGCCAATCACCGTGCATGCTTTGGATGCAGCGAGCGAGGATTACCGGGGCACGGCTGCGTCGCTGGTCGTGGTGTCACGAATGATGGGGATGACTTTGGGGCTGGCGGCCCTCTCCGCTTGGGGCGTACAGCATTTCCAGGTGCTCACCACGGGGCTGGAATTTCCGTTGCCACTGGCAGGAGAGGCGGCTGGGATATTTGAGACCCGGGCCGCGGAATATTCGGCTAACGTCAACGCCGCGGGTCTGGCGCTTTTCCAGAGGTTCTTCTTGACCGCTTCGATAATCTCATTGATCGCCATTGTGCCTGCGTTGGGCATGCGGCGCGGGAACTAACTGATCGAGCGTCTATTGGAGATCGCGGAATTTGACTCGGTAACCGATGTACGATACTGTTGGGGCGGAATTTTCAAGGGTCGCGCCAGATATCAGGCGCCAGGAAAACACGGCGATTACCCGGATATCCAGCGATTGAAAGAGACCCGTAAGGAGATACGAATCAAGTGATATTACCTAAGAAGTACATGAAGGCAAGTTTATTGGTGATGCTGGTCCTGATGTTCTCGGTCATCGCCGCTGCCTGCGGTGATACGAAGATCGAGACCGTTGATGTGATTAGAGAAATCACCAAGGAAGTTCCGGTCGAAGTGATCAAGGAAGTCGAAAAGATCGTCGAAGTCGAAAAGATCGTCGAAGTGGAAAAAATTGTCGAGACGGTCAGGGAAGTCGAAAAGATAGTCGAGGTCGAGAAGATCGTCGAAGTCATGGCCCAGAGAGACAAGCGGGAATTGGTCTTTGCCGGTCTAAACTGGGACAGCGCGCTGGTACAGAACGGCGTGGCCCGCTACATCGTTGAACATGGCTACGGCTATCCCACAACCCAGATCGAAGGCGGGACCATTCCTCTGTTCCAGGGTCTGCGGAAAGGTGATATCGACATCACCATGGAGATTTGGTTGCCCAACCAAAACGCAGCTTGGAATGAAGCGACAAAAGACGGCCAAGTTTTCTCGGTGGGCCGAAGCCTGGAAGACAACTGGCAGAGCACATTCATCATCCCCGGATACATTGCCGATGCCAATCCTGGTCTGGTCTCGGTACAAGACCTGAAGAAAGACGAGTACAAGAGCCTGTTCACTGAGCCTGACAGCGGCGGAAAGGCCGTGTTGATCGGTTGTATCGCCTCCTGGTCGTGCCGGGCAGTTAATGAGGGACAGATCGTGGCTTATGGCCTGTCTGACCACATTGAACTGAGAGACCCCGGTACCGCCGGTTCCTTGGCGGCGGCCATCGAAGGCGCTTTTAAGAAGGAAGAGGCCCTGCTGTTCTACTACTGGGGCCCGACCAAACTGGCCTTTGACCACGATTTCCGGCGCTTGGAGCAGCCGGACCCATCGACGTGCGCCAACAACGACCCGGTCAATGGATGCGAATTTCCAGCAGCTAATATCTTGATCGCCATGAATACTGACCTCTACGCTGATGCTCCGGAGTTGATCGCGTTCTTCAAGAATTGGGACTGGTCGGCCGGCAACCAATTGGCCGCCGACGGTTGGTACGGAGACAACAAGGACGACTACGATTCCTCCGAGGAAGCGTATTCAGCTACGGGAGTTTGGTATCTCAAGAATAATGACGCCTGGAAGACTTGGGTCCCCGCCGATATCTTGGCGAACGTGGAAGCAGCACTAGCCAACGAGAGTTAGCCAACTTCCAGATCTAGCGACTTAACACAACCAAAGAGAGGCCCGGTCCTTTCAAAGTAGGGCGGGGCCTCTTTGTTATTTGTGAGTGTTGACCGGTGGCCGAAACCGCCCCTATCGTCATTCCTGCGAAAGCAAGAACCCACTGCACCATGCAATTTGTCATCCGTTCGCGGTGAGTCCGTCGAACCTCCTAGTCCGCATCGAACATATACTACCGTCTAACCTTCGACACACCCCCTGGTGCACCTGGGAGATTCCCGACTCCGGTCGGAGTTCAGGTCGATCGGGCGCGGCACGGCTTGATACATTGCGCAGTGGGATCCGGCTTCCGCCGGAAAGACGGAGAGGTGTATCTAGCCATCCTCTCGTGGTGAGGCTGCGACGTTTGGGGGCGCCCACGCTCCGCCGTCCGCCTACCGCTGGCTATCCTGGGAAAGGATGTATCCCTGGGAGATGCGGTCGATGATGATCGCCATCACGACGATCGCAGTCCCGGCCACGAAGGCCCGCCCTTCTTCAAGTTGCCCCATGGACCGAAGCACTTCGATGCCCAGTCCGCCCGCTCCAACCATCGCTGCGATGGTTGCCATGGCCAATGCCATCATCACCGTTTGGTTGACTCCGGCCATGATAGTCGGAATGGCCATCGGGATTTGTACTTTGACTAACAACTGCAAAGGACTAGAGCCGAAAGAACGGCCCGCCTCCACCACCGATGGGTCGACCTGCCTGATGCCCAGGTTGGTCAACCGGATACACGGAGGGATGGCGTAAAGCACCGTGGCCAAGATGGCAGCCACGTTGCCCAGTCCAAACAGCATTATCCCGGGAACTAAGTAAACGAAACTGGGCATGGTCTGCATGGCGTCCAAGATGGGCCGGGTGATCGTATCTACGAAGTTGCTGCGGGCGCTGAGGACCCCAACGGGGATGCCGACGAGCACCGCGATCGTGACCGACACCATCAAGATGGCAACCGTAACCATGGCGGGTTCCCACAGATTGACCAATCCGATGGCGGCCATGCCCGCTGCTGAAGCCACGCCGACGCGAAAACCGGCGGCCCGCCAACCGGTTATGAAGACCAGCGCCAAAACTACGGGCCACGGTATCCAAACAAGGAAGTCCCGAAGATGCCCCAATGCGATCTTCAGGTAGTCGCTGATGGTATCGAAGAACCAGTCCATATTAATGATCACCCAGTCGATACCATCATCGATGGCATGGGTGATGTCGGGGCTGAAATTCTTCTGGAAGTCCATGGCCGATTCGGCTTCCATGCCGTGAATGATGAACGAAGCCAGCAAGGCGGCGCAAAGCACTAACGCGATCAGGCCGAATTTCCTGGCTCTTTGAGCGCCCTCGCTGGGGGATTCATCACCGTTGCCGGAGATCAGCTTGGTCAGGTCCTTTATACGTGTATTCACGGTGCCCTCACTGTGAGTTATTGGCTGAAAGGTCCGGGGCCAGAGCGAAGGGAGCCCGGTTACAAGCCGGAGGTAACGATCTTTAACAGGTCCTGTTGGGTGGCGACACCGATGAAATTGTTGCTTTCGTCGACCACCGGCAGAGGGATATTGCCGTCCGCTAACAACGGGAAAGCCTGTTCCAGGGCAACGTTCGGCAGGACCGGCTTGATGGAGTGGTCGATACATCCATCGATACCATCGACTTGCGGCGCGGCGGTGCGGTTCATGAGTTCGCGGCTGATCACGCCTAGGAAATTCCTTTCTTGGTTTAGTCCGATGGCGTAATCACATTGTGCCTGGTCCATCTTCGCCAGGAGCGTCTCCCATGTTTCTGTGTCGAAACAGACTACATCGGGGTCGCGGACGATATGGCCGACATCCAGGACTTTGGTTTTAGAGATGCCCTGTGTGAATTCGCGGACGAAATCGTCGGCAGGCTCAGTGATTATGTCTTTGGGCGTGCCCAGTTGGATGATCTCCCCGTCCCGCATGATGGCGATGCGGTCGCCAACTGAGATTGCCTCGTCCAAGTCGTGGGTTATGAAGATGATGGTCTTTTGGATCTCTTGCTGCAGGGCGGCCAATTCTTCCCGCATCTGACGCCGGATAAGGGGGTCGAGGCCGCTGAAGGGCTCGTCCATGAGCAGGATCGAGGGGTCCACAGCCAATGCTCGCGCCAGCCCCACCCGTTGTTGCATGCCGCCGCTGAGTTCCCGCTGGTTGGCGTTCTCCCATCCGGTGAGGCCCACCTTTTCCAGCATCTCCTGGGCGATGGCGTACCGCTCTCTCTTGTCTAGGCCCTTGACCTCCAGCCCGTAGGCGGCGTTGTCCAGAACATTCTTATGGGGCAGCAGGCCGAAGTTCTGGAAGACCATGGCCATCTTGGAGCGCCGGAAATCCCGGAGCCGTCTGTCGTCGAATTTAGTTACGTCTTCCCCTTCCACCAGGATCTCGCCGGCTGTGGCCTCGATAAGGCTGATCAGGCAACGGACCAGGGTGGACTTGCCGCTTCCGGAGAGCCCCATCACAACAAAGGTTTCACCCGGCGATACCTGGAAAGAAACGTTGCGAATGGCGACCACCAGATCCAATTGCTGCTGGACCTCGGCGCGGCTCTGACTTCGGAATGGTTCTTCCAGGGCCCGTTCGGGTTTCTTGCCGAAGACCTTCCACAAGGAATTCACGGAGATGATGGGCGCGACCCCATTACCGGACGGCCCGTGGGATGGGCTTGTTGAATTTCCTGCCATGAATATTCCTCCGTGTGTGTCCTGTAGCGAGATGACCGGCCAGGCCGTCTCCGCAGCAACGGGTGTTTGCGAAGTTTACCACTGCCGGGGACCGCCGACCGAACAGGCGAACTAGATTGGAAAAGCCTCATCAAGCATCGCCACCTGGTCCGCACTGAGCGACCAGCCTGAGGCCTCGCAGTTCTCGATCGTCCGCTCCACGCTGTTGGTTTTGGGAATAACTATCATATTGGGTCGAGACAGGCACCAATTCAATGCCACTTGGGCCGGGGTCTTGCCAACTTCTTGGGACACTTGTTCCAGCACAGCGCCACGCTTGTCCGGCAGGAGCCTGGAGCGCCCCGCTAGGGACCCGTCGGCCAACGGGGTGTAGGCGATAACCGTGATGCCGTTGTCCGCGCAATAGGGAATCAGGTCTCGCTCTATCTCGCGTCTTTTCAGGTTATAGAGCACCTGGTTGGAGACCAACGGGTTCTTGGTCATGGCTCGTTGGGCTTCTTTCATCTCAGCCACCGAGAAATTGCTGACGCCGATGTAGCGCACCATTCCCCGGTCCACCAGTTCTTCCATGGCGCCCATGGTCTCGGAGATGGGGACTGACCGGTTGGACCAGTGGATCTGGTAGAGGTCGATCACATCGTCTTCGAGGAGGCGAAGGCTGTTCTCGGCGGCTTGCAGCACGGCGTCGCGGCGCAGGTTGCTGCCCAGGACCTTGGTGGCCAGGAAAACCTTGTCGCGCCGGTTTTTTATCGCCGCGCCCACTGCGTCTTCGGTCCGGTACATCTCGGCCGTGTCGATCAGGTTGGCGCCGAGGTCGATGCCTTTCCGCAGCGGCTCCGGTCCGCCCTTGTATTTCCAAGTGCCCAGGCCGATCTCAGGCACCATGACCCCAGTGCCGCCAAGCTCGCGATATTCCAAGTTGCCGTCCCCCGTATGTCGAATCGGCGGATGCGCCACCTTCGCCTGCTATGGTATACCAGAAGCCATAACCAATAGCCGAGAGGTGCAGCCATGGAGTTCGAGGACGTACGGGCCCATTTCGAGAATAACCACCGGGGCGTGATAACCACATTCCAGGCCAACGGCGCCGGACATTCCAGCATCGTAGTCTGCGGGGCCTACCGGGGGAACGCGGCTTTCGTGATCGTTTATGGGAGCTCAGCCAAAGCCCGGAACCTGAGGAAAGACGCCCGGTGCACAGTGATGTCGGTATCCGACAATTGGCGCACCTGTGCCATCGTGGAAGGCCAGGCCACGCTAATGGATTATGGGAACACTGACAAAGAGAAGATGCGGGTGGAACTACGTGAGGTATTTAGGGCCTGCGGCGACAAAGACCACTCCGACTGGGAAGAATACGACCAAGCCATGGTCAAACAAGACGCGGTGATAGTGCTGGTCAAGCCGGATCGGGTTTATGGGAAGATGTCGTAGAAGTGGTAGAATTTTGATATTGCCGGAACGAATTAAAGCAGGAGTCAATGGCCGTGTTTAGCTTTGCCGAAGGTTAGAGACGCTATTCGTTTAGTCGAGCGCGATGGATGGTTTCTCGCCAGAACAAAAGGCAGCCACCGTCAGTACAAACATCCAATCAAATCCGGGTCGGGCACATGGAACAGCATCTTAAAACAGGCCGGATTGGCAAGAGAGGCAAGGGAATGACATACGTTGTGGTATACGAACAAACGGGTAACGGTTGGTCGGCGTACGTGCCGGATCTGCCTGGGTGTGTAGCTGCTGGCAAAACGCGAGAAGAAACAGAAAGTCTTATCCGCGAGGCCATCTTGTTTCACCTCGAAGGTTTGCGCGAGTCGAATGAGGCCATTCCTGAGCCGGGAACCTGGATCGAGATGGTGGAAGTTCCAGCTTAGGTCCCGTACCTCATAGCGCCAACACCGCATCCGACAAGCACACCAACTCACCCCGCTGGTTGATTCCCTTCACCCGGCACTCCAACATCTTCATCCCGCCCTCTTCGCCCTTGCCGGTTACTTCGCCCTGAAAGGTGACGGTGTCGCCACCCCGAAAGGGCGTGATGGCCCGCATCAGGAGGCTGCCACCAGAGTAGAAACTGCTGGCTGGAAATGAAAGCTCCAACATCTGGTGCACGTACGACATGGTGGCCGGGCCGGAGTTGGTGGTGCCGGCGAAGATGTTCTGTTTGGCGAATTCCTCATCGGTGTGAATATTACTGTCGTTACGGCGGCCGGCCAGCCGGAAATCGTTCTTCCGGTTCATGATCTCCTGACTCTCGGTGATGGCCAACTCGCCCAACGCGTCGCCGACCGATGCCGCGGCAAAGTCCACCAATCCGTGTGACACAGCTTCCGGAACCGCTGTCTGGGAATCAGCCTCCTTCGCCGGGACTTCCCGCTGCCCTTTGGCGTACTCAAAGATGCAGGTGTAGTCGTATTCAGCGGCCAACTCGCCCCGTTGGTTGATAGCTTCCACCCGGAAGGTGACGAATTTGCTGCCCCGGCGGTCGTACTTCTCCAGCACCCGCCGCCGTCCGGTGATGGTGTCGCCGGCAACCACCGGCAGGAACCAGCGGATTTCACATTTGGCGAACGGGGTCTGGCTTCGGGCAGTCTTCGATACCTCAACGGCGACGAACCCGTTGGCTTCCGCAATCTCCTCGCGAAGCAACGGCGCATAGCTCAGGACCATGGTGGGCATGGCCACGAGACCGCTGGCGTCCGACTGGTACGCGGGAGATTCATTCAAAGCCAACCGCGCGTACTCCGCGATGTTCTCCGCACTGATATCAACCACCGTTTCGTTGCCAACCTGGCCCGCTTCTACCGAGTCGAAGGTCCACAGTTTTTCCTGCTGGTCCACCATGCTTTATAGCGCTCCTATCAAATGCGAGGTTTCTGGCGTCATTCTATCGCACCATGTAGTCAGCGAATCAGGCGCATCCGCTACTCGCCAAAGCGTGCTAGCCTTCCTCAATACCTGAATCGCTTCTTCAGTGATCTCCCGGACGATATCGGCGGCCGGTTGGACCCGTTTTATCAGGCCGACGCCCTGTCCGGCCCAGTTGGATAGCCCTTCCAAGTCGCCCGCCACACCCGAATATGAAGCGATGGACGAGTACCGTTCCACCGGCCCGCCATCTGCTGCTTTCGCGATGACCTCGCCTTCGCCAGGCCTTTCCCCAACTTCTGGGCTGCCCGCGGCTTCCCAATTCTCGATGGTGCTGTTGCGTAAGGCTCTGCCTCCAGCGGCCCAACCCCCGTTGAAAACCTTGGAGGACAGGAGCGTGCCGGTTTCAGAAGCGTTGATGATGCGCTCTTTATAAGAAGGGTCGACGTCCGCTTCCTCGCTGGTCACGAACCGAGTCCCGATCCATACGCCGTCCGCTCCCAGCATCAGTGCGGCCGCCATGCCTCGGCCATCGGCGATGCTGCCGGCGGAGATCACAGGGACCGGGGCCACCGCGTCCACGACCACCGGCAACAACGCCATCGTTGCAACGTCGCCCCGGACGTGGCCGCCCGCCTCCCAGCCTTGCGCCACGATGATATCGACACCCGCCGCCACGGCCCTCCTGGCCGCTTCGGCGTCGCCAACGGTGTACATCAACAAGGCGCCGGCCGCGTGGACGCGCTCAACATAATCGTACGGCTCGTCCCAATGGAATGAGACAACATCGACCCCGGATTCGAGGCAGGCGTCTAGCCGATCGTCGGTCCCCTCTAAGCCACGTAGGATGAAGTTCCCGCCGAATGGCCGGTCCGTCAGCTCGTGGGTCTCGCTGATCAGCCTATGGACATCGTCGGCATCCCGACGGAGGAAGGCCAACATCCCCAGACCGCCGGCGTTGGAAACGGCGGCCGTCATCGTGGGAGTTGTCGCCGGCCCGATGGGGGCTTGCACGATGGGCGTGTCAATCTTCAAAAGGTCGCATAGGGGGGTCCGTAGCGAAGCCATGGGTCATCTCCAAAGATCTGGCATATGTAACTTCCCATAATCATACGTAAGCATAGATAAGTGTGTCTATATTGTGGAAAAAATCACGATTATTCTGTCCGAAATTTGTTGTTGTCTTGCGCTCGAATCCCAAGTCGCGCCAGCCTGCCCAGCCATGCTATCGTAGGCTCCGCCAACCAGGAACAAACAAGCGCGGGATCACCCCGCTGCGGAGGACAATATGAAGGTAGGATTTATCGGACTGGGCACCATGGGCGGAAGTATGGCCTACAACGCCCTGGACGGCGGCAACGAGATGGTGGTCCACGACATCAACCCTGTGTCGGCCACCCGGCACCTGGAAGCCGGCGCGAAGTGGGCGGATACTCCCAGAGAGGTGGCTGAGCAGTCGGAGATCGTGTTCACCTCGCTGCCTGGACCAACCGAAGTCGAGGCTGTGGCGTTGGGCGAAGCGGGGATTATGGAGGGCATGAGCGCCGGCAAGGTCTACTTCGACCTGAGCACCAGCACTCCGGGCATGATACGCAAGATCCATGCTGAGGCCGCGGCCCGGGGCATCGACGTCCTGGATGCGCCTGTGAGCGGAGGCCCCAGGGGCGCGGCCAGCCGCAACCTGGCCATCTGGGTCGGGGGCGACAAGGACGTGTTCGACCGCTGCAAGCCGGTGCTGGATGCCATCGGCGATAAAGCCTACTACGTTGGCCCCATCGGCAGTGGCGCGGTGGCCAAGTTGGTGCACAACTGCGCCGGATATATCATCCAGGCGGCCTTGGCAGAGGTGTTCACCATGGGCGTCAAAGCAGGCGTGGAGCCTTTGGCGCTATGGGAGGCGGTCCGCAAGGGCGCCACGGGACGGCGCGGGCCCTTTGAGGGAATGGCCGAGCATCTGCTGCCCGGCAAATTCGACCCGCCGGACTTCGCCCTGAAGTTGGCGCGAAAAGACGTGGACTTGGCGGTTTCGGTGGGCCGCGAATTCGACGTTCCCATGCGCCTGGCTAACCTGACGCTGATGGAGATGACCGAAGCCATCAACCGGGGCTGGGGCGACCGCGACTCCCGTGTGGCCATGCTGCTACAGGAAGAACGCGCCGGGGTGGAAGTGCGGGTAGACGAGGATGCGCTGAACGCGCTACTGGAGGAGGAGAAGAACGGCTAGGCCGATAACTAGCGCGGTTCGACGGGCGTGATAGCAGGGCCACACGGTTCTCCTCGGCGACCCTTGATCGCTAGTCCGCCGCCTCTGGCTGCCAGCGTAGGTCGGGTTGGCGGGCCGCTTTGGCCTCATCCAGCCTGGCCACCGGGGTGGTGTGGGGGGCGTTGTTCACCAGCTCGGTGTTCTCCGTGACCTCGCGGTCGATGTCGATGAGTGCTTGAACGAACGAATCGATGGTCTCCTTGGTCTCTGACTCTGTTGGTTCGATCATCAACGCCTCGTGGACGATCAGCGGGAAGTACATGGTCGGAGCGTGGAAGCCGTAGTCCAGCAACCGTTTGGCGATTTCCAGGCCGCTGGAACCCCGTTCTTTCTGCCAATCGGCGGAGAATACTGCTTCGTGCATGCAGGTGCGGTCGTAGGGCAGGTGATAGACGCCGCGCAGGGCGTTCATCATGTAGTTGGCGTTCAGGACCGCGTTGCCACTGATGGACTTGATCCCCGCGCCGCCCAAGGTCCGGATGTAGGTATAGGCACGCACCAGCACCCCGAAGTTGCCGTGAAAACCGCTAAGCTTCCCGATGCTCTTTTCCGGCGTGGAAAACTCGTACGCCCAGCCGTTTTGCGTGACGATGGGCGCCGCCAGGTAGGGGGCCAGTTGACTGGTGGTGCACACCGGTCCGGCCCCGGGCCCGCCGCCGCCGTGAGGTGTGCTGAATGTCTTGTGCAGGTTCAGGTGGGCCACGTCAAAGCCCAGGTCGCCCAGCTTCACCCGTCCCAGGAGGGCGTTCATGTTGGCGCCGTCACCGTAGACCAGGCCGCCGGCTTCGTGGACGATCCGGCAGACCTCAACGATATTAGTGTCGAATAGGCCCAAGGTGCTGGGCAGCGTGATCATTACTCCGGCCAGATCGGGACCGGCTATCTCGTGCAGCGCCGCTAGGTCAACGTTGCCGTCTTTGTCCGATGCCAGCTCCACGACCTCGAAGCCGGCCATGGCGGCCGAGGCGGGGTTAGTGCCGTGGGCGCTGTCTGGAATGCCCACCTTGATGCGTCCGGTATCGCCGTTTGCCAGGTGGTGGGCCCGGATCATCAGCATGCCGGCCAGTTCCCCGTGGGCTCCGGCCAGCGTTGAGAGCCCCACGGCGGACAGTCCGGTGATCTCTCCCAAGAATCCTTGAAGCTTGTACAGCAACTCGAGAGCCCCTTGGGACTGCTCGACGGGCTGCATGGGGTGGATACCTGCGAATCCCGGCGCGAAAGCGACTTCGTCGTTGATCTTGGGGTTGTACTTCATGGTGCAACTGCCCAAGGGATAGAAATGGGTGTCGATGGAGAAGTTCAACTGGCTCAGCCCGGTGAAGTACTGGACAACTTCAGGCTCCGACACCTCCGGCAAGGGCAGTTCGTCCCGCAACAGAGAGGTGTCTGGCAGGGGCTGGGCAGGGACATCCAAGCCCGGCATAACCACGCCCACGCGGCCGGGCACACTTCTTTCGAGCAGCAATTTTTCGGTCTGCCGGTTTCCGCCTTGTTGCATTACTTGAACTCCCTTAACGCCGCAACCAGCGCATCGATATCCTCTTGGGAGTTCATCTCGGTGACGCAGAGCAACATGCCGTTCGTGACCTGATCACTAACGTCCAGGCCGCCCAGGATGTTCTGCTCCATCAGCTTCCGGTTGATCTCGGCGGGAGAGGAGGGGCACTGGACGACAAACTCTTGGAAGAAAGGGCCGTCTATGGGCAGCGAATAGCCCGGTAGTTCGCTGATCTTGGCGGCTGCGTAGTGGGCCTTGTGGTAGCACAACTCGGCCACCTGGCGGAGCCCCTGCTTGCCCATTGCGGCCAGATAGATGGTGGCGGCCAGCGCGTACAGCGCTTCATTGGTGCAGATGTTGGATGTGGCCCGCTCCCGGCGGATGTGCTGCTCCCGGGTTTGCAGGGTCAGCACGTAGCCCGTCTTGCCGTTCTTGTCCAGCGTTCGGCCCGAAAGCCGGCTGGGCATCTGGCGGATGTATTCCTGTTTGGTGGCGAAAAGTCCAACGTAGGGGCCGCCGTAGCTTGAAGGAATCCCGAGTGGCTGACCGTCGCCGGTGACGATGTCGGCGCCGTAGTGGCCCGGAGTCTGGAACATGCCCATGGCTGTCGGGTCGGTGGAAACCACCGCCAGCGCGCCCTGGGCGTGGGCGGCGTCGACCAGATTTTGCAGGTCTTCGATGTATCCGAAATAATTGGGGTATTGCAGCACGATACAAGCCGTCTCTTCGCCTAGCTCTGGGCTGGATGGGTCCACGGTTTCCACCGCGATGTCTTGAGACTGGCAGTAGGTGCGGATCACGGCGGAATAGGCAGGAGAGATACTGTCGGCCAACGCCACTTTCTCCCGTTTGGTCACCCGGCAGGCCATCAAAGCGGCCTCGGCCAGGCTGGTGGCGCCGTCATACATGCCGGCGTTGGCCACCTCCATGCCGTAAAGGTTGCAGATCAGCGTCTGAAACTCGTAGATCACCTGGAGGGTCCCCTGGCTGGCCTCGGCTTGGTAGGGGGTGTAGGCGGTGAGGAACTCGCCCCGGATTATCAACGGTTTGATTATCGCGGGGATAAAGTGGTCGTAGGAGCCTGCGCCCAAGAAAGAAGGGCCGCTGCCCAATGGGCGGTTCTTGGCGGCCATGCCAGCCAGCTCTTTCTGGATCTCCAGTTCCGATAGAGGCGCGGGCAGGTCCAATGCTGGATTGCGAAATTGTTCGGGGATATCGGCGAAAAGGCGGTCGATGGAATCGATGCCCAGAGCGGCCAGCATCTCTGCCTGTTCGTCAGTGGTGTTGGGGATGTAGTGTGACTGAAAGTGCCCCTCGTTCAGTCCGGGCGTGTTGGGGTGGGTAGCAGTCATTACGGCGCGGCGGTGAATGCGTCATATTCCGCGGCGGTCATCAAACCGTCGAGTTGCGCGGTGTCTGAAATGGTGGCCTTGATCAGCCAGCCCTCGCCGAAGGGGTCTGCGTTGACCAACTCGGGATGGTCTAGCAGCTTCTCGTTGATCTCCGTCACCACGCCGTCGATGGGAGAAAATAGGTCTGAGACCGCCTTCACCGATTCGACCTCACCCATCTTGTCCAGATGGGTCAGGCTGTCGCCAACCTTGGGCAGTTCGAAAAATACGATGTCTCCCAGTTGGTCCTGGGCAAAGTCGGTGATGCCGGCGACGGCGATATTGGCTGCCGCGCCGTCGAGCATGACCCACTCGTGTTCTTTGGTGTATCTGCGGTCGTCGGGGCTCACTTTGATCAGGTCCTCCTGGGGCGGGTGTAGAAAGGGAGCTCTGTCACAGTAACCTGAACAGTGCGGCCCCGAATGTCCAGATCCAGCGTCATATCGGACTCGACATAACGCTCCAAAACGTAGCCCATGCCAATGCTGGTGTCAAGGGTAGGTGAATAGCTGCCGCTGGTCACACTGCCGATGGTTTCTCCCTGGTCTAGCAGGCTGTACCCGGCGCGGGGGGCGCTGCGGCCCGGCAGGGTGAACCCCACCAATTTTCGTTGGACTCCGTTCTCATGCTGGTCTTTCAGCACGGTGGAACCGATGTATTCTTTATCGAAGCGCACGAACCGGTCTAATCCAGCCTGGATGGGCGTGGTCTCTTCGTCGATTTCATGGCCGTGGAGTGGCAGGCCTGCTTCCAAGCGCAACACGTCCCGGGCGCCTAGTCCGCAGGGAACCGCACCGGAGCCGGTGAGGGCGGTCCAGACTTTGACCACATCGGGGCCTGGGACCAGCATCTCGAACCCGTCCTCTCCCGTGTAACCGGTCCGGCCCACGAATACCGGCGCCCCCTGGACGTTGCGCTCGGCCCAAGAGAACGGCCGCATGCCGGAAAGAGGTGTGTCGGCCAATCGGTCAATCACTTCCGCCGTACCGGGGCCCTGGAAGGCGATCAGGCCGGTCGATGCGGTGACATCTTCCATGGTGCAGCCCGGAGAGAACTTTTCGTCGATCCAGCGTTGGAACCAGGCAACTACCGCAGGGCGGTTGCCGGCGTTGGGGATCAGCAGGTACCGGTCTTCGGCGAGGCGGTAAAAGATCGTGTCGTCAATCACGCCGCCCTTCTCGTTACAGATCATGCAGTAACGGGCCCGGCCGACTGCGAGGGACGCTGCGGAACCCGTGAGCACCCAGTCGAGAAATTCGGTAGCTTTGGGGCCGGACAGATAGAGGCGGCCCATGTGGGACACGTCAAATAAGCCTGTAGCAGTGCGTACGGCCTTCACCTCGGCCAGGATGCCGGACGGGTACTGCACCGGCATGTCCCAACCCCCAAATTCAACCATGCGTCCGCCCAAGGGAACATGGGTGTCGTAGAGCGCGGTTTTGAGGTTTTCCGAGGTCACTTTGAAAGACGTTCCAAGCTGCGAATAATCACGTGTGCGTAGGCACGAAGAGAATCATAACTGGTGGTGGGGGTTGAGGCAAGGGGAATGGACAGGCCGAACCTCACTGGGTAACTGCGCCACGCATAGCGCAGCAGGGCTTGCTCTGGCGCCTATTCGGTATAATTGCCTCCGCCAGACAGTAGCAACTCCATCGCCAAGGTCAGGTTTTAATGATGAACGAACACATAGCTAGAGTGCAATCAGAGATCGATTCGATAACAGCGACGGCGGAGAGCAGCCACGATCTTCCGGTCATGATGCTTAACCTCAACCGCTACACTGATGCTGCCTCTTATCCGGACGGCTATGAGTACCGGACCTATATGGCCGCAATCGACACGTCGGTTGGTCGGGTTGGCGGGAAGGTGATCTGGCGTACCCCGGTGTCTGGCCAACCGGTCGGCTGCGAGCATGATGGAGTTGATGAGATTCTGGCCGTTTGGTACCCGAGCCATGCAGCGTTTCTGAGTCTCCGTACGGTGGCCGGGTCTGAAGAGATGTACCGGCTGCGGAAGTTGTGCGTGGCCAACGCTGTGATACACCGCTGCCCAGGCGACCGATTTCCTCTTCAGCCTTAGTCTGCGCCGTTCGTGTCTAGACGTGTGCTACAATCTGCGCCTATCCACAAAACTGCCTCAGGAGCACCAATTTGACCGGCAGGCTAGAAAACAAGGTCGCCATCGTCACCGGCGGGGCCTCGGGTATCGGCCGGGCTATCTGCCAAAGGTTTGGCCGTGAAGGTGCCAGGGTGGTGGTCGCCGACCGGAACATCGCTGGGGCTGAGGAGACGCTGTCTCTGATGGAAGCCACGCCTGAAACGGCCGCCACGGTGGACGTGAACATCTCCGACGCGTTTCAAGTTGAGCGGATGGTCAACGAGGCGGTCACCCGGTTCGGCCGGTTGGACATCTTGGTCAACGGCGCAGCGATCCTGATTCGCACCCCGCCCCTGGTGGAAGTGGATGAAGTGCTCTGGGACCTGACCATGGAGACCAACTTGAAGGGCGTGTTCCTCAGTTGCAAGTACGCCATCCCCGCCATGACCGCCAACGGCGGAGGGTCCATCGTCAACATCTCGTCGATGTCGGGCGTTCGCGGCGTCGGTTACTCCGTGCCATATGCCGTGAGCAAGGCTGGAGTTATCCACTTGACTACGGTTGCCGCCAGCCAGTACACCTCCCAAGGCGTGCGCATCAACTGCATCGCGCCCGGTGGCGTGGACACCCCTCAGATGCGGGGCAGCACCGCCAGCGCCGAGGCGTTCTCCGGCCGGAACGATGGCCATCCCATGGGCCGGGTGGGCACCGCAGACGAGATCGCCAATATCGTGTTGTGGCTGGCCTCGGACGAAGCTTCTTACGTAAGCGGAAGCACCTACATCATCGACGGCGGCGCCTGGGCCTCGGCAACCTAGGTTAGAGAGATGGAAAAACTCATCGACATAGCCAACCGCGCCGTGGCCGACTATGGCTTTCGTCAGGCCGTGCTCTACGGGGCCGCGGACATCGCCCGCAGATGGGAGCTGACCGAAGAAGAAGCAGTGCTTTTGTCCGGCCCCGTGCTGGCCGAGCTCAGCGCCCTGCCCATCCCCGTGCAGCCGGCGGATATCCCGGCAGAGCAGGCCAGGGTTTCGGAGATCATCAAGGGGCTGATTACTTCCTAGAGACGCCTGGGAATACTGCGCTCGATCAAGGGACCGGGGTTGGCTCCAATTGGCTAGGGTCATAGCCCACCAGTTCCACAAACCCCCTGCCGGTCACGTTGCGCCCTTGGCTCGTCCCCGCCACCCTTACCTCCCCCTCCCAATAGGCTGCCGGGGTGAACCGGCTGCCGGCGAACTCCGAGTCAACCAACACGGGCTCCAGTTCCAAGCTGAGGTCCAGTGAATCGACAGTCAGAGTCCAGCCGCTAGGATACTCGATGCCGGTGACCGGGCTGGTCCAGGTCTCCGCAGAGGTGATCGAAACGTCATCTTCTTCCAGCGTTAACACAGAGCCTTCCGGAGAAACAAGGGTACCGTATCGTGCAAATGGAGCCCTGTTCGAAGGGTCCCAGACCAATACCGCCATCAGGTCGCTGCCGTCGTTCAACTGCACACTAACCCAATCCCAACCGACCCTCTGTCCGATGACGTCGCCCCACTGGTGGTCCATCCAGGCTACGCCGGTTACGGGACGCGATTCGCCGCCGATGGTGATGCTTCCGGTCACATCCAGGCGGGGGCGTGTGTAGTAGAAGGTGTCGCCGGCGGGGCCCAGGTTGACCAGCCCGATCCCCTGATGCAGCACGGGAGGCCTGATGGAGACCGCCTCAAGATCTAGGGTGTATTCCCCCAGAGTGAATCCCAGACTGTAGGACTCCCCGTCTCCCCGCATCTTCCACCCGTTCACGGCAACGTCGACTCCGGTTGCGTCCCGGTCTAGCGTGTCCAACAGCACCTGCTCTCCGGTCAGGTGCTCGCCGGCCGTGTGGTCGCCTAGGCTAGCCTGCAGCAGATGGGGAACGGCGGTCCCGGTGGCCTCGCTTTGGAAAGTGACATAGTGGTAGCTGTATTCCCGGTCCCGGTCGTCGATCAGCAGCCCATTGAAGTACCACCACTCGATGGCGGAATCATGGGGGCCCTCGTCTTCAGGGAAGCTGATTAAAGCCTCAAGCGCGGTCGGGACGGCGGATGGGGTTATTTGAGGTCCCGGAGCGGCGCTGGTGGAAGATTGGGTCGCCGCCTGACTTGGGGCGGTGATGGCGGCCTCCGGCGTGGCGCCGCCGCCGCAAGCGACCGCCAGGAGTGCCGCGGCGCCGAGAACCAAGGCCCGAAGTTTCATTTGTTTGACCCCATCGGCCGTCCCCGTTACTGAAATGATTTCCTGGTGCGAACTGTCTAATCTGATATATTAGGCCAAACCCTCACTTGAGACTATACGGAGCATAGCTATGGCCAGACTCAGCAAAGAAGAACAGGAACTATTGCTAACCCAACCGATGATCGCCCATCTGGTGACGCTGCGGCCGGCGGGTACGCCCCACGTTGCGCCGGTCTGGTTCCTCTGGGACGGCGAACACGGGGCCAAAGGCCGGGCTTGGGTCATGGCTGACGGCGGCGCGGTCAAGGTCCGGAATATCCGGCGCAATCCGTCGGTAGCGCTGTCCATCGCGGCGCCGGAGCGGCCCTTGTCCTATGTGGTGCTGGAGGGACAGGCGGAGATAACGTCAGATGACTTGGACCAGGTGGTGGAGCGGATGTGCGTGCTCTACGATGGACCTGGGCGCGGCAGCGAGTACGCCAAGGAGTTGCTGGGAGAGGAACGCATGGTCCTTTTGCAGATCACCGTCGACCGGGTTATGTCCTGGAAAGGTGACGACAGCTAACGGCTTATTCTTTGGGAGGCAGCACCTTGGTCATCCAGGGAACAAGGTCGGCGAGCTCTTCGCCACTGATCTCGTGGGCCATGTCGTAGATGTGGAACTCCGGACTGTAGCCGTTGCTTTCTAAAAACGACTTTGCCGATTGCGCCGAGTCGTCCGAGACCATCTGGTCGAATCTGCCGTGCCCGATGAAGATGGACTGGCCGCGTCCCTCAGGCAACCGGGCCGCAAGCTCGTCTTGGTCTGGGAGCGTGGCGCTCAAAGCTGCCAACCCGGCGAAGTGGTCCGCCCTTCCGAGCCCGCAGCGGTAGGTCATCCCGCCGCCTTGCGAGAAACCCAGTAACACTGCCTGGCCAGGTCCAACGTTGAACTGTTTAAATACGGCGTCGAAGAAATCGCTGAGGAGCTTTTCTGAATTGGAGGTTTCCTCGGCGGTGCCGCCGCCTCTGGGTGTCATCCAGCCGAACCCTATTTGGCCCGGACCGAGCTCGAATGAGATCGGAGCGTTGGGGCAGGCGTAGACGTAGCCGTCGGCGTTGATGGCGGGGGCCAAGCCGGCGAGGTCTTGCATGTTGGCGCCGAAGCCGTGCAGCATGACCACTAAGGGATAGGATGAGTCGGCCGAGTATTCGTCTGGCACCACCGTGATGTACTGAAGCCCGTTCCCCTCGTGTCTTTCGGAGCGCATTCTGGAAGTCCTCCCCGTTTGTTGCGGGTTTCATCCTATCACCCGCCGCCTTGGGGTACAATTTGCGGCGACGGGACGTTCGCGGCGATTTTGCAGGGCCGCTCCGGTCGATATCCTTTCGGAGACCAAATCATGGCATTGATATTTCATTTGACCTATAAAGACGCCTGGGAAGCCGCCCGCCCGGCCGGCGAATACGCGGCGCCCAGTCTGGCGGAGGAAGGCTTCATCCACTGTTCCAAGGACATACCGCAGCTACTCAAGGTAGCGGGGCGTCTCTACCCCGGCGAGACCGGTCTCTTGGTGCTGGATGTTGACCTAGAGAGGCTCACTTCGCCCCTGAAGAACGAGCCAAGCCGCTCAGGGGAGATCTATCCTCACATCTACGGCATCTTGAACGCCGATGCCGTGGTCCGGGAACGTGTCTTGGAGGTAGATGCCGATGGCGGACACTTCGTGGAAGGCTGATGGGCTTAGTATTATTTAGCGGAATAAAAAAGTCCCCTTGGGCTGACCCGAGGGGATTTTTATGATTCACACGAAAGTGGGGCTAGTTGACTACGAAGTCTCCGAACATGGTGAAATTGTGTCCGGGGAAAGTGCACACGAACTGATAAGTTCCCGAGGCCGGAGCCGTGAACGTTACCTCGCCCGAATCTCCGGGACCGATCAATACCGAGTTGGCGATCACCCTTGAGTCTCCTGGTTTCACCCAGTTGTTATCTTGCCCGGCGACAGTTCCGTCGGTGGCCACCGCGTCTTTGGTGCCGTCTTCCACTATGACAATGTTGTGGGTGTTTGCGGTTGAGGGGTTGATGAAAGTGATGGTAACTTCATCCCCGGGCGAAGCCGTGATGTCAGAGGTATCGAATGCCAAGGAATCGCCTACCGCGCTGATGGTGAGCGTAATTGGACCCGGCGCAGCGGTTTCGGTAGTTCCGCCTGCAGCCGGAGTGGTCGTCTCTTCTGCTTTTTCAGTCTCAGCGTGTTCAACGTACGGAATGGCCCGGTCTAAGGCGTAAGACCTCTGATCGCCGTTCAGGCCCGTGAAAAGCCCTAGCAGTGCCACACCCACCAAGAACGCTAGAGCCAATCCCGCGATGAAGATTCGGGTAAAGATCTTGTCGTCGAATCGCAAGTGCATGTAGAACATGATTACGATGTAGAACTTGACCACCGACAGGCCGACCAACAATGGTATCTTGGCGGAGCCTAGGTCGTCTTGGATGCCAACCCTGTCCCAGATCAACAAGAATTCGACGATCGTGATCGCGAACAGGATTATCGCGATCAGCACATATTGCTTGGTCGAGGGGTGGTGAATGTCTTGTTGGGTTTCGTGGGCCATATTTATTCCGAGGTACTCCTGAAGGAGATAGGCATGAGATCGATGTTATCCGCCCGGCGGAACGAGAGGGCCTGCATCAAAACCGCCGATCAGATATAACAGTGTAAAGATCACGATCCAAACGATGTCAACGAAGTGCCAGTACAAACCGAGAAGTTCGACGTCCAAAGCAGTTTTGGGGCCCACGCGCCCCTTGGCCGCCATTATGGCCATGGCCAGGAGCCAGATGATTCCCAATGTTACGTGAGCGCCGTGGAACCCGGTGAGCGTGAAGAAGGAGGCGCCAAATAAGTTGCCTCCCAAAGTCAGCCCTTCGTTCTTGAACGAGTTGAATTCGAAGACCTGGAACCCGATAAAAATAGCGCCGAGGAAGGCCGTGGCCAACAGCCAGCCGACTATGCCCCGTTTATTGTCTGCGTTCGTCGCCGCCAGCGCCTGCACCATGGCGAAACTGCTCATCAGCAAGACAAATGTGCTGATGGTTGTGACCGGAACGCTGATGATGTCGATGGGATAGGGCCCGACCAAGCTTTGGCCGCGGTAGACCATGTAAGTGGCGATCAGGGCGCCGAAGAAAAGGCAGTCCGACCCCAAGAACACCCACATGAGCATTTTCCGGTGGCTTAGACCGGTGGTTGTGTATTCAGGTTCTACAGCGTGGGCCAAGATTTCAGTCTCCTAATGATGCTCGCTGGGCGCGGCCGCGGGCTCGTTGCCCCAGCCGATGACGCCTATCATTGCTATTGCGCCGCCCAAGAAGCTGATGGCGTAATGGGAAAGCAGTCCGCCGCCGATCAGGGCCACGCCCACAGCAGTGAAGATTGGCCAGTACGACGGGCTGGGCATATGAATCGAACTTGGGTCCACTAAAGCCTCGGGTTCGGTGAGGGGAGTTCCGGCGGCCCGGGCCCTCTCTTTCATGATCCAATACTGGTCTAGTCCCTCGACTTGGGGAATCTCCGCGAAGTTGTACGCCGGAGGCGGGGAAGCGATGCTCCACTCCAGTCCGAGGGCGTCCCAGGGGTCGTGGCTAACCCGCCGTGAATTGCGGGTCTGCCAGAGGTTATATATGAAGACCAGAAACGCGAAGAACAGTACGATGTAGCCCAAGCTTGCTAATCGGTTTAGATTCTCCCAGCCGAATTCTGCGGTGTAGGTGTAGATTCTGCGGGGCATGCCGTTCAAACCAAGGAAGTGCATCGGGAAGAACGTCAGGTTCATGCCGATGAACATCAGCCAGAAATTCAGCTTTCCCAAGGTCTCATCTAGCATCTTGCCGGTAAGTTTGGGATACCAATAGTAGAGGCCGGCGAATGCGCCGAAGATCGATCCGCCGAAAAGAACGTAGTGGATATGGGCGACGATGTAGTAAGTGTCCTGCTGTTGGAAGTCCGACGGGGAAATGGCATGCGATATGCCGCTTAGACCGCCAATGATGAACAACGCGATGAACCCTAGGGCGAACATCATCGCTGTGGTGAACTCGATGGCCCCCCGCCACAGCGTACCGATCCAGTTGAAGATTTTCACGCCGGTCGGGACCGCGATCAGCATGGTAGTTATGGTGAATACCGAGTTCGCCACCGGACCAAGGCCCACGGTGAACATGTGGTGGCTCCAAACCGCCCAGCCCATGATGCCGATCACTATTCCGGAGAACACGATGAATGGATAGCCGAACAAAGGTTTGCCGGAAAACACCGGGAAAATCTCTGACACTATACCCATGGCAGGCAGGATCAGGATGTAGACTTCAGGATGGCCGAAGACCCAGAACAGGTGCTGCCAAAGGATCGGGTCGCCACCTTCGGCCGGGATGAAGAAATGGGTCCCGAAATTCCGGTCCATGGTCAACTCGATCAGTCCCACGGTGATCACGGGGAAGGCTAGGACCAAGAGGATGGACGTTATGAGGGTCATCCACACGAATACCGGCATACGCATCATGGACATGCCAGGGGCACGCATGTTGATTATCGTGACTACGAAGTTCAGCGCGCCCGCCACGGAAGCCGCTCCCATGACCAGAAGGCCGATCGCCCAATAGTCCAGACCCCGGTCGATGCTGAAGGGCTTCTCGGTGAGGTTGGCGTAAGAGAACCAGCCGGCGTCTGGCACTTGGCCTACGAGGAAGCTCATGTGCATTATGAGCGCGCCGAACAAGAAGATCCAATAACTCAGAGCGTTGAGCCTGGGGAATGCAACATCCCGCGCGCCGATCGCCAGCGGCACCACGAAGTTGAAGAAGCTGACCGACAGCGGCATGATGACCATGAATATCATGGTTGTTGCATGCATCGTGAACAACTGGTTGAATCTTGCGGGGCCCATGAAGTCGTTATCCGCTGATGCCAACTGCATGCGGAGGAAGCCTGCTTCTACGCCCCCGATAAGCAGGAAAATCACAGCGGTTACGCCGTAAAGTACGGCGATGCGTTTGTGGTCGACTGTAGTCATCCAACCCCAAATGCCCGCGTAGCTCGTTGGCCGTGCTAATACGCCTGTTATCGCTGCCATCGTATGCTTTCTCCGGGTCTCCCACCGGTTAGTCCGGTGGTAACTCCGCAGTCTTTGCTCCTATCGGTCGAATCTACCGCAGGTCCAACAGATACCCGATCAGGGCATCTATCTCTTCTTCGTCCAGGCTAACGGAACCGCTTTGGTACAGGACCGCGCGTGCTGACATATAGTTGCCAGGTTTGATGTCTTCCGGATCGTGCAGCCAGTTGCTGAGAGTGGTCTCTGACAGTTCCATCAGGCCTGCCGCCAGAGTCTGCCGGGTCCGGAGGTCGGTCAGATTGGGCGCCGGTACGGGAGTGATATCTCCGCCGGTCAAGAATCCAGCCAATCGGCTGGCAGAAAGCGCCGGGTCATCTGGCCCATCGATAGTATGGCACAGAGTGCAGTTTGCCGCGAACACTTGCGCCCCTTTCTTGGCTTTGTCGGTGATCGTGGGAGGCGGTCCGTAGCCGGCAACCCAAGAATCGAAATCAGCTTGTTCCATCACAATGACGCGGAAACGCATCAGAGCGTGGGCTATACCGCACAATTCGGCGCACTGCCCGAATAATGTGACCGGCAGATCTTCGTCAATCTTGTCTGAGTCCGCCTGGAACCACATCTTGTTGTTGTGGGTAGGCACCATGTCCAGCTTTCCGGCAAGCTTGGGCACCCAGAAGCTGTGAATCACATCGTCCGAGAAGAGATTCAGCTGGATGGGCCGGTCTACCGGGATGCGCAACTCGTTGGCGGTGATAATCTTCTTGCCGTTGCCTGCGTCGGGATATTCGAACTCGAACCACCATTGGTGGCCGGTGACGTTTACCTCCAATGGCGTGGGGCCGTCGGAGGGAGGCTTGTCAATCTCAAATAGTACGAAAACAGACCAGATGCCCAACCCCATCACCAAGATCGTGGGGATGATCGTTAGCACGATCTCTAATGTAGTGTTGCCGTGGGTCTGTGGCGGCCTTGGCTGCCCTGGGCGCTTGCGGTAGCGGATGATGGCGTAGAGCAGCACGCCTTCAACCAGAAAGAATACCACCACCATCAGCCACATTGTGACGTTGAACAAGTCTAGCTGCGATTGGGCAACGGGACCGAAAGCTTCCCAAGTTGACATGTCGTCTTTGAAACATCCGGTAGCGAACAAGAAAAGGGCCGCTATTAGACCAAAGAGGACCGTTCGGTTCTTCAGACTACTGCGGCGTCCCGTGGGTGCGCTGGAGATCGAGGCGGAAGGTTTCGCTAGATATCCTTCCCGCCGGAAGGGCAACAGCCCCATTTCATGACTCCCAGGGTTTTTAGCTTGGAATCTGGGCCCGAAGCAGGCCGTTTGGGAGGGACTTTTTCGACCCAGAATCACGGTTGCTTGAGCGTGTATGTGCCAAATTTCACTAACCATTGGGGAACTTAACACAGGCCTAACTTGCCTGTCAACGTATCTGGGCATGCGGCGGCCCCTTGCCGGTTGGCTTGGAGGAACACTGGAATGGGAGCAGGCCGGGCTTAGAACCGGTAAACGCCGTCCGCCAGCATGACCGCGAAAAGGAGGGCCAGATAAAGAAGTGAGAATAGATATAGGTGCTTGGCACGGCGGATGGAATAGTCGGTCTTGAGCTTCCAGGCGAAGGCGACGAATATCGCTCCCAGGACCGCCGCCGATCCCAGATACACCAGACCCACAGCATCGGAAGCGGCGAAGAGCAGGGTCAACGCCACCAGAGCCAGGCTGTATACGAAGATATTTTGGGTGGTGCGTTCTTCCCCCACCACCACCGGCAACATCGGCACGCCTGCCCGTTGGTAGTCTTTCTGAATCATCAAAGCCAGGGCCCAAAAATGGGGTGGAGTCCAGAAAAATACGATGGTGAATAGATAAAGGGCCGGCAGTTCTAGGCTGCCTGTGACAGCGGTCCAGCCGACTACAGGGGGAATCGCTCCAGCGGCGCCGCCGATGACGATGTTCTGGGGAGTGGTGCGCTTGAGCCAGCCGGTGTAAACCAGAACATAGAAAAGCGTGGCCGCCAGCGTGAGAGAAGCCGAGAGCAGGTTCACCCAGTAGGTCAGAACCAAGAAGGCCCCAATGTTGAGGGCGATTCCAAAGGCCAGGGCGCTGATCGGCTGGACCCGGTGTGAGGCCACGGGCCGCTTCACCGTGCGAGACATCATGGCGTCGATGTCCTGGTCCAAGAAATGGTTGATGGCGTTGGCGCCGCCGGCCCCCAATGCTCCTCCCAGGCACACGAAGGCCAGGGTCTTGAGCGACGGTATACCCTCCGCCGCCAGGAACATACCGCCGATGGCTGTGATCACCAAAAGGACGATGATCGGCGGTTTCATCAGCGTCACGTAGTCGTTAGCCAGCGCTATGACGCCGCCGGGCTTTTCAACCGCTGTCTGACCGGAGTCCACTCCCTCAGCCATCAGTCACACCGCCCCAACGGGTGTCCGGGCTGGAGAAGGTCATCACAGCCAGTGCGGATACGGCGATCCACACAGATGTGGCCATGGCCAGATGCAGGGCGCGCATGTCCTGGCTGAAGTCTCCAAAGACAACAACTGCACCGACCAAGACCTGTGCCACGAATAGGGCCACCGCCGCCATGGAGAAGATCCTGATCTCTTTCGGCTGCGTCCTGCCTCGGAAACCCAGATGCAGACTATATAGGACGAACAGGCCCACGCCCGCAGCAACGTAGCGGTGGAACATGTTAATGACCTGCAGGCGCTCTCCGGGGAATGCGTTATCCGACAAGCACGTCGGCCATTCCGAGCAGGCGCCAAATGCCCCGGTGATGGTCACGTAGGACCCGGAAAGCAGCAATAAGAATACCGCTACCCCGGCGATGACTACCAATATCGGAAACCGCCGGGTCTTTCCAAGCCCCCAGCCGGGCATCTCCAGCAACAGGGGTCCCCGGTATGCCACTACTGCCAGCAGCACCAGGACTGCAACCAGGGATTCACCGACTGCTAGGTGGGCCATCACCGTTGCGCCAGGGAGTTCACTCAAAACGGTGGCGCCGCCAAGTCCGGCTTGGGCTATAACCAGTCCGAAGGCCAGCGTCGCAGGAATCACGACCCAGCGCTCCCGCCGATACCGTACCCAAGCGGCGATGCACAAGAACAGTATCAGCGGGCCAACAACGAACGACGCCGTGATCCGGTGGGAGTATTCTATGAGGGCTTTGGTTTCCAGGGGCGGGAAGATGCCGCCGTCGCAGCCAGGCCAGTCCGGGCAGCCGAGGCCCGATTCCGTGACACGCACCACTCCGCCCAAAATGACCAAGGCGAAGGTTGCGAGTACCGTAAATGCGGCGATTCCGCGGAACCAATCATGGAATCCCCCCCGTTGGCTTAGTTCCATGACGGTGGCCGATTAGCTGTAACTGAAGGGACTGGGCCTACGTTGGGGCTGTCCCAGTTTGGCGCGCGGAGCGGAGGCGGCGGTTGGTGACTGCGTGTCATTGGTTCCTGGTTGGTGGTCCCGCGGACCGGGACCGGACTTCTGGAGTCGGGGTTCCTATGTTATCACCGCGGCGTTTTCGGCCGGGCCAAGATCATTGTCCGGGATCGCTCACGGCTCGGTCGTACAATGTGCCGCCGCAGCGCATCGAACGTTATCATAGGGCCCAATTGATGTCAATAAATTTCGTGCCTGGCCACGCACGGTCCACCGGCCCGGTTTTAGTCTGGACTGTGGTATCATTTTCTGCGCTATTATGGAGCCTGCAGTCCAAGTTGAAAATCTAGTTAAACGATTCGGTTCGTTCACCGCGGTTGACGGGGTGACATTTGCCGTTGAACGGGGTGAGGTCTTTGGGATATTAGGCCCGAATGGGGCCGGTAAGACCACCACTCTCGAGATTATCGAGAGTCTCCAGAAACCAACGGAAGGCCGGGTCAGTGTTTTGGGGCTGGATGTACAGTCCGACGCAGCCAAGGTGAAGACCCGGATCGGTGTGCAACTCCAGGCCTCCGCCTACTACGACTATCTGAACCTCAAAGAGATTCTGGCCCTATTCGGAAGTTTCTACCCTTCCAAGGTTTCGCCCGAGTCTCTGCTTGATCAGGTCGGACTCGCCGACAAGGCCGCCAGCCGTATGTCGGAACTCTCGGGCGGCCAGCGGCAACGGTTCGCCGTGGCGGCAAGCCTGGTCAACAACCCCGAACTGGTGATATTGGACGAACCCACCGCCGGACTGGACCCCCAGGCACGACGCAATCTTTGGGGCCTCATTCGTGAGGTTAACGGGCGCGGCGTTACCGTGGTGATGACCACCCACTACATGGAAGAAGCGGAGACGCTCTGCAACCGTCTGGCTATCATGGACCATGGGCAGATCTTGGCGTTGGACACGCCCCGGAGCCTGATCAATCAATTGAAAGCCAGCTATGCGGTGAAACTGACTTTGGATAAGCCCATGACCGTGGCCCAATTGGAGTCCCTGAACGGCGGGGTGGAGTTGGTTCATTCTGAAGAGCAGTCCGAAGAAACGGCTGATGAAGACGCCAAAGCGGAGAACACCTACCTGCTAAGACTCGCCAACAGTCCCACGGCATTGAGATCGATGCTGGATGAGATCGACAAGGCCGGCCTGGGACTGGAAAATCTACAGATCACCCCGGTCACCTTGGAAGACGTTTTCCTCGAAATGACCGGCAGCGAGCTCCGAGACTAACGTTGATCGCTCTTGTCCTAGCAAATATGAAGATGATGGCGCGAAACCGCCAGGCCATCTTCTGGGCTTTGTTCTTCCCTTTGATGTTGGTGGTGGTATTCGGCCTGTTCGATTTCAACGGCGTAGGCGCGGCCGACGTGTCCGTGATCGACCAGTCCGGCGGTCCCAGGGCCGAACTTTTCCGCGAACGACTCAGCGAGATCGAATTTTTGGACCTGGAGTTCGAAGACCTCGACATCGCGGCAGCGCGGGACAAGGTGGCTGACGGCGACCTGGGCTACCTGATAATCATCCCAGAGCTTTTCGACGACCCGGCAGGGCAGGCCCAAGCTGAGGGACCGGCGCCGGTGATGCTGGTTTACAGCACCCGCAACCCTGACCGGAACCAACTGGTCGACGGCGCGGTCCGTAATCTGGTCTCTCATATCCAGTCGGGCGGCGCCCCGGTGATCCCGTCCCAACTTCTCACTGCAGATGTCATTCAGGTATCTGAAGTCGACTATTTCGACAACGTGCTGCTGGGGCTGTTGGGGCTGGGCATCATGACCAACTCGATCATCTCCATCGCCGTCCGCATCAGCACCTTCCGGAACCAGTCGATACTGAAGCGTCTTTTGGTGACGCCTCTTCCCATCTGGAAATTCTTTGCCGCCGAGATCGTGGCCCACGTGATTCTGGCGTTGGTGCAGGCGGGAATCATCCTGTCTTTGGGCGTTTTCGCCTTCGGCGGGCACGTCAACGGAAACATAGTCTGGGTCTTGGCGATCACGGCGTTGGGCAGCATCGTTTTCTTGAATATCGGGTTCATCCTGTCCGCCTGGGCCAAGTCACCGGCTGCTGCATCCGGGATGGGGAATGCCGTGGCACTGCCTATGATGTTTTTGGGCGGGACGTTTTTCTCCACCGCGGCCCTGCCTTGGATATTGCCTGAGTTGTCGTTCGCTCTTCCCCTTACACCCATGCTGGCGGCGCTGCGGGACGTGGCTATCGATAGCGAACCCATCTGGGAAACCTGGCCCTACCTGGCGGCTATGGGCGGCTGGGTGGTTGCCACCGCCCTGGCGGCCACCAAAGTATTTAAGTTCGGATGAGTCAGGCCCCGGAGCGGCGCAGCCTGAAGAAAGTGTCTATGGCCATGGTCGCGGGCGCAGCCATGCTGCTGATTGGGCTGGCCTGCGGCGGTGACGGCGATAACACGGTTACGGGACTGGTCATCGAGGCGGTGGAACGCGATCTGGTGGAGATCGAGCTGCTGCGGGTTCGAGACAGTGACGGCAAAGTCTGGGAGTTCTCCACCAACGGCCCTGTCGGGATCAGCGCCTCGCATCTAAGACAACACCAAGTGCTCGGCGAAAGTGTGGTTGTCACCTACAGAAAATACCGAGGCAACCTCATCGCCACCGACGTTCGCGACGCAACGGGACCGGGCGGCTAGAGGATCTCCAGGAGCTTGGCCTCTATCACATCGGCCGTGGTGAACTGCTCGAATTTGGCCTGCACCAAGCCCTGGCTGTCGATGATGAATGTCCACGGTTCTGTGGGCAATCCCCATTCATCGACCGCTGGCACCCGGTCGCCGGTGGATCTTTCACCTTTCAACAGATGGGGGTCTTCGAAGACCTCAACGTGGATATAGTTCGCCCGGTCTCCCACACGGTCTTTGACCTTGCTCAACTCTCCCACCTGGGGACCGCAGGTGGCGCTAACGCAATAGCCCGGGGTGGCGAACACAATCACCAGCGGCTTGTTCTGCAGCAACGCCTCGTGGATGGACATCTGATACAGGTCCGGGTCCGGTTCCGGAGAACTGGTGATATGGGAGATGTTGTCGGCGCCGGCGGCGGTGTGCGTCACGCTGGCCGGAGCGGGAGAGCCGATGGCCGGGGTGCTAGGCTCTTCCTTGACGAGGAAACTGGTCTGAGCAAATATCGGTGTGCCGTCGTTGGCCGTGAAATCGATGTCGATCTCATAGGCCCCGGCTACATCCAGATCGAGTTCCGCAGCGAATACGCCGCCCACCGAGGTTGGCCAGCTTACGAATGAAGCGGTGGCCGAGTCTTTCAGTTCCCTGGCGTCTTGCTCTGGCACGAGGAAATAGGCGGCAACTTCCGACGTCACGCCATGCACCGGCATACCTTCGCGGGTGACGACGCCGAACATTATTCGGTTCTGGCCCACACCATGGTCCAGAGTGATGATTATCGCGGAGTATTCCGGTCCGCCGGCTTCTTGTTCACTGGAGAAGATTGGGGCGTTCGAGTCCGAGGAACACGCCGCTGCCAGGACCAGCAACAAAGGAGTGAGGAAGAAAAGGGTCCGCCGGGTTAGCGCTCGTGAGGCGAGTCCAAGTCCGTTAGCCAGGTTATGCATCTATCGTTCCTGTTGGTTCATGTCGTGAGACCGCCGGTGGGGTCGTGCCCAGTTTCCCGTAATTGATAGGGCCTTGCGTTTTATGCTTGTGTGTTCTGATGCCTCATTCAGAGTATCGGATGCGGTTGGCAAACGTGAGGGCTAGAAGTTCATTCCCCGGCCTGCTCCTCCCTCGACGGCGATGGTCTGGCCGGTGATGGCCCCGGCTCGGTCTGAGACCAGGAACAAGATCAGGTCGGCGATGTCTTTGGATTCCACCATACGGCCGATCGGTATGTCCGCGACGGCGCGGCGTTCGGCCTCTTCAACTGAAATACTGGCATGGTCCGCTCGAGCGAGCAGACTTCGGGTCTGCCTTTCGGTCCTTGTTGTTCCGGGATGGATGCAGTTGACCAGGATTCCGTCGGACGCGAACGCATCAGAGAGATTCTTGGCCATGTTGGAGACCGATGAATTGGTTACGCCGTTGCTGTTGGCAAGTGTATTCGCTTGCCGGGCAGCCATGCCGCCGATATGGATTATTCTTCCGCCACCCCGGGCCTGCATGTGGGGAATCACCTCCCGGGAACAGCGGACGTAGCCCATGACCTTGACGTTGATGTGGTTCAACCAGTCCTCATCGGCCAGGTCCATGAAGGGCGCCGCCTTGGAGTTGACTGCGTTATTGACCAGGATGTCGACTCCGCCCAACTCGGCAACCGTGGTTGCAACCAGGTTTTTGATGTCGTCGGGGTTGCCCATGTCGGCCTGCACGGCCAGAACTTTTCGGCCGGTGGCGGCCCGGATCTCGGCGGCGGCGGCTTCCAGGTCTTCCATGCCCCTGGCGCAGATCGCCACGTCCACGCCCTCCTGGGCCAACGCCAACGCCGTGGCCCGGCCGATTCCCTTGCTGCCGCCCGTCACTATGGCGATCTTTCCTTCCAACGATAGATCCATGTTGGTTGCGCCCTCACTTGATTTACAGATTCAGGCTATTTTGGTCCGTCTAGAATTTTGTCGCCATCCGTTCGTGGTTCCTTCCGCGGAAGGACGTCGAACCATGATTGCGCCTAGACAACGGTCCTTCGACGGAGCTCAGGGCGATCGGTTGGCGCGGGCGGCTATTGTTAGATTTAGGAACTAAGCCGGCACTCAGGTCCCGATGTGTGCAGCACCGAGGCCTTGAGCTTGTCCGCCACTTGGTCAGGGAGATCGCCATATTCTAGGGGTGCGAGGAAACGGGCATAAGAACGGCTGAGGGCGTCGGGCATGTACGCACTCCGGAAAGGGGCTGTGGGCGGACAGGCCAGATTGTATTCCGCTGTTTCGCGCCGGTCAACGAACGGCGCGCGCCCGGGCATGCTCGGATCGAGGCCGCTGAAACGCTTTGGAGGCGGGTCCGGAGTTATCGAGACCGGCCGGTGGAATTTTCGCGTCAAACCCGTTTCGGTCGCCGAGGGACCGCTCATCGTTAAAATGAAAAGATGGGGCTAACCGCCGCAGAGTGCAGCCAGGCCATCGCGTCATGTTTCTTTGACCGCTGATAACGGGGCTAACTCGAAACGGATAAACCAGGTGATCCGGCGGGTATCTTGATGAGAGGAAGCCTATATTGCTGCTGATTTTGCTGGTGGGAACCGGTGGTTTTTTCGGCGCCGTTATGCGTTATCTAGTCTCTGGATGGGCTCAAGAGATATTTAGCGGCGTTTCATTTCCCTATGGGACGCTAACCGTTAATATCATCGGATGTTTGCTCATCGGGCTATTGGCGGGCCTCTCAGAGAACCGCAACTTGCTTGGTCCGGAAACGCGGGCGTTGTTGCTGATCGGCGTGTTGGGAGGATTTACCACTTTCTCGGCCTTCAGCTACGAAACGGTCGAGTTGCTCAAGGCTGGAAATTCGTTGGCTGCGTTTTCGAATGTGGGCCTCCAGGTTTGTCTGGGACTCGCGGCGGTCTGGGTTGGTTATTCCGCTTCACAGGTCTCGTTAGGCGGTCCAGCATGAGGGGCGGCCTTGCCCAAAGAGCTCTGTCCGGTTAGGCGAGTCACCTAATCAGGCTATTGGCGAAGTCCAGCCACACCCTGGCGCAGGGCACCGGCATGATGTGTTGGACGAAGCCGTAAACGCCGGGGAAAATCACCTTGCGGCCGTTGGGGAACAGGTCCGCCGAACCCCTGAAATCTCCCAGGACTTCCTCTCGAAGGTTAGCCGCCGCCAGCATCAACATGGGAGTTTGGACATCCTTCAGCATGGGGCCGATGTCGCCCCCGGCGTTGCGCTGGAATCCGGCCACCACGTGGGCGGGGGTGGCCTTCATCTGCTCGGCGTACCAGCGGATATAGGCGGGGTCGACGATCTGTGGGTCCAACCGGCGGCCGATGGACTCTTCCACCCAGACGTTGATCCCCTCGCGCTCGATCAGGTCGGCGCTCTCTTTGTGATGGGAGTCGAAATTGGTTGGTGAAGTGGCCACGGTCAGCGAGTGCAACCGCTCCTGGTTGTTGATGGAGTAATTCATGGATATAGACCCGCCCACGGTCTCACCGATGAGGTGGAACTTCTCCAGCTCCATCTTGTCGACGAACTCTTTGAGGTCGCTGGTGAAGCTGTCCAAGGTCCAGGCGTGCTCCGGCCCCGACACGTCCGATAGTCCCATGCCACGCATGTCGAAGCGGATGACACGGTAGTGCCGGGCGATGATGGGCACCCAGCCGAACCACATCTTGTGGCTCTTGGCCATGCCGTGGTGCATCACCACCGTCTCAGGCTCGGTCCAAGGGTCGGTGAAATCGTCGATGGTGTAGAAAAGCTCTATCCCGTCATCAAGACGCAGTTTCATATTCTTTCTCCTCTATTTTCTCCCGATAACTTTTAGGCGCTGATGCCTTGTTCCGTGAAGACTGAACGGGCCACCCGCATGGCGGTCCGGGAGTTGATGTACCCGCCGTAGAGGATCAGGTGGAAGAACACCTCCATGATTTGCTGGGGTGTAACCCCCACTCGAAGCGCTCCTTCGATGCGGCGGCGTATCTGCCGGTCATATTGGCCCAGTACGGTCATAGCTGAGAGAGCGCAGATCGCGCGGCTTTGCGGGTCGAGATCTGGCCGGGTGTAGATGGCGCCCCAGAGGTATTCGTCAATCAGCCGTCCGAGCTCCATCTCGATGGAATCGGTGTCCTCGATCGGGTATAGAGATGATTCGCCGATGTGCTCTTCGAAGCTCTTCTTGCCTATCTCATATAATTCGTCCGCCGACAAGGTGGAGTCGTAGACCTCCGTCGGAGTGAACTCGATGCCGCGCTCTTCGAAAATATCCTTGGTGGTGCGCATCGCCGCTTCCACCGCCGGCACCCCGACGTAGAAAGTGAGTTGGACGAAAACTTCCACCACCTCCTCTGGCGTTAGCCCCAGGTTGAGCCCGCGCTCGATGTGGCGGCGCAGCAGCGGCAGATGCCCGCTGGCGGTCAGCGCTGAGATGGTCACCATGCAGCGGTGCTTGGGGTCAAGTCCGGGCCGGGCCCAGATCTGGCCGAAGAGGGCCTCGTTGATGATCCGTTTCAGGTCTGGGGCCAACTGGTCTATGCCGGGCAGCGTGTAATGGCTTGGGTCGCCTTGGGCCATCAACGACCGCATATTCTGGCCCTTTTCAAATCGGTCGTTCAGAGATTCCATGAAGCGCCTCCTAGCTGAAAAATAAGGTTATCCATAGATAGCCGGTCTAGGTGACGGCCATAACTTCATCGGCGAACCTCGCCATGCGGTCTTCTGTGTGTTTCGGCTCTCCGGTACGGAAGTCGAAGATCAGATGGGTGACGCCCACGTCGGCGTAGGTCTGGACGTCTTGGCGGACTTCGTCGGGCGAGCCGCTGAACCGTCGGCGGGGACCGGTTGAATCTCCGGCATCATACAAGGGCGCCTTCACCGAGACCTCTATCTTTGAGGGGTTCCGGCCGGCCTTTTCGGCGTATCGGTGTAGCAACACAAGGTTCTCGGCCAGCTCTTCCGGCTCCAGCGGGGCCGCGGGTATGGCGCCCACTGGGTGCCAACAGTCGCCGATCTGCGCCGCGCGCCTGATGGCTGGTTTGCTCTGTCCGCCGATCCAAATTGGCGGATAGGGCTTCTGCACTGGCTTGGGCAGGAATGTGATGTTCGAGAAACTAACGTACTTACCCTCAAACGTGGGGTCGTCTTTCGTCCACAGTTCGATGAAAGCCCTTAGGTATTCGTCTGTGACCGCGCCACGCTCGGCGAAGGGAGGCGTGTCCAGCAATTCGAACTCTTCTTCCATCCAGCCCACGCCCGCGCCCAGGATCAATCGGCCCTTGGACAGCATGTCCAAAGTGGCCAGCATCTTGGCCGTGAGGATCGGCTTGCGGTAAGGGATGATCATCACACTGGTGACCAGTTTTATAGTCTCAGTGATACCCGCCAGCCAGGCCAGAGTCGTTACCTGTTCCAAGCGCTCATCCGAGGCTGCCTGATGGGCCTGCTGAATGTCGCCGGTGACACTGTAGGGGTATTGGGACTCGACGGTCCGTGGCTGAACAACGTGGTCCGGCATGACCATACAGAAGAAGCCCAGTTGGTCCCCCAGCCGGGCGATGCTGGCCAGATTGCCGGGCTGGGCGGCAGGCCCGCCACTGGGAAGGTAGAAGCCGTATTTCATTGAACTCCTTGATACGTCCTTTCAAATGGTCCGGTCAAATGGTCCGGGCGGCTGTCCTAGGTGACGGCCATCACTTCTTCGGCGAACTGAGCCATCCGGTCTTCAGTCTGGTGCGGGTCGGCCGTGCGGAAGTCGAATATCAGGTGGGTCACTCCCACGTCAGAGTAGGTCTGGACATCTTGGCGGACCTCGTCGGCTGAGCCGCTGAAACGCCGCCTGGGGCCGCCCGAATCTCCTGAGTCGTATAAGGGCGCTTTCACTGAGACTTGAATCTTCGATGGGTCCCGGCCGGCCAGCTCGGCGTATCGGCGCAGGAGGACCAGGTTCTCAGCCAGCTCTTCCGGCTCCAGAGGCGTGGCTGGTATGGCGCCCACGGGATGCCAGGCATCGCCCAGCCGGGCCGCGCGCCTGATGGCCGGCTTGCTCTGTCCGCCGATCCAGATGGGCGGATATGGCTTCTGCACCGGCTTGGGAAGGAAGGTGATGTCCGAAAAGCTAACGTACTTACCCTCGAACTTGGGGTCGTCCTTGGTCCAGAGCTCGATGAAAGCCTGGAGGTATTCGTCGGTCACCGCGCCCCGTTCGGCGAAGGGAGGAGCGTCCAGAAGTTCGAACTCTTCCTCCATCCAGCCGACCCCCGCGCCCAGGATCAACCGGCCCTTGGACAGCATGTCCAGGGTGGCGAGCATCTTGGCGGTGAGGATGGGGTTGCGGTAGGGAATGATCATGACGCTTGTGACCAGGCGGATGCGCTCGGTAACTCCGGCCAGGTAGGCCAGGGTAGTGATCTGCTCCGGCCACTCGCCGTCCCCCGATTGTCCGGCCGCCAAGATGTCGCCGGTCAGGCTGTAGGGGTAGGTGGAGTCCACCCGGTTGGGTTGCAGGATATGATCGGGCATCACCATGCAATAAAAACCCAAGCGGTCGCCCTGCTTCGCTATGCTGGCCAGCGCGTCAGGCTCGGCGCCCGCGCCGCTGTTGGGAAGGTAAAATCCATATTCCATTGGTGGAGACTCCTGGGAAAACGCCTGGCGGCCGGCCCCGGTTGCAAGTCGTTCCCAGGCAGGAAACGTGCCTGGATGCCGGGCCGGATGGGCATTCCAACAAACTATATAGCGGCGTGGCTGGTGTGTCCAATATCTTAGCCCGATTTCTTGACACTCAACAGGCCGACAGATAAACTTTCTCTGCACTGAAACAGGAGGTATTCCGTGACTACTCCCGCGTCATTTTTGACCGAAGAAATGATTAAACAGGCCATCGGACAGAAGAGCGCGCCGGCCACCATCGAGATTGAGAAAGGGGCGATAATCAAATTCGCCCAAGCCATCGAAGACGACAACCCGGTCTTTAACGACGAGCAGGCGGCTCGAGAGAGTCGTTACGGCGGTCTGATCGCTCCGCCCACCTTCCTCCGTTCCGTGGGTGTGGACCGCCCGACCTATCCCTTCGATATGCCTTTCACTCGCCTGCTGGACGGCGGCAGCGATTGGGAGTACTTCCACCCGGTGCGGGCCGGTGACCGGATCACGGCCATCTCCGAGATTGCTGATATCAACGAACGCACCGGACGCATGGGGTTGATGATCATCACTTCTATCGTGGTCACCTACCGCAATCAGTTCGATCAGGTAGCCGCCAAACAGACCAGCACCTCGATTCGATACTGAAACCGCGGATACTAGATCCGCGGACACTAAACGCCGGTAACGGCGATGGGAGCCCAGCATGGCCGATCAGGTTTATTGGGACGACATTGAAGAAGGCACGGAATTGCCGAAAGTGGTTAAGAACCCGACCACCCAACAGTTGGTGAAGTATGCTGGCGCGTCCGGTGATTACTATCAGATCCACTACGATCAGAGTTTTGCAAAGAATAACGACCTGGACGACGTGATACTACACGGCGCGTTGAAGAACGCTTTTCTGGGCCATCTGGTGACCAAATGGATGGGCCCCGACGGCGACCTGAAGCGCCTGGCTTGCCAGTATCGGGGCATGGACATTCCCGGCACCCCGGTCACCGCCAAGGGCGTTGTGACCAAGAAATACCAAGAGGGCGGGGCGAATCTGGTCGATTGCGATATCTGGTTGGAGAACGAAAAGGGCGAGAAAACCACGCCCGGTTCGGCGACCGTCGCGTTGCCCATACGTTAATTTACCGGCCCCCGGTTGCTCAAAAGTGATTAGCAGTAAACGGCAGTTCTGTCTGCCCAAATTTAAACCAAGCCCAGGGAGGCAATAATGGCGGAAATGTTGAATGGAAAGGTGGCCATCGTCACCGGCTCCGGCCGTGGTATCGGCCGGGGCATAGCCAAACTGATGGCCGCGGAAGGCGCCAGCGTGGTGGTCGTTGACCCCGGCGTGAACGTGGACGGCAGCGGTCAGGACCAGTCCGTGGCGGAACAGGTGGTCTCCGAGATCAAGGCCGCCGGCGGAAACGCCGCCGCCTGCATGGAGTCGGTCACCGAGATGGAGGGCGGCGAGAAGATCGTCCAGGCCGCTGTTGATAATTTCGGAAAGCTGGACATCGTTGTAACCTGCGCCGGGATACTCCGAGACCGCATGATCTTCAATATGTCGGAAGAGGAATGGGACGACGTGATTGCCGTTCACCTCAAGGGCACTTTCACCGTGGTGAAGAACGCCTGCATCCTTTTCCGCCAGCAACGCTCCGGCCGGATCATAACGTTCAGTTCCGAGTCCGGTCTAATGGGCAACTCGGGACAGGCCAACTACGGCGCCGCCAAATCGGGCATCGCCGGGTTCACCAAGGTCGTGGCCAAGGATATGGGCCGTTACGGCGTGACGGTCAACTCAATCGCGCCCCGGGCCAGTACTCGCATGATTGCGGACATCCCCGGCAGCGCCGCGGAGATACGGGCCCGCAGTGGGGTGGCCCCCATCGCCGGCGACGAAGAACTCGCCAACTTGGATCCTGACCACATCGCGCCTTTCGTGGCCTACCTGGCCAGCGATTTTTCCGAGAACGTCAATGGCCAGACTTTCTTGGTCTACGGAGACACCATCTCGTTGGTGTCCCAGCCCAGGCCGCAAAAGGCCATATATGAGCCGTCCGGCACCTGGGACATCGAGAAGTTGTCCCAGATGGCCCGCGATGTGTTGACCAAAGACATCCCTAACCCGGCCCCGGCCAGGGAGCCAAGCTAGGCGTGGCTTCCGATAATTTTGCCGGTACCTGGCGGTTGCTGGAGTGCTACGGAAAGTGGTCCGACGGCCGCATCAGCTACCCCTACGGGGACAAGCCCGAGGGCCAGTTGATCTACGACGGGCACGGTAACTTCTCCGGCCAGATCGTGGGCAGCGGCAGGCCGGAGTTCGAGTCGGGCAACCTGCTAAAGGGGACCGAGGAAGAGATTAAGACAGCGTTCGAAGGGTACATCGCCTACTACGGGACCTACGAAGTGAACGAGTCCAAAGGCCAGGTGACCCATCGGGTTGCGGGAGCCCTCTTCCCCAATTGGATCGGCGATATCCAGACAAGGAATTACGAGTTTGAAGGGGAGCGATTACGCCTCAGTACCCAGCCCATCAAGGGATCGAGAGCTGACCTAACGAATGTCCTGCTCTGGGAGCGGGCCTGATCGCCGGACCCCAATCAATAAAGAAATGATAATTAACCAGATGGAGATAATCTGATGGCTGACCTGCTGAAAGACAAAGTGGCGATAATAACCGGCTCGGGCCGCGGCATCGGCCGGGGCGTCGCCAAGCTGATGGCCGCCCAAGGGGCCAAAGTAGTCGTGGTTGACCCCGGCGTTAACGTAGACGGCACCGGCGCCGATTCATCCTTCGCCCAAACGGTGGTGGACGAGATCAAAGCCGAAGGCGGCGACGGCGTAGCCTGCCTGGAATCCGTTGCGACCATGGCCGGCGGCGAGAAGATCGTCCAGACCGCCCTGGACAGCTTCGGGAAGCTGGACATCGTAGTCACGGTGGCCGGGATTCTCCGGGACCGCATGATATTCAACATGTCCGAACAAGAGTGGGACGACGTCATCGCCGTCCACTTGAAGGGCACATTCTCGGTTGTCAAGAACGCCAGCGTGATCTTCCGGCAGCAACGTTCGGGCCGGATCATCACCTTCAGCTCCACAACGGGGCTTTACGGCAACTCCGGTCAGGCCAATTACGGCGCGGCCAAAGACGCTATCGCCGGGTTCACCCGGGTGGTTGCCAGGGACATGGGCCGTTATGGTGTTACCGCCAACGCCATCTCCCCCAGCGCCGCTACCAGGATGATCGGCAGCATCCCCGACGACGCTCGTGAGCTACGCGCCGCCCGTGGCATCAGCACCGGCGCGGCCCTGACCCTCCGGGGCGCGGCTGACGACGTCGCCCCCATGGTGACATGGCTGGCCTCCGACGACGCGGCCCACGTAAACGGTCATGTATTCCACGTCACCGAGGGCCTGGTGACCCTGCTCAACGAACCCGAGCCCGTGAGGACCATCCAGAAGGACGGCATCTGGACCGTGGAGGAATTGGTCCGGGTCTTCCCGGTGACCATCGGCATCGAGTTGGTCAATCCCGCGCCCAGCCAGGTGCCCAAGGAGTAGCGGTTCGCCGCGTTTTGCTTGGACCAGCTGCCTAGCTGTTGATAAGAAAGGGGCCCCAGAGATGGGGCCTCAATCTATTGAAAACCAGATATTAACCAGGGGTTAAAACAATGATCAGAAACTTTTCCGCTTCTTACGCCGGCCACGTCGTCGACGAAAATATCGGGCTAGCCGGTACGCCGGCTAATGACCGGTGGTACACCAACGAACAATTGGTTGAGACGTTCGACTGGGCTTTGGATATCTCCAAGCACCTGGAGAAGACCGGCTTCCATGAGTTCTGGATGGCCGAGCACCATTTTCAGCCGGAGGGCTATGAAGCGATTCCGAACCTTCTGATGCTCGGCCTTTACCTGTCCACCCAGACTGAAAAGCTGAAGTTCGGCTGCGGTTTCAACATCGTTCCCATGTGGCACCCCCTCCGCCTGGCCGAAGACTTCGCCATGGCCGACGTTCTGAGCAAGGGCCGGATCATCTTCGGCGTGGGACGTGGCTACCACACCAGAGAGGTGGAAACCTTCGGCGCGCCTATGCTGGACTCAGACGCCAACCGGGAGCTATTCGAAGAGCAGTTGGAGGTCATCACCAAAGCCTTCACCCAGGAGAAGTTCTCCCACCAAGGGAAGCACTACCAACTGCCCCCGGAGGTCCCATACCGCGGTTACCAGCTTAAGGAGCTGACGCTGGTTCCCCGCCCACTGACCCAGCCGGTGGACATCTGGCAGCCATTGGTTAGCGCCAACCCCAGAGGCATCGACTTCATGGCGAAGATGGGCATCAAGCCGTTGATCGCCAACAACCCGCCCGCGGCGCTGGAAGAGAAGCTTCAGATGCTCCAGTCTGCCCGAGCCAAATATGGAAAGGAATCAGGACTGGGCGAAGATGTGGCGTTAGGCTTCCGCATCTTCATCGCCGAGACTAAAGAGAAAGCGATCAGACAGGCCCGTCCTTATTTCGAAGAGGCCATGAAGTTCGCGGGTCCGTTGGGTGTCATGCCTCTGACCGACGAGCAGAACGCCTCGGTGGTCAACAAGGGCCAAACGCCGGGCGTCGCCTTACCCACGCTGGATGAAGCAGTGGAGGCCGGCTCTTGGCTCTGTGGAACGTCGGAAGATGTCGTGGAGCATTTCAAGGGTATCGAGGAGAAATATCCGGGCGTGGAAAGGGTAAACATCGGCGCCGTCATGGGTATGCCTCTGGAAGTCTTCAAAGACCAATTGAGCATCATCTCCGAAGAGGTCATGCCTGCATTTAGGGGTTAGTCCGCCGTCTACAGACCGGAACTAGTCCTCTAACGGGACGCTCTGAAATACCCCCTGCGTGATGCCGGGTTGCAGCTTCTCGGCTTGGCGGATAGCGTAGTGGTCGGTCATGCCGGCGACGTAGTCCACGGAGGCACGGCCGGGGTCGGCGCCGGGGCTGAAGTAGGGCGGCGGGATCTCCTCGGCGTTCTCCACGAAATAGCGGTAAAGCAGCTTGACCACGTCGCGGCCGACTTCTGATCGCTTGGTGTTGCCCAGGGGCAGATAGACGTTCTGGAACATGTAGTCCCGCAGCTCCATCATGGCCTCCCGCGCATCTGGGTCCATGCCGATCACGGGATTTTCTTCGACCGCACCGTCGGCCAACCCAGAGGCGGGCCACGATTCCTGGACGATTCCAGTTACCAGGGAATCGATACGCTGGGAATGGGTTGTCCCCAGGACCCGGTTGACCCGTTCCGGCAGGTCCTCCACCTTCAGCATTCTGGCCCGGATGGCGTCGGCGATGTCGTGGTTCAAGTAGGCCACCGAGTCGGCCAGCCGCAGTATCTGGGCTTCCAAAGTAAGTGACTCGTCTAACTTTACGTCTAAGAAATCGCCCTGGGGCTTGGAGTGGGAGATGATGCCCTGTCGGACTTCCCAAGTTAGGTTCAACCCTTCACCATCCCTGGCTAATTGCTCGACGATGCGCAAACTTTGGGAACTGTGGGTGAAGCCCTCAGGATAGACCTGATCGAGGGTTTCCTCGCCCAAGTGTCCAAAGGGCGTGTGCCCGAGGTCGTGGCCGTAGGACATGGCTTCCACCAAGTCCTCGTTCAGGTTCAGCGCCCGCGCGATGGTGCGGCCGATCTGGGCCACCTCCAACGTGTGGGTCAGGCGGGTCACGAAGTGGTCGCCGGAGGGGGCTAGGAAGACCTGCGTCTTGTGCTTCAGGCGGCGGAAAGCGTTGGTATGGATGATCCGGTCGCGGTCGCGCTGGTACTCGGTGCGCAAGGGAGACGGCGTCTCAGACCGCTCGCGGCCCAATGACCGGCTGGACCGGCTGGCGTATGGAGATAGGCCATCTTCCAAAGCTTCCAGCCGCTGCCGTACTTGCAGGTCTTCCACCGGACCGGACACTTTTTAGCCGTTCCTCTGCGTCTGCATAGTTTGGCCGCTAGTCCTTGAGGGGTATGGTGCCCCAGGTGATCGCTCTGGAGTCCTTGGAGAGACCTTTCTCCTGGGCTATTTCGCGGATGTTGAGCAAGGTGGCGTTGACCTCGTTGGTCAGGAAAACCCAATCGGGCTCTTCCGGGATCCAGTACGGCGAATTGATGCGCACCACCTGATTATCCTGAGCGTTCAAGTAGATGCCGAATTTGGATGCTTGCTGCATAAGTCTCTCCGAGGTCTGTTATTGGTCCATATTTGGATCAAACCGTTTGTTTGGCCGAATCGTTGACCGGGTTCCTGCCGTAGACGCCCCGGTACTCGGGCGGTAATTGGTCGGCAACGCGCTGCATCACCATGTCCAGCAAGCTGGACATCACTTCTCTGCTGGGTCTGCCCTCGATGATCGGCAGGGTGAATGGCGGCCCGATGCTGGCCTTCAATCGCCGGAACGGGAAAGTGACGCGCCAAAGCGGAAATTTCTCGGTGCCCGTTACCCCCACCGGCAGGATGGGCGCCTGTGATTTCATCGCCAGGTAGACCACTCCCAGCAACCCTTTTTGCATGGTCTGGTCCGGGCTTCGGGTGCCCTCCGGAAAGATTACCACCGCCCTGTCGCGTTCCAGATTCTGCATCAGTGCCCGCATGGCGTCAATCCCGGCGGCGGACCGATTGAACGGCAAAACGTGAAATGACCGCATGAAGAACCGCGTGATGGGGTTTCCGAATAGCTCTTTTTTGCCGATGAAGAACAAGGGTCTGGATATCGCCGCAACCAATAGTGGCGGATCGTTCAATGACAAGTGGTTGGAGACAACGATCAGCGGGCCGAAGTGGGGCACGCACTCAGCCCCAGCAACCTCCAGGCGGCCGAATGCCCGGAAGCAGAACCGCCCCATAAGATTCCCGAGGCGGTAGAGGAACCTAGCGTCCTTGGACCGCCTCAACGGCTACTTACCTGGTCAATGATCTTCTGGACCACTTGCTCTATATCCAGTCCGTCGGTGTTCAACTCCCAGGCGTCTTGGGCTGGCCTGAGCGGAGAATCTTCGCGGCTGCTGTCGGTCCGGTCCCGCGCCAGAGTCTCGCTCAGAACTGTCATCAGATCAACGGCTTGTCCCCGCTCCCGCATCTCCTGCCAGCGGCGTTGTGCCCGGTTCTTGGCGGACGCTGTGAGGTAGACCTTGAGGTCGGCGTCGGGTAGGACCACGGTACCGATATCACGTCCGATCATCACGATCTTGCCCTTGGCGGCCGTCTGCCGCTGCTGGGCCACCAGTTCTCTTCGCACCGGAGTGGCTTTGGAAACCACGGAAACGTTTCCATCGATCGACAGTTCTCTAAGTTCCGGGCCCAATGTATGTCCAGCCACCAACACTTGATTGCCGTCGTCTCCCACCAAGCCGATCGGGTTGGCGCGGGCCAACTCCCCCAAGGAGACCTCGTCTTCAACGGGAATGCCGTTATTCAAGGCCAGCCAGGTGATGGCGCGGTACATGATACCGGTGTCTAGGTAACCGAACCCCAGCGTTCGGGCCAGTTCCCGCCCAACAACCGTCTTTCCGGCGGCCGCTGGGCCGTCTATGGCGATCACACTCACTTCGCGCGCCAATTTCTCCCTCTGATTTAAACCCCTGAACGTGCTTGAATCACGCACCGGCATTATACACCGCAGCCCAGGCCTGATTACCTTTGGGCCGGGCCGGAATTATCTGGCCGCATCCGTGCAACCGCCTCATATATTTTGGACTCTTCTTCCGTTAGAGTTGTGACGGGGCTAATCGCGAGAGTGGATATCACCGGGAAGGGGCGAATCATCAATTTCCGCCAACTACTAAATCTGCCAGTCGTTTGTTTGTCGTTATCCGTTGTTCTCGCCGCGTTTGCGGCGATGTTGGCGGCTGCGATCAACGCCAACCCTGAACACGGTCAAGACCTAGCGGTGATGAACTGGATCACGGACTGGGACCTCCCTGGGCTTTCCGCGTTTTTCACCGTGATTAATTTGTTAACAGGCCTCGAGGCAGGAATGGTTTACGGTATCGCGGGACTCGGTGGTCTCTTGGTCGCGCGAATGCAACGGCTGGCCTTGGCGTTCGTGATGGTAGGAATGTTGGTTGGCGTTTTTGCTTTTCTGGGTGACCACGCCCTGAGCGATCTGGTCGAACGGACCCGGCCATCGACTGGAAGCGAAGTCAGCAGTTACCCAAGCGGCCACGTATTTGGCGGAACATTGTTGTTTGGGTTCCTGGTATTCCTGGCCTTCGAACACCGGTCGCGACCGAAAATTTCGATCGCTGTAGTGGTTTTGTCGATACTTTTGGTCGTTGCAGTGGGCCCTGCCCGTATCTACGAAGGCGATCACTGGCCCAGCGACGTGGCCGCCGGATACTTGTTCGCCGGAATCGCATTGATGATTCTATTTCCCGTGTACCGCCGTTACACCGAGTTTGGGTTCGGCCTCGGCTTTTTCCATCCCCAGCATTTCCCGAGCGTTAAAGGGTCGATCGTCAAACGGCCTGGGACGCGCAAAGCTGCCCGCTGATTTCCATTTCTTTGCCAGTATGTAGTATCCTGCGATGTCATCGCCGACCTGGCTTGGATTAACGCTAGGTATGCCATACGGTAATCAGGAATGGAATCTAAACAATTACAGGCTGGCGTAGAATCTGTGATGGAAGTTTCCGCGATCAACCGTCCCCTTTCCGGCATTCCCGGTAAGCCATACATCCTGGCGGTCGGGGTGCTGGCGACCCTGATTCTGTATCTACTGGCCTGGGCGTACCCCACTTTCCCAGGTGACGAGGACGCCTTGATGAGGCTCCAAGCTCTACGAAGCGACTTTTTGGATGACACGGCGATCTGGCTCGCCAATCTGGGACTCCTTTGGGTGTTCATGCCGGCCGTCGTTGCTTTGATGGGGTGCCTAGCGGTCGTTCGCCGTTATGCCGATATTATGATGATCCTCGGCGGCCTGGCCGTTATCGGGATCGGACACGGCCTGAAGACCTTGGTGGACCGGCCCCGGCCCGAGTACCATCTTATTGAAACACTGCCGTCCGGGCTCAGTTTCCCCAGCGGCCACTCTTTGTTGGCGGTAATGATAGGCGGGGTGCTGATCTACTTAGTCGGCGTATGGGTGAAACCTCTGTTGCCGCGGCGCGCGATCCAAACCGGACTTGTCCTGTTGGTGATCGCGATGGGAATCTCCCGGGTCTACTTAGGAGTGCATTGGCCTAGCGATGTCATTGGCGCCTATGTCTTTGGAGTGATGGCGCTGGTGGGTCTGATAGGTCTTCGAAACGCGGTGGCAACCTCCCGCTAACCCCTAGGCGTACCAGAATTCCCGCATGCTACACTCGAATCACCTGGTGATTCGTGTTGGATTCGGCCGGGCGGGCCAAGAGTTGAGGGGTTATGAACTGGATCGATATCGCTATCCTGGTTGTTTGGGGAATGACTACCCTTTGGGGGTTTTCCTCCGGTCTGCTGCAGATACTGGTTCCTCTCGTCTCAGTGGTGATTGGCATGGCGCTCTCCAGCCGAATCGGCGACTCGGTGGGAAAGATCTTCTCGTCATTCACTGACAACGAGAACGCCCAGACCGTCGCCGGCTTCGTATTGATCTTTGGGTTGCTGTTCATCATTGGCGGAATAATCAGTTTCGTTGCCCGTAGAGTGCTTGGGATAATCCCTCTCTTTGGAATGGTAAACAGCCTGGCGGGGATGGCCGTCGGGCTTTTGGTCGGGTTCCTGCTGGTGTCCGGCGTCCTAACAGCCATCCAGAGGTTCCCAGTGCGAGATTTGGATGTGACCATCGACGAATCCAAGTTAGGTACTTTCATGGCCGACCAATTTGACGTGGTGATTCGGGGAGTCAAGCTCATCCCCGGCGATTGGGACGACGAACTGGATAAGCTGACGAACTAACACAGCCGGCAAAACCAGTAGCTGTTAACGGGAGGGCGAATCCTTGCCGGTCTCGGCCATTGTGCTACTATGATGGCCAATAGGCTCCCGGCGTGGGTCCGGCTCCGGTAGACTCACGGTGTTTCTGGGTGCTGTGCGCGCATATGTGGTGGCCCCGGCGATGTCCGGGTGGAAACTTCCCCTAGCTGCTCCTCCAGATGATTTTGGATGGAGCGCGACCAAACTCGGTGCGGGAGGACCAACAGCCGGCCGGCATGGTAAAACAAGCGGAGAAAACGCGATCGACGGCAAATGGCGCTTCCGGCAATGGGGTTGCGGAGGCGGTGGACGTTGACGTTCTAATCCGCGCGCCGGTCTTGGTGTTGAACCTCAATTACGTTCCCGTGAACGTGTGCACCGTACGCCGTGCCATCGTCCTCGTCACTAAAGGAAAGGCCGAGCTCTTGGAGCAGCACCAAGGTGAACTTCACACCGTCTCCCGTGTGGTCGAAGCCCCCTCAGTGATACGGCTGGAATACATGGTGAAACGGCCGTTCCTTCCGCGGAAGCTGTCCAAGAAAGAAGTGTTTCTGCGGGATAAGTTCACTTGCCAGTATTGCGGCAAGAAGGTCCACGACCTGACGTTGGACCACGTGATTCCCCGGCGGCAACATGGCGCTCACACCTGGGAAAACGTGGTGACGGCCTGCAACCGATGTAACCTTCACAAAGCGGGGAGAACTCCAGCAGAGGCGAAGATGCGCCTAAAAACGACGCCGCGGGCCCCGGACCCCAACCCGTATCTGATCCTACAGAACCGGGTGATTCTGGACGAATGGGAGATCTACATCCCCTGGTCCATCCGCGGGTAAAGGGTCAGTTGCGGGACTGCTGGCTCCTGGTGAAATCGGCTAGGGGCAACTCCAGCACACGGTCATCGTCATAGCGCACCGACACAGTTTCCTTCAGCCTGTGGCTAACGGACACCCACAACCCGGATCATACTTGGCCTGCTTCGATCGGTAGATTAAGCATCAGAACTTCCATGGCCAGCCTGGGGCTGACATTGCTATCTAGATTGGACAACGTCTGCATCAGGCGGTTTATGAACTGCACGATCTCCGCCGTGCTGAGGCCTGATGCCTGGCTCTTTAAGGACTCCGCGTGGTCCGAATTATGCAGGAACTCTTCCGCACCTTCTTTGATCAGGAGCAGGTCTCGCCACCAACGCAGCCAAAGAGCCAGCAGGTTCTTTGCCGCCTCACGGTCGCTTCCGAAAAGTGTAGCTACCTCATTGGCGTAGGTGAACCGGGTAACCAACCCTGCTTCCAGTGTTTCTTGCATCTTCGCCAGATCGGCGTCTCGTTGCTCCAGCACCTGCGAGTCGTTCAATGCGCCGATCGCCCAACCCAGACAGCCCCGGGACAACCGGAACAACTGCTCCGCCAGCTCCGGAGTGGCTTCGTGGGCGTTGATCAGATGATTGACCATCCGGTCCTTGGCAAGAGGGACCAAGGTCATGGTCTGGCAACGCGATTGAACCGTGGTCAAGACGGCCTCATCATTTGCCGTTAGCAACAGGAACATCGCGTGCGGGGGCGGTTCTTCCAGGGTTTTCAATAATGCGTTGGCGGCTTCGTCACTCATGGATTCAGCGCCGTCGATGATCACGACGCTGGTAGAACCTTCGTAGGGATTCAAGTTCACCACACGCAACGTCTCTTTTATAGCCTCCAAGCCAATCATGGTCTTAGGCCACCCGAATTCTTCGCCCTGACCGGGGTATAAGACTCGAACGTCGGCGTGGTGCCCTTGAGCGATCCTGGTGCACTGGGTACACGATCCGCAGGGAATTCCCGGCCCCTCGAGACAATTTACGGCCTGAGAAATATTGATGGCAAGGGCCATCTTGCCCACGTGGGGCGGGCCGCACAGAAGGTAGGCGTGGGATTGCCTTTGCTGCTGCAGGCTGGCCTCAAGTCTCTTGAGCAGATGGTCTTGGCCGTAGATGGTCCACATATATGTCTGTCTCTCACACGATGAGAAAGTGTCGATCGTTTCCGTTGCTGGATGCTTGAATATCAGGCGGCGCGGCTAGACCACGTCGCAATACATCATGTCTTGGTAGCTCTCCCTCCTGCGGATCAGGCGGCTCTTCCCGTCCTTCACGAGGACCATTGGCGGACGGGGGTTCATGTTGTAATTGCTGGCCATGGACGGGCAGTAAGCCCCCGTGGCGGGAACGGCCAGCAGGTCTCCCGACTCCAGCTTTGGCAGCATTATATCTATCGCCAGCAGGTCTCCCGACTCACAGTATTTGCCCGCAATTGTAACTTTTTCCTCGGGTTCCACGTTGGCCTTGTTGGCTGCGACCACTTCGTATTTCGCTTGGTAGAGGGCGGGCCGGATGTTGTCGCCCATGCCGCCGTCGACGCTGACGAATTTCCGGATACCGGGCACGTCCTTGATACCCCCGACGCGGTAGAGCGCCACCCCGGCCGGCCCGATGATGGACCTCCCGGGTTCGATGACCAGAGTCGGTAATTCCATACCCAGGTCCTGACATGTTTCAGTCATGGTGGAGACGATAGCCTCGGCGTAGGCCGACACGGGAGGCGGCTCATCATCGCGGGTGTAACCGATGGCGAAGCCGCCGCCGGGGCTGAACCGCTGCATCTCAAGGCCCTCTTCCCGGAACTCGGCGGCGAACCGCAGCACCAGGTCCGTGGCCACACGGTAAGGCTCCAACTCGAAGATAGGCGAGCCCAGGTGGAAGTGTAGACCGCGCAGGTTCAGGTTCTTGGCCGCCAGCCCCATGCGTATCGCCTCGGCGGCATGGCCGGTCTGGATCGAGAACCCGAATTTTGAGTCCAAAGTGCCGGTGGTGGTGTAGACATGGGTGTGTGGGTCGATTCCGGGGGAGACCCGGACCAGGATATCTTGGGTCTTGCCCGCTTCACCGGCCAGGCGGTCCAGAAGTTGGATCTCATGGAAGCTGTCCACAACCACCCAACCGATGGAGTGCTCCAAAGCCTCCGTCAGCTCCTGAGGGGACTTGTTGTTGCCGTGGAAGTAGACCTCGTCCATGGGGATACCGGCGCTGATGGTGGTGGCCAATTCGCCGCCGGAGACTACGTCGAACCCCATTCCCTCTTCCTGGAACATCTTGGCCAAAGCCGGGTTGATGTAGGCCTTGCAGGCGTAGCTGACGTTGGTGGCCGGGTAGAGCTTCCGGAATTCATCGATGAAGCTCCGGCAGCGGCTACGTAATGTGGCTTCGTCCAGTACATACACCGGCGTGCCGTATTCGTCGGCCAGGTCGGTGGCCCTGATGCCTCCCAGCACCAATTGTCCCAGGGAGTCGACCTCTGCGGTATCGGGAAAAACGCTCTGTGGGAACATAATTATCCTAGTTGAAAGCCCTGTAGTTACAAGCCTGGGGGAGCCGGATTCCGGCATCCAATACGCTATCAAAATGATAGTGCCAGCCTGAAGATTGCGCAACCGAGATTATCGGTCTAGGGCCGTTGACGGCGTATCTGACCGAGTATATACTCTGGGCACTCCGGCCCCCTGAGGCTAATTCACGCCTGGCGACCGGCATCCACCACGCGAGGGAAACATCTTGAATATTCAAGTAACCGTGAACGGTAAAGCCCATGAGAAGGAAGTGGACCCGCGTCTGCTCCTGGTCCATTTTCTTAGAGATGATCTGGGACTGACGGGCACCAAGATCGGATGCGACACCAGTCAATGCGGGGCTTGTGTGGTAAAGATGGACGGCAAAACGGTGAAATCCTGCACCTGCTTAGCGGTCCAGGCCGACGGCAGTGAGATTACAACCATCGAAGGCGTGGCGCCCGATGGCGAACTGGACCCGGTACAAGAGGCGTTCTGGGATAACCATGGCCTCCAGTGCGGGTACTGCACCGCCGGGATGATTATCACGGCGATGGAATTGATCGAAAAGAACCCCGACCCCTCTGAGGAACAAGTACGCCAGGGTCTGAAGGGCAACATCTGCCGCTGCACAGGTTATCAAAACATCGTCAAGTCCGTTTTAGCGGCTGCCGAAGCCAAGAGGAGTTAGCCATGACGACAAGGATATTTGGCTCAGGCATACGCCGCCGGGAGGACCCAAGGTTGATCACGGGCGGCGCTACCTTTACCGATGACGTGCAACTGCCGGGGATGGTCCACGCGGCGATACTGCGGAGTCCCCATGCCCATGCCAAGATCAATAGCATCGACACCGCCGCCGCCTCGGAAGCGCCGGGAGTGGTGGCCGTATACACGGGCGCCGATACCGATGGAGTGCTGAACCCCATCCCGTGCGCCTGGCTCCCTCCGGACTGCGACATCAAGGCGGTAGCGCATCCGGCTATCGCCAAGGACGTGGTCCGGTATCAGGGCGACGCCGTTGCAGTGGTGGTGGCCGAGACCCGCTATCAGGCGGAAGATGCCCTGGAATTGATCAACGTGGACTATGAAGTCCTTCCCTCGGTGGTCAGTCCCGAAGCGGCGATGCAGCCGGGCGCGCCACAGATCCATGAGGACGCCCCCAACAACCAGGCGTTTCACTGGATAGCCGCCGGCGGCGACACCGACGCGGCATTCGCTGACGCCGACGTTATCGTGAAAGACACGATTCTCCAGCAGAGGCTGATCCCCAACGCGATGGAGCCCCGCTCGGCGGTGGCCAATTGGACCCGGTCCATGGGCGAACTGACCTTGTGGAGCACCAGCCAAAACCCACACATCGTCCGGTTCTTAGGGTCGCTGGTTACCGGGATACCCGAGCACAAGATACGAGTCATCGCCACGGAAGTCGGCGGTGGGTTCGGCAGCAAGATTCCCATGTACGCCGACGAGATGATCGCCTCATTTTGCTCGATGCAGTTGAACCGTCCGGTCAAATGGACCGCCACCCGTTCCGAGGGTTTCCTGGCGACCATCCACGGCCGCGATCACATCGAGCATGTGGAGATGGCCGCTACCCGTGAAGGGAAGATCACCGCCATCCGGACGGTGGTCTACGCCGGCATGGGCGCCTATCTGTCCACGGCCGCCCCCGGCGTCCCGACCATACTCCACGGCCTGATCTACAGCGGCCCCTACGACATCGGAGCAACCAGGGCCGATATATACGGCGTGTTCAGCAACACCACTCCGGTGGACGCCTACCGCGGCGCCGGTCGCCCCGAGGCCACCTTCTTGATCGAACGCTTGATCGATCTGCTGGCGGTCGAACTGGGTACCGACCCGGTGGAACTGCGGCGGAAGAACCTGATTCCCAAGTTTGAGGACGGGCACGACGTGGCCAGCGGCATCACCTACGACAGCGGCGACTACGAGCCGCTGCTGAACATGGTATTGGGGCACGTAGACTACCAAGCCCTTCGCCAAGAGCAGGCCCGGATGCGGGAACGCGGCGCATACATGGGGATCGGCGTCACTTGCTATGCTGAGATCTGTGGCCTGGGCCCCTCTCAAGTTGCCGGTGCGGTTGGGTTCGGTGGCGGCTTGTGGGAGAGCGCCATCGTGCGGTTCCACCCCACTGGCAAGGTGAATGCCTATATCGGCACCGCGCCCCACGGACAGGGAGAGGAGACCACATTCGCCCAGATACTCGCCGACGAGCTGGGTGTCGATGTCGATGACGTGGGCATCATTCACGGCGATACCAGCAATACCCCGATGGGCTGGGGCACTTACGGCAGCCGTACCACTGTGGTGGGAGGCGCGGCCCTCGCGCTGGCGGCCCGAAAAGTGAAAGAGAAGGCCCGCCTGCTGGCCGCCCACCTGCTGGAAGCGGCTGAAGCCGATGTGGAATATGAGGACGGCAAGTTCTTCGTCAAAGGCTCGCCGGACCAGAGCAAAACCATCCAGGAGATGGCCACCATGGCCAACGTGGCCTGGAACCTGCCAGAAGGCATGGAACCAGGGCTAGAGGCCTCGGCGTTCTATGACCCGCCCAACTTCGTCTATCCCTTCGGCACTCACGTGGCGGTGGTCGAAGTCGATAAAGACAATGGGAATGTCGTGATCAAACGCTACGTGGCCGGCGACGACTGCGGCCCCCAGATCAACCCAATGATCGTTGAGGGCCAGATCCACGGCGGCGTGGTGCAGGGCTGGGGACAGGCTTTGTGGGAAGGCGTGGTCTACGACGATAACGGCCAGTTGTTGACCGGCTCGATGACCGACTATGCCCTGCCCAGGGCCCATATGTTCCCGGACATGGAGATTCTCAGCACGGTCACCCCGTCGCCCCACAACCCGTTGGGCGTGAAGGGCATCGGCGAAACGGGGGCCATCGCCTCCACCGTTACCGTCTACAACGCGGTGATCGACGCACTACGGCCGCTGGGAGTAACCGGCATTGACATGCCGCTGACTCCGGAAAAAGTCTGGCAGGCGATTCGCCAGGGACAGGGGAGTTAATCGATGTTTGCAACAGAGTTCGAATATCAGAAAGTCAGTTCGGTCTCGGAGGCCATCCAGCTTCTGAGCAACAACGAAGGCGCCAAGATACTGGCCGGCGGCCACAGCTTGATTCCCTTGATGAAGCTACGCTTGGCCCAGCCGCCGTTGGTCATCGACATCGGCGGCATAGACGAGTTGAAGGGCATATCCGTGGAGAACGGGACCCTTCGGATCGGCGCCCTGACCACGCATGCCGAGATTTCTGAGTCCCACGTTGTCCAAGACGCCGCGGGCATTCTGTGGGAGGCCGCCTACGGTATCGGCGACCCCCAAGTCAGGAACCGGGGGACCATCGGCGGCAACGTCGCCCATGCCGACCCGGCGTCGGACCTGCCCACCGTTCTGACGGTCATGGACGCCAAGTTCACGATCCAAGGCAGAGGCGGAATCACCAGCCGGGGCACCCGGACCGTGTCGGCGGACGATTTCTTCACCGGTCCGTTCGAGACCGTCTTGGCGGAGAACGAGATTCTCACCGCCATCGAGCTGCCGGTCTTGGCCGAGAACCAGCACGCCGAGTACGCCAAGATGGCCCACCCAGCCACGTCTTTCGCGGTGGTCGGCGCGGGAATAGTGGTTACGGTGGTGAATAATGTCTGCACCGCCGCCAGAGTGGCGGTCGGCGGGCTCACGCCCAAACCCACCAGGGGTCCGACGGTTGAAGCGGCGCTGATCGGCAAAGAACTGACCGATGAGAACATCGCCGCCGCTACCGCCCTGATCGACGGTGATCTGGGCACGGACATCCTAGGCGACATCTTCGCTTCGGCCGAATACCGCCGGGCCATGGCGGCCATCGAGCTCAAACACGCCATCTTCCACGCCACAGGCCTAGCCCACCACTAAGCGGTCGATTGCTACAGCACTAGATATCAGCACGGCGCTGCGCCGTGCTGATATTCTTTGTGTTGCTACCACCCGCCCGTCATTGTCATTCTGAGGAGTGCCGTAGGCCAACGAAGAATCTCGTTGCTTACCGGAAGAGAAATCCGAGACCAAGAAAGACCCCTCGCGGCACTCGCGGTGACAGAACAGTGGCCTCCAAGTAGGGGCACGGCATGCCGTGCCCCTACTTTTGTGTTTAGATTACACGCCTGATAAGATATTCTCCGTTGCCCAATATCCGTAAATGGGCACCTTAGGCATAGCGAGAAACATGAAGATACTGGTTATAAATGACGATGGAATCACAGCCCCAGGCATCTGGGCTGCGGCCCGGGCCCTGCGACAGGTTGGCGAGGTCGTCGTGGTGGCGCCCGACCGGCAACAGAGCGGCGTGGGCGCTAGCCTGACCCTTCATGCGCCGATCAAGGCGGACCCCTGGAGCGTGCAACAAGAGTTTCAGGACGGCTCCGAGGACGGAAAAGACGGCCTTTATCCGGTCAGCGCCTTCTCGGTGGAGGGCACCCCCGGCGATAGCTGCATCTTGGCCTTGGAAACTCTGGTCAAGGACGTGGACCTGGTGGTTTCCGGGATCAACGCCGGGTCGAATGTGGGCTGGGACGTCATGGTCTCCGGTACCGTGGGCGGCGGGTTGCAGGGTTTCATACGAGGCATCAACACCATCGCCATATCGGTGGCGGCAGTGACCAATACCAAATACGACATCGCCGAGAAGATCCTCAAGCCGCTGGCTGAGAAGTTCAAGGACTATTCCGGCGACACCCTGTTTCTGAATGTAAACATCCCCAAGATTGAGATGTCCCAGGTGGCCGGAGTACGTGTTACCCGCATGGGGGGCCGGTCATGGGGCGAGAATGTCAGAGCAGAGAACGTTGGCCCGGAGAAACGGTATTGGATCTCTAGGAACAAGTCCATCAGCGATACACCCGCTCCGGACAGCGATATCGCCGCGCTGAAGAACAACTGCATCTCCATCACGCCGCTGCGCCTAGGACTGGGCAACGATTCTGCGATGCCCGCCTTGGAATCGCTGCTCGGCGACATCCCCCAGCAGATGCTGGACAGGCCTGACTAGAGGGACGCCATTGAACCTGGGAAACGCCGCTCGCGTCTTTCCGGCGAAAGCTGGAACGACGGTAAGCCCCAGGCTAGCTGGCGCGGACGGACTCCGGCGACAAGGCGAGGCCGACGCCAATCATGCTTTCTTGGGTGATCAACTCCGCCAATTGTTCCTCGGTCATGCCCTCGGTCCCGGCGGGACGCATGGGGAGCACCAGGTAACGGTAGTCAGCGCTGCTGTCGATGACCTTCACCTGGACCGCTTCGTCAATCACGGTCCCAAACTCCTGCAGCACGCCCCTGGGATCGACAACCACCTTCGAGCGGTAGGCCAACTCTTTATACCAGGCGGGTGGCCGCCCGATGATGGCCCTGGGGAAACACGAACAAAGCGTGCAGACCGCCATGTTGTGGACCTCGTTGGTGTTCTCTACAACCGTGATCGTGGGCGAAGTCTCGGGAAGGTCGTAGCCCAGTTCCAGGAAGGCGGCCTCAGCGTCGGCCAATAGGCGTTTCTTGTACTCCGGGTCTACCCAGGCGTGGGCCAGAATCTTGGCGCCGTCTTTCGGCGAGCGGGAGTCGATCTTGTCGGCCATGGTCAAGATGTCCTCCAGCGTGCAGACGCCTTTCTCGATCAATAGCGCCTGCATCGCGGCAGCCCGCAGGGCATAGTACTCTGCGTTGTCGCCGTGCCCGTGTCCGTCGTGGTGTCCGTTCTCGGCCATTGGGTCCTCTCCTGCCCCGATGGGGGACTAGATGGTTTCCAACCAGTTTTCGTAGATGTCTATGAGTAGCTTATCGCTGACCGACCCTTTGTAGTCGCGCCATAGGTCGGTCTGGGCGAATTCGATCTGGTACAGCGGTTGTGCAGGGAGGCCGTCGCCGCCATAGGCCAGGGACTCTGGGTTTGGGTACGCGCCCCATAGCGTGTCGACCTTGCCCTGTTTGCCCTGGACGTATTCCGGCGTTCGGAAATGGGTCGGCGGCACGCCCACCCTGATGCGGACCTGGTCGCCGACCTTGAACCTTGCTGCCGCGTCGCCGGCCATGGTTAACTCTGTTCCTGCTTCAGGGCGGTTACCTTGGCGTCGATCTCTGCGGTGGTCATGACGCCCTGCTCCACCAACAGCATCTCCATGGCGGCTGTCCACTTCTCGTAGTAGGCCAACGACTCGTAGGTGGCCAGGTCCAGGCTCTCGATGGCCCTGCGCAACTGGTCGGTGTTCTTGAGTCCCTTGTCGCCCAGCACACCGTTCAGCGCGTCAACCTGGCGTTCCCATTCCTCCATCTCGTGCTCGGAATGGTCAACGGGGTCGTCATTGGGCCAACCGCCGCGGTCGTGTACCTTAGGCATAATCATCTCCTACAGTCGCTGGCAAAGGGGAATATGCGCACATGTTAAGTCTGATGCGGAGTGTTGGCAAGGGATTCTAGAAACCTTGCTTTCGTCGAACCTGATTTCCGCTGAGGGTCCTTCGACAGGTCCCCCGATGCATCGGGGTGACTCTCGACCCGGGTCGAAGCTCAGGATGAGCGGAAACGCGGTATTGCCGCCTCTAAAGCCACAGCTTGGCTACGTCGATGGCCCGCATGAACTCCACGTTGGGGAAGGACTTTATGTGCTCTATCAGGCGTTCCAGCATCAGCAACCGGCCCGGCCGGCCGATGTATTGGGGGTGCATGGTCAGGGTGAAGGCCCGGCCGTAGCGGTAGAGTCCTTCGAACTCGGCGGCCCAGGTGCCGTAGACTTCGTCGGGGTTGCGCATGGGTCCCAGCCGGTTGGCCACCGGCGCGTAGACGAAATTGGGTGCGTCGTCCAGCAACCAGTGGATGGGCAGTTCAACGATGGTCTTGCCGTTGGCCGGAGAATCGACGATATAGGGCGCGTCGTCCCCCATCAGGCTGCTGTCGTAGATGAAACCGTGATCAGTCAATATCTCCAACGAGTGCTCGCTCAGTTCCCAACTGGGGGAACGGTAGCCCAGGGGGGCCTCCCCGGTGATGCCGCTCAGGATGCGGATGCCGGACTCGATCACTTCGATCTCTCGCTCACGGGTGAGTGACGACGGCGGCTCGTGCATGTAGCCGTGGTGCGCTACTTCGTGGCCCCGCCGAGCTATCTCGCGGACCATGTCTTCGTGGGTCTCCGCCACATAACCCGGCACGTAGAAGCTGGCGGGGATGCCGTGGGCATCTAGCATGTCCAGGATTCGGGGCGTGGCGACCGAGGGACCGTATTCGGCCATGGACATCAAGCTGGGGTGGTCTGCGTAGCTGGGATCGCGGTTCAACCACGAAGACACGCCGTCCACGTCGAATCCCAGAAGCACCACGCACTGCGTCTCACCCGGCCATATTCCCGACATCATTTCCCCCTTTTAGCCTGAGCCTCGAGTTTGATTGAGGGACATTCTAGTCCAAGGAGGCCGGTTGGGGAAGGGCGGTGGCCCGGTGTGATCAGACCAGACGCCGCTCGGGACCGCAGATGTTACGACACACCTTATGCGGGCATGGTTTCTTCGACGATCTCCAATATTTCTTCGATGGACACAGGTTTGCCCAAGCAGGTTTTTGCGCCCTCGGACAGGGCTTGTTCGATCAGGGGTTCCGCCGCGTTTCCGGTCATCATCACCACGATGCAGTCAGGCAGTATCTGCTTGATCTTCAAGAAAGCTTCCACTCCATCCATGCCTGGCATGCGGATGTCCATGAATATCAGGTCGATATTGCCGTCGGAAGCAAATTCTATCGCCTGGAACCCGTCTTCGGCGGCGAGGACTTCCCGCCCCTTGTCGATCAAGATCTCTTGAAGAGTGGTCCTAAGGTCGGCGTCGTCATCCACGACCATGATCCGGTGTGCAATGGGTAATTCGGGCATAAATGCGTCGACGATCTCCAATATTTCGTCAATGGACACAGGCTTGTTGAGGCAGGCCTTCGCGCCTTCGGAAAGGGCCCGTTCGATCAGAGATTCCACGGCATAGCCCGTCATCATAACCACGGTACAGTTAGGCAGGATCTCCTTGATCTTTAAGAACGTCTCTACCCCGTCCATACCCGGCATCCGGATGTCCATGAAAATCAAGTCAATATTGCCTTCGGAAGCCAACTCTATCGCTTGGAACCCGTCTTTGGCGGCGAGGACTTCCCGGCCTTTGCCGATCAGAATCTCTTGAAGGGTGATCCTAAGGTCAGTGTCGTCGTCCACAACCATGATTTTGTGCGTCATGTATAAATGCTCCTTGAATCTAATTGTATGCGGGAATTCTGACATCGAATGTAGTGCCTCCGGGCGGCTCCGCGTTCCGGTGGACACTGATCGTCCCAGCATGCCCTTCCACGATCTCCAGGCAGACCGCCAGCCCCAGGCCGGTACCCTTGACCTTGGTCGTGAATAGGGGGTCAAAGATCTTTTCCAAGTTTTCTTGGCTGATGCCGTCTCCGGTGTCTGAGAATGTTATTTGAACCGTGCCGTTTACGTTCTTAGCTGCGATGGTCAAACTACCACCGTCAGGCATCGCCTCTTGGGCATTGTTGGCCAGGTTCACGAAGACGCGCTGCAGTTGTTCTCCGTCGGCCATGACCGGTTGAATATTGGGCTCGATGTTCTTCAAGAGATCGATGTCATCACGCTGGGACAAGGTTTCCAATGCCTGCGCTAGCACTACATCCAGGTTTGTCTCCACCAACGTGGCTTCTTTCAGCTTGGCGAAGTCCATCAGGTCGGTGATGCTCTGATTGGACTTATTAACCTGGTTGTCGATAATCTCGATGCAAGTGTTGAGTTTGGCGTTGCCCTCAAAAACACCCTTGGTGACCAATTCATTCTTCAACAGATAGGTGACGTTTCTGATGGCGCCAAGGGGATTGCGAAGGTCGTGGGCCATGCCCGCTGATAGCTGTCCGATCACCGCCAGCTTTTCCCCTCTGAACGCTAATTGTCTTGCGGTCTCCAGTTCTTGGGTCCTGGTGATTATGCCGTCCTCCAATATTTGGTTGGATCGAGACAACTCTTCCGACAATCGCTGCGATTCTTTATGGGCGATGTCGGACTTGTCTTGGAGGATAGATATCTCGAGAAGGTTACCGAGTCCGTCCGCGACGGAGGCCAAGAGATCTACCGACTTTTGGCCGAACCCGCTTTTCTTCTTGGAGACCACCGAAACGACGCCCACGACTCTTTCATTCATGGTGATCGGCAGAAACACTAGAGATTCCATACCGATGTCAATCATATATTGGGTCGCGTTGGGCCAAGCAGCGTAATCGTCGATGACGGTCAACGCGCCTTCGGTGAACGCCTTGTCTTTGGCGATTCGGTCTACCGCGATCAGGGCGATCGGCGGAGACGCGGTTGCAGCGAGACCGGCTGCTGCTGCTAGGTGAAAGCCAGGTTCGGATTCTTTGATGACTCTGAGGGTTGCCCAATCGGCGGAGGCGAGATTTAAGAGTATTTCCAAAGCTGCTTTCGCCTTACCGTTAAAATCGCCGACTTCTGCGAAGATTCGAGAAACTCGGTAAAGCCCATCACGGACCCGTGTATTTTGACGCTCGCTCTCTAGGGCTGATTCTTGGGACTTAAGAAGCTTCTCCTCCTGCTCGGCAGAATTTAAAAGGGACAATATCTCGTTGGAGAACGCCCGAATCAGACCATCATGATTATCATCGAAGTGATTGGGGGAATTCGATGCCACACTGATTGACCCAAGCGCACGGTTCCCTGACTTGATGGGCACGAAGTACATGGATTGCACTCCCCCAGCCACTAGATCCTGCTGAGCTCCAGGATGGACTCCGTAATCGTTAATCATGAACCGTTCGCCAGTGATGAACGATTCGCGGGTTAGGAATGTCGCGTTTGGAATATGTATCGTCGCCGCAAATTTAAGCGACCCAGAATTGGACGAAGCAACGAGCTCCAAATCATCTGGTATTTCTCCTACCCGTCTGAGGGCCACATAGTCCGCGTCGGTGATCGAGGCCAACCTATCAACGATCATCTGGGCCTTGTCTTTGAAACTCAACGGTTGAGCGATCACGGCCGCTATGGAGTAAAGCGACTCCAACTGCCTGGCCCGGTCTCGTTCTTTCTGGACCGATATCTCGCTGGCTATCGCACCGGCGATCTGATTCCCGACGATCTCCAGCCGGGCCAATTCAAGATCACCGTAGGCGTCTGGAATCCTGGAGGCTAGATGCAGAGTCCCAACTACTTTGTCGTTGGCGATCAAAGGCGTCGCGATGCGGGACGTTAGCCCAGAGGCGCCCAAAGACCGGCCCAATGGTCCTGTATACCGGAGTCCGTCGGTTCGGATCGCTTTTTTCGCGTGGGCTATCTCGGCAACGATAGAGTCTTTCAAGGAGATCGTGTCTCCCATGGATAGACCCAATGTCTCCAGACCGATCCCGTACATGACTTTGATCTGGTCTCGTTCCCAATCCAGGTGGGCGATCGAGATCAGTTCGAATGGAATGATCTTCGCTACCTGGTCGGCGAACCTTTCGTACACGTTCGCGACGCCGAACGGGATCCCAACGATCCGGCCAATCTCGGCGTATACCGCCCGTTCCATTGTCAGATCATCGTTGCGGCTTGAGGCGAGGACCTTTGCAATAGCTGCAATGATTGCTTTCATCGGGCTAGGGTGTTGTGGTTCGGCAGGGGCATGAAGGTAATTCCCCTATCTGGACATCAGTCTATTTTTGAAGGGAGGCCGACGGATATACCGGGATCTGAATATTTTCCGGTCTCTATATCTTCGAGCCGTCGGAAGACTAAAGCCAGCCGCGAAGCTATATAACCGGAAGCCAAGAGGTCGATCGTGGGAACGCCACGGTTTTCTCAAAGCAGACGGGGATGTGGTGGAGGGGGCTTGCTGGCGTGCTTAGGGGTGCCCAGATGCATCTGGGCACCCCTAAGCAGATACCTGTAGAGCAGTCCGGTCTAGATATGCGGAATCACCTCTTCCGCCAGGGCGTCCAGGTGCTCCATGTCGTCGAACGCAGGGTTGAGCAGGACCATCTCCGCTCCGGCGCCTGTGACCTTGGCCAGTTCTTCCGTGACTTTTGCAGTGGAGCCCCAGACCGACACCTGGGAGGCCATGTCGGCGTTGCCGTACCGCTTGCCGAACCATTCCCTGAGGCGGCCTTCCGCCCGGTTTTCGTCATTATCCACCGCGATGTAGACCCGCTTGGAGATGGTGAACGACCCGGGGTCGCGGCCGGCTTCCTCCAAGTACATTTTGGTCTGATCTACGGCCGTAACGAAACTTTCGGTGGTGGACGAGCCGGCGCCCATCCAGCCGTCGCCGTGCTTAACCGCCCGTCTCAGGGCGTTGGTGTGCCTGGCCCCTAACCAGATTGGAGGATGGGGCTTCTGAAGGGGCTTGGGCTCCATCTTGAGACCGTCGAGCTGCCAGAACTCGCCTTGAAAATGGGCTTCGGGTTGCGTCCAAAGCGCCTTCATCACGCCGATGATCTCGGTGAACCGGCGCACCCGTTTCTCCGCCGAGATGCCGAAGGGAGATATGTCGTTGGCGTTGCCTCCCAGACCCAGCCCGGCGATCAGCCGGCCCCCGCTCAGATGGTCCAGGCTGCCTAGGCTCTTCGCCAATTGGATGGGGTTGCGCAGGGGCGCCACGATCACCGATGTGCCCAATCGGACGTTCTCCGTGATGGCCGCCAGGTAAGACAGCAAGGTCACCGGCTCCAAGATAGGCACCGCTCCGGTGATGGCTTCTTGCGTCCAAAGGCTCTCGAATCCCAGCGCCTCAGCCCGCTTCGACCACTTCTCGATCAACGGCATGTCGATGGGTCCGTCGAAGAACACCTGGGGGATAGAGATTCCCCAACTGATTTTTCCAGCCATTTTCACGCCTCCGAATTAAGCTGAAAGCCGCTAGTTGTCGGCCTTCTTTGCCGGAATAACGTCGAACCCGGTGTACGGCCTTAAGACCTCTGGAATGACCACCGAGCCGTCGGGCTGTTGGTAGTTCTCCAATATGGCGATGATGACTCTGGGTAGGGCCAAGCCGGAGCCGTTAAGGGTGTGGGGCAGCCGGGGACGTCCGCCATCTTCAGCCCGGTACCGGATGTTGGAACGGCGGGCTTGGAAGTCGGTGCAGTTGGAGCAAGAACTGACCTCTAGCCATTCCTCGCAGCCCGCGGCCCAGACCTCGATGTCGTAGGTCTTTGACGATGCGAAGCCCATGTCGCCTGTGCAGAGTTGCAGTACCCGGTAGGTGAAGCCTAGCTTGCGGCAGACATCCTCGGCGTCGTCCACCAGGTTTTCCAATTCCTGGTTGGAAGTCTCGGGTTCCACGAACTGATACATCTCAACCTTGTTGAACTGGTGCACCCGCTTGATGCCTCTGGTGTCCCGGCCCGCCGACGCCTTCTCGCGGCGGAAGCACGGAGTCTGGGCCACGTACTTCAGCGGCAGGGTGTTGGCCGGGATGATCTCGTCCCGGTAGAGGTTGGTGATCGGCACCTCGGCGGTGGGTATCAGCCAGAGGTCGTCTTCATCGTCGTGGTAAAGGTTGTCGGCGAACTTGGGCAGGTTGCCGGAGCCTTCCATGATCTCGCGTTTGACCACCGCTGGAACGGAAACCTCCGTGTAGCCGTGCTCGTTGCTGTGGAGATCCAGCATCCAGGCGATGAGCGCCCTTTCCAGCTTGGGGCCGTAGCCCAGCATGGTGTAGAACCGGCTTCCAGCCAGCTTGGTGCCCCGCTCGAAGTCGATGATGCCCAGTTCTTCGCCCAGTTCCCAATGGGGCTTGGGGGAGAAATCCAAGACCGGTGGCTCGCCGTTCTGGCGGACGATGACGCTGCCAGTTTCGTCTTCGCCCACCGGCACGTCGTCTTGGGGCAGGTTGGGAAGGGTCAGCATGAGTCCGCCGAGCTTGTCCCCCAGCACCTTGGTTTGCTCATTCAGGGCGTCGGCCTGGTCGCCGATCTGCCGCATCTGGGCCCGCACCTCTTCAGAGGCTTCCTGTCCCTGGGAGCGTGCCTGCCCGACCTCCTTGCTGACCCGGTTCCGTTCGGCGTTCAGGTCGTCGCGCTGGGTGATGGCGGCGCGAATCTGGGAGTCCAGCTCCAGGACTTCAGTGATCGAGTCTTCTTCGCCCCTTGTCTGAAGGGCGCGGCGCACCTCATCTGGGTGTTCTCTTATGTGTTCGATGGATAGCATTTGTTACTTTGGAGTGCGGGTTACTCTTTGCCGTCATCCTCGATATTTTCGGTGGTTGGACCGCCCTGTTGGGTACGCATCTGGGGGAATAACAAGACATCGCGGATCGACCGCTGCCCGGCTAGGAGCATCACCAGCCGGTCGATGCCGATGCCTAGGCCACCCGTGGGGGGCATGCCGTACTCCATGGCGGTAAGGAAGTCGTCGTCTTGGCGGTCAACGTCTTCGTTCTCGTAGAGCGCCTGTATCTGCTCCTGGGCCTCGAACCGCTCCCGCTGGACCTTGGGGTCGTTGAGTTCGCTGTAGGAGTTGGCGATCTCCATGCCAAAGGCAAAGGCTTCGAAACGCTCCACGTATCCTGGGGCATCTGGCTTGGCCTTGGCCAAAGGAGACATCTCTTCTGGATAGTCCAGCACGAAGGTCGGCTGGATCAAATGTGGCTCCACAAAAGTGGAAAGCAACTTGTCGATCAAGCGGCCACGGCTCTCCAGGACTTTGGTGTCGATGCCCATCTCGCCGGCCTTCTGGCGCAGGGCGTCGTCATCGAAAGACTCTAGGTCGATGCCGCTGCGTTTTTCAAGTTCTTCCCGCAGGCTCACCCGCTGCCAGGGCGGCGCGAAGTCGATGACCTGGTCTCCAATCGTCACCTTGGTTGAGCCGTTCACCTCGATTGCGATGGTGGAGACCATCTGCTCGACCATCTCCATAACGTCGTTGTAATCGGCGTAGGCCTCGTAGCTCTCCAGCAGGGTGAACTCGGGGTTGTGGTCCTGGTCGATGCCCTCGTTTCGAAATACCCGGCCGATCTCATACACCTTGTCGAAGCCGCCGATGATCAGCCGCTTCAGGTAGAGTTCGGTGGCGATGCGCAGATAGAGCTGCTGGTCCAGGGCGTTGTGGTGGGTGACGAAGGGCTTGGCGTGTGCCCCGGCGGCCACCGGCACCAGGATGGGTGTGTCCACTTCCAGGAAGCCGCGGTCGTCCAGGAACCGGCGTATGCCGCGGACCACCTTGCTACGCAGGACGAACACCGGCATGACCTCGTCCTGGTTGGCGATCAGGTCCAGGTAGCGCTGCCGGTAACGGGTTTCGACATCTTTCAGCCCGTGCCACTTCTCGGGCAGCGGGCGCATGACCTTGGCGGTGACCGTCAGTTCCATGGCGTCGATCGTCACCTGCCCGGTGCGTGTCCGAATCAGGTTGCCCCGGACGCCCAAATGGTCGCCGATGTCCAGGTTCTTGAGCAGGTCGAAGCCGTCTTTCAGGTTGTTCTGGCGGAGGAGCGCCTGGATCACGCCGGAGGCGTCTTGGAGGTCTAGAAACGCGGCCTTGCCCATGTCCCTGATCGAGGTGATTCGCCCGGCTAGGGTGACGTTCTGAAGCTTCTCATCGGGTGGGTCGTTCTGCTCCAGTTCCTCGAATAGTGAGGTCGCGGTGGCGGTGTCAAAGGAGCGGTGGAATCGAGCCGGATAGGGGTCCAGTCCACCCTCGCGGATGCGTGCGAGCTTGGCGGCCCGGTTCTCCAGCAGTGTGTCTTCGCGGTCAGCCATTTTCTCTAAGAGTCCTGGGCCAGTTAAGTCGAATTAATCTGGTGAAAAAGCGAGAGAAAACTGCGAAATGCGTCGTCTCTTCTGACTAGCGATTGTAATGCCGGGCCCATTCCTTGTAAAGGAACCGCCAGCAGAAATAGGCGTGGTTCGAGGCCCGGTTACAGCGGGCGTAGGTGCACGTATTTCGCTTAGACCGTGACCGGGTAGATGACTTGGATCACTTTGTTGTCGCGAAGACCGTCGAAGTAGGGGTGGGGGCGCTCCGGGTTCTGCAGCCAGCGGCGGACCAGATACGCGACCAGGTTGGATAATTGGCTGCCCACCGAGTTTTCCTGGTCCACGAAGCAGATGTCGTCGATCAGGCCCGTGGCGTCGATCCCTTCGTCGGAACGCAGGAATTCTCCCATGAACCGGGGTTTCATCGAGGCCCCGTTCTGGGCGACGATCAGGGAGTGGTTGGTGACGGGCATCGCGCCGGACATGATCTGGTCTTCGGACATGGAGGACATGTTGAGTTCGTCTAGGAACATTGTTACGGCGAAGAAGAACTTATTGACCAGCGGTCCTGTTGGAGTCTCCCATGGCGCTAGATAGTCGTTGTTGCCAGTCGCTTTGGCATCAACGAACTGTTGCTTGTTTATGTAGGAGGTAACCACCGGGGTCTCGCGCCGGACCATGATTCCCAGGCAGTCTTGGATCAGTTCGTTTCGCTTCAACCTCGGCCAGCTTGAGAAGTAGCCCAGACCCTGGAACACGTCTGCCGGCCGCATCACGGCGGGGGCGTCTTCCTGGCCTAGAGGGGCGCCGAAATGGCGGCGGCAAAGGGCGTTGAACTCGCCGTTGATCGAGATGGACTGGCTTTCATGCACGAACAATCCGGTATAGACCTGGTGCGGCTGGGCAGGGTCGGTAACGGTGTCGCCGGTTACCCCCGATTCTCCGATGTAGGTTAGGAACATTTCCTGTCTCCAAAACAACCGCCGGAGGCCGCTTACCCTTTGGGGGCTCGCTCCTCCGGCGTTCTTTTCTTCAAAGCCCGCGGATATCCTGGAAAGGTTGCAGAACGGCTTGGCTTCGGAGATTACTCCTCGGAGGCGTCCGCTCCGCCGCCATCTTCGCCGGCTTCGCCTTCCTCCAAGCCTTCTTCGACCCCAACCGCAGCTTCCACTTCGACTCTGGGGAGCTCGATCCGGACTACGAGGTCTTCGACATCGGAGAGTAGTGTGGCATTTTCGGGGATGGCTAGGTCGGAGACGCGAATCACCGAATCAGGCTCTTCCATCACCGATATGTCCAACTCGATCTGGCTGGGCATCTCCAGAGGCAGGGCCTGGATATCAACTGTGCGAAGCTGATGCATTACGGTACCGCTGACTGTGCGGGCCCCAGCTGACTCGCCGACCAATATGATGGGGACCTGGGCGGTCACCGGCCTGCTGATGTCTGCGGCCAAGAGGTCTACGTGCAACAGATCGTCACGCTTGGGATCCCACTGAATCTCTCTGGCGAAGGCCAGATGAGTGCCTGACTCGCCCTGGATGGTGATGTGGATGGGCGTTGCGCCGCCCGCCTTGGCCAGCACCCGAATCAACTGGGAGGTGTTGCATTGCAATGCCCGCGGCTCCATACCCGGGCCGTATAGGTGTACGGGCACGATGCCGGCCCGGCGCAAGCGCCCGACCTTTTTGCCCATAAGTTCTCTGGGGTCTAATTCGATCTCGACTGCGTTGGTGGTCATGGGACGATGGTCTCCGGTGGTTTTATGCCGCTTATGATTGTGCGAGGCGATTCCCAGCAGGAACGGCGCTCGTGGAATCGCTCCGGGAGATGCTGAATCGCAACCGTCTAATAATAGCATCAGCCAATTGGAATGTGAATGCCACGGCTGCGCCGGAGCCGCCCGCCCAATAATGTTGACACTCGGTTTATCATGGTTTTGGACTTTGACCGGAGAGGAGAATATATGGCGTCTCATTCAATGGGGCTGACCTTGCACGAAGCGGCGCGAGGCATGGGGGTGCCCTTCACTGACGAGAATGAGCCTGTAGACCGCACGGTCAAGGCCAACGGACTGAATTTCCATTACTTGGAGTGGGGCGATCCCGCTAACCCCACCCTGGTCATGCTCCACGGTGTTTCCCAGCAAGCCCACAGTTGGGACTTCGTCAGCTTGGCCTTATCTCCGGACTACCATGTCATCGCGGTGGACCAGCGTGGCCACGGCGACACCGACTGGGCTGCCGACGGCGTTTACTCTCTGGACTCCATGCAGGCGGACATCGACGGCGTCGTTGAGGTCCTCGGCTTGAATGACTTCAACCTCATGGGTCATTCCATGGGCGGGCGAAACAGCTTCATCTGGGCGTCGCGTCATCCGGGAATGTTGCGGTCGCTGACCATCGTGGACACTGGCCCCGAGACCCAACGCCGCGGCCAGGACCGAATCCGCGATTTCCGCGAATTGCCCAACAATCTGGACAGCTTCCAAGAGTTCGCCGACCGGGTCAAAGAGTACACCGGGCGGACCGAAGAGCAGGTCTTGGGCGCCCTGAAATACAGCATCCGCCAGACGCCAGACGGCAAATGGTCCTGGAAATGGGACCCGGAGACCCGCAACCGGACGCGCAGCGGAGACGACCCGAACTGGACCACCGAGAAGCTGTGGGAGTGCGTCCAAGCCGTGGACTGCCCGTCTCTGGTGGTACGGGGCAGCCGCAGCGACATCTTCGCCGAGGAAACTCTGGCCAAGATGGGGCAAGTGATGACCGATTGCACCACCGAGACGATCCAGAACGCCGGACATCTGGTCCAGGGCGACAACCCAGTCGACTTCATAGCCGCCGCCCGGGCCATCCTCTCCCGCACCAACGGCTAGTCACTAACTCAACGAGCCAAAAATTCCCTCTCCCGCGCCGGGAGAGGGTTAGGGTGAGGGCCGCCGGTTCTCGTAGACCAATTCCTTGTTAACCCTCCAGCCCATGCGCTCATGGTGAGCTTGTCGAACCACCGCTTGGGCCAAGATTGGTCTCCACAACAAGCCTGACTTATGCGCATCCTTCGGCAGGCTCAGGACGAATGGATTTGTTATCAGCTTGTTGTATTTTGCACGTAAACAGCAGCCTACCCCAAGTCGATCAACCTGGGAATCAAACCTCCCAGCCCAAACCCGATACCCGCGGATATCGCCCCGATGATCAGGATCTCCAACCCCTGCATTAACGGCGATCGTTGCACCAGCCGGCCCTTGCCGACGCCGAGGATGAACAGTCCGGTGAGCGCGGCTGCGATTGAGACGCTGATGGCCGCTCCGCCCTCCATGAAGAAGTGGGGCATGATGGGTACGAAGGCCGCCAATATGAACGCCACGCCCATCGTCAGAGCGTCTTTCATTGGGCTGCTTGTGTCGTCGGGGCTGATGCCCAGTTCCTTCTCCACCAAGGTGCGCAGCCACAGCTCTTTGTCTTCGGCGATCTCGTCGGCCAGATGCCGGGCTTCCTGGTAGGTCTTGCCCTCCCGCTGGTAAAGGACCACCAGCTCGGCCAACTCTTCCGCCGGATTGTCCTCCAGTTCCTGTGCTTCTCTGGCGATCTCCGCCCGCTGCACGTCCTGCTCGGCGCGCGAGCCCAAGAATGCTCCGGTGGCCATCGACAGCATCCCCGGAAGCGCGGCGGCCAGGCCGGCGACCAGGACCGTGGTCTGGTTCTCCACGGCCACGGCGACGCCGGTGACCAAAGCAACGGTGCTTAAAAGCCCGTCTTGGGCGCCGAACACCACCTCGCGTAGGCGGCCCAAGCGGGCGACCCGCCACCGCTCCCGGTCAATCTCGGTGGCCGCGTTGACATAGTCCGCCATGGTCATGCCATCGGTCTCGACCTGAAGTAGGCTGCCGGGGGCTCCAACCTGCCCTGTAGCCGGAATTTGGCCCGTAGCTACAGCAGCCGGCTGGCCGGCGGCGGCGATGGCGGCGATCTTGGCATCCAACAGTTCAAGAGCGTTGGTGAACACCTCTAGGTGGTGGCGTTCCCGGTCCATGGCCAAAGCGAAGGAATCGGCGGCGTCCTGCCGGCCTTCGTCCAAGGCGTCTTGGATCATTTTGGGGTACATGGTGCTGTATTCTTTCGACTCGCCCTCGGTCACCGTGCGCAGGTTGACCGACGTGGTGTGCAGTGAGCCCGAGACCCGTAGGTGGTTCATCCCGTGGATCGTCTCGGCGCCGGCAACTTCCTGGAAGACCTGGGCGACTTCCGGGTGGCCCTCTTCCAAGGCGCGGTGGGCGTAGGCGTTATATTTCAAGTAGGCCAAAGCCTCCGCGACGATGGCCGACCAAAGGTTCTTATCCGTCTTTGTCAACGACGGTGATTCTGTAGCCATTATGGGTGTCCTTTCTGATGTCTGTGGGGCAGTCAGAGGGGCGCCGCCAGGCGAGCGGCCGGACAGCGAATCTATTTTATCAGGTGGCGGGGAGAAACCGTGGGAAAGGCGCGCGGGTTAGGACAGAGGAGAGGGAAGAGCCTGGCTCAGCCGCCCTGAGAGGCGTGGTGGGCGACCATGCGCCAGCCGTCTTCGTAGCGGGCGAAGATGTTGGTGGCGTAGGTGCTGAAGTTGGTGGCCTGTCCCTGCACCACGCTGGTGATGCCTTCAACGCAGGTGACGCAGCCGAATTCTCCCTGGACGACCACGTTCAAGTAGCGGACTTGGAACTGCATCAGTGCCGTGTTCTGGAAGATGCGGTCCCAGCTCTGACGTATATCTTCCCAGCCGATCAGGGGCGGCCACCCGGGGTGCACGCACATGGCCCGGTTGGAGTTCTCCCAGACGCGGTCCATGACGTCGATGTCCAGGTCGGAGAACGCGTCGTAGAACCGCTGGTTGGCGGCTTTGATCTCTTCGACGATCTCCGGCTCGGGCTGGATATTCATGATCAACCCCGGCCGGCGCGGTTGGCCCAGTACTCCCAGGCCCGCTCTTGACCGGTGAGACGCATCTGGCTGTCCGACATCATCTCGATCTCGCCGGGAGACAGGTATTTGACCTCGCCCAGTTGCAGCGACTGCAACAAGAGTCCGGCATTGACCTGGAGGTAGACCGAGGCCATCACCACTTCGCGAATGGTCTGGCCGGCGATCACGCAGCCGTGGCCGCGCATCAGCGAGACCCGGCGGCCGCCCAAGCAGGCGGCCAGGTCCCGGCCCTGTTCCATGTTGGTGACTAGCATGTTGGTGTCTTGGAAGTTGTCGCGTATGTCCCAGACCGGCAGTTCGGACCCGATTATCGCTCCCAGGTGAAACATTGGCCGCAGCGGTGTATCGGTCACGCTGAAGGGGATGACGGTCGGCGAGTGGTTATGTACGATGGCCATCACATCTTCCCGGGCTTGGTAGATGCCGCCGTGGATCGGCCGCTCGGTGTACATGGAGCGTCCCTGCTGGTCCACGGGGTCGCCCTCCAGGGTGTACTCCATGAGGTCAGAGAGTTCCACCAGATCAGGGGCCCGCGACTGGGACAGGATGTACCGGTCGGGCCGCTCAGGGTGGCGGATGCTAACGTGACCATAGGCGTCAACCACGCCCTCCCGCGCCAAGATCCGGTTGGCCGTAACCAGCAGCTCCAACTGTTCGTCGATTTTGTTCATAAAATCTCTGCTCCACCAGCATTCTATCCTTCGTGGAAGGACGGAATCCAGACCCTAAGATCTATCGGCACGCGATTCTTGGTACGTAGGGGCAGGTTTCTAACCTGCCTTATTCAACGGCCAATTTCGTCCTAGATTCGGACCATTGTACCGGCCCCAAACCTCCACTGGACATCAGCCGTGGCGATTTGAACGGACCTGGTTTACGACAGGCCGGGCGGGTTGGAAACCTGCCCCTACGGCATTCCGTCGATCCCGGGGAGTCCAAACTACGAAGGAGGCCCTGCCGAATACACCAGCAAAGCCTCCTCCCAGATCACGGTGCCACTCGTCCGAATAAAAGGCGCCTGCGCCGCTCAGTGCATCGGCGAGAAGGACGCGGGGACCATTATCTTGTTCTCTTGGTTTACCAGGAACTCCCGGGTTGGCGGCGGCCAGTGGGGGCTCTTGGAGGCTTCGGCGCGGATGGTGTTCCGCTGTTCAAGGTCTTCGTAGGGCCAGATGTGGACCCACTTGTTTAGTCCGCCGACCTCGGTGTACATCGCGGCGGCCAAGGGGGAATGCTCCTCCCGGTAGGGGACGGCATCGGCCCAGATGTCGATGACCTTGCCCATAGTGCCGACCTTGTAGGTGTAGGAACGCATCTCATAGATCTTGCCCAACGCCTGGTCTCCACCCAGGGGGCGCATGAAAGGCGCCGGGATGAAGATCTCCGAGTTCATGCTGACGTACATGTCGGGGTCGTTCGGCGGCGGCCAGTGGTCGTCCTTGGCGGCCTCGGCTCGGATGCTGTCGCGCTCTTCCGTGCTCTCGTAGGGCCAGACGTGGATCACCTGGTTCAACGGGCCGATATCGGTGTGCCAGAAAGCCCCTAGCTTGGAGTATTTCTCGCGGTAGGGCAGGGCTTCGCCGAAATTCTTCTCGAATTCGGGGACGCTGCCGGGTTTCAGGGTATAGGTACGCACTTCGTAAATCATGGTGGCTCCTCTCTGGGGTCTGTTGCATTTTGATTGCCCGGCCAGGCTCATTTTTAGCCCAGCCTGAAGTTACGCGACAGTGTAGCAAAACTGGTAGGGCGGGGCAAATTTCCGAAGCTAATTCGCTGCTTGCTGTATCACCACCTTGGCGCAATGCTTCCCCGCGGCTTGTAGCAATTCCGCATGCGACTCCGACGGGCTGCCGATGGTGCAGACCACGACCCATAATCCGGCGCGGGATTCACGGCCAAACCTGGACATCGCCTCTTCGGTGTTCTCGCCGGTAAGCGTCAGCTCCGGCGCTCCGGCCACGTTCCGGACCGCATCCAGGGCTTCCGGAGCGCCGGCCACAAAGTCGGCGTATTTCAGCAGGCCAACGGCAGCGACACCCAACTCGGACGGACGTTCGGGGTCCAAGACGATGAACGTCACGGCCCGCTCCTTGGCGTTGAACGCCTCCACGTACTTGCGGGTCTCGACGATCTGACGGGCGTGGGTGGACTCGTGGCCCGACGACCGTTCCACCAACTCCAGCAGCGTCAGCGCGGGAAAGAAATTCTCGGGGTTGGGGGCGGTTACCGGCTGGGACATCTGCTCTTCGGTCAGGCCTTCAACTAGCGCCCGGAAGCGCCGGTAGTTCTCGTCCAGATGGGCAACGTCCTCTTTGAGCTTTTCCTCGCGGCTGTTGAAGGGCGGCAGCATATCCATCTTGCCGGCGGCGATGTCCTCCAGGGCCGCGACGAACTTCTCGGTGTCCAAGTGGTTCAGCACCTCCCAGACCGACCACCGGGACCCCAGGAATGCGTCTGCCGGGTCCAATCCCTCCAGGGAGGCGTGGAGGGTCTTATGCCCCTCGTCCAACCGCTCCAACACCCGTGCCTGGCGTTGGCGCATGGTTTGATTCGTAGCCATCGGTTCTCCAATATCTCTATCTGTGAGGCCATTCTAAGGCCGAGGCTGCTCCGGCGAAAGAGGCGGCAGTGGTACAATTTTCTTGCGCGATCATGACTGAAGCTAGAAACAGAACAGCCACGCCTGCAGCCGGACTCAACGGAGACTGGCTTACCAAGGAGCGCCTGCACAATCTTCTGAACGTGCGGAAGCCGTCCGAAGATGATGCTGTGTCGACTGTATATCTGCAACCTGGCGAGGTTGCCGAATCGCCCGAATGGCGGGAGCGGCTGGCTCGGTTGGGGAAGACACCTGAGGAGAGCGGCTGCGGCTTGGTCTGTTTTCGCGGCGGCGACCGGGCGCTGGTCATGGCGCCGCCCTTCCCGGTGACGGAGAGCAGCCGGTTCGACACCTGGAACGAGGGGCCGCTATGGTCGCTGCTGGACGCCCATCGCACGGTGGGCGTGGTGCTGGTGCGCCTGGGCCGCTACTCGGTGGCGGTCTACCGTGGCGGAGACCTGGCCACGTCTAAGACCGACTCACGCTACGTGAAAGGCAAGCACCACGCCGGCGGCACATCCCAACTCCGTTATACCCGCGTCCGGGAAGGGCAGATGCGCCGGCTGTACGTTAAGGTCTGCGAGACCATCCGGGCCCAATTTGAGCCGGTGGCCAGCGAGTTGGACCACGTGATCCTGGGCGGGGAGAAGTTCACACTGAACGGTTTCTTAAAGGTCTGCCCGCGGTTGGATGAATACAAGGACATCACCCTGAAACGAAGACTGAATATCCGTGACCCGAAACGCGACACCCTGGACGACCTGGGCAGCACGCTGCATGAGAGCCGCGTCTGGGCCTTGGATTGGTGAACATTGAGTGACGCTGAACTGAATCCCGACAACCCGCCGGTATCAACCCGGCACGATTTCAGTACCCGGACCGGGCCTACGTCATGGGACAGCGACCTGGGCGGCTTCGGCTTTGCCGGGCCGCTATTGGAGTTCGACCAAGTCCGGGAGCAGATCGCCGCTTATACCAAGACCGTGGTAGGCGGAGAACGAGCCAGGGCGCTTACTCCCACCCGCGACCTGTTGGAGATCGCCACCCGTCAACAGGAGACCTCCGAGGCCAAGCAGTACCTGGAGCAGGGCGGTGGTCTGGAGTTTGGGCCGGAGGAAGATTTCCGGGAGTTGCTGCAGCGCGCTTTGCTGGGCGGACTGCTGCGCGGTGAGGAACTTTTCTTAATTCGGGAATTGCTTCGCGCCGCCCGTTACGACCGCACGGAACTGGGCCGCCACGAAGAGATACCGTTGCTGACCAGCATCTCGGAAAACATCCCGGAGCTGGGCGACCTGGAGCGGGCCATCTCCGGCGCCATCAGTCCGGCGGGCGAGGTGTTGGACAACGCCAGCCCGGTTCTGCACAACCTGCGCCGCGAGGCCCGCAACGCCCAGAACCGGCTGAACGAGATCATGGAGCGCAACCTACGCCGCTTGCAGCGCGCGGAGTTGGTCCAAGAACCGCTGATCACCCAGCGCAACGGCCGCATGGTGCTGCTGATCAAGGCCGAGATGCGCTACCGGGTGCCAGGCATCGTCCATGACGTCTCCGACAGCGGCGCAACCGTATTCGTCGAGCCCATGCCGGCCATCGACATGGGCAACCGCTGGCGGGAAGCGCGCCTGGCTGAGGAAAGAGAGGTCGAGCGGATACTGCGCCAGCTATCCGGCATGGTGGGGCTGTCCGGAGAAGACCTTTTGCTGACCCTGGACCTGATTGCGAGACTGGACTTGGATATGGCCAAGGCCCGCCACTCGGCCGCCATCAACGCCGTGCCTCCGTGGGTATCTGACCAGGAAGTAGCCGACCGGCACCTGAAACTCGTCCGGGCCCGCCACCCCTTGCTCACCGGCACTGTGGTGCCCGTGAGCGTTGACTTGGACCGGGACCAGGGAGTGATGCTGATCACCGGCCCCAACGCCGGGGGCAAGACCGTGACTCTGAAGACGGTGGGTCTGCTGGCCATGATGGCCCAGGCCGGGCTGCATGTGCCCGCCGAAGAGGCCCATTTCCCCCGTTTCGACGGCGTCTACGCGGACATCGGCGACCAGCAGAGCATCCAGCAATCGATGTCGACATTCAGCTCTCATATCTCCAACCTGAAAGGGATCATGTCCCGGGCTACCGTGCATTCCCTGGTGTTGGTCGACGAGCTCGGCACCAGCACCGATCCTGAAGAGGGTTCGGCTCTGGCCAGCGCGGTGCTGCGTTACTTCCAGAAGATCGGGTCGTTCGTGGTGGGCACCACTCACCACCGGGGTGTGGCCAGGTTCGTCCAAGACCAGCCGGGCATGGTCAACGCCAGCGTGGACCTGGATCCAACCACCCTGGAGCCCACCTACCACCTGACCCTAGGCTTGCCGGGCCGGAGCTATGCCCTGACCATCGCCGCCCGGCTGGGCGTGCCTCAAGAGGTGATCGACGACGCCCGCAGCGGCATCTCCCCAGTGGAGCAGGCGACCGAGGAGCTGCTGCAAGAACTACAGCAAGAGCGCCGCGTGGTGGAGGAACTGCGCGAGGAAGCCGAGACCGCCAGGTCGGAAGCCGTGCGCCGACAGCGGGAGCTGGACGTTCAGTTGGCCGACGTGGAAGCGGCCAAAGCCAACTTGGTGGAAGAATCGCGTCAGGAACTGCAGCGCCGCATCTCCGGGATATTGGACCGGCTGTCCAAGGCCGAACGTTCCTTGGAAGCCTACGAGTTGCGGCAAGACGCCGAGGCGCGGGCCCGGGCCGAGACCGAATCGATTCAGGAGATTCAGGCCAGTCGCGCTGAGGTCCGGGAGGTCCAACGCCAACTGGAATCGGCGGCGTGGTCGCCCATTGAAGTCGAAAGAGTCCCGTGGCAGCAGATACTGAAAGAAGGCGACCGGGTTTACATCCGTGGCATCGCCCAGCCGGTGGAAGTCATCTCGGCGGCCGACAGCCAGGACCGGGTTGAGGTGCTTCTGGGGACCATGCGGGCCAAGATCCCGGTGTACCAGTTGGAGCGGCAGGCCGAGGGGCACCCGGCGGCTGCCAAGCAGGGAGTCTACCTGAACCGTGCGCCCAGGAAGCCATCCAACGCCGACCTGGACCTGCGCGGACTTCGCGTGGACGAGGCCCTGAGCCGGGTGGACGAAGCGCTGAACGACGCCGCATTGGACGGCGCCGCATCTGTCCGCATCATCCACGGAAAGGGCACCGGAGCGCTGCGCCAAGCCATCCGGGAATACCTGGGCGGCCACCCCCTGGTCATATCAGCCCAGAACGGCGAAGGGCCGGGCGGCGACGGGATAACGGTGGCGGAGTTGGAGTAGGCGGCGTCGGAAGACTCGTTGCTAGTCAAACCACGCACCCTTTGATTTCGTTGGGCACATACTACAACGAATCATTAAAATTCTGCTTCTATTTATTCAGGCGGCTGTCCGCAGCCATGCGACGCTACCCGTGCCCATTAATTCGCCCCCGAAATTATTTAGTGTGTAGATTGTTGGAGCAAGGGCGGTCTACTTACCCTGGAACCTCGCCTGCCTGCGCTCCGTAAAAGCTTTGATTCCCTCTTGGAAATCGTCAGTCAGGGCGATATCTGCGAAGGCCGCGGTCTCAAGGTCCAGTTGGGTCGCAAGGTCGTGCTCCCAAGAGCTGTCGAACAATGCTTTTACCCGCGCGTAGGCGGCGGTCGGTCCCTTGGCCAGCCGGACGGCTGTTTCCATGGCGTGTTGGTGCAGCGCGTCGTCCTCGACCACATGATTGACCAACCCCATCTCCAGGGCCGCCTGGGCGCTGGTGGGCTGGCTGGCCAGGTACATCTCCATGGCCCGGCTCGCGCCGATCAGGCGCGGCAGCAGATAGGTCGACCCGCCGTCGGCCGTGGCTCCGATGTTGGCGTAGGCCATCAGGAACCGGGCGCTTCTTGCCGCCACCCGGATGTCGCAGCCCAGGGTCAGGCTGAAGCCGGCCCCCGCCGCCACACCATTGATGCCGGCGACCACCGGCTTTTCCAGACGCCGCAGTCCGATGACAACCTTGTGGTGTAGGTCGTTGGCCAGCGTGGTGATGTAATCTTGCAGGCCTTTCGGATCATCGTTTTCCAGAGTCTCCAACACGAACTTCAGGTCGGCTCCGGAGCAAAAACCTCCACCGGCGCCCGTGAGCAGGACCGCACGGACATCAGGCCGTTGACACGCTTCGATGGCCTCTCCCATCTCGGAGACCATATTCAGAGTCAGGGCGTTCCGGGACTCGGGGCGGTTCATGGTGATGATGCCTACGCCGTCCATCTTCTCGAATGTGATCTCGGTCATGGCCATTTACACACTCTCCATGTACTCAGAAATCTCTTCCAGTCCGAAACCGGACACGGCGATCTCGGGGGCCCAGGTCACCTGGTCCGACGACCAGCGCACGGTGGCGCGGCGCAGCGATGCGATGCCCAGGGTGTTGTTTATCAGCCGCAGGACGTTGTCGTTCATGCGGACCGTGTTGGGTTTCAGTGGGGCGGCGAACCGACCGTTTTTAATCAGGTAGGAGTCGCCGATTATCGTGCCGCTGAAGTCGCCGCTGGTGGTCCCGTTCACCGGGTAGGTGTACCAGATGCGGCCGATGTAAAGCCCGTCACCCACCAGCCGCAGCAGATCTTCCTGGGTGTGGTCACGGGTCCCTTCAATCACCAGGTTGCTTGATACCGCGCCGGGCATTGCGCCGAAGTTGCGGCCGCCGCCGTTGCCGGGCCGGAACCCGTTGCGCGGGGCGATGCTCTGCAGGGCGTCGGCTGGGTTGACTCCCAGTTTTTCCCGCCCTGTGGGGTCGTTCAGGATGCGTTGGTAATTGTAGTAGTCGGCCAGCAGTCCCGAAAGCTGGCCGCCGCGGATCAGGTCGGTGCGCCCGGTGGGCAGACCTTCGTCGGTGATGGACTTGGAACTGGGCAGACCGGGCGCCGCGCCGTCGTCATAAAGGTTGAAGTCTTCCGAGGCTACCGCCTGGCCCAGCTTGCCCATGAACGGCGAGGCCCCAGCGTAGAACATATCTAGGGACAGTCCCGGCATCAACACCCATTCCAGGATCTCGGCCACTGCTTGGGGGCCCAGAATAACGTTGTAATCGCCGGATGGTATGCGCTCCCCGTCCATTGACGCGATGGCATTGCGCGCCGCTTCCCCGGCGGCTTCGCCGTTGAAATCGCCGAGCCGGCTGCCCACGGACCAGCCGCTGCCCTTGCTGGACTGGGTCTCGATCATGGCGGTGGCGAATGACATAACCAGCGTGTTCTGTTCGGTCTGCACCCTGGGGATATGGGTCGACGCGATGGCCATCCGGTCTCGGAGCATGACCACGTCCCCGCCCAATATCAGGCCGAGTTCAGGCATCCTCTCCGCCGAGCCGGCCAGGCCCATCAGGTCTTCCGACGACTGGAACGCGTCCAAAGCCCGGTCCATCATGCGCCAGCCGGCGTCCACCAGCCCCTTGCCGCCGATGCGCATCAATGCCGGGTCGTAGTTGGCCAGCGCGATGTCGGCTTTTCCGGCGGGGCGCTGGGGCGAGTCCAGCTTGGGCAGCGAAACGAATTCGGGGTCGGAGACCGCTCCGGCGCGGGCTTTGTCCAATGCGCGTTCCACCCCATCAACCGATAGGTCGGTGGGCTCGCTGCCGAAGCCGGTCTTGATGCCGTCTGGGGTGCGGAAGGTGGCCCGGATGCCCAGGCCGTAGCCCTCGGTGGACTTTGGTTCCTCCACGCCGTTACTGGGAATGTGGGAGGTATAGTTGAGCCTAACTGTCAGGTTGGCCCCGGCCGAAGCAAAGACCTCCACCTCGGTCACATCGGGTTGTGACGAGGCGAATGCCAGGGCGTTCTTAACGGCGCGGCGCAGATCGGATACGGATATCAAATCCTCATCATCCTTGGGTGGTTGCGCTGGTCGATCGCCGCCGTTGGTTTATGTTTCATCTGCTGGTTCGGGTAATGACATCACATCATCGGCCTCGTCTGCTCCGTCTTCAAGGGCGTCAGGAATGTTGCGGCGTTTGCGTATGTCCCGGATGCGTCCCAAGGGCCGGTCAAGCGCTCTGGTCCGGGTGCCTTTCAGTGATTCGAACGCGGTCTGGGCGGATTCCATGCGCCTGCCCACCGTCTCCATCTGGTCCACGAAATTTCCCCACTGCCGGTCGAAGACGGCTAGTTCGGATAATATCTCGTCGGACGCCTGCTCGATTGCGAAGTTGTCCAAGGCATGGCGGATGATGCTTAGGATCGCGAACAAACTGATCGGCGAACAGAGCACCACCCGGTTGCGGAGCGCCTCCTCCACCACGTCCGCCCCGTGTTGCTGGATGTAGTGGTACATGGGCTCATTGGGGATGAAAACGAGCACATAATCCAGGGTGTTGTCGTCCGGATTGATGTAGTCCCGGCCGACAACCTCCCGCGCCCGGTCCCGCACGTCGCGGATGAAGGCCCGGCTGTATTCCTGGGCTTCCTGTTCCGACTCCGCCTCCACGTATTTCATGTAGTTGGTGAGCGGGAACTTGGCGTCCATGTTCAGCTTCTTGCCCTCGGGCATCAATATGGTGAAGTCGGGCCGGGAATGGCCGTCGGCAACGGTCGTCTGCTTGGTGTAGTTCACAGTTTCAACGAAGCCGATGAGTCGGAAGACGTCCTCGGCCATTCGCTCGCCCCATTGGCCGCGCACCTGGGTGTTGGCCAGGATGTCCCGGAGGGCCGAGGAGCTGCTGTTCAGGCTGGTTAACATGGTCTCGAGGCGCTCCGACTGTTTGACCCGGTCCAGGTTCAGGTCCTGGATGGCCCGGTTCACCCGGTCCATGCCCTGGCGGATCTCGCCCACCTGGTGGCCGAGGGCACTGTCTTCGCTGCGGGAGCCGCCTTGCTTGAGCAAGCGGAACATGAGGATAACAACCAACCCGGTGGAGACCAGGGCGACGATGCCGATGACGACCAGCGCTTCAGTCATGGTTCCCCAAGCCCCCTTGCTACCCTGGTCCGGTCAGG
>Ga0208058_1000001_pt1 | contig 126992 bp, 116 predicted proteins | sample DeeseametaMP1092_FD_184196 | JGI IMG/M metagenome (GOLD analysis project Ga0208058, IMG submission 184196) | Marine microbial communities from the Deep Atlantic Ocean - MP1092 (SPAdes) | ecosystem: Environmental > Aquatic > Marine > Oceanic | place: South Indian Ocean | collected 2011-03-02 | reverse complement strand
ATCTGGAACTCCTGTCGCACCTGTCCGGGCCCGCCGGTCTGGGTGAAGAACGGGAAAATGACCGTCGAGTGGCGGGATTGGCGGTCTTTATCGGCGCCGAGGTCTTTGGAGTAGTTGATACCTTTCTCCATGCCGTATTGGGTCTCATGGGCGTACAGGGACTCGATGCCCCGGCCCATGTCAATCCTGGAATGAAGAGTGGATAACTGCCGGTCCTTCGTCCGCTCATCAAGCTTGCCCTTCTTCTCCAAGATGTACTGGAAATTGTAGCCGTGGAGATAGACGCTGTGGGCCGGGTCGCCGGTGTTCTCGTGGCACTGGAGCCAGTTGCACTCAAGATGGGTTATCCCGATCTGGCGGATGGCGTTGGGCATCACGAACAGGTCCCAGGGTGGCAGCAACGGCGTCGGCGGCGGTCCCATGTAGGCCCAGACCAGACCTCCCATCTCCTGTACCGGGTACGACCCGATCTTGACCTGTTCCTTGAGCTTGTTGGTGGGCGATTCCAGGGGCGTGTCGATGCACTGACCGTCCGGGGCGAACATCCAGCCGTGATAGCAGCAGCGGAGGCCGTCCTCGTCAGGGATGCCGTACTTCATCAAGGTCATTCGGTGCGGGCACCGTTCGCCGATCAGACCCAGGTCGCCTTTCTTGGTGATGAACAGGACCAGGTCCTCTCCAAGGACCCGGATGGGCATCACGTCTTCTTCTTTGAGCTCGGCCAGCGGGCGGATGGGGATCCAATAGCGGCGCATCAGCTCGCCCATCGGCGTCCCGGGGCCCACTCTGGTAAGTCTCTCGTTGGCTTCGGCGGTCAGCATGTTGACCCTCCATGATTGTCATCGATCGATCGGGTTTTCCGGGGAATTTCCCCTGTCTGATCAGATGGCAATCAGTATATCGCAGATTCGACAAACGCAGAAAACCGGCCAAGGCAGTTCCCCGGCCGGTCTTCTCTCTTTCAGCCTAACTTGAGTCTAGTTGGCGGTGAACGCTGTTTCCTCGCCGTTCACGGACACGGTATAGGTCCGGCGAAAATCAAAGCCTCCCCCCAGGGGAATCTCGGTGACGACCGCCGGCAAGTCGTCGGTGCAGGGCACGTTGTCCTCCGCGATTTCCAGATGGGTAACGGTGATTTCGATGCGGTCGATGAACCGGCGGTTGATCTGGTAGCCATCGAACCTGAAGCAACTGCTGCCCAAAGGCAGCCTGGAGACAACGGTCAGAAGGACCTCACCGTCGGAAGCTGTTACTTCGACACTCTCGATGGGCGACTCTTTTCCGGCCATTGCCAGACCCGTCTCATCTTGGGCCGTGAAGGAGATCGTCAGGCCGCCGTTGATAGTCACGGTGTAGGCTTCCCTGGCGGTTAGCCCGCTGCCCAATGGGACCTCACTCTCGTGATAACCGTAGATGGCCGTGCAGGCGATGGGTTGGTTGGGGTTGGGCATCAGGTTGGTCACATCGACCACGAACCCGTTGCCGTCCCACTCAACCCGAATGCCGTCGAACTGTGCGCAACCGCTGGGCAACCCGGATGTGATCTTGAGGGTGTATTCGCCACCGGGCGTTGCCGGGGCCACTACCGCGGCGCCGTCAATGGGCGCCGGCACCACGACCGTCTCCGGTTCCTCCGGAGAGGGATTCCCTTTGACCGGAGTTTCGGTAGGCAGAGGTGTTGCCTTGACCGGTGTTTCAGTGGGCGGAGGTTGGGTGGGTGATGCCACGGTTGCGCTGCCTCCGCAGGCGACCGCCGCCAGAAGCGTCAACATGGTCACCAGAAACATGGTTTTGCCGATCTTCTTTTTCATCGCCGCCCTCCGTCCAGTATTTCTTTTTTGTGCCTTCCTTTGGTATGACGGAATTCGTCGCGATTATGTTCCCAGACGATTCGGCGGCCCGGCTGGAATCTTGAGATATACTACGGTGCCCGTCTCGAATTGATCTGGACCGCAAGCCTGACGATACTCCCGGAGGCGCCTCGATGACCAGTGCCAAACAGACCTTCACCGATAACCTAGACGCTTTCTGCAAGGACACCGATGCCTATCTGGCTGGGAAGCCAAGCGGCCCCCTGTCCGGCCTGACCTTCGCCGCCAAGGACATCTTTGATGTGGCCGGCCACGTGACCGGAGGTGGCAACCCTGATTGGAAGGCCACCCACCCGCCGGCCGAACGCAACGCCTGGATAGTGGAGACGTTGGTGAATGCCGGAGCGACTATGGTCGGGAAGACCCACACCGACGAACTCACCAGGGGCATCCTGGGTGAGAACGCCCACTACGGCACTCCCATCAACACCAAGGCCCCGGACAGAGTACCCGGAGGCTCGTCCAGCGGGTCTGCTTCGGCGGTTGCCGGAGGGCTGGTGGACTTTGCCCTGGGGTCTGACACCGGAGGTTCGGTGCGCATCCCCGCCAGTTTCTGCGGCCTATACGGACTGCGCCCCACCCACGGCCGCATCCCTTTGGAAGGCATCTTGATGCAGGCGCCCAGCTACGACACCATCGGCTGGTTCACCAGGGACGCGGTCACTTACGCCAAGGTAGCCGCAGCCGTGTTTCAGACCGAGATTCCTGACTTTACTCCCAGCCGCCTGGTCATTGCCCAGGACGCCTTCGATGAGGCGGACGAAGAAGTCTCGGCGGTATTGCTACCGATCGCCGAGAAGATCGGCGAATTGGCCGGAAGTTCAACAATCATGCGCCTGTCGCCCAATGGGCTGACTGAATGGGCTGTTCAGCAGAACGTCCTCCAATCGGAGGAAGCCTGGAACTCGGTGAAGGACTGGATCGACCAGGTAAATCCCAGGTTCAGTTTCTGGGTCAGCGAACGCTACAACCTAGCCATCGGCTTAACCGACGCCCAGTTGAAGGAAGCGGCGGTCCTCCGGGAAACCGTGAGGGCCAGGATGGACGAAGTATTCGCTGGCGGCGGGTTCGTATGCCTCCCAACCGCAGTCGTGCCGGCCCCGCTGCGTGGTCTACCCGCCTCGGCAAAAAAGGATGTGCAAGGACGGTTAAGCCGGTTGACTTGCATCGCCGGCACCACCGGACGTCCGCAGTTGAGCATGCCCTTGGTCGAGGTCAACGGCCTGCCGGTGGGGCTGTCCATCATGGGAGACCGAGGGTCTGACGAGGCGCTCATCGGGTTCGCCCGGAAGATCGAGGCTGCGCTGTCGGTCTAACCTGTGGACAGACACCAGCCTACGGAATAACATTTTGAGGTGACTCGATACGACGCCAGGGAGGAATATATCAATGGCCCATCAGGTTAATGGAGTAGTTGCCGCAGCCAAGGGCGGGCCGGTGAAATTGGTCCCTATCTTGGTGCCAGACCCAGGTCCCGGCGAGGCGTTGGTGCGGGTCAAGGCCTGCGGCGTCTGCCACACGGACCTCCATTACCGCGAGGGCGCCATCAACGACGACTTCCCATTCCTGCTGGGACACGAGGCGTCCGGGACCGTGGAATCGGTGGGCGACGGCGTGACCAACGTGGCCCCAGGCGACTTCGTGATCATCGCCTGGCGCGCCCCCTGTGGCACCTGCCGTTCCTGCCTGCGGGGCGTTCCCTGGTACTGTTTCTCCAGCCGGAATGCTTCGCAGCCGATGACCCTGGCCGACGGCACTCCATTATCTCCGGCGCTGGGTATCGGAGCATTCGCCGAACTGACCTTGGTGGACGCCGGACAAGCAGTGAAAGTATCGCCCAAGGCCAGCCCGGAAGCCGCGGGGCTGGTGGGCTGCGGCATCATGGCCGGAATCGGCGCCGCGATGCACACGGGCAACGTGGGCCGAGGCGACTCGGTAGCGGTTTTCGGCTGCGGCGGAGTGGGTAACGCAGCCATCGCCGGCGCTCGGCTGGCGGGCGCCCACACCATAATCGGGGTTGACCTAGACGACCGGAAGCTGGCCTGGGCCAAGGAGTTCGGCGCGACCCACACCATCAACGCTTCATCCACTGACCCGGTAGAAGAGATCAGGAAACTGACCGGCGGCAACGGCGTCAACGTGGCGATTGAAGCCGTGGGCAATCCCGTGACCTACGAGCAGGCCTTCTACGCCAGGGACCACGCCGGCACTGTGGTGCTGGTGGGCGTGCCCAGCCCCGACATGAAGATCGAGCTGCCGCTGCTGGAGATCTTCGGCCGGGGCGGCAGCCTGAAATCGTCTTGGTACGGCGACTGCCTCCCGTCCCGCGATTTCCCCATGCTCATCGACCTCTATCTGCAGGGACGCCTAGACCTGGATCGGTTCGTCTCCGAGACCATCGGCATCGGCGACGTGGAAGAAGCCTTCCACAAGATGGAACGGGGCGAAGTGCTGCGGTCGGTGGTGGTTTTTTAGGGGACCTGGAGCCGTCTCAAAATGTTGTTTCCAACTCGTCGATATCGTCAACCAACAAGCGCCGCCGATTCCGGGTGCTATACTACCCGCACTTTCCTGGCAGGCTCAGTGAATGCCGGGATTTTGAGAGGTTGCTATGGATTTCGGCGCAATGATGTTTTCAACGGATTACTCCATCCGTCCCGACGACCTGGCCAAGATGCTGGAGGACCGGGGTTTCGAGTCGATGTGGGTACCTGAACACACCCATATCCCGGCGGACCGGACCAGCCCCTGGCCCGGCGGCCCCGACCTGCCCAAGGATTATTGGCACACCTATGACCCGTTCCTGGCTCTCACCGCAGCCGCGGGAGTGACCACTGACCTGAAGCTCGGCACCGGCATCTGCTTGATGATCGAGCGCGACCCCATCACCACCGCCAAAGAGATCGCCAGCCTGGACATGCTATCCCGAGGCCGGTTCATATTCGGCGTCGGCGGCGGCTGGAACGCCGAGGAGATGCGGAACCACGGCACCAATTTCAAAAGCCGCTGGCGCATCCTTCGGGAAAAGATACTGGCCATGAAGGAGATTTGGACTCAGGAAGAGGCCGAATTCCACGGCGACCACGTTAATTTTGACAAGATGTGGGCCTACCCCAAGCCGGTGCAGCGCCCCCATCCGCCCATCCTCATGGGCGGCGACGGCCCCACGACCTTCGACCGGGTGGTGGAGTACTGCGACGGCTGGATGCCCATCGGCGGACGAGGCTCCGGTGGCGCCAGCCTGGCGGAGAAGATCGTCTTGCTGAAAAAGCAAGCTGAAGAAGCCGGCCGGGACCCGGATTCCTTGAACATCACCAGCTTCGGTATCCGCCCAGACCCGGACCTGATAGTTAGGATGCGAGACGCCGGAGTCGACCGTGTTATCTTCACGCTGCCCTCGGAAGAGCGGGCGGCGGTCACCCCCCTGATCGATGAGTGCGCCAAGCTGATCTCATAGACCGATAAGATTCGGACGCCCGCAAACGGGAAAAGAACAAAGAGTCCCGATGGCCGCTTAACAACGACGGCCATCGGGACTTTTTCTATTATTTTCAACCATCAATCTGGGGCAGATATGCGGGCCGATCGGCCCACTTTATGCGGCCCAATCAACACTTGAGGATAGATTTTCCAAAACCTAAGCTTGTATCTGCAGCACCTAAATAGGTACAGGACTTGTTTCGGCGGAGGCGCTGATTTGGAAACAGTAAAAAGCAGGTGCGCGATGATCGGCTGCAGCCGGAAGGTCTACCGGGCGTTGGCCGTCGCTCCAGGCACGGTGGTTGAACTCTGCGCCGAACATTACTCAGAGGAACAGGCCGACCTGGAACTGAATAAAGCCGCTTAACAGAGTGGAATCCCCAGGCACGGCCGTCCTTGGCCGTTAAATACGCCCTCCCACCTTCTGGCGCCCCCGGTCCGCCCTGGACCGGGGGCGCTTTGCTTTCCTAGACCTCGGTCCGTTTGGGGAGGGGCAACATAGCAAACGCCACGGCGGCAAAAGCGAACAACCCAGCGACATAGAACAGGCCCGCCTGGAAGCCCGAGATCTCGTAGATGGCGCCGGCGATCAATGGGGATACGGCCGCCATCAGGAAGCTGACGAAGGACACTACACCCAGTCCGATGGTGGCCTCATCACGCTCAAGGACATCGAATAATGCAGCAGTAAGAATCGGTTGGTCCGGATATAAAAACATGCCTAGAAGGACGATGGTGATGGTCAGCGATACGCCGTCGTCGAATACAACCATCAAGAGCGCAATGGCACAGGACCACACCAGACCCGGGACCAACACTTGTTTGCGTCCAATTCTGTCCGAAAGCATCCCCGCCAAAGGTTTGGCCAGAAGTCCGACGGCGATCAGAAGCGAGATATGAAATCCTCGATTTAGCACGCCCAAGTCCAGGTCATTGCCAAGATACAAAGCGAGCAGGGTAACGATGGCGCCGAGGGCCATCGACCTCAGGCCCCTCACCAATGTCATCCCCCGCAAGAGAGGGTTTCTAAACAGAGTCTTGGTCGTTGCCAACCTCTCGGCAAGGCCGGCGGCTTTGGCCTCATCTTCTTTGACATCGCCGATGCCTTTGAAAACCCAGACAGCCATGAAGGCCATGAAAACCGGCGCCACGGCGTAGATGCTCAGGATGCCGCGCCAGCCCATCACCAGCAACAGTACCCCGGTGATCAGCGGTCCGGCGACGTCGCCGACGCTGCCGCCAACTCCGTGGAAGGAAAGCATGACACCCCTGCGGCTGGCGAAGTGGTGGGACAACGAAGCCGCCGCGGGCAGGTGCCAAAGCGAATGGGAGACCGAAACGACTGACACGCCAAGCAACAATAGTGGGTATACCGGGGAGATTCCCATCAGCAGGGAGCCCAATCCGGAAGCACCAACGCAAACGGCAAGCAACCACCCCCACCACCGGCGCACCATGCCGACCACCACCCCACCGGGCAGCGTGATCAGGCCGGAAGTCAGTTCCCGCACTGCCTGAATCCCGCCAACCCCAACGCCGTTCAGGCCAAACGTTTGCTGAATCTCAGGGACCAACACCACGAAACTTTGGAGGATCCAATGGAAGGCCACGTGGCCGACGGCTAGAGCCGTGACCATCACCCGGGCCGTCAGCCGGAGGTCTTTGGTACCCTCGATTGTTGTTTCAGAAGCCGCCATAGCTCGACCTCGTGAACCGATTTTCGATTATTTGGGAATTCCCGTTGAGTATATCCAAGGCGGGAGGTACAATCTGTCGGCATGCAGCCAACAAATACCTCAAACAAGACAGAGATCGATTCCGCCCATCACGATTCCTACGGCGAGGAGATCGACCGTCCGGTTGTGGTCCGTGCCTCCGAGTATCCAGACGGGTTTCGGTCGGGCGATCACTGGCACGCTAGAGCCCAACTGGTCTACGCCTGCGCCGGGGTGGTGAAGGTCACCTCAAAACAGGGCGCTTGGGTGGTCCCCCAGCACCGGGGCGTTTGGATCCCGGCACGGACCGAACATCAGATAGAGTCGGCCGGCGCATTCTCCATGCGGAGCCTGTACGTCCGGGAGGACGGTGTCTTGGGGCTGCCGGCAAAGTGTGGGGTCGTAGGTGTGTCTCCCTTGCTCCGGGAGCTGATCTTGACCGCGGCGGAGGCCCCTCAACTCTACGATGTGGTTGGGCGGGACGGGCGCGTCATGGACCTGATCTTGCACGAAGTCCGCCGCTTGCCCGCCGTGGCTTTGCACCTGCCCGAGCCCACCGACTCTCGGCTCCGGCAGATCACCGCGGCTCTCAAGGAGGACCCGGCAGACACCCGCACACTGGAAGCTTGGGGGCGTCTGGCTGGCGCTAGCCCTAGGACGTTGGCCAGGCTTTTTCTAACGGAAACAGGGATGACATTCAGGCAATGGCAGCAGCAGGCCAGACTTCTTGACGGTCTGATGCGATTGGCCCAAGGCGAATCGGTTACGTCGGTGGCCCTTGAAGTCGGCTATGAAAACCCCAGCGCGTTCATAGCGATGTTCCGCCGCACCCTTGGCGTGACCCCAGGCCGGTATTTCTCCACGGAAGTTTAGCTAGATAGCCCGTATTGGCTATTACAAAATGGCAATTTTGAGGGGTGCCAATTCGCCTTTCTATCCGTTATCATTTTCGCCAGCCGGGTATCCAGTCTGGGCAGGCACGATAAAAATCATTTTATCCTGGTCGAAAAACTCCAGACCTTGGACTGATTTCTGTAGCCTGACCGGAGAAAATGTGTGCCAACACGGTACAAGTTTTGGGCGGCCGACCGATGGAGACCCTGGCCAAATGATGAGATACGACGGCAAAGACAAGAAGCCAAAACGCGAGGAGAATGTGCGATGACTACTACCACGGAATCAGTACTCTCAGACGACCTGCTTAAACGCTGCATGGAGCTGGGCGCCCGGCTACGACCGGGACAACAAGTTCTTTGAAGAGGGCTTCAAGGAACTGAAAGAAGCCGGATACATGCTGGCCGCAGTGCCCAAAGAACTGGGCGGTCTGGGCCTGAATCTGGCGCAGATCTGTCAGGAGCAACACCGTCTGGGATACCACGCCGCGGCGACGGCTCTGGCTGTAAATATGCACTTCTACTGGACCGGTGTCGCGGCCGACGTTTGGCGCAGCGGCGACAAGTCAACTGAGTGGATGCTAAAAGCGGCCGCGGATGGAGAGATTTTTGCCGCGGGGCATGCCGAAAGCGGCGCTGAACTCCCTCTCTTACTCTCCACCACCAATGCGGAAAAGGTGGACGGTGGATACAAATTCACCGGCCGCAAGTCTTTCGGCAGTCTGACTCCTGTTTGGACCTTCTTGGGATTACACGGTATGGATACCAGTGACCCGGATGCGCCGAAGATCGTCCACGCCTTCATGCCCCGGGACAGCAGCGGATATACCATTCACGAGGTCTGGGACACCCTTGGGATGCGCGCCATTCAGAGTCAAGACACGGCACTTGACGGCGCCTTCATACCCGACAAGTACATCCCGCGGGTCGTAGACGCGAGTTTTGCCGGAGTTGACCTATTTGTGCTGAGCATTTTCGCCTGGGCCCTGATGGGCTTCGCCAACGTCTACTATGGCAACGCCCAGCACGCTCTGGACCTAACCATCGAGTCTGTCAAGAACAAGAAATCGCTGGCGCTCACCCGGAGCATGGCCTACCACCCGGAGATACAGCATTCCATCGCCGAGATGGTCGTCGACATGGAAGGTGTTGGCGCCCACCTAGACCGGGTCACTCAGGAATGGTCCGACGGCGTCGACCATGGGGGCGCCTGGGCGGTGAAGTTAACCGCAGCCAAGCTCCATGCGGCCGAAAGCACCTGGAGAGTCGTGGACGAGTGCATGGACCTCCAGGGCGGGTTCAGCATCTTCAAGGCTGGCGGGTTCGAGCGCATCTGGCGTGACGCCCGATTGGTCAAGATTCACCCATCCAACAAAAACCTGACCATGGAGATAGTGGGCAAGATCACGTTGGGAATCAACCCAGACGAGGCTCCCCGCTGGGGCTAGCAGCTCTCAGCTTCAAGCTATAGGCGAACAGGAAACCAAAAGGCCCGGCGTCTTTGACGCCGGGCCTTTAAATAGCTGACCGCTGACGGCTAAAGGTCTTCCGGTGGTAGAAAGGCGGTGGGTACTATGGCTGTCCCTTGCCCCACTCCCGTGGTGTCGCCTTTCTGGTTCTTGACTTCGATGGCCACCGAAACACGGCTACCGTTAGCCTCTTTGGTAGTTCCTGTCACGATGCCGGTGAACGTGATGGTATCGCCGGGTCTTACCGGCCTCAGGAATCTGAGGTCCACGGTGCCGGTGTGGTTGAATACTTCCGGCCCGAAGTGCCTCCGGAGCATCTCGATGGCAAAAGTGAGGGACATACGCCCCGAGGCAACAGTGCCTTCAGTGCCAAGTACCTCTTTCGCGGCATGTGCGTCGGTGAACTGAGACGGCCCGGTGTTTCCGGCGCTGCCTTCGAAAAGGTCTATTGCCTCTTGGGTCAGCTCTTTCACCAAGGGCGTGATCTCGTCCCCTTCTGCGTGGCTTATGATTACCCTCCCCATTTCCTACCCACCTCCGACGGCTGCTTGAGCTCGTGGGTGATCACCCGGTCGATCAGCCTGCCGTCTTCATCCACTGAAACGGCCTCGGTGACGATATAATTCTTGCCCCTTCTGAGATATTTGTCGGCGATCCACGCGGTAACGGTCAACCGCTTGCCTGGCGTGGGCGGGTTATAGCAGTGAAAAGCACACCGGGCGTTCACCGACCCGGCGTCGGTATATCTGTTGTTGTACTGGCGTACATCCACTTTGTGGGCGATGGTCGGGAAGCTTGCTTCCGGGTCCATCACCCCTTTGCGGTAGGTGTCGATCATCTCTTGGGTCAGCAGATATTCGAATTTTTCGAAGGTCTCGCCCACTTCCAGGGCGTCCCAGTCCAGTTCGATGCGGTCATCAACTTCGGCCATATCGGTCCCGTCCTCTCTGATGAATCATTTCCGTTGGAAATTCCACAGCATTATACATTTTGAGGAATCTCGACGGATGAAGTCCTAACCGGATATCCTAACGTGTTATTAATAAGCCCCATTAGGAGATATTATGACTGGCGAAGCGGAATTCTGGTATGACGCCCCAGCCACCGGCCCCCACTCAGGCCGCGCCTGACCCCACCGCCATGCCTGCACCTACCAGCACCCCCGAACCGATGGAACTACCGGACGTAACCGTGGAGATCAGCAGCCAAGGCCCTCTGGGGCCGCACCTAGTGGACTCCGATGGCATGACCCTGTACCTGTTCAACCAGGACGATCGGGACGCTCCGGCCTGCGCCGGCCCCTGCGCCGACAAGTGGCCGCCACTGATATCGACTTCGGCGCTCATGGCCGGTGAAGGAGTGAATGCGGACCGTCTGGCAATTATTCGGCGAGCGGATGGATCCAGGCAGGTCACTTATAACGGCAAGCCCCTCTACTATTTCGCCGACGACCAAGACCCGGGAGACACGATGGGCCAAGACTCGGTCGACAAGTGGTTCGTATTCTCCCCGGATGGCGGGCCGGTCCGGACCTCCGCTGTTTTGAACGCCAACGAGAACGGGGCGTTGGGCACGATTCTGACCGACGAAAACGGCAATTCCCTGTACCTCTTCACCAGGGACGAGCGCGGCGATTCCAGTTGCACCGGCGGTTGCGCTCTAGCCTGGCCGCCTCTGTTGACCATTGACCACCCGGTGGCGGGCGACGGTCTGACCGAAGACCGCATCGGCACCATCAGCCGGGGCGACGGCGTCAAACAGGTGACCTACAACGGCAGGCCGGTTTATTACTTCGCCGACGACGAAAAACCCGGCGACGCCATGGGACAAGACCGGGGCAGGGCCTGGTTCGTGGTCACCACTGACGGCGGTCCGGTATACACCAACGCACCAGTGAATGCCGCTGAGACCGGAGAATTGGGCACCATCTTAACTGATGCGTCCGGGCGCACCCTCTATCTATTCGACAGAGACGAGCCGAAAATCGCCACCTGTTCCGGAGGCTGCGCCCTGGCCTGGCCACCTCTGATAACGGTGGACTTCCCGGCGCCTGGAGAAGGTGTATCCGGCGCCCGCATCGGAACCACGGCCCGCGAGGACGGCTCACTCCAAGTCACATTCGACGGCAACCCACTTTACTACTTCGCCAATGACGAAAAACCCGGCGACGCCACGGGACAAGGCCGGGGGTGAAGTCTGGTTCGTGATCAACAACTCCGACCCAACGTCCATTGTCCTACGGGAGCAGAACGGCTCGGGGCAGACCGGGACGGCGGTATTGTCAGGAACGGGGAACTTCACCAATGTTTCCTTGAGCCTTTCCGCAGGCGCTCTGGGGAGTGAGTTGGTCCGCATCCATGAAGGTCAATGCCTACCCGCCGACCTGGGCGGTGTGGCCTACGCGTTGACTAGCTTCGAAGTCGGCTCAGGCTCTTCAGTTTCTAACGTTGAGGCTTCCATCGACAGCCTCGCCACCGGCGGTTTCGCCATCAATAGCCACCAAGCTGGAGAGCCTTCGGTCTACACCAGCTGCGGAAACATCTCCGCCGGCGGCGACTCGCTCTCCATCACCCTGAACGAGTTGAACGGCTCAGGACAGAACGGGTTCGTCACTCTCAGCGCTAGGGGAGACCAGACCGAGGTCGTGGTGTCAGCCGATGCCGGTATCTCCGCCTTGGCCCATATCCACCAGGGTGGCTGTAACACCTTGGCCGGCGTGGCCCACGGGCTGAGTGGCACCTCAGGCAGCATCTCCTCAACCACCATTGACGCCACCCTTGCGTCATTGATCAACGGGAGCTTCGCGGTGAACCTGCACACTGACGGGAACCCTGGGGTGTACAGTTCCTGCGGCGACATCGCGGTGACGGGTCAGTCGCTGACCATCGCTTTGGGCGAGTTGAACGGCTCCGGTCAGTCCGGGTGGGCCACACTTACAGCCCAAGGAGAGCAGGCTCTGGTCGTGGTCTCAGCCACTCCCGGAATCTCCGACCTGGCCCACATCCACGACGGAAACTGTCAGACTTTGGGCGGCGTGGCCCACGGGTTGAGCGATACCTCCGGAGACAGCTCGTCCGCCGTGGTTGACGCCACTTTGGGTTCATTGATCGCCGGCGCCTTCGCTATCAACCTGCATACCGACGGCAACCCTGGGGTCTACAGCTCCTGCGGCGACATCCGGAAGCCTCTGGCGGTGGCGACTCTGAGTGCCAGTAATGACGACACTCTTTATGAGATTCTGACCGACCAGCGCAACAACGGGGCCGGGCAGTGGTTGTTCGCGGGTAAGACAAGAAACGGCGAGGTGCGCCGGGGGCTGATAGCCTTCGACGTCGCCTCTGGGATCCCGGCCGGGTCCACCATCGTCGGCGTTTCGCTGACCATGACCGTGTCCCGGACCATCGCCCAGGCCACCGAAATCGGGCTTCACCGGGTTGAAAGCGAATGGCGGGAAGGGTCGGTCAACGCCTTCGGCAACGAGGGTTCAGGGGCCGGCGCCGACGCCCAGCCGGGAGACCCAAGCTGGACCCACCGGTCCTTTGATACCGCAGAATGGGACACCCCAGGCGGAGATTTCGCTCCCTCCGCCAGCGCCACCACCAACATAAACGGCCGCACGGCCCACACCTGGGCCTCCACCAGCCGACTGGTAGACGACGTCCAAAGCTGGCTAAACAACCCAGACGGCAACTACGGTTGGCTGGTTCTGGGGGATGAATCCAGGAATCAAACCACCAACCGTTTTAATACCAAAGAGAATGAAGACTCGGAAAGCGGACCGGTGTTGGTGGTGGAGTACCGGCCGGGGTAGGGGGATGCCCGGCTCACTACGGCCTAACAAACCCCAAATTATCCCGCAGCGTCCCCTCACCATACTCCCGCCGGAACAACCCTCTACGCTGCAGTTCCGGCACAACCAGGTTCACAAAATCCTCGTAGGCGCCGGGCATGTGGGTGGCGGCTAGGACGAAGCCGTCGCAGGCTTCGGCTTGGAACCAGGACTCCATCTGGTCGGCGACCTGGACTGGGGTGCCGGAGAATACAGTGAATTCGCTGAGGGTGCCCCGGCCGGACGCCTTTATGAAATCGTTGACGCTGGGGTTTTTGGTGCCGCTTAGCCCGATCACCCGGTCGAGGAAGCCCCTCAGGCCGGTCATGGACGCCAGTATCTCGTCGGATAGCGACTCGTCTACGGGATGCTGGGAGAAGTCGTAGTTAAATACCTCGGAGAGGAGAGTCAGCGAGTCCGTCTGGTTAGCCAGGCTTTCTATTTGCTCCAGCTTTAGTTGCGCCTTTTCTTCCGTCTCATCCACCACCACGTACACCGCTGGGGCAACCCGCACCGAGTCCGGGTCACGGCCGGCTGCTTCTGCTCGAGAACGTAGGTCGTCTCGGTAGGCTTTGCACGCCTCGGGAGTGGGGTAGATCACAAACAGCAACTCGCCCCATCGGGCGGCAAACTCCCGACCTCGCGGCGATTGGCCCGCCTGGATCCGCACTGGATGGCCTTGGGGAGAGCGGGGCACGGTCAGCGGCCCACGCACCTGGAACGACTCTCCCGAATGGTTGACCCGGTGGACCTTGGCCGGGTCGGCAAACCTGCCCGTTTGCTTATCCAACAGCACCGCGCCGTCCTCCCAGGAGTCCCACAGCTCGGCGGTGGCCTGCATGAACTCGTCGGCCACGTCGTAACGATCATCGTGCTCGAGGTGCTCCGCCACGCCGAAGTTCCGGGCCTCTGAATCGTTCAATGAGGTCACGACGTTCCAGGCGACCCGGCCTTTGGTGAAGTGATCCAACGAGGCGAACAGACGAGCCACGTGGAAGGGCGGGTAATAGGTGGTCGAGTAGGTGGCGCCCAGACCCAGATGTTTGGTCGCCAGACCCATTGCGGTGATGATGGGGACCAGGTCCAGCTTGACTACCCGGACGCCGTGTTCAACCGCTTCTTCGAATGAGTCGCCGAAACGGTCGGGCATGGCCAAGCGGTCGTCGATGAACGCCAGATGGAATTTCCCCTGCTCCAATGTGGCCGCGATGCCCTGGTAGAACTCTAGGTCCAGGAAGCCGGGGACCGTGTCCGGATGACGCCACGAGCCGGTGTAGTTGGAGCAGTTGGAGGCCTGCAAAAACGCCACCAACAACATCTTCCGGTCCGTGTTATCAGCCATATCCCAACGCCCTCCAGGCGGTTATCGGATCAGACCAGCGATTCTTGGCCTGTATGTAAATGTGTGGTTGGACGTACCGGCGGCTTGGCCGTCAAAACGATCAGACTACAAGTCAAGGCGATTCCACCGAATAGCAGGAACACAAAGGTATAACTGCCCCGGGAATCGAATAGCACCCCTGCCAGCAGAGGCCCCGCGGCCTGGCCCATCAGGACACCGGTCTCGCTGATGCCCCTGATCCGGCCCAGCGAATCGCGGCCATAGTAATTAGCATACATGATGGACATGACCACATTGGTCCCCGCGGATACCAAGCCGATCAGCGCGGCCACCACGAAAGCTCCACCGATGGAATCCACCGTGAGCAGGAACAACGTGCTGCTGCCCAGGACCAAGAAGATCAGGCTATAGGCGTACCGCGGCTCGAACCTTTCCAGCACCCGGCCCCAGGTGATGCTGCTAACGGCGGCTACCCCCCAACTGAACGCCAAGGCCGACGCGGACGACGTGAGGGTCAGGCCTTGGTCCCGGTAATAGGCACCGATGTGGACGTTGGTGCCGGTGCTGACACCCAACGCGGCCATCCCCATGAAGAACAATATCCAGAACGACCGGGTCTTTAGGGCCTCGGCCACGGTCCAGGAATCGTTGATGTGGCCGGTCACCTCCGGGGAATCTGTATTAGCCGGCGGTGAGTCCTGGTCGTTATCGGGGAGCAGCCCGATGTCCTCAGGGCGTTCCACCACCAGAAACAGCGACGGCGCCACCGAGACCGCCAATACCACGATTCCCAGGCTGAGCCAGGCGGCCTTGATGCCATAGTTCTCGATCACCTGGGCTGTCAGAATCGTGAACACCAGTCCGCCGATGGCGCCGCAGAGGAAGATCACACCGATGGCCCGGCCCCGCTTTTTGATAAACCAGCGAGAAGCAACGGTGCTGGCGCCGATGGGCGCCGGTGTGTGGAAGACCACCCGGGCGGCGGCAAAGGCCAGATAAAAAGTTAGTGGGACTGTTGCCCAAGCCAAGGACATCATCGCCACGCCCATTACCAGCATGCTGACCACCAGCACCGGACGCACGCCGTAGCGGTCGATGGCCCAACCGATGGCCGGCGACAGCACCAGCGCAGCCAGCGCTCCGGCGCTGACGGCCCCACTGATCAGCGTTCGGCTCCAGCCGAACTCCTGGGACAAAGGAAAGATGAAGATCGTCAGCGTGGTGATATTGGGCGCCATACGGGCGAATACAGCCGTGCCCGATGCCCCAACCACGACCCATCCGTAATAGAAGGGCAGGGAATTTTTCAGCCTTGAAGCTATCCGCATGTAAATATCATCGCTAAGTAACCGCTCTGATCGGAGCTCTAGCCTTGAGCACCAACAGACTACAGGCGAGGGCCAGTACTACGAAAGCTGAGAATATCGTACTGTAGCCGCCCTGCAGGTCAAATAGAATACCGGCGATGATCGGTCCGGTCGCCTGCCCCAGCAGAACTCCCACCTCGCTAAGCCCCCGGATCTTGCCCAAAGACGACCGGCCGAAATAATTGGCGTAGATCACAGAGGGCACAACGTTGGAACCGGCGGAAACTACCCCGAACAGCCCGGCCGCCAGGAACACGCCGAGCGTTCCCCCAACGAATATCAGGTACAGGGTGCTCCCAGCCTGGAATAGGAACATCACGGAATAGGCGTAGCGCACGTCTATCCGGTCGGTGACCCAACCCCAGGTCACGCTGCCGAAAGCCGAAACCGTCCAACTGAGACTCACCGCTAGCGCCGCGGACGTCGGCCCCAGACCTACATCCCGGAAATAGGCGCCCATGTGGACGCCGATACTGGTGTGGACGAAGAACGCGGCGAACCCCATGAAGACCAATATCCAAAAGGTCCTGGTGTGAACGGCTTCCCCAAGTGTCCAAGAGTCGGTATCGCCGGCCGCGCGGGCCGGCGGCCCGGTAGACCGGACCACGGACCGAGTATCCGGACTCTCAGGCGGCGCGCCATCGGGCAGCAGGCCGATGTCCTCGGGTTTTTCAGCCAGCAGCAGCAGCGATGGCGCAACAGAAAACAGCAGCACGACCAGGCCGATGGCGATCCAGGTCGCTTTCAGCCCGTGATTCTCGACCACCAGAGAGGCCAACATGGTGAAGACGATTCCGCCTATGGCGCCGAACAGGAAGATCATGCCGATGGCGCGGCCGCGTTTTCTGATGAACCACCGGGCGGCAACGGTGCTGGCGCCGATGGGAGCTGAGGTGTGGAAGACGACCCGCGCCGCGGCGAACGCTATATAAAATGTCAGTGGAGTCGTGGCCCAAGCCAAGGAGATCATCGCCAAGCCCAGGCCAGCCACGCTGACCGCCAGCACCGGGCGCGCGCCGAACCTGTCGATGGCCCAGCCCACAACAGGGGAGAGGACCAGCGCCGCCAATGCCCCGGCGCTGACAGATCCGGCGATGAGGGTACGGCTCCAGCCCAATTGCTGGGACATGGGGAAGATCAAGACGGTGAGCGTGGTGATCGCCGGCGCCATGCGAGCGAAAACGACCGTGCCGGCGGCGCCCACCGCGATCCAGCCATAGTAGAAGGGGAATTTATCCCTCAGGCGGGACGCAAGTAACATTCAGGCAGCCTTGCCGCCCAGGATCACGGTAGGACGGAAGTGGAGATCATGTGTCAGGCCGGACCAGGCAGGAAACAGCCCTAAAGCGGGGCTTCCGATGTGCGGCACCCCAATGATACACAAATGCGAATCACGAGACTGGGCCCTCGATCTCAAACACTCGATATACCAGGCAATGGCCCGGGCATGGTCATTTTAAGATTGACTGTGGGCTCAGATGGTTAATATAATAAGGCGCCCCAAAACAGCCAAGTGAGCCCCGTATTTCGTGGCATTCCTATGCCACGCTGGGCCAAATAGGGCCATAACGGGACTGAGAATCTCCCACGGAGGAATAGCCCATGGCCCAACAGCAAGCAGCATTACTCAAACCCGAGTCCTTGGTCGCCGAGTTCAAGAAGAACGGCGTTACCCACATCGTGACCATTCCTGACAGCGAGACTAACTATCTTTACGAACTGATGCTAGAACAGGACTGGCTGGACGTCGTCCCCTCATCTCGTGAGGGCGAGACCTTCGCCATCGCCCTTGGACTGATCGTGGGCGGGAAAGTTCCCGTCTGTGTGATCCAAAACACCGGCATGATGGAATCCGGAGACTCCATCCGTGGCATGGCCATCGATTCAGGTTTCCCGCTGGTCATGCTTATCGGCTACCGGGGTTGGACGCGCCACGGCGTGATCACCGACTCCGCGGCCCGCTACACTGAGACATTCCTCCACGCCATGGGCATCAACTACTATCTGTTGGAGACTGATGACGACGCCTCGCGGATATCGGTGGCGTTCGAGGAGGCCCGCGCCAACAACCGGCCAGTTGCCGTTCTGGTAGGTGACGAATACCACGGCTTCAACCGGACGTAGGCAAACGCCTAGCCTCGGCGCACCCAAATTCCTACTTGATCAATTCATTTGGAGATAGCAAATGTTCGACTCAGCAGATATGTTCAGGGCCTTTCAACCGCATCGGGACAAGGCCATCGTATTGGTAACCGGCACCGCGGGCCGCGACTGGCGGGAAATCTCAGATAACGAGACCCGCGACCTGACCCTACAGGGCGCAATGGGCCAGACCAATTCGGCGGCCCTGGGATTCGCCCTTTCCCAGCCCAACGAAAAGGTGGTGCTCTTCGACTCGGAAGGGTCGCTTCAGATGAACATGGGCATCCTCGGCACCATCGCCGGGAAGAAGCCCAAGAACTTCTTCCACTTCCTGATGGACAACGAATGCTATGCCACCACGGGCGGGCAGCCGGTGCCCAATGCCTCGGAGATCAACTATGCCGGTATGGCCAGGGAAGCCGGCTATACCGCCACCTTCCAGTTCGACAACTTGGAAGAGTTCACCAACAACATCGAAGCGATCATGAAGGAAGAGGGACCCGTCTTCGTCGCAATGAAGATGATTCCCAAGATCGAGAACGAGCCCATCGGGCGCCGGGTGCGGAAACCCCAGCGGTCCAGGGCCGAGACCATCAAGGTGTTGCAGGCCGAACTGGGAATAACTGCCGCCTAGGCGTCTAGGTCTATTAACGGACCATATTCTCATTGGTTCCCGCAATACCGCCCCGCCCTCTATATTGACGATTACCAAGTCGGGGAATATGATGCGCAGGTGGTTTAGGTGTAACGCCGGACATATTCTTAACTATGTTACGGATCTTGAAACACCACGACGATTATAGTTGGATTTGAGCCTCATATCACCGATAATCGCCACGGATTTCCCAAGATGGACCCCGCCAAATTGTTGAGTTGGGAGGAAACAATTGTCTAATCAAGATATCTCATTAATGGCTCATCTCATGCGCCGCGCCGGGTTTGGCGCCCCATTGGAAGAACTGGAAGCCAGGGCGGCCAAAGGATATGACGCCACTGTCGAAGAACTGCTAGACCCCGAATCGCAGCCACCGATGGAGCGCGACATCATGATGCGCTACAAGACGGAATGGCTCTCGCAGGCCGGACTGGAAGGCCAACAAGAAGAGTGGGCCTTCCGTATGATTAACACCAAGCGCCCGCTTCAAGAGAAGATCGCCCTTTTCTGGCACGGTGTTTTCGTCACCGGCCATGCCAAGTGCGAATACCCCCGGCAACAGATGATGGAATTGGACATGTTCCGCACCGTCGGATTGGGCAGTTTCCATGAGCTGCTCATGGGTCTGTCCAAGGACCCGGCCATGGTCTTCTATCTGGACAACTGTATGAGCCACAAGGGCGCCATCAACGAGAACTGGGGCCGGGAACTATTAGAACTGTTCTCCCTGGGCGTCGGAATGGACGGCGATTTCAACTACAGCGAGGATGACGTCAAGGAAGCAGCCCGCGCCTTCACCGGCTGGACCGTGACCAACTCGGTTCCCCGCTACCCCTACGGCAAGTACGAAGCCAAGTTCATGTTCGACCCCCGCGACCACGACGCCGAAGAAAAGACCTTCCTGGGCGAGACCGGGAACTTCAACGGCGAAGACATCGTGGACATCATCGTGAAACAGCCCGCCACCGCCAGGTTCATCGCGCGGCACCTCTACAACTTCTTCGTCGCCGACGAGCCCCAGGTGCCGGCCTGGAAGGACACTCCACCCAGAGACGCCGAGGCCATCAAACAGTTGGAAGACGAGTATTTCCGCTCCAACTACGACATAACCTCGATGCTGCGGTTGCTGTTCAAGTCGGACTTCTTCAAAGAAGCCAAGTTCGCCAAGATCAAGAGCCCAGCCGAGACCGTGGCCGGAACCCTGCGCCTGGTGGGAGACTTTACATTCCCCAAGCCGGGCCTGGACGCCGTAGCCTTGAACATCCGGTACATGGGCCAGGACTTGCTGAACCCGCCCACAGTGGAGGGCTGGCACACAGGGCGCGAGTGGATCGATTCCGGGACGCTGGTGGAACGCATCAACTTCACCGCCGACCAGGTGGGCAACATCAACCATCCCGGCGTGAAGGACATCATCAGCCGAGTCGGGCAAACCGGGTCCGTATTGACCGCCGACCAGTTGGTTGACGGTTGTCTGGAGAATCTGGGCGCTTATCAATTGGCCGATGAGACCCGGAAGCAGCTGTTGGAACTGGCCGAAGGAGAAGGGGAGATTCGCAGAGACGCAGAGGAATTCCCCGTCCGGGTAGCGACCATGCTCCAGTCGATTGTTGCAACCACCGAGTACCTGTTTGCCTAAACCCTGACTTGGTTGCCAGACTAGACCGAATATTATGCCGCCTAGGACCGTGGATCGCGCGGTCCGGCGGCCCCGGAAACTTAAAAAGTAATTGATCCGGGAAGTTAGTTGGAGATTAAACAATGACATCGACGAAGAAAGAACCGGTTCTGGTGGTTCTTCAACTGGCCGGCGGCAACGACGCGTTAAACACCATCGTCCCGTACGGCAACCCCAAATACTATGACAACCGGCCCAACGTTATGATCTCGCAAGACCAGGTGTTGCCCATCAACGACGAGATCGGCTTCAACCCCAACATGGGGCCCATGAAGAGGTTATTCGACGAGGGTCATCTGGCGGTGATACAAGGCGTTGGATATCCTTCGGGCAGCCGCTCCCACTTCCGGTCCATGGACATCTGGCACACCTGCGAGCCGAACAAAGTCGGCGACGAAGGCTGGCTGGGCCGCGTCGTCCGTGAACTTGACCCCACCCAAGAAAACGTCCTCACCGCCGTCAACTTCGGCCGTGGTCTGCCCAGAGCGCTGGTTGCGCCGGGGGTGCCGGTAGCATCTGTCGGCAACCTGGAAACCTACGGCGTACTCACCGGAATCGACGACGTCGACCAGCGTCTTAAGGCGCTGGATGTCTTCTCGAAGGTGTACTCCCCCATGATCGGCCAAGGCCCGGTTTTGGACTATCTGGCCCACACCGGCCTGGACGCCCTGAAAGGGGCTGACATCCTGAGCGCCGCGCCTGAGATGTACTCCTCCACCGTGGAGTACGGCGGCGACGACGTCGGCCAATACATGAGGAACATCGTGCAGACCCACTTGGCCGGTTTCGGCAGCAGGGTGTTTTACACGACAGCCCCATACAACAGCTTTGACACCCACGCCGGTCAGTTGGCCAACCACACCCGGCTCTGGAGCGAGACCAGCCGGGCCGTAGCCGACTTCTACGATGACCTGGAAGAACACAACGCCGGGGAAGATGTGATGCTTTTGGTCTTCACCGAGTTCGGCCGCCGGGTTCACGACAACGGAGCCGGAACCGATCACGGCGCCGGCGGGCACGCCTTCATCATCGGTAAAAACGTGAAGGGCGGCCTCTACGGGGAGTACCCCTCGCTGGATGACGACAAGCTTGACGAGGGCGACCTGCAATTCAACACCGACTTCCGCAGCCTGTACACCACTATCTTGGAGAAGTGGATGGGCCTAGACGCCAAACCCATAGTGAACGGCGCCTTCGAGCACATCGACTTTATTTAGGTCAACTGGTCCAATATTAAATCAGACCGGTGAGGATAAAGATGACTACCACAGAGATTTCGCACATAAACGTGCAATACAGTAAAACCATTGGCCGTGGCGAGCAATTCGGGCCAGGTTTCACTTATCCGATAAACGTAGCCCGCGGCAAAGACGGCATAATGTATGTCCTCAACCGCAGTTCGGAGTATCGTCCGGAGGGGACTCGCGTCACCGTTTGCACCACCGACGAAGAGTTCATCTCGACATTCGCCCGCGGCGTCGCCCAGCAAGGCCCCCACGAGTATAACTTCGAGGATGGCTCGTTGGTGTGGCCCACCTGTATCGCCCTGGATAGCCAAGAGACCCTGTTCATCTGCGACGAATGGTTGCACCGGGTTTCCCAGTTTTCCAAGGACGGCGAATATCTGGGCAAATGGGAAGAGCGGCCCGGCTCCGGAGACGGCGAGCTTGACCGGCCGGCGGGCATGGTCTTTGATGCCGACGACAACCTCTACATCGTGGACAGTGGCAATCACCGGATCCAAAAATTCAGCAAAGACGGCAAGTTCCTGTCCAAGTGGGGGACGTTCGGCAGTGGTGATGGCGAGTTCAACATGCCCTGGGGGATCGCCATCGACAGTCAGGGCGATATCTACATCGCAGACTGGAGAAACGACCGGATTCAGAAATTCAATCCCGACGGCAAATTCCTAATGAAATTTGGGAGTTCAGGCTCAGGAGAAGGTGAATTCGACCGGCCAACCGGCGTTGCCGTCGACAGAGACGGAGTGATCTACGTGGCCGACTGGCTTAACGACCGGCTTCAGGTGTTCGATCACGAGGGCAATTTCGTAGCCGCGAAAACCGGAGAGGCCGGCATCTCCAAATGGGGCCAGGACAAGTTGGACGCGAATCCGGAGATGTGGGATGAGCGGGAAAGGGCCCAAGGACTGGAGCGCGAGAAGGATTTCTGGGGTCCGACGGGCGTGACCGTCGATGATGATGGGATGATTTTCGTCCCTGAGTCGGCCCGGAATCGCATCCAGGTCTACAAGAGCCAGTCGCCTACGTTCGCTGGTCCCCGCCTTTAGACCGACCAATCACCATTGGGCTGACGCAGCCCATACCCGACTGACGATAGGGCCTCGAATCTCGAGGCCCTATTTATCGCCAAATCATTTCTTCTGGTGTTGACGCGTGCCCATCAAAGTTGGCCGGACTCCCTTCTTAAGCTCTGAACCCATGTATTTCGACATGGACAAACGCGGCATAGAAGTCGAAGACGTGCCGGCTAACGAAATGATGGCGGCCATCTTAGAAGGGCGTCTGCAAGGCGGGCTTGTGCCGCTGGTAGACACTTTCGGCCTGGATTCAAGTTTACGGACAGTCTCGGGTTTTTGCGTGGCCACCGTTGCCATGGCCGTCAGCATCAAACTCCATTCCAAGGTGCCCATCGAGGAAATGACCGGAAGCCGCATCGCCATACCGGCAGACGCACCCACCGCCGTCAAGTTGCTCCAGGTCTTAATCGCACTGAAGCATGGAGTGAAAACGGGCGCCTACGTCGGCGCCGACGAACCCCATGACGCCCAACTTATGATCGGGAACCTCGGTTTGCGCCACCGGCGCGGCCTACGCGACCACCCACACACCTACGACCTGGGCGAAGAATGGACCCGATGGACCAGTCTTCCCTTCGTGTTCGCCCGGTGGGTGATGAGGACCGACCTTGAGCGGCAGGAAGCCATAGTCCTCGAAGACTCCCTCTACACCAGCCTCCAGGACTGGGCCGACGGTCTCTACCGCGTCTCAGGCCCCAGCGACCGCGTGCCGGTCCACCCCTCAGAGATACACACGTATACGCAGGGACTTCGGTACTTCATCGGCGTGCCTGAAGAGAGGTCTATCGCGCTGTTTCAGGGGTATTTGGGGGAGTTGGGGAACCAATAGCAGGCCAGATTATCTCCGTTCGTGGTGAGCTTGTCGAACCACTTTTCCACGACAAACTTGGTCTACTGGGGAGATTAGCCCTCATCCTAACCTTCTCCTCCTTCCGCGGAAAGACGACGGGAGAAGGGACTCCATGTATTCAGAGACGGATGGCTGATCTAGCGACCATGGTCTCGCACGGCGTAGGCGCGGGTTTTCAACCCGCTCAAATCTGCACCAACCATACTCCAACCACTGAATCCAACTACGTCTGATACCGTTCGTGGTGAGCCCGTCGAACCACCGCTGAGGATAGGCGTGTTCTCCAGAATCAGCTCGGCTTATGCGCATCCTTCGACAGGCTCAGGTCCAGCACCCGTGCCATGTCCACCACTCGGGCATCCTCTTTGAAATGGGCGTCGGCGCCCAACTCGACAGCGTAGACTGGCGCGATCTTCTCCGGCCAGTCCAGGCACGAAGGTTGGTAGATGTCTCCCGCGTGAATAATCACATCAACGCCGTCAAATGCGGAAACTACCTCAGGCGGCGGCTCATCGCCGACACTGGGGTTGTGAGTGTCTGAGATCACTCCCACTCTCATATTGCGGACTGCGTTGAATATTTCGGGTGAATATTTAGGTTTAACCAACTTCCGGTATTCTACACGTATTTAGCGGTTGCCCTGTTGGTACAATTCCGGGTGGAATCACGAAAGACTTGCAGATAGGGAGAATGACAGAGGGCAACACAACACGACGGATCCCGGCCCTGCATGGCCATCGTCGGCCACAATCTTACTTACGAACAGGTCCAGGCGGCCATGAAGGCCATGATGGACCAAGCCAGGGCGACGTCGGAAACACCCGTCTGCATGGCGATAGTCGACGCTTCAGGGAACATGGAGCCGTTCGCGAAGATGGACAACGCCTGGGTGTTCACTCGGAGGCACTCGGTGCGTAAGGTGTACACCTCCGCCATCTTGGGCATCAACAGCGGAGACTGGGGCTAGAACATGTCCAACATCGGCAGGAGCGTCAGCGAGAACGGCGACCCGATGGTCACCTATGGATAGGGCGGCGTTGTCATCATCAAAGACGGCGCCATCCTAGGCGGCATCGGCGTTGGCGGGATACGCGGACACAACGCCGATGAAAACCTGGCCAAGATCGGGTTGCAGGCCATGGGCCTATCGCCCAGTTAAACTTGGCTTCGTGTGACCTTGTTGTCAGTTGAGCGTTATAGGACCTGGCGGAGCCTTGGGTCCAGCTTGTCCCGTAGCCAGTCGCCGAATAGGTTCAGCGACATCACGGTGAGCATTATCGCCAAACCAGGGAAGGTGGAGATCCACCAGAATCCGGCTAGCCGATCACGTCCATCCGCTACCATGGAACCCCAAGCCGCGGTGGGCGGGGGGACACCAGCCCCCAGGAAGCTCAACACAGATTCCAGAAGGATAACAATACCGATCTGCAGCGTGGCCACTACGATAAGAGTGTTGATGGTACCTGGGAAGATATGGACGAAGAGTATCCTCGGTGTCGAGGCCCCGGCCACCTTGGCCAACGCTACATAGTCTTGCGTCTTTAGCTGCAACACTTCGCCACGGATCTGACGGGCGAAACGCGGCCAAATAAAAAGGCAAAGCACGGTTACTATGATCGTGAAGGACTGACCCAGGGTCACCACAAGGACCAAGGCAACCAAGATCAGAGGCAGGGAGAGCATGACATCGACGAACCGCATGATCAGTTCGTCCACCCAGCCTCCGTACCAACCGGCGACCAGTCCCAGGGTCACCCCGATGGTGCCACCGACACCCAGGGTCACCACAGCCACTACCAGAGATATGCGGGCGCCGTAGATCACGCGGGACAATAGGTCCCTGCCCAACTGGTCGGTGCCCAGCAGGTATTTGGTGCTGCCGCCGCCCGCAATCTCAACTTCTACCGTATCGCCTACGGCGGCTTGCGGGTCTATCTCCTGGGCGTTCCTCAGGGTTATCAACCTTCCTTGTTCTTCCAAGGCGACGCTGGCTGCAACTGTTTTTAGCGCGCTTTCAGGGCCGGACCAGAAGGGCGGCAGATTACGCTCCCTCAGGTTGCCCCGGTCTGGGTCGTGGGGAGCGACCCATGGTGCTGCGATGCCCGAAACAAGCACCAAAGAGAGCAGAAAGACCGGCACTATGGGCCATACGCGTAATGCGCGCCAGATACCTGACAAGCTGATGAGCCGTGGCTTTGGGGGTGCGAGGATATCTGTGGTTTCTTGGGATGCCATCTGCTCTTCGCTCCTGGACCTTATGTGTAACGAATACGTGGGTCTATCACCGCGTATAGGACGTCTACCAGGAAGGACGCGGTCACGTACAAGAGAGTGAACACGATGACTACCGCCTGGAGGAGGGCATAATCAAGGCCGAACAAAGCGTCCACGGCAAGCTTGCCGAGTCCGGGCCAGGCGAACACAGTCTCCGTAACCAGGGAGCCAGTAACCAGTGCCCCAAGAGTAACGCCCGCAAAGGTCAACGCCGGTATAACGGCGTTTCGCAAGGCGTGCTTAAGGATGATAGTTCTGCTGGGCACTCCTTTGGCGCGGGCCAATTTGATGTACTCGGAGTCCAGCACGTCTAGCATCGCCGAGCGAATCAACCTCAAGTTGGCAGCCGCATAGAACCAGCCCAGCGTGATGGCTGGGAGAATTACGCCCCGTGGGTCTTCACGGCCGAACGGTGGTAACCAGCCCAGGTGCACTGAGAAGAAGAACATCAGCATTATTCCCAGCCAGAAAGGCGGCGCCGATTGACCGACGAGAGCCACGGCCCTGCCGAACTGGTCGACAAGGCTGCCTCTCTTGACCGCCGATATGATGCCCAGCGGAACGCCGATCAGCAGAGATAGCGCGAACGAGACCGTTGCTAGCTGAAGAGTGGCGGGAAGATGTTCCAGCACGATGTGCATGGCGGGCCGCCCCTGTTGGATCGACTCGCCGAATTCTCCCCGTATTGCGTCTTTGATGAATATCCCGTACTGCTGGTAATAGGGCTTGTCCAGTCCCAGGGCCTCCCCCAACCGATCCCAGTCCTCCATAGTGGAGTAGTCATCAAGCAGGAGGGCGCGAGGATCCCCGGCGGCCCTGCTCATAATGAAGATCACGAGTGAGACGACCATAACAGTAACGATGGCTACTAAGAAGCGGCGCACCAAGAACTTCTGCATGCCCTTACATCTCCAATCGAAGGCCGTCGATATCTGGGCGACACAGAGGTGAATGTCCAAGCCGGACGCACACCGTCAGAAATGCGCCCGGCTTGGAGGTTGTCGCCGTCCTAGGGCTTCTCGGCCCTAATTGCTATGGTCCTACCGGTGCTTGATGTACTCGTACCCATTGATGTTTCTGAGGTCCGTGAATTTAATATCAGCCTTCCATTCCTCGATGCGCGGACCCACCGGCCATACAGCGCCAACGCTGTAGAGCCCAATGTAGGTGAGTGCATTGTTGAAGAGCCAATTGCCCAACTCCGATTCCAGTCGCACCAAGTCCACCGGGTCTACGGCCGCGCTGATCCTGGGCATGATGTCTTCCATCCAAGGGTGGCTCGCGCCAGCATTCCAGGCTGCGTTCTCGGTGATCAGCGTCTGAGCTCCGACCGTTACGATTCGGGCGCCAGCGGCGTGGCAGGTGGCCCCCTGGTATGTGCGGGCGACCATTGTGGGCCGCAAAGTGGAATAGGGGAGACTCTGCAACTTTACGTTTAGCCCTATGTCGCCCCACATCTGCGCTATCGCACTGCACGCCTCCACTTCAGCGGGAGCGCCGCGCAACGATGGTGTGAGCGTGATGTCGAAACCGTCGGGGTAGCCGGCCTCGGAGAGAAGCTGCTTGGCACGTTCTGGGTTGTATTCCCAGTCGCCATCGATCTGCGATCCGTGGTTGCCCCAGAACCAGAGTTTGATCGGGTCGGCAAACCCTCTGAGCAGGGTCTCGATGATGGTATCCCGGTCGACGGAGATGGCCAGGGCTATCCGTATCTTGCGGGCGTTCTCCCACTCTGGGGAGTCTGTATGCCAATCGCTGGAGATCCACGGCACCTCGGGATCGTAGGACGCCCGGTTTTCGGTGTCGGGTTTAGAGGCTTCCGTATAGTAGCCTCCGTATAAGTTGATGGCGTAGTCGATGGCGTTGGACACCGATAGCAACTTCGCCCCTTCCACTTTTTCAATCTCTGGGATGGAGTCGAAGGCCATCAGGAATGTGTCCAGCAGGCCGGTCTGGAATCCGGCGATACGGGACGACTCCTCCGGAATCTCTCGGAAGATCAGCTCTGCGAAGGCCGGCGTCTGGCGCCAATGGTCTTCAACCGCCGCCATGCGCCAGAACTCGTTTTCTCGGTGCTCTTCCATCGACCAGGGCCCGGTGCCGGAGATGTCACGGTTGGCTTTTTCAACACCGATTTCATCAGACTGGGCTTTGCTCACTACCCAGTTGGAGGAGCCGGAAGGAGTTTTTGCCAACCAGTTCTCTAATGTCACGAGCTCTGAGATCGCTATGCCGGTGTTCACTTCAATGGTGTAGTCGTCGACCTCGGTGACACTGCCACCTTCAGCCGTCCAGAAGCCTTTGAAGTCTGGGGTCCTGGCATGCAATGGATTGACACCCCATCCTTCCACGTAGGAATAGATTACATCTGCGGCGGTCATCTCGCCGTAGCCCTTGTGGAACTGAACCCCCTTTTTGAGGTTGAAAGTCCAGGTCTTGAAATCGTCTGAGATGCTCCAGGACTCGGCTAGCCAGCCTTCAACCTCTTTGTTGATGTTGATGGTCACTAGCCCTTCGCTGATGGGAGCCGTCTGCTGAACGAAAAGGGCAGGGTTAACGGCCACTGAGGGGTGCCCTTGGAACGTTCCCAATTCCTTTTGGCCCACTGAGAGGGTGCCTGCGGGCTTGACCTTGGCTGCCGACGCCTTAGCCGCCGCCGGTGTAGCAGTAGGCGCTGCCATCGTAACTCCTGCTACTTTAACTGGCGCTTTCGACTCAGCTTTCGGCGCAGCTTTCGGCGCAGCTTTCGGCGCAGCTTTCGGCGCAGCTGCTTGAGGTGCCTCCGTTGCCGACGATCCGCACGCTACTAGAAACAGTAGCGACAGCATCAAGGACGAAAATAGAATGAAACCAGGCTTTTTGAACCGATCGAACATAATCTCCGAACCTCCAAACTTCAAAACGGCTAAGATCCTGTGGTCGCCCTTCGGCGCTATGAACGGATTTTGTTAATTGATTAGATTACCTAGTTTACTGAAAAGAGATATCAATATTTGAATTGATTCTTCTGTGATTCGTATCTGGTGATGGCAAATATAGTCTATCACGTTTGGTGACGTCAACCACCTATGTTGACTTATCTGGCTAATTGATGCTGCTCGGCAAAGTTGAGTTTGCCGATTTCCGATGAAATCTCATTCGCTCAACTACTGGAAAGCCGTTTAGGCCATGACCATTGTGATTGGTGTGAACCCTGGGTTGCCGGTTTTCTCCTGCGCCTTCCCCAGCGTCCCCATAGTGAGAGTTGAGTCCAGCCGGTTTACTCAACGCGGTTTTATTGTGTTTGCAATTGGTGAGATTATCGGAATAAGAAAAAAATCGCTTTGTGGTCAACGGCGGGCATTCATTCTGATCGTTGACCCAGTGTCTGCATCCAATGTTCGCAGGTCCATTCCGAAAGTCCGCCGCCCTCCGATTCAAGATCGGCTCAAGGAACTCAAACGTTGGGCTTTCTTAATAACAAACGTCAGTCCGTATTCTTGGAGTCTCCCCTGTCTCTACCATAAACAACCATCTCTAGGCGACTCTGGATATCTGGTCGAGCCAAGTGCTGATTGAGAGTATGCCAATACCTGATGCTAAGATGGATGCAGGTGGCGTTTGCTCAACCCAGGACGAACGGATTTTTGTTCGGCTTTCGTCCCTCAGAGCAGCCTAACCGTCTCTTCCCGCACATAATCCCGCAATTCTTGGGGCATGGGATCGAGGCTCCCGGCCAGGGCATTCTCGGCGATACGTTCGGGGCGGGAGGTGGCGGGGATGGTTATGCTGACCCTGGAGTCGGCCACCACCCAGGCCAATAGCGCCTGAGCCCAGGTCTGGATCCCAAGCTCTTTCAACGGTGTCAGGTCCGGTTCTCCCTTGAGTTCTTTGACGAATCGGCCCTTCTTGAGGGGTTCCATGACCATGACGCCGGTGCCCAGTTCCTCGGCCAGGGGCAGCAGTTCCGCTTCAACCTCACGCTGGACCACGTTGTAGGGGATCTGCACGGTGTCTATCCGGCCGAACCGCATCAGGTCCATGATGGCCGGGTAGGCCTCAACCACCATCGCGGTGACGCCAATCATCCCAATCTTGCCCTCATCTTGTAAGCGTTCCAGAGTGGGCAGATGGGTCTGGTAGTCAATCATGTTGTGTATCTGAAGCAGATCTATGTAGCCTGTGTTGAAGTTTTCGAACGACTGGAGGATCTGCCGTTCGCCGGCCTCTTTGCCTTCGATGCGGACCTTGGTTGCCAGATAGAATTTGTCCCGTATCCCTTCCGTCGCGATGCCCACAGCTTTCTCGGCGGCACCGTATGCCGCGGCCGAATCGATGAAATTAATCTTGGCGGAGATGCAATTTTCGATTATCTGCCGACGGGTCACCAGATCAGACTCTTCAGTAACGTCGAAGGCACGAAGGGTGCCCAACCCGATCACCGAGACACCCAGTGTGCCAAGCTCGCGTTTTTCCAAATCGACTCACCTCTTTCTCGTCTGGGATTCCCTTGATCATTCGCCGCGTTCCTTGAATTCGGCGTGGGCGGCCGACAGCAGCTTGGGGTCAAGCAGCAGGTCGCAGGCCGTAAGCGTCATGGCCTTCGCCACGTTGATGGCGGCGTTCAGGGCGTACTCGGAGATGGCGGTCTCGGTCATCTCCCGGGAATGGGAGGCGACGGGCTCTTCACTCACGGCGTAGCGCAGTTCATATGACGGCAGGGCTTGGCTGACGTTGCCGAAATCGGTGGAGGCGGCGCTGCCTTGGCGGCCAGGCAGTGGTTGATCCAAGGGGAGGCCTGCCACACCAGCGTTATTCAATAACAGACCCGCGATCACCGAATTTGGGCGGACGTTTTCGTAGAAGGGGTAGTATTCCTCCACCTCCAGACGGCACCCGGTCATGGCGGCGGCCCCTTCTGCGGCCTGCAGTACCCGGCCGACTACAACATCGCTCAGGTAATCCCGGTCGCGGCAGCGGAGCATGAAGTTGGCGGCGGCGTATTCGGGCACCACGTTTGGCGCCTTCCCGCCGTCGGAGATGATGCCGTGGATGCGGACGTCTTCCTTTAGGTGCTGCCGGAGGGAGTCGATGCCGCCAAACAGATGGATCACGCCGTTCAAGGCGTTGATGCCTTCATGGGGCATGGCCGCGGCGTGGGCGGCCTTTCCGTGGAAGATGTACCGGTAGCCCACCATGGCCAGGCTCCAGCTTTCGCCCATGGGTATGTCGGTGGGTATGACCGTCCTGTTCGATGAAGGGTGAGAAGAAAGCACAGCGTCCACGCCTTCGAACACCCCGGCGTCCAACATTCGGATCTTGCCACCGCCGCCCTCTTCGGCCGGGGTGCCGATGACCATCACCTTGCCGGGCAGATTTTCTAGATTGGCTTGCAGCCCCAGTCCGGCGCCGATGGCGGCCATGGCGATCAGGTTGTGCCCGCAGCCGTGGCCGATCTCCGGTAGGGCGTCATACTCCGCCAGAATAGCCACCGTCGGGCCATCGCCGCCTCCACCGGGAAGCGTCGCCGTAAACGCGGTCTCAACGCCTCCAACGCCCCGTTCTATCTGGAAACCGTGTCGTTCCAGGGTGCCAGAAAGCAACTCGGCGGCGTACTGCTCTTGGTAATTCAGCTCGGGGTGGGCGTGGATGTCCAGAGCGACCTCCACCAGTTCAGACCGGGCTGCCTCGATGGCCTGGGCGGTGGTCTCCGACAGTTTTTCTTTGGCTATGGTCATAGTGTCCTCTGTTCTTGTTGCATGATTGACAGGCGTAATTCGATTGTCCAGACTCTACGCCATTTTCACTTTGAACGCATCTTAATCTGGGCGCGAGCCACCGTTTCTTGTTAGAATCTATCCACCTCGAGAAAAACACTGCGGGTCACGACGCCTAAGGAGATTGAAGATGCCTGACAAATTGGGATGGCGCGCAAATTGGGGAGTTATCGCACCCTCGACCAACACTTCGGTCCAACCCGAGTTCGACGAGATGCGGCCCAGGGGCGTCACCAACCATATGTCACGGATCTGGATCCCGAACGACCCCGTAACCAGCGACGAAGAATTCAATAACCTTATGTTGAACATCCGGAAAGAATGGGACAACGCCATCCTCCGGGTGATGACCTGCAATCCGGACTATCTGGTGATGGGAATGTCCTCGGAAACCTTCTGGGGCGGCCTGGCCCAGGCCAACGAATTGCGCGCCCGCATGACCGAGATGACCGGGCTGCGGGTCGCCATGGGCTCAGACGCGTGCCAGGCGGCCCTGAGATGCTACGGAGACATCAAGCGGATCGGCGTCCTGACGCCGTACTGGCCGATCGCCGACAAAAACGTGAAGCTGTTCTTGGAAGACTGCGGGTTTGAAGTTGTGGTGATCAAAGGACTGTGTTGCGAGGGCCCCACGGAAATGGCCCAAGTGACCGAGAAGGTGATGTTGGACGCCCTGCTGGAGTTGAATGAACACAACGTCGAGGCTCTGCTCCAGTGCGGCACCAACCTGGCGATGGCCCGGCTGGCCGCGGAAGCTGAAAAGTGGCTGAAGAAGCCGGTGGTGGCCATCAACACGGCCACCTACTGGTACGCCATGCGGGACAATGGCATGGACGATGTCATCGATGGGTTCGGGTCGCTGATGACCGACTTCAAGGAACTTCCCAAACTATACTTCGACAAAGTGAAAGAGCAGGCCGCAAACGCCTAAACCAAGGAATCGATAGATGCCCCAAGGCAACCTCAAAAACACGAAACGGACCAAGTTGGTCCGGAACCCGGCAAGGGCCGATTATGACCGCGATATGGTCAATCAGATAATCGACGCGACACCTCTCTGCCACGTCTCCTATATCATCGATGGACGTCCTTACGTTACGCCAACTTTGCAGTGGCGTGAGGGTGACACGATCTACTGGCACGGCTCCTCGGCCAGCCGGTTCCTGCGCCAGATCGTAGGGAAAGATGTCTGTATGGCCATCACCCATTTCGATGGGTTCGTACTCGCCCGCTCCGCCTTTCATCACTCGATCAACTACCGTTCGGTCATGCTCTTCGGCAAGGCAATCAAGATCGAAGACTCCGAGAAGAATGCTCTCTTGGAAAGTTTCGTTGAGAATCTGATACCAGGCCGCTTGGAGAACCTCCGCCAGATGACCGACAAAGAGGCCAAGGCGACCACCGTGTTCTCCATGCCAATAGACGAAGGTTCCGCCAAAGTCCGGTCCGGCCCTCCGGTGGACGATGATGAAGACTATTCCTTGCCCATCTGGGCCGGAGTGCTGCCACTGAGCCAGGTGTTGCAAGACCCCGTGCCCGACCCTAAGAACCTTGAAGGCCTTGAAGTCCCGGCCCACATCCGCGATTTCAAGATCGGTTGATTCCTCAATTTCTGATTCCATAGGAGAAAACAGCATGGCCGACCGGATACGTTTGGGAATAATCGGCGCCAGTCCCACGGTGGGTTGGGCGCACCGCTCGCACCTGCCGGCGATCGCCGCCAGCCCGGAGTTCGAATTGACGGGGGTCTGCACCACTCGGATGGAGACCGCCGAAGAGGCCAAAAAGCAATACGGCGCCAGGCTGGCCTTCGATGACTACCACAAGATGCTGGCCCACCCAGAGATCGATGCCGTGGCTGTGGTACTGCGGGTGCCAACCCATTACCAGATCACCAAAGACGCGCTGAACGCCGGCAAGCACGTGTTCACCGAGTGGCCCCTGGGCGCCACCATCGAGGAAGCCACCGAGTTGGCTGAACTGGCCGAGTCAAAAGGTTTGCGGGCCGTCGTAGGGCTGCAATCCCGGGCCGCGCCAGCCATCCTGCATATGAAAGAGCTGGTGGAAGAAGGCTACGTCGGCGAGATCATATCCTGCTCCATGCGTTTGATCCGGGGCGGAGTCTTGGAACGGCCGTCGGGGCGCACCTGGCAGCGGGACAACGAGTTGGGCGCGCATACCCTGACCATCGCCGCCGGACACTCCATCGACGCCCTGCGCTTCGTGGCCGGTGAGTTCAGTGAAGTCTCGTCTATCGTGTCGACCCAGGTCGATCAATGGTACGAGACCGACACCAAGAAGATGCTGGACGTAACATCACCGGACAACATCATAGTCAGCGGACGGTTGGCCAATGGGGCGGTTGTCTCGGTCCACGTCGCCAGCAACCCCTGGGCCGGCAGCGGCTACCGGATGGAGATCTACGGCCGGAAAGGGACATTGGTGGCCACCTCTGAAGATTCCCCTCAACTGGGCGAGGTCTACCTACAGGGAGCCCAAGGCACGGACAATTTGGAAGACATCACGGTCCCAGACAAGCACACCAACGTGCTAGAGGGGATGCCCAAGGGTCCGCCCCATAACGTGGGCCAGTTGTACTTCCAATTCGGCGCAGCCATCCGGGGCCAGTCAGCCACCTACCCCGACTTTGACACCGCGGTGGACCTACACCGGCTGATCGATAACATCCGGCTGGCGTCTGACGACGGCCGGACGGTTGGCACGGCGGGGTAGGAAGTTTTTCTCGCTACTGTCACTCTGAGTGAAGCGAAGCGTCTGCCGGTAGCGGTCCTGTCAGGCAAACTTCTGGAGAAAACCCCCGGTCCAACCAGGACAGTCGGCAGATTCTTCGCCGCTGCGGCTGGCTCAGAATGACAGTTAGGCGAGGAACCCGTTCCTGAGAACCACGGACCGATACCTTAAACCGGCAGCAACTTCTCCGTGACGTTGTCCGGCAGCTCAGCCTCGAAGGCGTTTAGGTAGAAAGACGTTTGGGCGTAGTGGCCCATGAGTGTCGTGAGTTCCACTAGGTGCTGTGCTCCGAACTCTTTGAGCGCTTTGTTGAATGTTGCATCGCTAATTTTGTGGTCCTTGAAGAACTCGTTGCCGTAGTTGACGATCGCTTCTTCGTCGGGCGCCATTGCCGGCAGCGGTTGCCGGTCGCGGATGGCGTCGACCAAAGCGTCGGCGACCCCCTCCTTTCGGGCGGCGGGGGCGTGGGCATTCCACACGTATTGGCAGTCCATGGCCCTGGCGGTGGTAATGATTGCAAGTTCCAAGATCCGTTTTGGGAACTGGGTCTCATACCGCAAGTAGCTGGTCAGGTGATTGCGCCGCTTGGCCATCTCCGGGCTGTTGATGGTGAAAGAACCGGGGCCGCCGGTGATGGACCCACCGGTCGCTGCGGTGAGCTCGCCGAACGCCTCCCGGAACTCCTCGGGCACCATGTCGCTTGAAACCACGGGTAAACGCGCCATTATCTTCCTCCGTATCTGGGGCAGTATCCAAGTATCCGGCGGAGAGTCTATCACTCCTAGGCTTGCTTCAGAAGCCCTAACTAAGCGGCAAGTAGCCTGGCAGACCCAGCGCGAACCACGCCTAAATGCTCACCGGCCTGGGTAATCTCCCTTCGAAAAAAGGCCGGGCGGCTCGTATCGTGGTAATATCGGCTGCAATCGATTTCATTTATCGTGTGTAATACATAGGAGGAAGAAACCTAATGTATGACCGTATCTTCGTGCCGCTGGACGGCTCTCCCTTTGCTGAACAGGTTTTGCCTTACGTCACGCGAATCGCCACTGGCATGGGCATCCCGGTCCATCTGATGCAAGTTGTCCCCCGGTGTCCGAGGCTTTGGCTGACCCGGCCCACGGCCTATACCAGAGCGGGATCTCAGCGGGGGCCCACGACCAAGCCATGGATTACCTAAACGGGGTCAAGCGGAATATTTCCGGCGTGGAGATCACCTGCGACGCGCATGAAGGCGACGCCGTTACCCACATTATCGAAGAGGCCGACAAGTCGCCTGAGTCGTTGGTGGCCATGTCCAGCCACGGCCGCTCCGGAATCACGCGGCTACTGATGGGCAGCATTACCGACAAGGTCCTCCACCATACTAAAAACGCCATGTTGATCTTCCGGGAACATCGAGACGGCGACCCGGAACCGGATACTAAACTGGAAACGATAATCGTTCCTTTGGATGGCTCTCCGACGGCGGAGCAGGTCCTCCCCCACGTTGCGGCCTTGGCCCTCGCTTTGAATCTCAAGGTCACGCTGCTCCGCGCAGCCGCCACGGCGGAACATTTCAGCGGCGTAACGGGCGTCCATCAGATCAACGGCATCTCCGGGCTTCATTTCCAAAACTTCGAGACGATGACTCAAGCCGCGGGAAACCAGGCGTCGGAGTACATCACGGAGCAGGAAAATTCGCTGCGGAGGCAGGGGATCGCCTCGGTCGACCACAAGATAATCCCGGGTTCCGCCGCCAACGTCATCGTGGATGTGGCGTTAGAGACGCCCGACAACCTGGTGGCGATGACCACCCACGGCCACTCGGGGCCGGGCCGTTGGACGTTGGGCAGCGTGACCGACAGGGTTGTGCGCCATTCGGGAGACCCGGTGTTGGTGATCAGGACCAGCTGACGGTCGTTCCGGAATTAGCGTGGGGGAAGATCAGGTGATGACGCCCTCGGCTACGAGGCGGGACATCTCTTCTTGGTCCATACCCAGCACTCCGCCGTAGATCTCTTGGTTGTGCTCGCCGCACTGGGGGGTCGGGCCGGCAGTGGTGGGCGTTTTGGAAAACTTGATAATGGTGGGACCAGGCACCAGTATCTTCTTTCCCTCGGGCAATTCTTCTTCCATCATCACCTCCCGCTCCCAGAGGTGCTTGTCAGCCAGAACTTCGGGGATGCTAAGGGCTGGCCCCACTGGGATGTCGGCTGCCACCAGCGATGCTTCCACCTCTTTCACCGGTCGCTCTTCGCACCAAAGCTGCAGCAACTCCATGCGGATCTCGGCCTTGTCGGTGGCGAACATGGGGGCGGCGAACTCGGGGTCGGTGGACAGATCGTCGTAGCCCATGACTTTTAGCATGCGTTCCCACATTCCGGCGCGGGCGGCCCCGGTGGACACGTAGCCGTCCTTGCACTTGATGAACGAACCGGCGCGGGTGAAGTCATTGGTGCCCGTGTCGTGGCACATGGCCAAGGCGACCTCTTCGAGTGTGATGCCGGCGTCCAGCATAGCCACTTCGAGCCACTGGCCCTCGCCGGTGCGGTCCCGATGGCGCAAAGCTCCAAGGATACCAATAGTTGCGTGCAACGCGGCCGTCCGGTCCATGATCGGACCCTCGGCCATCACCGGCTGATCGAAACCGCGTCCGGTCTGGTGGCCGATGCCGCTCATGGCCTGGATGATGGGGTCGAAGCACTGCCGGTCGCGGTACGGCCCGTACTGGCCGAAGCCTGAGACCGAGGCCAGGATGATGCCGGGGTTAACCTCGCACATCTTCTCGTAGCTGAAGCCCATCTTCTCCATGGTGCCGGGCCGGAAGTTCTCCAGCACCACGTCGGAGACCTCCAACAACCGGAAGAACAACTCTTTGCCCTCGGGATGGCGGGTGTTGAGGGTGACGCTCTTCTTGCCCCGGTTGTAGGCCGCGAACTGGACGCTCATCTCCCCGACGAATGGGCCGGCGTTACGCAGGTCGCTGGACTTGCTCCACTCCAGCTTGATGACCTCGGCGCCCATGTCACGAAGGATCATGCCGCCCCTGGGAGCGGCCTGCCAGCGGGCCAATTCCAAGATTCTCACGCCGTCCAGCACGCCTGGAGGTTGGTTCGGGGGCATGTGTTTCTCCTCAAACTCAGGTTTTCGCGAGACTGTGAGAGTATAGCGCGATTCTTTGAGGGATGGCGTGGGCCCAACCGTCATTCCAGCCTCAGCTGGAATGCAGGAATGTCTTACATAAATATGTCTGACGAATGCAGGCAATCTGGATTCTGGCCTTCGCCAGAATGACGATAGGGGTGTTGCGATACTTCGGGGCATTATCCGCAAGCAACAAAGAAGGCCCCCTGCTCCCGCGGGAGCAGGGGGCCTTCTTGAGTTCAAGGCGGCGGGTCTAGTCCAAAAACGCTAGAGGTTTTCTATCACGGTGGTGATGCCCATACCGGCGCCGATGCACTGGGTGGCCACACCGTATTTGGAGTTGGAGCGGCGGAGCTCGTGGGCCAGCGAGAGCACCAACCGCGCGCCGGTAGCGCCTAGGGGATGGCCGATGGCCAAAGCGCCGCCGTTGACGTTCAACTTCTCCATGGGGATGCCCAGTTCGCGGGCGCTGGGGATGATCTGGGCCGCGAAGGCCTCATTGAACTCGACGCGGTCGATCTGATCCATGGTCAGTCCGGCGTATTTCATGGCTTTGTTGGTGGCGGGAATGGGACCCAGGCCCATCAACTGAGGCTTTACACCGGCGACTCCGAACCCGATTATCCGGGCCAATGGCTCGAGACCCAAGGCCAGGGCTTTCTCCTCGCTCATGACCAAGATGGCGCTGACGCCGTCGTTGGTGGGCGACGAATTCCCGGGGGTGATGACTATCTCATTACCGCCATAGCTCTCCACGCCGGGGATAGGGTTCAGGTTCATCAGGGCCTCGAAGTTGGTCCCTGGCCGGATGCACTCATCCTGGTTGAAATCGATCGTCGCGCCGCGTTCGTCGGGAAGCCATTTGCCCTGGTCGTCGAACACCGGTTGTTCCACTTCCAAAGGCACGATCTCGTCCCGGAACCGCCCTGCCTCATAGGCGTCGATAGCCTTCTGATGACTGGGCACGGCATACTCGTCCAGGTCGGCGCGGGTGAGGCCATAGACTTCGGCCACGTTCTGGGCCGTCTGCAACATCGAGACCTTGGGCGGAGAATCCAGTATGAAGTCAGGGAAGGGCACCGAGAAATGCTCAGAGTGGTCCGGGGACATGTCCCGCTGGGCCTTGGTGAACTCTACGGGGATGGGCTCAGTGATGCGGGTGAATGGGCCCTCGTCGCCGGGGATGGTGCGGGCCATGCGCTCGGCGCCCAAGGCGATGCCGCAGTCGGTGGCGCCGACCATTATTGACTGGGCGATGCGGTGCAGGGTTTCCATGCTGGAACCGCACTGGCGGTTGGAGTTGAAGGTGGATACCTCGGGCGGCAGACCGGCCATCCGGGCCACGCGGCCCATGTCCACGAACTCGGCGTTGCCCAGCACGTTCCCAAGACCAACGTCATCGATCATATGGTCTTCGACTTTGGGATTCCTTTCCAACAGGCTCCGTACAACCTTGGCGCCGAGTTCGTCCAGACGGGTGGCAACCAGTTTGCCACGGACGGCCCTGGCGAAGGGGGAACGGACGCCGTCAACGATCACTACATTTCGAAGTTCCATGACTTACCTCTCGTTAGAGTTTTGAGTGTTATTCGCGTGTATAAGAATTGGCTATCAGGGTACCACAGGGCGGGTTGGCGTGGGCCGCAGGTGTCACTACAATGCGGGACGTTACTGACCGATTTTTTGGAGTTAGCTATGACAACCTTGGATGAACGATACCAGAAGGGAATCGAAACACGCACCAAGTTTGGCGGCGGCACGCTGACCGCTGGCTCGACCCCCGTGGCTTGGCCGATGGCTCCGGACCTGGAGCGCATCGCCAATGAGTTTCTGTTCGGCAGTGTCTGGCACCGCCCCGCGCTGAAAGACAGGCAACGGGAGATGATCACCCTGACCTGCCTGACAGTGCTGAAGCGGGACAACCAGACCCGCCGGCACCTGGGCAACGGCTTGAATCTGGGACTGACACCTGTCGAGATCGTCGAGGTGTTGCTGCATTCCATGTTCTACAGCGGAATCCCTGCAACCCTGGACGCTCTGGCAATCGCCAAAGAGGTCTTTGAAGAGAGGGGCATCGACTACACCCCCCAGCAGGTGTTTGACACCACCGAGTCGCCCGAGGACCTCTATAACCGTGGCGTCGCTCGACGCGTGGAATACATGGGGCCGCCCGCAGGCGATGCACCGGGTCCTGTGACCGAAGCGGAGAAAGAATTCGGCCGTCTGACTGCGGAATACTACTGGGGTTCAATCTGGACCCGGCCGGGGCTAACCCTGCCGGAGCGTTCCATCTGCACCATGGCGGCGTTGACCGCCCTAGGGCGGCACACTCAGTTGGCCAGCCACATACGCGGCGGGTTGAACGTGGGTCTGTCTCAAGAGGAGATCGTGGAGGTCTTCATCCACGCCACGTTTTACTGTGGGTTGCCGTTTGTCCGCTCGTCTATAGACCTGGCGAACGAGATTTTCCGGGCGGGGTAAGCGGTCGTAATTTCAGGTTTGACTTGCGGATGAAAGCCCACCCTCATCCTAACCTTCTCCCACGAGCGGGAGAAGGGACTTCTTGACTGCAGCAGTATTTGGTACCTACTCCGGGTCTTTCAGGTAGGGGAACATGGCCAGGGGCGTGGCGGCCAGCAAGCCGGCGTCCACGGGGAGGGTGACGCCGGAGATCCAGCGGGCCTCATCGGAGGCGAGGAACAGAATGGCGTAGGCTACGTCCCACGGCGTGCCGTCGACCCCTAGGGGTCCGGCGCGGCGGCGCAAGTCCAGCATCTCGTCGGAGCTGTGCCGGGCGACCATGGGGCTGTAGACGTGGCCGGGGGCGATGCAGTTGACGCGGATGTTGTCCCGGCCGTAGTGGACCGCCATGGAATTGCTGAGGCCCAGTATCCCGCCCTTTGACGCGGCGTAGGCATGGCTTGGCCGTCCGCCGCCGGCCCGGAGACCGACGATGGACGACAGGTTGACAATCGACCCGCCGCCGTCCTTGATCATCTCGGGGATGGCGAACTTGCTGGTCAACATCACGCTCTTCAGGTTGACGTCGATCACCGTGTCCCAGAATTCTTCGTCAACGTCCGTGACCGAGCCGGGGCCGCTGATGCCAACGTTATTGATCAGGACGTTTAACTTCCCGTAATTACTAACTGCAGCCTCAGTCATCTCCTGGCAAGAATCTATGTTTGTCACGTCGCCGACGAAGATGGTGGCATCGCCGCCCTCTTCTTTGATCTGGGCCAGCGTGACCTCGGCGTTCTTCTCGTCACGGTCGACCAGCAGCACCTTGGCCCCTTGGCGGGTAAACAGCAAGGAAATGGCCTGGCCGATACCGACGAAATCGCCGCTGCCGGTGGCGCCGGCGCCGCTCACGATGGCGACCTTGCCTTCTAGTCTGTTGCCTTGCGTTGTCATGGGGCCTCCGGTTGTCTGGTTATGGATGGGTAGGATGTCCGGGGTGGAGTATATATTAATCCGCTGTGAGTGGCCCTTTGGGCGCTGGTTTCAATCTATTTGCTGAAGTTACGCACAAACACTTGACAACTCCATTCCGTTTGTGCTAAGATGCTTCGCAAGTTGCCAAGAGATTGGGGCTTATTTTTTTGCCCAGTTTATTTGCCACGAAACCACAGCCTCCCCCTTCATCTACCGGTTTCAATAATGGATCTCCTCAGCGACCGCTGAGGTTTTTTTGTGGATGATCCATTGCACCGCCAAAACAAACCAGGAGATTCATGAGCAAGCTATTCTCGCCGATCGCCGTCCGGGGCGAAGAGATCCCCAACCTCCTATTCGTGGCGCCGATGTGCCAATACTCCTCAGAAACTGAAGACGGGCGTTGCACCGGCCGGCACACCGTCCATTACGGAACCCGCGCCGTGGGCGGAGCTGGACTGGTCATGCTGGAAGCATCGTCGGTCTCGCCCAACGGCCGCATAACCCCCTGGGACCTCGGCTTGTGGGACGAGGGCCATGGCCGCCATGGGTCCGGTGGTCGACGCCATCGTCAGCAACGGCGCGACTCCGGCGATACAACTGGCCCATGCCGGCCGCAAGGCCTCCCACACCCAACCTTGGGAAGGCGGCAAGATGTTGGCGGCCAGCGACGGCGGATGGGAAACCATCGCGCCAAGCCCCATCAGCTTCCAGGAAGACTGGGATGTCCCACGCGAAATGACTCTGGATGACATCGGGCAGGTCGTGGACGACTTTGCCAGTTCCGCCAAGTTGGCCGTAAAGGCCGGCATGAAGGTCATCGAACTGCACCTGGCCCACAGCTACCTCGCCTGCGAGTTCCTCTCACCCCTTTCCAATCACCCGGAAGACGACTACGGCGGTTCCCTCGAAAACCGGGCCCGCTTCCCGCTGGAAGTCACCGAAGCGGTGCGAAATGCCATCCCCGACTCCATGCCCTTGTTCGTCAGGGTGTCGGCCACGGAGTACATGGACAACGACTGGGGCGTGGACGAATGCGTGGAGTTCAGCCGCTGGCTCAAGAACGAAGGGGTAGACCTGATCGACTGTTCGTCGGGAGGAAACTCATCTACCCAGACGCTGACGCCGTTCCCCGGCTACCAGGTCCAGTTCTCGGCCCGCATCCGCAGCGAAGCAGAGGTCGCCACCGGGGCGGTCGGTCTGATCACCGAGGCGGCCCAGGCCGAGAAGATCTTGGATGACGGCGAGGCCGACGTGGTCCTACTGGCTCGGGAACTGCTTCGGAACCCGTACTGGCCGATCCACGCGCAGACCGAATTGGACGGGGAGGCGACTTGGCCGTCGCCTTACAAACGGGTTGCTGAATTGCGCAATTACCCAGCGCCGCCTCGTTAGCGGTTTGCGGGTGCAACGGGGTTGCATCGAATAAGGACGAGCCCTTATTCTTCGTCCCGACGCATCGGGACTAGCTCACAATGACAGAGCCAAGACGGCAGTTGCCCAATGCCATTCCACCCCTTTGTCATTCCGAGCGAAGCGAGGAATCTCGTTGCCGGTGGAAGACCAACTGCTGGTTCCGCAAACGATACCAACCTTGAAGTAAAGCAAAGAGATTCTTCGCCGCTGCGGCTGGCTCAGAATGACAGTGCTGAGGAGTGAACAAAGGTCTGAACCAACTACGCTTCCCATTCCTCGAGACGCCGCTCCAGCTCCGACTGAGTCTGGATGTGCTGTTCCCCAAGGCGGGTCATCTCCTTGAAGTCCTGGCTGACGGTGGCTTTCTGAAGCTGAGTTTCAATCTCTTTCAGCCGGTCTTCCAGCTCCACTATGACCTGTTCCATGTTGATTACGGGCGCCACAGGGTTCCGGCGTTTCGGGCCTGAGAGCTTGACGGGCTGCAGGCGCGGGGCTGGCTTTTCTCTCTCCTGAAGCCGGGCCGCCGCCGCAGCGGCTTCGGCCTCCCGTTGAGCGTCGGACCATTCCTCGAATGTTCCTGGGAAGACGGTGACCTTGCCATCCGCCGTGATCAACAAAGATTCGGCGAGCAGCGAGACCAGGTGCCGGTCATGGGACACCAGCAAAATGGTGCCCGGATAGCTCAGCAAGACCTGCTCCAACGCCTCCCTGCTGGGGATATCGAAATGGGTGGTGGGCTCGTCCAGCACCAGCAGATTGGGTTCGGTGATCAAGAGCCGAGCCAACGCCAGCCGGCTCTTCTCGCCTCCACTACAGTCGCCCACCTGCCGGAATACGTCTTCGCCTTGAAACAGGAACCGGGCCAGATAGGACCGTGCCTGCTCGAAGGGCATGTTCTTGATCTCCAAGAACGATTCCAAGACGGTCTGTTCGTCCTCCAGGGAATCCATCCCCTGGCTGTAGTAGCCGACTTTGACGCTCTGGCCCAGGGCTACCGAGCCGTTCAGAGGCGGGATATCACCAAGAACGGTCTTGATGAAGGTGGTCTTGCCGGTGCCGTTGTCGCCGATCACCGCGGTCCGGGAGCCCCGTGACAGTTTCAGGTCGGGGACAGTCAGCAGTTGTGTAGACTCGCCGCCCTCGATGTATCCGACTTTTAGGTCATGGGTGCTCAGGACCACCTGCCCGGTCCGGCTGGCGGCTGCCGACGATATCGATATAGAGCGGTCTACATCCGGACGGTCGATACGCTCCAATCGCCCCAGTCGTGTCTCCCGGCCCTTGGCTTCCCGTGACCTCTGGCCGGCACGGTAGCGGTCGATGAACGCTTGTTCCTTGGCGATGAATTCTTGCTGCGCCTCGTATTCCTTCGCCTGCCGCACATCGCGTTCGCCTTTGATCACCCGGTACTTGGAAAAGTTCCCGGGGAAGACGTTCATGCGGCCATGGTCGATCTCCCATATCTGGGTGGCCATCTCATCCAGGAAATAACGGTCGTGGGAGACCACCACCACTGCAGGCGCGAAGTGGGTCAGGTAGCGTTCCAACCAGGTGACACCCTTGAGGTCCAGGTAGTTCGTGGGTTCGTCCAGCACCAGCAGGTCGGGGTTGCCCAAAAGCGCATTCGCCAGCGCCGCCCTGGTCCGCTCACCGCCGCTGGCCGAAGCCGCTGGGGAGTCCAGGGTTTCCTTGCTCAAGCCGAGGCCTTCCACCATGCGTTCAACATCACGCTGGTAGGTGTAGCCGCCCAGGGCTTCATACCGGTCCAAAAGGGCCGCGTAACGCCGTCCGGCCTCTTCTGAGTCTCCATTCGACTGCTGGGCAGCCGATTCCAGCTCCTGCTCCAATGCCATGACCTTGCTGAAAGCTTTAAGGACTTCTTCCCGCAGGGTGCCGCCGGTCTCCGTCTGGGGACGCTGTGGCACGTATCCGATCTGGATCCCGCGTGTTCGGGCCACCCGTCCCTCGCTGGCGTCCTGCTGTCCCACCAACACTCTGAGAAGGGAGGTCTTGCCGCCGCCGTTGGGGCCGACGATGCCGATGCGTGCCCTCTCGTTGATGTCCAAGTCGACGCCCGAAAAGATGATGTCGGCGCCGTAATGGACGGCCAGATCAGAGGTGGAAACCAGAGGCATGAGGTCGGCGGAACTCCAGCGGCAAGTTGGTATCAACTAACTATAACTGAATCCTGAAGCCGAAGAGGCGCTTGCTGCTATCTTGGAGCGTCAAAGGCCGTGGTAGACTTCCGGCGTGGACGGCGTGTATCCGGTCATCTTTCCAACCCGTCAAATCCGGTGAATCCCTTTTCAAGGAAGGGGCCCAACATTCTACCCCCAAGCGCGCCAGAGTGACGAAAAAAAGAAAGCCCCGATTCAGGATGGGCTACATCGTCAGCCGGGTCCACCGGTGGCTGTATGTCTTGCTCAAAGGCCGTTTTGTGTCCGGGCGGGGCGGCGCCAGCTTTTTACTTCTCAGCACCAAAGGCCGGATCTCCCAACGGATGAGGTCGGTGCCCCTGCTGTACCTGATATACAACGGCGACCCTTGTGTCATAGCTTCAAAGGGAGGGAGCCATCTGGCGCCTGACTGGCTGCTGAACATTCGGGACGACCCAGGAGTCCTGGTGCAGATCGGCGGTGTCAGTCAGAACGGGTCCGCGCGAATCGCGTCCGAGGAGGAGCGCGCCGAGCTTTGGCCGAGATTCGTTGCATCTTATCCGGGTTACGAGGGCTACCAAGCCCACACCACTCGGCAGTTTCCCATCGTCATAATCAACCGCCCGGGCGGCTAGCCACCATGTTCGGCAACGGCTCCAAGATGTATACTAGCCCCACGATTCAGCATTCAGAATAAGCAGGTAGGAGGGACCCATGTCGACCGAAACTCAGAGTCAGACTTCGGTGAAATCCCAGCCGCTGGTCAAGATCACGGAGATGGATCATATCGTGCTTCGCAACAAGGACGTGGAGGTTTCGCTCCGGTTCTACACGGAAGTATTGGGCCTCAAGGCCGAGCGTGTGGAGGAATGGCAGGCCGGGGATGTCCGGTTCCCCTCCGCCAGGATCAATGCCGACACCATCATCGATTTCTTCGGCTCCGACCAAGAGCCCATCACCAAGGATGGCATCAAGAACCAGGACCACTTCTGCATGGTCATCGAACCTACGGACATGGAAGCACTGAAGACGAAATTCGAGGCCATGGGCGTGGAGATTCAGGCCGGTCCCGGCAAGCGCTGGGGCTCCCACGGAGATGGCATCTCCCTCTACATCTACGACCCGGACGACAACGTGGTGGAGCTTCGCCACTACTAGGACTCATCGACGTTGCACGGACGTTGACTAGATTCTCGAAGAGTGGCCAATCGCAAGTTGATCGGCCACTCTTGTCTTGGGCGGTGTAAGGGCGGATGACACAAGGCTGGACCATTCCGGATTACAACATCAGGGAAAGCAGGCGGGCGAGGCGGATGACGATTAAGGTTTCGTCTTGGACGGGGCTGGAGGTGGTGGTACCCGTGGGCTTCAACCGGAGTCATATCGCGGAGTTCATCCAGTCCAAATCCCGTTGGATCAAAAACGCCCTCGAAAGGTCTCACCCTGTCGAGGAACTGAAACGCCCGGAGTCTGTCCAACTCGGGTTGCTGAACGCCATCTGGAGTGTGGGGTATTGCCCTTCTTCGGAAAACCGTGTGAGCGTGTTGGAACAACCAGGTAATGTGCTGCTACTGACCGGCCCCGTGAGAAGGCCAGCGACGGTTGCGGTGGCGCTGAACCAATGGCTCCAGAAGCGGGCGGCAAGGGTATTGAAACCCTGGCTGGGCCGGTTGGGCGCAGAGCTGTCTCTACCCTTCAGCCGGGTCTCTGTGCGGCGGCAGAAAACGAAATGGGGAAGTTGCTCCGCCGAGAAATCCATCAGCCTGAACCGGAACCTGCTCTTTCTGCCAGAACCGTTGGCCCGGTATGTATTGGTCCATGAGCTATGCCACTGCCGCCAACTGGACCATTCCGAGAAGTTCTGGGACTTCTTGGAGACCTTCGAGCCCAATGCTCGTCAGACCGCCGCCAAAGTCAGAGAGGCGTCGGAATCGGTGCCTCGCTGGGCAATGGTGTAGTTCCGCCCTGCTAGAAGCGTCGGAGTTTTGGCGCGATCAGGGCGAGCACGAGCATCATCGCTATGCCAAACAAACCCGAGAGCACCGCCGAGGCCGGCGCCCCAAGCGCCCCAGCAACTGCCCCGGCGCCGAGGCTGCCAAAGGCGTGGGCGTAGATTGCCAGGGTCCTCAGCCCCATCAGTCGGCCGCGGAACTCGGGGCGTCCGGTCTTCATTAAAACCGTGAGCACCAACACGAGGCTCGACGAGAACATCATCCCCGTGACCACCAAGATTCCCACCGACAAGTAAAAGTTCGTCGAGAGAGCGAACAAGATCATGGTGGAGTGCCAACCCATAACCGCCAGGATGCAGAACATTCCGGTGTGCTTCAGGTTGGGTATGGACGCCCAGAACATGGACCCGGCGAGACCACCGATGCCGAAGGATGAGATGAGTATGCCGAGCCCAACGGAGTCGCGGTCCAAGATGTCCTTGGCGAATATGGGCACCAGCGTGGTGTGGAATGAGAACCCTGTTATGTTGAAGATGACGGCCACCAGCAGCACCGACCAGAGCAACTGCTCGCCTTTCACGTATCTCAACCCCTGGGCCACCAGCGTAAACACCGACTCTCCTTTCTGAGTCTCACTCACCCGCGTGACGCCCATCAAGAAAGTGGCCAAGCCGCTGGCGATATACAGCGACGCCACCAGCACGTAGGCGCCCTCCGGGCCGGAGACGCGAAACATCAATCCCCCGAGGACCGGGCCGACGATCAATGCGATATTGCCGGCGGCGCTGATCAGCGCAACGGCGTTCGGAATCCGGTCGGTCGGTACGCTATCCACCGCCAAGGACTGGGCCGTCGGCATCTGGAATATTCGGGCCAGTCCTCCGCCCATTGTGATGACGAAGATGTGCCAGACCTCGATCAGTCCACTGACGATCAACACGAGCATGACCAAAGCTAGGGAAGCCAAGATCGCCTGAATGATGATCATCAAGGTCCGCCGGGGAAGTAGATCAGCGGTGGCGCCGGCGAACAGGGCTAGAAAATTGAACCCCATCCGGGCCGCCGCAGTTAAGCCGACCAGAAACGGCGAATCCGTGACGTTGAGGACATACCAGACAACCACAATCATCTCCATCTGGGACCCCATCTGGGAAATGGAGATCGCCGACCATATGAGGCCAAAGTTGCGCTGACGGAGTATGGAGATGGGCCCGGCTGCCCGGCTTAGGTTTGAGATCACTGGTTAATGGAGAACCAAGCGGGAGACATGGAGGAATCGAGACCGCCTTTTGAGATGATGCCGTTCGGGGCCGGTCGCGACGGAAAGTTCGGGGAACGCAGACCGTGTCGCCGAATCGGGCCTCAAAAAGGGTACCGCGCCTGCCTGGGCCTGTCCAATCAAACCGGGCACGAATTAAAGGGTCTCCCATGAGCCAGGGGTCGGTTGACGGCGCCTTTAAGCGATAATACGATGTCTCTCCACTGAAACGATGGACGATCCGCAAAAGCCAAATCTTAGGAATGTTGATGACTTTCGAACCTGTGGTCTTGGAAGTCAAGTACGTTCGCCTTGAACCCCTTGGCGAGCAACACAAAGAGGGCGTCTGCCGGGCGATATCGGACGGCGAACTATGGAAAATATTCGTGACCATCGTTCCCCATCCGGACGATATCGACCAATTCTTGGCTAATGCCAAAAGCGCCCACGAGCGTGGCGAAGGCCTAGCCTTTGCCACCATCGCCAAAGATAGTAACGGCCAAGTCGCCGGCTCAACTCGATTCATGGCAGCCAACCTGGCTAACCAGCGCGTCGAGATCGGCTTCACCTTCCTCGGCAAAACCTGGCAGAGCTCGCCGATCAACACTGAGGCCAAACTGCTGATGCTCACCCACGCCTTCGAAACCTAGGGGTTGAACCGGGTAGAGTTTATGACCGATTACCTGAACACAACCTCACGCCAAGCGATACTGCGTCTCGGGGCCAAGGAAGAGGGCGTGTTGCGGAACCACATGGTGATGCCCAACGGGCGGGTAAGGGACTCTGTGGTCTTCAGCATCATTAAGAATGAATGGCCTGGGGTAAAGCATAACCTGGAGTACAAGCTGGGGTAGGGTCGATGGAGGTCAGGACGTCGGGTGGCCCAACCGTCCCAGAACGCCCGTGCAGACCGAACAGCATTTGCGGCAAAAAGGCGGGTTGGAAACCCGCACCTACGCTCCCATTCGTCATTCTGGCGAAGGCCAGAATCCAGAAAAACCTGCCTGATTCATTGAAAATTTGACCGCCAAAGCCTGTCCTGCAGAGCCGCTCCTTCGCCAGTTCAAGTCCTGTGCCAATTTGACTTGCCTGGTTTCCAGCCTTCGCTGGAATGACGGTGGGGGGCGTAATGGATCATCTAATGCTTACGCCCCTCCCGGCATGACCTCTTCAACGAAGTATCTTATGGAGCGCATGGCGTATTTGTGGGGGATGTTGCCCCATGCGAAGACACTGATGAAGTAGTTGATTCCTGATTCTTCAATGGCCCGCCAGACCTGTTCTTTAACGGTCTGTGGCGACCCGGTGATGATCTTCTCGTCGGCCAGCAGGGCGTCGAAATCGTACAGCCATTTAAGGTTGTCGGAGTTTCCGACGTTCCACAGGTAGTTGATGTTGTCGCACCACGCCTTCCAAGCGGTCCGGGCCTCGGCAACGGCCTCAGCGTCCGTGGGCGCGATGTAGATGTGGCGGGTCTGGCCTTGCTTCGGTTCGGACGCGCCATCGTTGATCCGGCCCGAATCTCCTTTGTGCTTGTCCCATACCTCTTGATACAGGTCGAAATGCTGTTTGGTGGCAGCGTTGGTGTCGAAGATATGGCTGGTGTGGATGCCGTTCTTGGCCATCCATGGCACGGTCTCGATATTTCCGCTGGCGTACCAGATGGGCGGGTGGGGCTGTTGGTAAGGCCTGATCCAGAATTTGATGTCCTTATAGGCGTAAAACTCGCCTTCGTGGTCCAGCGTCTCATCGTTCAAGCCCTTAAGAAGCACCGCCAAGGCCTCGTCGAACCTGGCCCGCCCTTCTTCCGGATCGACTCCGAACCGGGCGACCTCGTAGGGGACGATGCCCCGGCCCACGCCCAATTCCAGGCGGCCGTGGCTCAGGTGGTCCAGCATGCAGACCTCTTGGATCAAGCGCAGCGGGTTGTATAGAGGCAGCAGATACACCAAGGGACCCATGCGGATGCGGGAGGTCCGTTGGGCAACGGCCGAGAGATACATCCCGGGAGAATTGGCAATACTCAGAGGCGTGGTGTGGTGCTCGGCCACGTGGTAGCAGAAGAAGTCCTGCTGGTCGGCGTATTCCACAAGACTAAGCCGGTCATCGAATATCTGAGACGGCGAGTTCTCATCCCACTCTACCCAGTCGAAGATACCCCAGTGGATGTCCTTGCCGTCCTTGGTCTTGCTAGTCATAAGCTACACCTCTGATCGCCGCTGAGAAAGCTTCTGTTAGGATTCGATGCCGCTGTCGAATTGAACAATTATGCCGTCGGGATCGAAGGCGAAAAACGTTCGGACATTGCCCTGTGCATCGGCGAAGGCCTCGATGCCACCGGCAATCTCGACCCCCTTGCCCACCAATTCATCGGCCAACGCGCGAAGATTCTTGACCGTGAACGACAGGTGGCTGACGCCAACCTGGTCCAGTTTGATGGGCTCGCCGTCCGCCTGGTCGCCGGGGTGACTGGTCATCACCAAGAAGGGCTCACTGCCCCAGCCGATGTGCACGGTGCGGCGGGTCTTGCGGTTGTGCTTATAGGTATGGGTTAGTCCGCCGGTGCTGGTGTCTTCGATCTCGTCCTTGGATATCTTCATTCCCAGAATGTCCCGGTAAAACGCCAGGGACTTGTCCATGTCGCTGACGCAAACTGCTATGTGAGAGATACCTGTGGCTTCCATCTCGTCATGCCTCCGTATGAAAATAATTAACGGTTCTGCCTGAGGCGCCAATCCTAATCCGGCTCCCGGTATTTGTCAAAAACCCCATGCCTGGTCAGTCGAGGAAATCCGAGTCCTTGCGCCACCTGATGTAGTCGGTTAGACCTGCCTTCAGGTCATACTTGGGCGTCCAACCAAGGTCATCGAAAAGGCGGTGTCCCGAGAGAGGGCCCCGGGAGTAATTCTCGCTTCCTGACTCCGCCGTCGCCGTGGGAGTAACAACCTGGGTACTAGGCGACAGCTCGACAACGGCGTCCAATATCTCCTGGAACGTCAGCCAGATCCCGGAGGTGAGGTTGTAGAGGCCGTGGGGCAGCGCCTGGGCATCCAGCACCGCCCGGATCCCGTCGGCGATATCCGCAACATAGATGTAGTCCCGGCCTTGGTCCATATCCTCCGCGGTAATGGGTTCTCCCCGGACCGCCCGGCCGGTCCAGTCGTAAAACACGGACATGACAGCCCGGTGGCCGGTGACCCGTTCCATAGGGCCGTAGGGCGTGCTCAGGCGCACGCTGGCGGTGGAGATTCCGTGCAGTTCGCCGTAGCGCCGCGTGATCATCTCACTGGCGAATTTGGTGATGCCATATAGGTTCTCCGGGGCCGGTGGGGTCTCTTCATTCAGCGTCTGGTCGCCGGGCAGGGCTGCTCCGTAGGCAGCCCCGGAACTGACGTAAACGAACCGGGAAACCCTTTGTGTGCGGGCCAGTTCCAGCAGATTGGCGGTGCCCTCCAAATTGATGGCGACGACATCCCGGCTGCGCTCGATCTCCAACGCCTCTCGGTTAACCGTATAGACCGCCGCGTGAACGATCTTTTCGAGCCGATGGTTTTGGCCCAATGTTTCCACGGACTTACGGTCCACGATGTCGCCCTGAACGAAGGTAACGGTTGAGGCATCACCGCCGAGAAAATCCTGAAGCAAATGGTCCGGCCCATTGATATCAAAACTGACCACCTGATGGCCGTTGCGGGCCAAGTCCCGAACGATGTTCGCCCCCACGAATCCCGTACCGCCGGTCACGAGTGTCACCATGGCTCGCCTCCCGAATACCACCCAGTTTGTCCGGATGCAATGCTGTTAATCTGCGCACTATCGTTTGTTCTGCGGATGTAGTCAATCAGAACTATCCCATAATCCTACCCATGACGAGCCATTCCGAATCTGTCTGCTGGTACAATACCGGCGTGACGACACTCCTGGAAGCTAAATCTCTGACCAAACATTATGGTCGGATTATCGCTCTGGACTCTGTGGACTTCGAGGTGCAGTAAGGGATCACCGGACTACTTGGACCCAACGGCGCAGGCAAGAGCACGGCCATCAAGCTCTTCTTGGGTCTGCTCAAACCAACGTCTGGCTCCGCCGAGGTGCTGGGCGAGTTGCCCTACGAATCGGTGGACATTCGGGCCCGCCTGGGCTACATGCCCGAACACGACTGCCTGCCCACCGCCATCACGGCCTCCGAGTTCCTGACCCACATGGTCCAGGTGAGCGGCATCCCTCCATCTCAGGCCCGCACCCGCGCGGCAGACATACTGCGGCACGTTGGCCTGGAAGAAGAACGCTACTGTCCCATCGGGCAGTACTCCACCGGTATGAAACAACGGGTCAAGCTGGCCCAATCGCTGGCCCACGACCCGGTCATCGTGCTGCTAGACGAGCCCACGGCCGGCCTAGACCCCAGTGGCCGCGAGGACATGCTGCGGCTGATCCGGCGCACCGGACACGAGTTCGGCATCAGCATCATCCTATCTTCCCACCTTATGGGGGACGTGGAGAGCAACTGCGACCGGATCATCGTTCTGGAGGGCGGCCACGTCACCGAGCAGGGCGCCGTCTCTCAATTCACCCAGGAAACAGAAACCGTCTTGATCGATGTGGACGGCAACCGGGAGGAGTTGATCACAGCCCTGGCCGCCCGAGGGGTGACCGCCGTGTCCGACGGCGTGTCTTTGGCGGTTGAATTGGACAGCGAAGAACAATACGACGCCATCCGTGACGCTCTGGTGGAGACCAACGCGCGCCTGCGCCGGATGTCGCCCCGCCGGCATCAGTTGACCGATATTTTCCGGAACGAAGGGCCATGACTCAGCGGACCGGCGAGCTATTCGACCTGGGATATCAGCATTACGACGGCCCCCGCGAAGGCCGCATGCGGGCCAGGAAGGCCGTGTTCTTCGACGGGTTCCGGACCACCCTGGGACTGGGGCGAGGCGCCGGGGCAAAAGTGCTCCCCATGCTGCTGTTCGGCGCGGCCATGGCCCCAGCCATCATCATTGCGTTGATCGTTTCGTTAACCAATGACCTAATTGACCTCCCCGGCCACCCTGAGTACTATCAGGTCGTCTCCATAGTCCTGCTGATCTTCACCGCGATCATCGCCCCTGAACTGTTGTGCGCCGACCGGCGGAACGGCGTGATCAGCCTCTACCTTGTCAGGCCTTTAAGCATCACCGACTACGTGGCCGCGCGGTGGCTGGCCTTCTTCGCCATCACTTTGCTGTTGGTTTATTCCGGTCAGATCGTATTGCTGGCGGGCCTTATTCTGTCCGCTTCGGACCCGGTGGACTACATCCGCGACAACTGGTAGGACGTGCCCCGGATCCTTGCGGCCGGGTTCGTGTTGGCGGCCTTCATCACAACCCTGCCATTGGCGGTTGCGGCATTCACCGACCGCCGGGCTCTGGCCGCTGCGTTCGTGATTGGTTTATTCATCATCTCCAGCGCGGCAGGCGGCATCCTCACCGGATGCCACGAAGGCCGCGAACACCAAGGCGACTCTGAATGTGAGGCGATCACCGGCGACGCCGCCAAATGGCTGGGGGTGGTGGATGTGAGCCGGGTCCCAACCAACATCAACAACATGATCTTTGACGATGAGGACGGAGACCGGCGCTCCAGAATTGTCTCAGAATTGCCTCGGGTGGTGCCCATCGGCCTGTACCTCGTCATGACCGGCGGACTTGGCGCGGCGCTTTGGCTGCGCTACCGGAGGTTGACGGTATGAGCGAATCACAGGTTCCGATACAAGCTCCGACGATCAACGTCCAAGGTGTTTCCAAGTGGTTCGGCAGTGTGGTTGCGGTCAACGACGTCAGCTTTCAAGTACGGCCCGGCATCACCGGTCTGCTGGGGCCCAACGGCGCCGACAAATCCACTATCCTGCACATGATCACCGGCAAGGCCTCGGCCTCCGAGGGGGAGGTGACCGTCCTTGGTCAAGCGCCGCGAAACAACCCAGAGATCTACCGGGATATCGGAGTAATGTCGGAGCATGAAGCGGTCTATGGGTTCTACACGGGCCGCGAGTTCGTAGAATTCACCGCCCGGCTGCACGGATTAGACCCCATCGCGGCCCCGGTGGACCGGGCCATTGGCCTGTTCGGACTGGAAGACGCTCAACATTGAAAACTTGGCACGTACTCCAGGGGCATGCGGCAACGCATGCGGCTGGCGGCGGCCCTGGTGCACGACCCCCAGGTGCTGGTCTTGGACGAACCGCTGAACGGCACCGACCCGCGCCAAAGGCTGGATTTCCATGACACGATGACCAACCTTGCGGAGCAGGGCCGGACCATCCTCATCTCGTCCCACATACTGGAAGAGGTCGAGACCTTGGCTTCCACCATTCTGTTGATGGTCAGCGGCAAACTGGCCGCGGCTGGAGACTTCCGGGCCATCCGGGAGAAACTGGACGAACAGGCCTACCGGGTCCGTGTGGTCACCGACTCGCCGCGCAAGATGGCCGCTGCCCTGGTAGGCACCGACGGCATCGATTCTGTGAGCATCGGCGAAGAAGGTGAGCTGACCGTGCTGAGCCGGAATGTAACGTCGCTACAGCGGTCCATCCCCCGGCTGGCCCAAGATCAGGGCATACGGCTGAAGCGGGTTGAGCCTTTGGATGACTCCTTAGAGAGCATCTTCAGCTATGTGGTTGACCGCTGATGGGCGCCATATTTGGGCTGTCCATAAGGCAATTGACGGGGCGATGGCGGGTTACGTTGATATTGCTGCTGGCGGCGTTGCCGGTGGGTCTCGCGGTCATCATCAATTTAGCAGCCGAGGGTGACGCCGCCTTCAACGAAGATTTCACCAACATCTTGCTGGACGGCCTGTTGGTCGCAGGGATCTTGCCCATCGTGACCATGGCCTTGGCGACTTCGTCCTTCGGAAATGAACTGGAAGACAAGACTCTGGGTTTTCTGGCGCTAATGCCAGTGGCCCGGTGGCGCATCGCCTTGCCCAAGGTATTGGCATCGTTGGTAATCTGCGGTCCATTGCTGGTAGCCAGTGGCGTAGTCGCCACGTTATTAGGCTTCGACGGCGAAGTTCGGCCTGCCGTGGCCGTGGCCGTCGCGCTTAGCGCCGGGGTCCTGGCCTACGCGGCCATCTTCACCTGGTTGGGCCTGGTCACGACAAGGGCCCTGCCCTTCGCCTTGGTCTATGTCTTGCTGTGGGAAGGCGTGATCAGCACCTTCATGAGCGGCGTCGACTATCTCAGCGTCCGCGGATACTCGCTGGCGATCATGAGCGGGTTGGACGAAGCCAGATTCCCCGCCTTGGAGGACCGGGTCATCGAATTGCCCGCGGCCATCGGCGGCGCGGCCATCGTAACCGTGGTATTTTATTGCTGGGCGTGCGCCGTCTGCAACGTATGGATGTGCCGTAGACCGCCCGCATTACTATATCGAGGCAGCTCAACCGAAGATGAAGATCACAGAAATCACCAGCGAAGTATTCGAATGGGACCGGCCCGGCATTTGGAACGGCGGCCACTTCTACGGGCCGGGCCGTCTGCATAAAGTAACGGTCCATACCGACGAAGGCATCACCGGCTACGGCTGGAACGGCGGCACGGCAGCCGAGCGGCCCCTGAACCTGTTCCCCGGTTATGTCGACTACTTCCGGCCTCTGGTTGTTGGCCGAGACCCGATGGAAACCCGTTCTTTGTCTCATGATCTCGGCGAGAAACTAATCAAGATCCTAGGCATCGGCGGCATCAACACTCAGGTCTTGGCCGCCATCAACATCGCCTGTTGGGACATCAAGGGCAAGGCCCTAAGCCAGTCCGTCCATCGGATGCTGGGCGGAGCGCAAGAACGCGTCCGCACCTACATCGCCGGGGGCTATTACGCCGAGGGCAAGGGACTGGAAGAACTTCAGGAAGAAGTGCGCTTCAACGTTGAAGAGATGCATGCCTCCGCAGTGAAGATCAAGATCGGCGACCCCAACGTTGGCGTGGCCGGCGACATGCGCCGGGTTGAAGCCTCCCGCAAGGCCATCGGCGACGACAACACCCTCATGGTCGACGCCAACTGCTCGCTGGACCTGGAAACGTCGCTGGAGTTCGCCCGGCAGTTACCCCAATACGACGTTTACTGGTTCGAAGAGCCCCTGCCGATCCACGATTACGAAGGCCACCGCCAGCTTGCCGAAGCCTCCAGTGTGAAGATCGCCACCGGAGAGAACGGCTACCACCTGGCCCACTTCAAGACGCTGCTGGACCACAAAGGCGCATCCATCCTGAATGTGGACGTGGGCATCGTACCCGGATACGACGTTGCCATGGATATCGCCAACCTGGCCGCCGAACGAGGCGTGTCCATCGCTCCCCACGGATGCCAGGAAATCCAATTGCCCTTGGTGGCGTCCATCCCCCACGGCGATTTTCTGGAGATCTACCCGGTGGCCGTGGACCCACTACGGGCGGAGATGTTCCAACCGTTGCTAAAACCCGATGATGACGGTTTTGTGACCGTGCCCGACACTCCTGGCATCGGCTACGAGTTGAACATGGACCTGCTTAACCGGTATCGGGTGGGATAGCTTATGGCCAGTGAGATTCGCATCCGACCTGCCACGTCAAACGATGTCGCCCTGGTGCTGCGGTTCATCAAAGGACTGGCGGAGTACGAAGGTCTGTCCAACGAGGTTGTGGCCACGGAGGCTGATCTGCGGAAGTCGTTGTTCGGACCCAAGCCCGACGCTGAAGCAGTATTTGCCTACAAAGACGCCGAGCCGGTGGGATTCGCAGTATTCTGTCAGCGATACTCCACATATCTGGGCCGCCCTGTCCTGTATCTGGAAGACATATTCGTACTGCCAGAATGGCGTGGCAGTGGCGTGGGCCGTGAGTTGATGGCCTACGGTGCAGGACTGGCCAAGGAACGGGATTTCCCGATGATGATTTGGTCGGTGCTCGACTGGAACGAGCCCGCCATCCAGTTCTACGAGAAATTGGGCGCCCGCCGCGCGGAAGGGTGGTTAACCTATCAGATCTCCGGCGAGGCGCTCGACCGATTGGACCGTCTGGCTAGATCCCCCTGAACCACTGGCTGAACCGCTCTGCCGATTCGCTGTCGCCGTCAACGGCCAGGTGCCCCGCGGCCATGGCCTCTGCCGCTGACATGCGTCCGTACATCAGCAGGGCGAAGATGTGGGTGTGGCAGCGAAACGTCACATCGGCTGTCTCCTGGGAAGACTCTTCGTAGCGAAATTTATCCCCCTCAACCACGATGTCAGCCGTCACAGGAACTGGGCTCTTCACTTCGAACCGGTAGCGCACCGGACGGTCCAGGGGCGGACCGGCCCAGAAAGCCCAGCGCAGGGACCCCGACGCGAAGGACTGCTGGATCAAGATGACCATGGACCCCAAGCTGGCAGCGGAGAGGCCTGCTTTCTCCTCGATGGCCGACCTGATGTCCCACTGGTGGAGCACGATTTCCTTGAAGCGCAGGTCCACGAAGTTTCCTGCGGGCACGATGCTGCCGGGGTGGTAGCAGGGTTTAACCTGGTCTTCCGGGCTGAGACCGGTTAGCAGGTTGATTAGAAATGTGTCTTTCTCCAGATAGGTCTCCAGCAGCTTGTCGCCCAGTCTTTCTTTGGCGGCGATGGACGACTTGGCCAGCGCGGCCGCGCTGATCGACGGATGGCCCGTACCAGCCTCCGGGCGTCCCTCCGGAGGCGATGATTCGCCCTGCAAGCCGCGGGCAACTGTGCCGGCGTAGAACTCGGAATTGCCCACCAGATGGGCGACCACGTCTCCAACCAACCACTCGTCGCAGGCGCTCTGACGGCCCCACGCGTCGGCTGGAAGGTCCTTCAGGTATTCCTGAAAGCACTCCGACTCGGCTTTATATAGCATGGCCCGTTCTTCAAACGATTCCAATTTTTCTCTCCATCACTGCGTGGCTCAGCGTAGGCTAAGTCCATTTGCAGTTTAAATTTTGGCGGTCTGGGAATCAACCGTGACAACCACATAAGCCGAACACCGGCACTACCCACGCCTGCGGCTTTCTTGGAGCGGAGTCATGTGCTTACAGTTAACGTACATGGGAATAACCGAGAGGCGAATCTATTGCAGAAACACATCAGGCGAGTCCTTTTTGCCGCGGCGGCGATCTTCATCGTGACACTGGCGGCCTGTGGCGGGGGCGCCACCAAAATCGAGAAGGACGATATCGTTTCAGATACCATCACTTCCTCCGACTCCGGCGCGGACGGCTGGAGGTCAAAGGCTTACGTCATCGATATCTTCGAGGATGTCGAATATTTCGTCCGGCTGACCAGTGAGACAGGCAGCCCCGTGGGCCTCTGGGGCTCGGTGGCTGAAGAGTACATCGTTGAGATGGACTCCGGAGAGATGGGCCGAACGGTCGCCTACATTTTCTCCGAGGGAGACCAGCATGAATTATTCATCCGCAGCCGGGAATCCGAAGTCCCAGCGACCTGCTCATTCACCTTCTGGATCATAGGTTCCTGAAGCCGCGGAAGAAGGCCCGGACCTCTTCAGCCAATAGCTGCGGTGCTTCCAGGGCCGCGAAATGGCCGCCGCTGGTCATCTCGGTCCAGCGGCGCACGTCGTAGGAGCGTTCGCCCCATTCTCTGGGGGGCTTGGAGATCTCCTGGGGGAACATGGCCATTCCGGCGGGCGCAGCCACCTTCTCGTCCCTGTTCATGGTCCACACGGCCTTCTGGTTCTCGTAATACATCCGGGTGGACGAGCTGATGGTTTGGGTCACCCAGTAGATGGTGACGATGGTTAGCAATTCATCCTTGGTGTAGCTCTTCTCAACATCGCCGCCGCAGTCACTCCAGGTGCGGTATTTCTCGACGATCCAGGCCGCCAGCCCCGCCGGGGAGTCGTTCAGCCCGTAAGCCAGGGTCTGGGGTTTGGTGCCCTGGATATGGTTGTACCCGCCCTCATCAGCGAACCATTTGTCGCGCTGGGTGATCAGTGCCTGTTCTGCATCAGTGAGCGGACTTGATCCGGGACCTAGGTAAGGCGTGGGCCTGGTGATAGAGGTCAGATGGATGCCGTAGAGGGTGTCGGCGTGGGCATAACCCAGCCGGGCGGTCACGCCGCTGCCGATGTCCCCGCCCTGGGCGGCGAATTTTGTGTAGCCCAGGTTCTGGGTCATCAGCTTGTTCCACATCCCCGCGACGCGCTGGACCTCCATGCCTCGGTCCTGGGCATGGTCTGAGAACCCGAAGCCGGGCAGCGAAGGCGCCACCACATCGAAGGAGTCTGCGGCATCTCCGCCGTGGCTGGCGGGATCGGTCAGCAACGGGATGATCTTGGTCATCTCGAAGAAGCAACTGGGCCAGCCGTGGGTGATGATCAAGGGCATGGGGTTGGGCCCTTTGCCCTTCTCGTGGATGAAGTGGATGTCCAGCCCGTCCACCTCAGATTTGAAATGGCTGAAGGCGTTCAGTTTGGCCTCCTGGGCCCGCCAATCGAACTCCGTCCGCCAATACTCGACCAGCTCTTTCACATAGCCGAGATTGCTGCCGTAGTCCCAACCGGAGTTCGGCATCTCGTCGGGCCAGCGGGTACCGGCCAGGCGTTGGCGGAGGTCGTCCAGGACGCTGTCTTCCACGTCGATGGTAAAGGGTCTGACATCCATAAAAATGCTCCTTCGGGGCGGGGGTTGGTCAATCGTTGATGCTGTAAACGCGGGCGGCGGTGTCGTGGAACAGGTTGGCCCGTTCCGTGGCCGAATAGGCCTTGGACAGCCGTTTGAACGCGTTGTACAGCACGTTGTAGGAGTAGGAGATCTTGTCCACCGGGTAGTTGCTCTCGAACATGCAACGCTCGGGGCCGAACTGCTGGATACAATGATTCATCAGCGGGCCCAGAGTTTCGGCCAGCTCCTCGGAACCCACGGGAATATCACGCTCGTCCCAGCCATAGGCGAACCGCGTCTGCCCCACGCCGCCCAACTTCATGACGATATTTGGACACTTGGCCATCAACTCGATGCCCTTTCGCCATTCAGGCAAGACATATTCATCCCGGTTAGCGTACGGTCCGACCCGGACCAGTCCGCCGATGTGGTTCAAGACGATGGTAAGTTCCGGCAAGGCCCTGGCAAAATCGTCCAGCTCAGACGCTTGGTGAAAGTAAAGGGAGTTCTCCAAGACCAGTCCCATGCCGGCCAGGACCTTGGCGCCGGCCCGGTAGCCGTCGGCGCCCAGCGCGCCTTTGATCTCGCGGTTGGCCAGCTCCGGGCTTTCGTCCCAGCCCACGGAGTGACGCACGCCTCGGAACCGGTTCGGACTGGCGGCCTGCATGGCTTCCAAAACCGGGCGGACGCCTTCCCCCAGTTTCAGGTCGGCGTGCCCGATGATGGCGGCGGCGGCTTTGGTTGGGCCATAGTCTCCGGCGGCGCTGGCGTCGGAGATGGTCTGGACGTATTCGACCTCGCCGACGGGTCTCATCTCTTCTGGCCCGTCGGTGCGGTATTCGCAGCGGACCTCTATGAACACGGTGGAGCGCACGTTGTGGCCGCTGTTAACGTCGCCGGCCAGTTCCGGCAATAGGTATCGTTGGTAGTCGACGGGCTCGGGCCGGTGGACCCAAAAATGGTGGTGCGGGTCGCAGATGGCAATCTCCGGCTCCAGCGTCTCTTCAGTGGTTAGCGCCAGCCAATCTTCGCCTGTGGGGGGCATGGTGATCCTCCGTCTTCTCATTTAGCGGCCCAATAATATCACGGTGCGGCGGCGTGTATGATTGTGGCTAACTCATGTGTGAAGGAAAACGCGTAAATGCCTGAGGACCTAAACCTAAAACGCAAGGTAGTCGCGGTCACCGGCGCCGCCCGGGGCATGGGCCGGGCCATGGTCAGGGGATTCCTGGCCAAGGGCGCTAAAGTGGTGGCCATGGACCTTTCGTGGGACCCCACCGGCTTCTCCGGGGACAACGACGACGCCTTCTTGAAAGAACTCCAGGACCGCCAAGACGATGTCCTGGTCGCCACCGCCGACATCAGCGACGCCCAGCAGGTCGAGAGCGCCTACCTGGCCACGATGGAGAAGTTCGGGACGGTGGACGTGCTGGTCAACAACGCAGGGCTGCGGCAGAGGAACCTGTTCCCACCCACCGGCAAGGTCACTACTCTAGAGACCCAGGACTCGGACTGGGAGAAGATGTTCGGGGTCGGCGTATTTGGGACGCTGAAGGTCACCCGCCGATTCATCCAGCCCATGCTGGAGCGGCAGAGCGGCAGCATAATTTCGGTGATCAGCGGAGGGGCGATGCACACCGGGACCGACGGCGTCTACGTGGCCCAGCGGTCCAGCAGCCGGGAGATGCCGTACCAGTCGGCCAAGGCGGCCACGCTGACCATGATGTTCTACCTGGCAGATGAGGTCAAAGAGAGCAACGTGGCGGTGAACATCCTGATACCCGGAAACTCCCGCACCACCGGCTACGACGAGCAGAACGAAGCCAGGCGCGAGGCGGGGCAGTCCAACAGAGCCATCGGCCGGATCTCCATGCTACCCGAACACATAGTCCCCATCACCTTATTTCTGGCCGGCCAAGACGCCGGCGGTGTAACCGGGACCTGTTTCGACGTGCCGATCTGGAACACGAAACACGGCCTGGGCGGGTCGGAGGAGTGGCGCGACCCCGAGGCTAACCGGGCGTAGATTGGATATAGGGCTAATACCTTCCCAAAGGACGATTGATACTCAACATCGAAGCCGAAGACTTGGTGCTCCCTGCTGAGTGTGCTATTTTTGGGAGAGCTTAATTTGAAATAATACCGGTCGGTGCGGCCGCTATTGGAGGACCAACACATGGCGACGAAGATTCCCGGCGAGACTTATCGCGGCGAGGCAGTAACGCTACCCTTGTCCGAGGATGGGCAAGTTACGGCGTATGTATGGCCCTGCCGTATCCTAAATATCCAGGGCGTGGGCCAGGGCGGACCGACCATCGGCGTGGACGTCGGAAATGAAGAGGTCATCCGGTACGACTGCCATGATGCCGTCGGCCATTGGCACAAGGGCGGGTACGACAAGCTGGGCCGGCCCGGCGCCTCCCACACTGATTTCCCAGAGGGTCTCGTGCGGGTTGCGGACCAGGTCGAATGGGCGTTGTCCCAGATCAAGGACAATGGCTCGGAGCTGCTGGAGATCGCCGAATACAACGACGCGGCCAAACTCTTGGACTCCGCCATGGTTGATAAGGCCCTGGACGGCATCCGCGCCCACCTGAAGAGAAGCGAAGGACTGCGGGAGCAGGCTATTGCCGACAAGCTGATAGACGAGTAGTTCGGACCTAGGTCCCGGTTAAAGCCGGGGTACCATGTAATCGTAGGGGCGGGTTTCTAACCCGCCCTTTTTGTTGGCAACGACGTTTGGTTCTCGCGGGCATCCTCACTCGCTGGCATTCTGAGCCAGCCGCAGCGGCGAAGAATCTACCAAGTGACTTGGTTGCAGCGGGCGTCTTCATGAGGACTTTGGTTCTCCAGACCGGAATCGGCGGATCCTTCGCTTCACTCAGGATGACAGACTCACGAGATGGCCGCGTTTCAACGGAGGCAGGAATGACGGTGAGGGCGCGGGCGGGTAATTAGGCTGAGATCACAGGCTAGGGATTTATAACACCCGTTTGGTGGCCCACGATAAAGGTCTCCCAGTGCTCGGCGTAGTCTAGAACGGTGTTTCGAAGGGCTTCCGGGCGGTCTCCGATGATGCAGTGTCCGGCGTCGTAGACCAAGGCGATGTTGCAGTTGGGTATCTTCTCCCGGTAGACCCTGGGGGCTTCGGATGAAACGAAACTGTCCTCCTGTCCGAAGACCGCCAACGTCGGGCAGTGGATATCGCCAAACCGGGCCTCAACATCCGAATCGTTGACTCCTAACGTCAGCCGGCTCATCAGTTCCGATTCTTTGGCGAATATCTCATCGGACAGCGGCACATGCTTTCCGGCGTTCTCCGCGTGAGCAAACATCAGTTTATGGACATCATCGCAAGAGGCACCGGCCGGGACTTCTTGAGGGTGGATTGCCGTGGATGAGACCAGGATGAGGGCTTCCACCTGGTCCGGAGCCTGAATCGCCTGCCAAAGCGCAACGTGAGCGCCGAACGATGTCCCGATGAGGGTGTAGCGTTCGGTGGTGATAGCATCGGCTGCCTTCGCGATCGTACCAGCCAGGTCTCCAACGGTTTTCGAGACAACGTTGGCGGGTGAGTCTCCGGTGCCGGGGAGTTCCATGGAGATAACCCTATATTGATCGGCCAGAGCGTCATGGAGCAAAGTGCCTCGATATCCGGTACGGTCCAGCATGACCACCGGCCGGCCTTGCCCAGCTTCCCAGTACCGGATACTGAAGCCATCGGCTTCCACCTGTTTTTCTTGGAAAGGCATGCTCAGAACTCTCTGATCTGGGGTATGACGTTCTTCCCGAAGACTTCGAGCTCTTTAATGACTCCCCGGTGGTCCACCATGTTCTGCTGGAAGGGCAGGTCTATCACGCCCACGCCGCACCGGTCGTGGAACTCCTTGATCTGTTTGGCCACCGTGTCGGGCCCGCCCAGGAAATTTATCCCCAGAGAGTTGCCCACCACGTCGCCTTCCGGACTGCCAGCCACCAGGCCCCGAAGGTCGAAATCGGTGCCGGCACGGGCCGATTGAATCGCTTCGGAAACTGTCCGCCGCAAGGGTATGTTAGGTCCGGGTTTGGCCTTCTGGAGACCTTCGAACCACTCTCTGGCCAGTTCGTCCGTCTCGGCCACGTAGATGCTGCCCCGGTAGACGATGTTGTCCGGGCCGGGGGTCCAGCCCGCCTCTTCGCACCAGGCATGGTACTTGTCAGTTATCACCGCCGTCTGCTCCACCGGCAGGAACGACACTCCCAGACCGAGCCTGTGCTCGGCGGCGTAACGAATTGTGTCGTCGCTTCTGGTGCCGACGATCACCGGCGGGAGAGGTTGTTGCACCGGACGAGGCCAGACGGCCACGGTTCGGAATTGGTAGTAGCGCCCCTCCCAAGAGAAGGGTTGGGGCTCAGTCAGCGCCTTCAAGATGAGGTCCATCCCTTCCAGCAGCCGGCCCCGGCCCTCCGCCGGGTTAACGCTGTAGACCTGGTCTTCGTTCGGCGTGCCACGGAGGAACCCGGCCACGACCCGCCCGTTGGTGATGTTGTCCAGCAGCGCGACCTCCTCGGCGATGCGCACCGGGTTATTCAACGGCAGGAGGTGTCCGAGCAAGGCGATGGTGACTTTCTTGCACCGTTCGGCCACCGCCGCGGCCATGACCGATGGTGTGCCGGTGGGGATGCGGCCTGAGTAGTGATGCTCGGAGAAGCTGATCCAGTCGAAGCCCATCTCCTCCGCGAACTCGCATTCTTCAATGCCGTCCTGGTAGCTCTGCACCGATGTCTTGCTGTCGATGTAGCCCGGAGGAGTCGGCCAAGTGGACGGGAAAGTGCTCCGGTCCGAATAGCCCATCTGGCCGAAATAGGATGCCTTCATGCGTATCGTCCTCTGCCAGCGTCGGTCATTGGGGAACGGGTTGGGGGAATATTACCGTCGTGACGGGCGAAACGTCCACCGTCTTTCCTATCCCGAGCGTTGAAATTTGGCACGGTGTTCCGTTTCCGCGCCAGCCGGACTATCATGGTGGGCGTAAATCCAGCCCAATCGTCAATACTTGGAGTTATCGATGCTCGCAGACAACATCCGGCTGAAGAACATCAACCACATCACCTACAACGTCAAGGACAAAGACGCGTCCTTGAAATGGTACGAAGATGTCCTGGGAGTGAAGCAGATCCCAAAGATGGTCAACGGCGACCACCTCTATTGGCTGCAACTACCCAGCGGGGCCATGATTCACATCATCGAGAATGTGGACGCCCCCTCAGCGCCGTCCCACCACACGGCCTTTGAAGTGGATGAGATCGAAGCGTCCCACGAATATTTCGCCACCAAGGGCATCGAGACCACCGACATCCAGACGAGGAACGATGGTCAACGGGCCTTTTACCTCGATGACCTAGACGGCAACCGCATCGAGATTTGCACCGTGTCCGGGTTCGGTGTTCTGGTCTAGAAAGAGGAGTAAAAATGATCTTTGGAGCGATAACCAACTCGTGGCGGGAGCAGTTGCCCTCGCACACTGTGAAAGAACTGGTGGCCGCGGCGGTGGAAAAGGGCGCCAAGCACATCGAACTGCGGCAGACCTGCCTAGGGGAATGTGAATCCGGGGCCGGAGACGACTGGCGGCCCAACCTGGAAGAATTGCGGGCAGTTGTCGAAGCATATCCCTCTCTGACATTCGACCTGGCCATGGCCCTGCCCTGCCTGACCCAGAAGATCGACCCGGAAGGCGACATGTTCCAAGCGGCGCTGGCTGGGGCCAAGATGGTCGGCGGCTCCCAGCCCCACCTCCGTGTGGTTGATCCCGCACCGCTGGACGGGCCTTGGTCATCCCCAAGCGACATCCCTGAAGAGGCTTTGGGTCTGGCCGGTCTTGCCACGGAGGCCGCGCGGCAGGGCGTGATCATGTCCCTGGAGAACTCGTCACTGCCCATCCGCAACATGGCCATGCTGGTTGAACAGGTGCGGAGCATGGTCTCAGAATCTGTTGGAGCAGGCCTTGGTTTGTGCCCCGACCCAACTAACCAATTGCGCCGCTTCCCCGACTCCGACCCTTTGGCGGAACTGGATGCGCTGCCCTTGGACATGATCAAGATCGTCCACTTCAAGCAGATGGGCGGCGGCGAGACCCATCCCAGCGTGGACGAAGGCGACCTGGACTGCCTGCGGATGCGGGACCTCCTCAACGCCAAAGGCTACGCCGGGGCGGCGATCATGGAGATACCCTCGGACGCCGAGGTGTTCGATAACCTGGAATCGAGTTTTCAGTTTTTGAACTCTTAACATCTGGATCGAAAAAAGGCCGGGAGATAAACATGGGATTGCTGAACATCGAGAACGTGACCCACTGGTCGATACCGGTGAACAACCTTGAGGAATCCGAGAAGTTCTACGGCGACCTCCTAGGGTTGGAGCACGTGGGCCGTCTGGGGAACTCGCGGATGACCTGCTACAAGGTGGCCGAGCACAGCATCTTGCTTTGTGAACGGACCAACCCGGTGGACGTGGCAACGAATAAACAGGAGCAGGTCCATCATTCCTTCACCGTTAGCACAGAGACACTGAAGCAGGCCTGCAAGCTGTTCAAAGAGCACAACGTGCATATCGACCAGATAGTCCATCGCGCCCAGGGTTTCTTCACAGGCCGGGAGCTCTATTTCTTCGACCCCAGCGGCAACCGCCTGGAGTTGCGCGACCCCACCTGGAGTGCGGGCATGCCGGAGTTGACGGTTAATGAGCTGGCGGAGGGGTAGGGGTTTAGCAAGCAAGTCAGGTTCACATTCTCCGTTCGTGGTGAGCCTGTCGAACCATCTGCTCTGGGATGCCATTTCCACCGAGGCCATGACTTATGCGTGCCCTTCGACGGAGCTCAGGACGAACGGTTTGGCTGTGTGGTTGCTCCGGTTGCGCCCATCTGTCACCCCGAGCGGAGACAGCGGTCTAATCTCTTTGGTTAAATGGGGCCGCACCGCAAAACGAGATTCCTCGTCGGCCTTCGGTGCCCCTCGGATTACAGTGGTGGGCCAAGCCTTACCTAAACTTGGGCATGACCTCTTCGGCGAATAGCTTCATGGACGCCATGACCTTATCGTGCGGCATGCTGCCGAAGGCGAAGTTGGCGCCGAAGTAGCTGATGCCGTGTTGGCTCTGCAATTCGGCGATGCGTTCGACGCATTGTTCGGGCGTGCAGAAGTAGTTGTTGGCCAGTTCCGACTCGTAGCTGCGCGGTTCGTCTTGCCTGGTCTTCTTCCAAAGATCAAGGTCCATGTTGATCTCATCGCCACGTGTGATCGTGCGCCGGTAGGCGCCGATGTCCCGCACCCAAGTTATGGCCTTTTCGGGGTATTCATTGGCCTCTTTCTCATCTTCAGACAGGTACATGAAGCGGAAGAAGGGCATCTCAGCCATCCGGGACACCTTGCCGGCGGCAGCACACCGTTCGGAATAGAGGCGCATCAACGCCAACGTGTCTTCCACAGGCGTGAAATAGGTGGTTAGGACCGGCATGTCCCTTGCGACTGCAACGTCTATGCTGGCCGGGGTGCGGGAAACGGCCACATGCACCGGTGGGTGGGGTTTTTGCAAAGGACGTGGGGCTATAGTGATCCCATCCACCTGGTAATACCTGCCGTGGTACGTGAAATCTTCGGTGGTCCACAACCCTAGAATGATGTCTAGCACCTCGCGGAACCGGTCGTCCCGCGATTCGAATTCGATCTTGAAATTGCCGTATTCGTAGTCAGCTGAACCGCGTCCGACCCCTAGATTCAACCTTCCTTTGCTGAGCAAGTCCACCATAGCCGCCTCTTCGGCCAAACGGACCGGGTGATGAAAAGGCAGAACACTGACGCCGGCGCCCAGCCGAATGGTCTTGGTCTGGGCGGCGAGATGTGCAAGGATGGGCATCAACGATGGGAATATTCCATAACGGCTGGAGTGGTGCTCAGCGATCCAGAGGGATTCGAAACCCAATTCCTCGGCGTATTGGGCCTGCTCCAGGATCTCTCCATAGATCCGGCTCTGGTGGACGGTGTCCTTGTCAGCCCAAGAGCCCGGGAGAAATATGGCGAACTTCATGACGGTTTTCGGCTCCTCGTGGTTGGCGGCGGTGCCCGAGACCGGCGCGTTTGCAGCCTCGGGACAATGGCGAGTATATAGCAGGCTGGGGCGCCAGGGAATGCCGATTTGACCCCCCGCTCCATCTACTCAAGCGCCTGGGCTTCGTCCCTTCGCATCCGTGACTTCAGGCTTTTCTGGGCATCCACTTTCTTTTATTCCGTGGGCACTGGGATGGAACACGTGGCCGTGGGTTGGCTGGTGTTCGACATCACCGGGTCGCCTTTCATGGTGGGCGTTGCGGCCGCGGCCCGCATGGCCCCGTTATTCTTCCTGGGAATACTGTCCGGGGCGATGGCCGACTGGCTGGAAAGGCGCTTGTTCCTGTTATTCAGCGCTTTGGGAGGAGTAGCAGTGGCGGCGATCATGGCCACGCTACTGCTAAGCCGTGACCCTCCAGTCTGGGCGGTGGTTGTTTTAGTCGCGGCCGGAGGTTGCGTCTTAGCCTTCACACTGACCACCCGAAACGCCTACACCTACGACATCGTGGGCCCGGAGCATGCGCTAAACGGACTGTCTCTGAACCAGATGGCGATGCAGGTGGGCGGCATAGCTGGGGCGCTGGCCTCAGGGGCGTTGATCGAGCTGGTGGGGCCAGGCTGGCAATACCTTGGAGTCGCGGGCAGTTATCTGGGATCGGCGTTGATACTTCTGGTCATCGGAAGGTCCGCCAGGTCCGCGGAACCCACACGCGAGCCGGTGCTGCGGAACCTGGTTGGATACATCCGGTTCCTGCGCGAGAACCGGCTGATCTTAATCCTGATGTGCCTAACGTCAATCACGGAAGTTTTTGGGTTCTCACACATGACCATGCTGCCAGTATTCGCCAAAGAGGTGCTCCACGTCGGCCCGGCGGGCCTAGGGTACCTGACAGCGGTGAGGCAGACCGGGGGGCTGCTGGGTCTGGCGTTGCTGGCCAACCTGAGGGACTACCGCCGCAAGGGGCTGCTGATGTTCATCCTCGCGGTGGCCTTTGGCCTGGGCCTGATGGCGTTCTCGGTTTCATCGGCGCTGGTCTATTTCATCGTTGTTTTGGCGATGGTCAACGCCTGCGCTATGTCAGTGGACACCCTCTATAAGACTCTGATGCAGTCCAACGTGCCAGACGAGCAGCGAGGGCGGGCCATGGGCTCATGGGTCCTGAGTATCGGCGTCGCGCCGGTAGGGCATTTGGGGGTAGGCGGTTTGGCGACGGCCCTGGGTGCGCAGGGCGCGCTGCTGGTAAATGGAGCGGTACTGGCCGGCGTTAGCTTGGCCGCTGCCATCGGACTGCCCAAGATGCGCCGGTTGGAGTAGGTCTTTCAGCCATCGGAGAGGATCCGCGCGGCGAACTTCTTCATCAGGGCGATGGCCCGGTCCGATTCTGGACCAGGGGTGTTCCCGAATAGATGGGGCATATCGGGGAAAAGCTCCAATTCGATGTCTCCACCAGCCTCCCGGTAGGCGGCGACGAATTCTTTGGTTACCGGCACCGGGAGGTTGTTGTCGGCGGTCCCCTGGACGATGAGGATGGGCGGTAGCGACGCTTTTTCTCCCCGTTTCAGAATCTGGAACGGTGAGCCTTCCTTCATGGCGTCGGTAGTCCCGAAATACCCCTCCGAAAGACCGATGATCCTCTCGTTTCCCGTTTCTTTCACGAACTGGTATCTGGCATACGGGTCAACGATGGGCCAGCCAAGCAACAGATATTTCAGGGTGGCGTCCGCATCCGAACCTGGCAGGTCGATGGTGCTGTAGGCCGGGTGATCGGCCCTCATGGCGCTGAGCAACACCGTGTGGCTGCCGCTGGACCCGCCGACGCCGCCCACGGTCTGAGGGTCGGCGTTGAAGTCGGCCGCATGGGTCTTAAGCCAGCGGGTGGCAAGGTTCACATCGGCCACCTGCGCCGGGTAGGGATGGTCCGGCGACTGCCGGAAATCAACCGCCGCGACAACGATGCCGCTCTCGGCCAGGGCCCGGTCCATGACTTCGTTGGCGGTACGGTCACCATTGGTCCAGACCCCGCCGTGAACATCGACCAACGCTGGGAAAGGCCCTGCTCCCTCTGGCTGGTAGACCCGAACGGCCAGCCCGTCTTGGTACTCCAGCTCGTGGACGCTGATCTCACATTTATTTCTTGGGTCGTATGACACCATCTGTTCGCCTACCAATCTTCGACTTATTAATGATATTCGCCAGCAACAACCGGTGAAATAATCCGGTGAAATAATCCGGTTGCACCGGCGGTGGTTAGCGCTGGTATTTGTAGTCCTTGGAGATGCCTGCCTCCGGTACCGGGGCTGGGTTCTTGACCTGGAAGCGGTAGTTGGGGTCGAGCTTGGGCTTGGGGCCGATGGTGCCGCGCAAGACGCCGATGGCTTCCACTTCATGCTCCACCACATCTCCGGGCTCCAGGAACCGGGCTTTCTCGTAGCCTTTGCGGATGGCCTCTCTGATGGAACCGCCGCCAACCGTGCCACTGCCGATCACGTCACCGGGCACGATGCGGCTGTCTTTGGAGGCCCTTTCCACCATGTCGCCAAAGGTGAAGTAGGCGTCCGCAGCCGCGCCGTCCTTGAGCCAATGGTCTCCGTTGACCCTAACTTCGCACTTGAGTTTCAGCCGGCCGTCTTTCAGGTATGGGAGTAGTTCATCGGTGGTCACCAGCCAGGGGCCGATGGACGATGCGGTGTCTTTGCCCTTAGCCGGACCCAGGCCGAAGGCCATCTCGTCCACCTGCAAGTCCCTGGCGCTCCAGTCGTTGAAGATCATGAAGCCCGCGATGTGGTCCAATGCGGCGTCCGCCGGCACATCTCGGCCCTCTCTGCCAATCACGATGCCAATCTCGAGTTCGTAGTCGAATTGGGACGACGCGGAGGGGTAGGGAATCTGGGCGTCCGTGCCGTAGATGCAAAGTGGATTGGAGAAGTAGAACACCGGCATCCGGTACCAGACCTCGTTGGGCTCGCGAGTCCCCTGGTTGCTGGCGTGTTCTTCGTAAACGATGAAGTCGCGCACTGTGGGGGGTTGGATCACCGGCGCCAGAAGCCGAACGTCCGCCAGGGGCAGTTTCTGTACGGAATCGTCTTTCGCCAAGGCGTCGCGGACCCGGTCTAACGGCGAATCACCTTGCTCTAACAGCGCGCGCACGTCGCGTAGCGGGTGGCCGCCGGCCCCCAACAGGTCGCTGACATCCACCACCTGGCCGTCTTGCAGGACGCCGCAGCGAGGTCCTTTATCCGTCTCATAAGTCAGTAGCTTCATCTGGTCTCCCGATTACTGTAGGTTCAGCCCCGCCCCAATCGTGGGGGCAGAACAGGAGGAATTACAGCACACACGCCTGCCAGGGTCAAACGAGGTCAGCTCACCGGTTTCTCGGCGAGGAAAGCAACGATGGATTCGGGCTCCATCAGCGGGTAGAGCGCGAATTCTGCGGGCACGATGTCGGACCATTCGTTGAGCAGGCGGTGCAGCGTCTCGTGAGAATCGACATCGAAAACCGCCACTACGCCGCGGCCTGCCCGCGGGTAGACCGACCGGGCGATGCCTCGCTCCAGCTTGTCCTCGATCCACGGCCAGAAATTCCTTCGGGACTCTCGGACCTCCGACGGACGGGTTGGGGCCGGCGTACTAATCACAAGGAACAGCATTTTCTTTCCTCAACACAGAATCGGAATCTCAAAGAACCCTAACTATAGGTCGGCGCGGTGGGCTCAGCGCCCAGCAGCAACTGCCCACCAAGTTCGTAGTTGGAATGCAGGCCGGAGATGTGCTGTCCGCTGACGTGCAGGTCCCTGAAGAATCTTTCCAGGCCGTTGGACCGGTGGATCGCGCCCGTGCCAGCCGCGTAGAACAGCATATCCACCACTTTGACCGACTGGCGTATGGCGTGGGCGATGGCCAGTCTGGCGTGGACCGCCTTGTCCATCAGGTCGGGTGTTTTTGCCACCTGCGATTCCCACATCGCGCCGACCGCGCTCAACACGTAGCTTCTTCCGGCTCCGATGATGGCCTCGCATTCCCCCACCGTCGTCTGAACGGTGGTGCGGTCGCGAAGTAACTTCGGCGAGGTGGTGGAGCCTGTAGTGGCGATGTCCATGAACGCGTTCATAGCGCCCCGGGCCATGCCCAGAGCGTTGGCGGCAGCCAGGGTCCAACTGCAGAGAATGGCGGTTTGCGGGTTATATAGCGGGTTCTCGTGGACCGGTGGCTCCGTGCGAACGTAGGTATGGCTGGCCGGCACGAACAGGTCGGTGAACTCAGCGTCGTTGCTGGCGGTGCCCCTCATTCCCATCGTGATCCAAGTCGTATGCACGGTCCCGTCTTCGATGGGAACGATGGCCACGCGAGTCACGGGCGCGCCGGTCTCGGTAGTGACCGGACCTTTCTCGTCCACCAGGTCGCAGTTCAAAAACAGACACTTGGCGTGGTCCACACCACTCAGGTAATTCCATCGGCCTGTCACCGTATAGCCACCGTCCACCACCGTAGCGGTGCCGCCGGACCGGGCAGATCCCGAGCCGCTTACCTCCGGCGGGTCTCCGAACAGTTCTTTGGCCGCGGCGATGGTGATACGGGAGACCGCAGCCGTGAGCGCGGTGCCGTTGAAGGAACACCAACCGGTGGAGCCGTCTACGCTGGAGATAGCCTCAACCACATGGAAAGCGGTGATGGGGTCGGACTCGGGTCCCCCAAGTGCTTTCGGCACGTACATTCCGAATAGCCCTTTTTGGGACATGGCCTCGGCCAATTCGGGGGGAAGCTGGCATTCTGAATCTATTCGGTCCAGATTTGCCCTTATCAATGGAAGCAGTTTTTTCGCCGACTGGAGAAGGGTTTTCGCCATTTATTTGTTCCTCTGGTGATCGGTCGTGGGTAACGGTCCGGCGCAAGCGACCTCGTTTTACGCCTGATACTATTATTATAAAGGAGATTGGAGGTCAGCCAAAACAGTTTCCGTTCGAGTGTGATCTGTGCCGATTTGACGATCTTGGCGGCCAGAATGCCCGATTGGCCTCAAGAAAGCTTGAATGAACAATTTTAGAGATGTTACTATAGGCACTAATATTTGCTGCGCAAGCACCGAGGAGAAAACGGATGCCAGAAAACGATGTCGCCTTGATGGGTCATCTTATGCGGCGTGCCGGGTTCGGCGCTCAGTACCACGAACTTGAAGCCCGCGCGGCGAAGGGATATGAAGAGACGGTTGAAGAGCTGCTGAATCCTGATGAAACCACGCATGGGATGGACCTTGACCTAGCCGAACGTTATTTCATCGAATGGAACCACCACGTCCGATGCGTCCCTGAATACATCGCGTTTCGCATGATCAATTCGAAGAGCCAGTTGGAAGAGAAGATGATTCTCTTCTGGCACGGCATCTTATGCCATACCGACAGCAAGAACCAAAGTCAGATCGCATCGCATGCTGAGTGGGAAATGCTCCGCCGGTGCGGCATGGGCAGCTTCAAGGACCTGTTGATCGAGATCTCCAAAGACCCGGCCATGGTGTATTTCTTGGACAACTGTCTGAGCCATAAAGACGCGATCAACGAGAACTACGGACGGGAATTGTTGGAGCTATTCTCTCTGGGCGTGGGCATGGACGGCGAATTCAACTACACCGAGGACGACGTTAAAGAGTGCGCCCGGGCTTTCACCGGCTGGACCATCGCCAACGGGATGCCACCGCAGCCGTACGGCCGCTACACTTCGACGTTTGTCTACAACCCGGATGACCACGATGACGGGGAAAAGACCTTCCTGGGCCACACCGGCAATTTCAACGGCGAGGACATCATTGATATCCTCTGTAAGCAGCCGGCCACCGCGCGATTCATCTCGCGCCACATCTACGACTTCTTCGTAGCGGATGAAGCTCAGGTCCCGACTTGGATGGACACCCCGCCCCGGGACCCGGAAACCATAAAGATGCTGGAAGACGAATATTTCCGCTCCGATTACAACATTCGATCCATGCTGCGAGTCCTATTCAACTCCGACGCCTTCAAGAACGCACGTTTCGCCAGGATAAAAGGCCCGATCGAGACCGTGATCGGCACTCTACGCTTGGCTGGAGACTGGACGGCGCCAAAACCTGGTTTCGAGGCCATCTTCGAAGAGATGAAGCACATGGGACAGGAGATTTTGAACCCACCTTCAGTCGAGGGCTGGCATACGGGCAGGGACTGGATCGACGGTGGTACGCTGGTCCGGCGGATAAACTTCATCGCTGATTACGTTGGCGATGTCAGCTATCCGGGCATCGGAGATATCGTCCAAAGGTTGGCTTCAGAAGGTCCGACCATCACGCCTGAGGGGCTGGTTGAAGGCTGCCTTCGGATGCTGGGTCACTATGAACTGACCGAGGAGAACCACCAGGAGTTGGTGGAGCACGCTCAAGACAGCGGCGTGTCAGCCACCGATTCATCGGAGTTTCCGAAGCAAGTCGCTGAGACGCTACAGATGATCGTAGCTACTAAAGAATATCTATACGCCTGACCGAACGATCAGGCGTTATCCGCCTACCGATCTGTGGGCCACGAGACGACCGCTCATACAACTAAGGAGTAAACGATGACCTCCAACAAGAAAGACCCGGTCCTGGTAGTACTTCAGATGACAGGGGCCTACGACGCCCTTAACACATTTGTCCCCTATAGCGATCCTCATTATGTGGATTACCGGGCAAATCTGCAGATCGGCCCGGACCAGGTCCTCGCCGTGGACGACAAAGTCGGTTTTCATCCCGGCATGGACCAGATCAAGAATATGTACGACCAGGGCAAAGTTGCGGTCTTGCAGGGCATAGGTTATCCAAACCCCAACCGTTCCCATTTCCGCTCCCTGGACATCTGGCACACCGCCGAGCCAGATCGAATGGCTCCCGACGGATGGTTGGGCAAAGCGATCCGTGATATCGACCCGAACAAAGAGAACATCCTCACGGCAGTGAACTTTGGCCGTGGCCTCCCTCGAGCGCTGGCCGCGCCCGGAGTTTCGGTAGCCTCGATCGGCGACATCAACAATTACGGTGTGCTGACCGGGATCCAAAGCACCGAGAAGCGGAGTGAAGCTCTGGATATCTTCGCCCGGATGTACGCTCCCATGATCGGCTCCGGCCCCGTGAGCGACTATCTTTCCCAGACCGGTCTGGACGTGCTCAAAGGAGCTGACATCCTTAAGACGGCGCCCGAGATATATTCCTCCAGCATCGAGTACGGCGGGAGCCCGCTGTCCCAGTGGCTGAAGAGCATCGCTCAGGTGCATCTCGCCGACTTCGGAACGCGCGTTTTCTACACCGGCGTAAATCCTGGAACGTTCGATACCCACGCCAACCAGAGCACCACGCTTCCCAAACTGTGGGCCGACGTATCGACTGCCATCGACGATTTCTACGAGGACCTGAAAGAGCACAACGCCAACGAGGAAGTTGTGATCTTGTTGTTCACCGAATTCGGGCGCCGCGTGCAAGAGAACGGGTCGGGTACTGACCACGGTTCCGGCGGAGTGGCCTTCGTCATCGGCGACGCGGTGAAGGGCGGCCTCTACGGGGAGTATCCTTCCCTGGAGCCGGAAAAGCTGGACTCAGGCGACCTGCAATGGAACAACGATTTCCGGGGCACCTACGCCACGTTGCTGGAACAGTGGATGGGCTTGGACGCCAATCCTATTCTTGGGGCCACCTACGAGCAGTTCGACTTCATCAAGTAATTTCTGGAAGCAACAAGCGGGCCGGCTCATGTCGGTCCGCTTTACCTATATGTGCGCTTTATGAGGAAATATGGTTACTGAGATTGCACCGATAACGTTCGGATATAGTCACACGATCGGAAGGCAAGAAAACCGGAGTGGGAACGGGTTCTTCTATCCCGTGGCGATAACCCGGGACGAAGAAGGCTTGCTATACGTGGTAAGCCGTGGCTCTGAAACCCCGGCGTTCTTCCCCTGCAAACGGGTTACCGTGTTGACGGCGGGCGAAGAATTGGTCCGAGAATTTGGCACCAAAGTTCCACCTGATGAAGCCAACTCGTCCGCCCCTGACGGGACCTTCATGTGGCCCACGTCGATCGCTCTAGACAAAGATAGCATAGCCTACGTGGCGGACGAATGGCTCAACCGTATCTCCGTGTTCGACAAGAACGGGGCCTGCACCAGCACGTGGGGGATCCTCGGAGACGCAGAGGGCGAGATCAACCACCCCTCAGGGTTGGCCTTCGATGCCGAAGATAGGCTTTATCTGGTGGACAGCGCGAACCATCGAATCCAGATATTTACTAAAGACGGCAAGTTCATATCCACGTGGGGAATCCAAGGCGCCGGTGATGGCGAGTTCAACCATCCATGGGGGATAGAGATCGACCATAACGGCGACGTGTACGTGGCCGATTGGCGAAATGACCGTATCCAAAAATTCGATCGCGAGGGCCGGTTCTTGATGAAGTTTGGCTCTCCCGGACAAGGCGATGGCGAGTTCAACCGTCCCTCTGGAATAGCGGTCGACAAAGAAGGGATCATCTACGTCACCGATTTCAAGAATGACCGTCTTCAGATATTCAACGCCGACGGCAGCTTTATCACCGAGCTCACTGGCGATGCAACCCTGTCGAAGTGGGGCAGGGAGCGTCTGGAGTTAGACCCAGGGATGATGCGGGGCAGGGACCGCGCGCAGGGTCTACAAGAGCGGGAGAAGCTGTTCAATGGGCCGATCGCCGTAGAAGTAGATGAGGAAGGCCGGATATTTGTGGTCGAAACCGCACGCCAGCGTCTCCAAGTCTATCGTAAGCAGGTTGCCAGTTTCCACGGCGGCCCGCTCTAAGTCACCAGCGGCACGATTTTAAGCCGTAAAGAGCCCCGACCTTCTGCGGAAGGTCGGGGCTCTTTTATTTAGTCATGCGAGATAGGTTCAGTCCCAGAATCACTTGTTGGGATTTCCTCCGCCTCCACCTCCGGAGTTACCACCACCGCCGCCGCCACCGGAGTTTCCTCCACCAGAGTTGCCGCTGCCAGAGTTGCCGCCTCCGGAATTTCCGCCTCCAGAGTTCCCGCCTCCGCCGTTACCCTGGTCTTCACCACGGGACTAGTCCAAGCCCTAGTACGCACGAAAGGAAGATAAATTGCCGTTTGTTATATAGGAAGCTAATGGTCGGGCCCAACTCGTTCGAGATTGAATGTTCGCCAGATCCAGCGCCATCGAACACCGGTGATAGCGCCCGCGGGTGCGGTTCGGCGTAATTCGATGGTCTCATAAGTTAGATACACGGTAAAGCCGCATAGATAGCCCATCTGAATCTCTGATATCTAGGCCTGCCCGGTAGCCAGAGTGCCTTAGATTCTGCGGAAACTGAGATCGTCCCCACCACCAGTCACAATCTGGCCGCGTTTCGCGCGCCAGGTGCGGGGCGAAGTGCTGACGCTAAAGACGCAAGACTATGTGGCGCTGGCCAAGGTAGCCGGCGCCTCCACGCCGCGCATTCTCTTTGTCCACATATTCCCCGGCACGATCAACACTCTGATAGTGGTGGCGACCTTGCAAGTTGGAATAGTGATCCTGCTGGAGTCGGTGTTGAGCTTCCTCGGGGCCGGGGTGCCCCCGCCCACCGCCGCCTGGGGATCGATGGTTGCTGACGGAAGGGACAGGCTGGCCGGATTCTGGTGGATCGCAACATTCCCAGGACTGGCGATAATGCTGACAGTCATGTCGCTGAACCTCTTCGGCGACTGGCTCCGGGACAAGCTGGACCCACGGCTGCGCCAGATGAATTAGACCGGCCCAGACAATGCTGTTAAAAAGAGGCCCCAGCTCGAGATGAGTCTGGGGCCTCTTTTTGGTTGGCTCGATGTCAGCCGTACAATTCCCGGCGGGTCTCATCCAGCGATGCCCGCTCCTCGGCGCTCAATTCTGGGAACCCTGGCGCCTTGGGTCTGATGCCGCCCGTGAATTCCGGCGGCCGTTTCTCCAAGAAGGCCTTCCGGCCTTCATCGCCGTCGGTGGTGAGTTGGGTGAGCAGGGTATTGAAAAGGGTTTGGACGCGCCAGGCTTCGGACACCGGAATGTCTCTGAACCTGATGGCGAACTCCTTCATCATGCGGACAGCCACCGGCGGCATGCCGGCGATGCGGTCTGCTATCTCTTCCGCCCGGGTCATCAACTGGGCATGGGGCACAACCTCGTTGATCAGGTTGATCCGCAACGCCTCTTTGGCGTCGAAAGCTTCGTCGGTCAGCAGTATCCTCATGGCGTCGGCGTGGGATATCTGCCGCGTCAGATAGCTCGCTCCCGGCCCGTTCCCTACCCATCCCTGGCTCAGCAGCGCAAACTTGAACTGGGCATGCTCTTCGGAGGCGATGCGGATATCGGTGGAGGTGAGCATCAGGTAGAAACCGGCGCCCGCGGCCCAGCCGTTGATGGCGGCGATAACCGGCTTCCAGATCTGCGGATAGTGGTCGCCCAGACTTCCGTCGGCGCCGATCTTGGCCCCGTTGACGGTCCCAGCCAGCGGCCAGAAGATATTCTCAGTCCTGATCCGGTTCAGGTCTTCCTCCGACACGCCAGGCGGCGGGGCCAGGTTATGCCCGGCGCAGAAGTGCCGGTCGCCGGTACCGGTAAGGATGGTGACGCGGACATCCCGGTCCTCCCAGGTATTTTTCCAGGCCTCGCTGATCTCATCGGACGTCTGATGATCAAGGATGTTGCCCTTGTCGGGATTGTCAATGGTGATGTAAGCGATGTGGCCTTTCTTTTCGTAAATGATGCCCATGATTAAACTCCAATGCGGACCGAGTCCGATATATCGACCCGGCGGTCAGTAAATGATCTGGTCTTCAATCATCCGGTCAACTTCGGTTTCCGGTAATCCTAACAACTCTTGATAGACGTAGGCGTTGTGTTGGCCCAGGACCGGCGCCTCGGTCAGGTACGGCCCCGGTCCGCCTTCCAACCGCCACGGGAGACCTGGCAGGTCCCTCAACTCACCGTCGCTTGTCTGAAGCTCGGTGAAATACCCGGCCTCGCGCAATTGCGGTTCATTGAACACTCTCAGGATGTCTTGGGACGGCCCCGAGGGCACTCCAGCCCGCTGTAGCAGTTGCATGGCCTCGTGGTCCTCATGTTGAATCGTCCACGCGGTGATAGCGGCGTCCAGATGGTCTCGATGTTCATGGCGGCCCGCCGCATCCGCGTACATTGGGTCGGCCGCCAAATCAGACCTCTGTATCAGTTGGCACAGCGAGACCCACTCCGCGTCGTTTGTGACCGCGATGGCGACCCAACGGTCGGCGCCTACACAGTGATAGACGCCATGGGGCGCGTACCAGTCGTCCCGGTTCCCCATGGGTGCCTTTACCCGCGAGTTCATCTGGTAATCCAGGATCGGTTCTGGGATGCTTGCGCTCAGGGCCTCAGCCATGGAGAAGTCGACATATTGGCCTTGCCCGGTCAGCGCCCGGTTATTCAGCGCGGCGGCCGTGACCATGGCCAACTCCATCCCCACCCAAGGGTCGGCCCACAACCCGCCGGTGACCGGCTCCCGGTCTGGATACCCGGAGATTGAATTCCAGCCGGTATAGTGCTGGAGCAGGCTCCCATAGGCCACATAATCTTTGTGCGGGCCGGAATGCCCTGTCCCGGAGGAGGCCAGCATGATGATGTCCGGCCTTGCCGACCTGACTTCGTCGTACCCCAGGCCCAGGCGTTCTATGACGCCGGCGGCGAAGTTCTCAATCATGACATCTGAAACGGCGATCAGCGACTTGACCAGCGCCAGACCCTCCGGCGTGGAGATGTTGAGTGAGGCGTACAACTTGGACTGGTTGTATGCCTGAAATGCCGGCCCCCTGGTTGAGGGGTCGGGCCGGCGCGCGCTGCCAATCTTGATCACCTCAGCGCCCATGGACGCCAGGAACCGTGTTGCGGTGGGCCCGGCGATGATCCAGCTTAGGTCGAGTACTCTTATTCCGTGCAGCGGCAGTTCATTCATGGTCTATGCCGAGCTGCCCAGAATCTCGCGGTTATGTTGTCCCAAGAGGGGCGCGGGCCGTGCTGTGAGGGGTAGATGGGAGTTGGAGAACCTGTAGGCCGCTCCCGGGTACCTCAGCACGCCGGCCACCGGATGGTCTATCTCCACGAAGAACTCGCGGTCCGCCAGGTGCTCGTCGCTAAGCAGGTCTTGGACCGTGTTTACCGGGAAGCAGGGGACACGTTGTTCTTGACCCATGCGCGCGATCTCATGCTTGGAATGATTGACGCTCCAATCGCTGAGCAGTTTCCACAAAGCGGGAGAGTTTTTCTGCCGGGCGTCGCGGGTGGCATAGCGTTCGTCGGTGGCCCACGTCGGACCACCCATCACCTGAAGCCACCGCTCCCATTGGGCATCTTCCCTGGGCGATATGGCCACGTAGCCGTCGTTGCAGGGCAATATACCGCCGATCGCGCCGACCATGCCGCCGATGGCCGCCTCTTCCACTTTGGCCAGGTCCCTGGGCGGCGCGGGCCGGCCGTAGGCGCTGTTGGCCAAGCCGCTGATTAGCTGGGTGACCATCGCTTCGAAGGACGAGATATCGATACGGCTGCCCTGACCGGTCATGCGTTTGCGGTACAAGGCCATTAGGGTAGCGGTGGCCGCGGCCATGCCGCCCACCAACTCTGCCTGATGCCCGCCGGCCCTGATTGGCGGGTCGCTGTCTGGGTCTTTGACCGGCCCCAGCATCCCGTGGGCATGGCCGCTCATGTGGTATAGGACCAGGTCCGTGGCCTTGAAATCCTTGTAGGGACCCCGGTTTCCGAATGGAGTGATAGACGTGAAGATAAGTCCGGGGTTGGCGTTCTTCAGGCTCTCGTAGCCTAATCCGTGCCCTTCCAGCGAGACTGGAGGTGGGTTTTCAATGACGATATCAGCACCGGCCGCCAAATTTCGAAAGGCCTCAGCGTCACCAGGCGAGGACAAGTCTAGGGTTATTCCCTGTTTGTTGGCGTTCATGGCCAGAAATAGGCCGCTTTTTTCCGGATGCGGGATATCGCCAGGGAACGGCCCCATTTGGCGCGCCAAATCGCCTTCCGGCGGCTCCACCTTGATCACTTCCGCGCCCATCTGGGCCAGTATCTTGGCGCAACAAGGACCGGATATTCCCTGCCCCACATCAAGGACTTTGACTCCCGGCAATAGTCCGTCCGGCATCATCAAGAGACCTGTTGTTGAATCTGGTAGTCGGTCATTATCAGGCGATATTAGCGATGGGCAAATGGAATGTCTACCGACGGCCGCTCCCACGCACCCGATTTCAGGTAATATGGCATATCGAAATGCAAAGCAATGAAGGCGTTCTCAGTGGTATCAAAGTTTTGGACTTGAGCCAGGGTGTGGCTGGGCCTTTTTGCGCCAAATTTCTGGCCGGGCTGGGCGCTGAGGTCATCAAGGTAGAACCTGCGGGGGGCGACCCAGCACGCCGGGCCAGACCTTTCTTTGGAGACAGTGACAACCTTGAAAGCAGCGCCCTTTTCGCCTACCTGAACACCAGCAAAAAAGGGGTAACTCTGGACTTGGACGTCCCCGGCCAGGCCCGGTCTCTTAAAGAGCTGGCCCAGGACTCCGATATCTTGGTGGAGAGTTTCGCCCCTGGCTACCTGGATTCCCTGGGACTCGGCTATGACGACTTATCTGAGACAAATCCGGGCCTTATCCACGTCTCTGTTACCCCGTTCGGACAGGCGGGGCCGTACCGCGGCTACAAGGGCTCGGATATCGTCGCCCAGGCGATGGGGGCCTTGATGTACACCATCGGTCTCCCTGACCGGGAGCCGCTGAAAGTTGGCGGCGAATCGGCGCTCTACGCCACCGGTATCAGCGCCTTCTCGGCGGCCATGCTGGCCCTGCATATCAGGGACACCCAGGGGTTCGGGCAACATGTTGACATCTCGGCGATGGACGTCATGACCGTAGCCCAGATCCATTCGTCCATCAATGAACAGTTCGGACACATTCCAGTGCGCCGTCCCACCAACCTGGTCCGGGCTAAAGACGGCTGGGTCAGTCCGGGCCTAGAGTCCGGGGTCCAGCAGGGCACTTGGCCCAAGATCTGCGAGTTGATGGGCGTTCCTGAGTTGGCGGAAGACGACCGGTTCACCACCCAAGAAGCCCGGCGGACCAATCAGCAGGCCCTGCTGGAAGTGGTCGGAAGTTGGGCGGCCACCATGCCCAAAGAAGAGATTTACCACACCCTCCAATCGCTGCGAACCATCACCGGTTATGTGGCCACGGTGGAAGACCTGCTGGTGTCCAAGCAATATGCTGAACGGGAGTTCTTTCGGACTCTGGCAGATCCGGTTTACGGGGACGTGGTGCATCCCGGCCCGCCTTTCCGAATGGACGACGATGGATGGCAACTGTTCCCGGCGCCTCGGTTGGGCGAGCACAATGAAGAAATCCTGGGCGGGGCATAGATTGGCCGCAACACCGAAGAAAGATCTAGCGCTACATGGACTGCGAGTCTTGGACCTGAGCCAAGTTGCGGCCGGGCCGTACGCCACCATGTTCTTCGGCTACATGGGGGCGGAGGTGATCAAGCTGGAATCCCGCTTCCGGATGGACATCAACCGGGGAAGGGCCAGGCCGGGACTGAACGATCCGAGGGTCTATCCCGGCGGTGTTCAGGGAGAGCGTCCCTACGACCGCACCGCCCACCATGTACACCGGAACATCAATAAGCTGTCGGTCACCTTGAACCTGGCCGAGCCTAAGGGCAAAGAACTCTTCCTGGGGTTGATAAAAGTCTGCGACGTGCTGGTCGAGAATTACCGTAGCTCGGTGATGGACCGGCTGGGATTGGGTTACGACTCCGTGTCCCGGGCAAATCCTCAATTGATATACCTGAAGATCAGCAGCCAAGGGGCTACCGGCCCCGAGGCCAACTACGGCTCCTTGGGCTCCACATTGGAGCAAACGGCGGGGCTGGCGTCAATCACGGGGTACGAGGACGGGTTGCCCCTGATGACCAACGAGGTTTATCCCGACCCAGTGGTGGGAATCTTGTCCTTCGGCGCATTGATGGCGGCCCTCCGGCGGCGGCGGCAGACGGGTCGGGGGTGCTTGGTCGACCTCTCCCAAAGGGAAGTCACGTCGATGCTTCTAGGTGAGTCCGTCTTGGATTTCTCGGTCACGGGCCGCATTGCGGCGACTATGGGCAACAAGCACCGGGACATTGCGCCTCAAGGCGTCTACTCGTGCCTGGGAGAAGACATGTGGGTGGCGGTGTCAGCCGGGACCGATGACGAATGGCTTGGGCTGTGCCGGGCCATGGGACGGCATGAGTTGGCAGGTGACCCCCGGTTCAAGGACACCGGGTCCCGCCAAGCCAATCACGATGCATTGGACGAGATAATCTCATCCTGGACACGGGGATTGGACCACTACCAGGCCATGCACCTGCTCCAAGCCGAAGGCGTGCCTGCGGGAGCGGTCCTCAAGGGCAGCGAGACCATCATTGACCCCCACATCGAGGCCCGCGGATTTTGGGATGTGGTCGACCACCCTGAAGCGGGTATCTACAAACAGACGACTACACCCTGGATCCTATCCAAAAGCCCCAGACAACCGACCGTGCCAGCGGCGGGACTGGGGGAGCACAACTATCAGGTCCTTGGCGGCCTGTTAGGCCTGTCCATCAGCGAGATAGACACTCTGGTTGAGCAGGGTATCACCGGAGACGTACCGGACCCCTCTGCCTAGCTTCCTATAGACCAGCCTACAGCCCCATCGCCGCCAGGCCGACTTTGGCCAAGTCTTCGTCAGCGTTATGCCCGCGCAGGCCACCGACGCCGATACCGCCCAAGATCGCGCCATCTTGGGTGATGACCACCCCGCCTTGTTCATAAGTGACCATCGGGTCGCCGTTCTCACTGACACTCTGGCCGATATTGGCCATCCTCAGCCCCCAGTCGCCACTGTTCATGCCCAGGATGGCAGAGGTGTAGGCCTTGCGTACGGCGTGCCGGCGGGTAAACACCCGGGCATGGTCCATCTTGGCAAAGGCCTCCATATTCCCCGAGGCATCGACGATGGCCATGCATACCGGTGTTTCAGAGGTGTCTTGGACCTGTTCCATCATGGCGGCCATCGCCGCCCGCACCTGGCCCAGCGTTAGGTGGCGTTCAGCGATGGCCATAGCGGTTTGCGGACTGTCGTTGTGCGTTGACATGTAGTCAACCTCCTTTGTATCTCGGACGCGGTTTATCCCACCGGGAATTGTAACAACAGGGCGATGTCCAAATGCGTGTAAAATACCCCCAGCCGTCTATATCTGTAATTTGGCCGGAGTTCACGAAATGCGAGTGGGCGTAATCTCGGACACCCATAACCCCAGTGTCGGCGCGGAGCCGCCGCCGGAAGTGGTTTCCGCCTTTGATGGGGTGGACGTGATAATTCACGCGGGAGACATCTACCAGCCTTCTTGCCTTGATTGGCTGGAACAGATCGCGCCGGTCTACGCCGTTGAGTTGGGGGCCGACGCCCATTTCAAAGAAGATGCCCGGGTGGTGGATATGTCGCGGGTGCTGGAACTGGAAGGACATTCTATCGGCCTGATCCATGACCTGATGGTGCCCGGCATGGCCCAAGAGATCACCGAGTTCAGCCCGCTTGCGAAGCATTTTCCGCAAGGCGCCAAGTTGTCCGACGCTCTCGGATTAGTATTCAGCACCAATGTCGGCATCGTTATTTTTGGGCACACTCACTACCCGGTGGTCGAGGAATTCCAAGGGGTCTTGATGGTGAACCCAGGAAGCCCTAGCCTGCCGAAACAGCTAAGACGGCTTGGCCAAGTGGCTATATTGGAACTGGGACCGGACCGCAAGAGCGCCGAGATTCTCGATTTGTCCACCTTCAGTTGATTTAGGAGGCGATGCATGGGGCCGCAGGGACCGTCATTACTACTGGAACAATTCGGCCCGTTGCAGGGCGTCCGAGTCCTTTCCACCGGCAGCATCGTGGCCGAGCCGGTGGCCGCAGGGATGGCGGCGGAGATGGGGGCGGAAGTTATTCACATCGAGCGTCCCGGCGGCGGCGAGGACTGGCGCCATGCGGAGTTCCCCATCGAGGCCCCAGACGGCGAGCAAGTGGCCAGTTCCTGGGTGCAGGACCGGCGCAACACCTACTACACAACCCTGGATTTCAGCACTCCGGAAGGCCAGGAGATCTTCTTAAATCTCATCCGGCGCACCGATATCTGGATGGAGAGTTCCAAGGCCCGCACCTACGACAAATGGGGGCTGGACGACGCGGCGATCTTGAAGGCCAATCCCAGCATCGTGATCTGCCACGTTTCCGGGTTTGGACAGGACGGCGACCCTGAATACGTGAAGCGCGCTTCTTACGATTTCACGGCCCAGGCCTTTGGCGGCATGATGAACCTGGCGGGTAACCCCGACCCCGATCCACCTTCAAGGGCGGTGCCGTGGACCGCGGACTACATCACAGCTCTGTTCTGCCTGTGGTCGTCGCTGGCGGCCTATATCCATGCCCAGCGGACCGGAGAAGGCCAGGTGATCGACCTAGCGCAGTACGAGGCGGTACACCGTATCCTGTCGGGCACCATGGTGGCCTATCACGAACTGGGAATGGTGCGGGAGCGAGCCGGGAATAAAGCCGGCAACGCCCAACCGTGGGACACTTTCCGGGCCAAGGACGGCTGGGTAGTTGTTGCCGCCATCGGACCGGTGGTCTACTCCCGCGTGTGCCAGGTGCTGGGTTTGGACCCGGAAGACGAGAAATGGGTCTCGGCCCGCCGGGAGATCGAGTCTCCCCAAGGCATAGAGTTCGACGCCATCCTGCGCGGATGGGTGGAAGAGCGCACCATGGACGAAGTGGTCGCCACTATGAACGACTCTCAGATCGGTTGCAGTAAGATCATGAACGCCCAAGAGATGGCCGAGAACTCCCACTACCAGCAGCGGGGCGTCCATGTGGAGTGGGAGGACGAGCAACTGGGAAAGACAGTGAAAGGGGTGGGTATCGTCCCCAAGTTCTCAAAGACGCCCGGCAAGATATGGCGCGGCTCGGTGCCTGTGGGCCACGACAACGACTTGGTCTACCGCGACCTGTTGGGGCTGGACACTGACGCGCTGGATAGGCTGTCCGAGCGAGGGGTTATCTAGCGCCGGGCTGCACGATATGGAGAATCCAATCAAAGGAATCGATGAATGCCCGCTGATGGGAATCACCAAAGAGACCAGCTAAACCGCAACAAGTTGAGTCTCGGCCTATTCGGCCTGAATTGTTCCGGCGGACTTGCAGTGACGACCGTGCCAGAGCGTTGGGAGGCAAGCTGGGAGAACAACCTGAATGCCGCTCTGATGGCCGACGAGGCCGGGCTGGATTTCATGCTGCCGCTGGGGCGTTGGAAAGGGTACGGGGGAATCACCGACCACAACGCCTCCAACTTCGAAACGCTGACCTGGGCGTCCGGCATCTTGGCCAGCACCCGCAACCTGATGGTCTTCGGGACCGTCCACGTCTCGCTATTTAATCCGGTGGTTGCGGCCAAGCAGATGGTGACGGCCGATCATATCGGCCAAGGCCGGTTCGGCATCAATATCGTGTGCGGCTGGAACAGCGACGAGTTCGACATGCTGGGGGTGAATCTCGCCCAGCATGACGACCGCTACGACCAAGGACAAGAATGGCTCGATGTCGTCACTCGAGCGTGGTCATCCACTGAGCCGTTCGATTACGACGGCGAGTTCTATCAGGTCCATAAGACGGATATCAATCCCAAGCCCTACGGCGGCGGCCGGCCGGTGATCGTCTGCGCCGGAAACTCCCCTCGCGGGCGAGACTACGCGGCGCGCAACGCAGACATGATGTTCACCAACCTACGGATGCACATCGACGAAGTTCCAGCAACTATTTCAGAACTGAAAGGAATGGCGGCCGCCTACAACCGGGAGATCGGAGTGTTTTCCAATGTCGCCGTGGTCTGCCGGCCGACAAAGAAAGAGGCCGAGGAGTATTTCCACTACTACGCGGTCGAGAATGCCGACTTGGATGCCGTGGAATACATGATAGAGGGCCGTGGACTTAAGAAACCCGGCGTTTCGGGAGAAGCGCTCCACGCAGCTCGCCTGCGCGCGGCCGGCGGCAATGGAGCGTTGCCCATAATCGGTGATCCAGACTACGTTGCGGCGCTGATGAAGCGCCTGTCTGAGTGCGAAATCTCAGCCCTTGCCATAGGATTCACCAACTACCTGAACGAATTCCCATACTTCCGCGACGAGGTGTTGCCCAGGCTGGCGAGCAAGGGTCTTAGAACTAGTTAGCCGGCTTCTCAGCGGTTATCAGGCCAAGCTGGGTCGGCAGAGGCACAGACTTGGGGTTGATGAATCCGGCTTCTTCGAGCCAGGAGGTGACCTCTGTGCCTTCACGGTCGCCGGCGCCTGGGTTGAAGACCACCAAGACGTATAGGTCTTCCAGGGTGTCGAGACGCTTGCGCTGGGGATTGTCTTCCAGGCGCATATAGTCTTGGACTATGACCAGTCCTCCGGCCTCGAGAATCTCGAAAGCGACTTTGAACAGTTTTCGGCAGTCCTCTTCCGGTGAGATCAGGACAACCCCGGAAATGAGGCAAACATCGTATCCAGTCCCGATCTCCGCTTCGAAGAAACTACCCTCCACCAAGGAGATCCGGTCTGAAAGGTTGTTTTGTTCCACGAAAGTCTTGGCGACGATCAGCGGTTCTTTCTGGTCGACGACCGCCGCCTTGAGCTGTGGGTTGGCTTGGCAGAGGGCGATACTGTAGCTGGCCGCTCCGCCGCCCAGGTCGATGAGATTCCGTTTGCCGCTGAGATCAACGCTTTGCACCAACTGGGCGGCCTGCCCGGACGTCGCCCGGTTGTGCTGGCCGATCATATAGTCGTTCCAATAAGTGGCTTCGTCCACGAACCCGGTCTCGAAGGGTAGCAGGGTCTTGCCTTCTTTGATGACCTCATCAAGTCGGCCCCAGGACGCCCAGGTATTCGTGTGGTGAATGGCGTGGTCCCCGACGTAGGAATCCTTACCCTTGACCAAAACATTCGACGCTGTCGGTGTATTGGAATATTTCCCATCAGTGGAACTCAGCAACTCCAGGACCACGCAGCAGTCCAGGAAGGCTTGGGTGTAGCGTGGGGACGCGCCGATGGACTCGGCAACATCTTGGGACGTCAACGGGCGGTCTTCCAAGAGGGCAAACACATCTAGCTTGATCGCTGCCCGCAGAATCGCGGAATACCAGAAGCTCCGCGCCATTTCCCGAACGAATTCCGCTCCGGAGCCGGTTGGTGAGCCGGGTTGAGTCATCGGGTTGTTCCTTCCTTTTCGTGCCGTTCGTCTAACGACACCGGCTGCCAGGGAACATCTTAACTTAGCCGTCATCCACTGTGATCACAAACGCCCCGTCCATCTGCGGAAGGACGGGGCGTTCTTGATCCAGGCCGGGGGCCGTTGTTCCCAGCCCCTAAGATTAGGCTTGGTTGGTTGCTACTTCCCTTCTTTTGCCCACAGGGCTTCCAAGAGGTTGCCTGGGGACATCGGCAGAACATCCATGCGGACTCCCATCGCGGCGTGGATAGCGTTGGCCACCGCGCCCATGGGAGGCACGATGCAGACTTCACCGACCCCTCGGATCCCGAAGGGATGGCCCGGATTTGCGACTTCCACGATCACGGTGTCAATCATGGGCAAGTCCAAGCTGGTGGGCATCCGGTAGTCTAGGAACGACGAGTTGGCCATCTCGCCCGAATCGCTGTAGACGTACTCTTCGTTGAGGGCCCAGCCGATTCCTTGGGCCACGCCCCCTTGCAATTGGCCTTCCACATAACTCGGGTGGACGGCTTTGCCAACGTCTTGCAGCGCGGTGTAGCGAAGGATGTCGACTTTCCCGGTGTCGGGGTCGACTTCCACATCTACGATGTGCACGGCGAAAGCGTTGCCCACGCCCGCGGGGTTCACGTTGCCCCGGCCCACGACCGGGCCGCCGGTGCCGACCAACCGGGCGGCAAGCTGCTTGAAGGACAATTTCAGTTCGGGGTCCGACTTGTGAGAGGCTTCTCCGTGGACGAATTCCACGTCATCGAGATCAACGTCCCAGATCCGTGCGGCCCGCTGCAATAGTTGCTGTTTGATGTCCATGGCCGCTTCGTGGACGGCCCAGCCCGACTTAAAGGTGGCGCCACTGCCGGCGGTCAAAGAGGTATAACCCACGGAGTCGGTGTCGCCCACGGTTGGGTGGACGTCCTCGGCAGGAATGCCCAAGACCTCGGCCACCTGCATTGCCATGGATGCCCGGCCCCCGCCGATGTCCGGCGATCCTTCGATAAGACTGATCGTGCCGTCAGCATTAACGCTGGCGGTCGCGCAGGCAGGCCCGGTCCCGTTGAACCAGAACCCGGCAGCCACGCCGCGGCCCCGGTTGGGGCCTTCAAGTTTCGAGTTATAGTGCTCGGTCTGCATAGCGGCGGCCAGGGTTTCCTGGTAGCCGACGCGTTGCAACACCGGGCCGGGAATCCGGCGGCTACCCTCTTGGGTGCCGTTCTTCGCCCGGAATTCCAGGGGGTCAATGCCCAGCTTCTCGCAGATCTCGTCGATGACTGACTCCGCTGCGAAGGCGGCGGCCGGCACTCCCGGCGCACGGTAGGCGGCCGCTTTGGGTTTGTTGACGACCACGTCATACCCTTCGATCCTGCCATTGGCGATGTCGTAGGGAGTTAAAACGCACTGGCAAGCCTGAATGATGGGGGACCCGGGGAATGCGCCGGCTTCGTAGATCATTGTGACGTCGGCGGCAGTGATCTTACCGTCATTGTTGGCCCCGATCTTTACTCTGATGGAACTGCCGGAGGTCGGACCGGTCGCCTCGAACACTTCCGCGCGGCTCATGGAGATCTTCACGGGCCGCCGGGCCTTCTGGGAGAGGGCCGCGGCCACCGGCTCCAGGTAGATAACCGTTTTTCCGCCAAAGCCTCCGCCGATCTCCATGGGAATCACGAGTATCTGAGAGACCGGGATGCCCAGGACCAGGCTGGTGAGGTCCCTGATCTGGAAGTGGCCCTGGCTGCTGCACCAGATGGTCAATTTACCGTCTTCGCCCCACATCGCCGTGGCGGAGTGCGGCTCGATGTATCCCTGGTGCACCGTGGCGGTCCGGAATTCCCGCTCCACGATGATGTCGGCTTCTTTGAACCCCTGCTCGATGTCGCCCAGCTCGAAAAAGAAGTGGTTGGAGATGTTAGTGGCTTTCCCGGAGTCGTCGTCGTCACGAAGACCGCCGGGGCGAATGTTGGCGTTCTCCGAGTTGGCCAGTCTCTCGTGCAAGACAGCCGCGCCGTCTTTCATGGCCGTCTCCAGGTCAATCACGGCCGGGAGAACTTCGTAGTCAACATCTATCAGGGCGATCGCTTCATCGGCTTCCTGCATGCTGGTCGCCGCCACGGCAGCCACCGCGTGGCCCTTGTACAATGCCTTTTCGGCGGCCATGCAGTTATTGCTGATCCACTTGGGGTTGGCCATGGCGCCTTCACCCAGATCGGCAACCTTGCCGTCCGGTTGGGCGAAATCGGCGGAGGTTACCACGGCTTTCACGCCGGGCAGGGCCAAGGCCTTGCTGACATCGATGGACTTGATTCGGGCGTGGGCGTGGGGGCTGCGCAAGATCTTCCCTTGGAGTAGCCGAGGGAGAGTCATATCAGCGCTGTAACGCGCGCGTCCGGTTACTTTATCGTTGCCATCGGGGCGAATGGGCCTGGTGCCCACCACATCGAATTCTTCATTCACCAATACCACGTTGGTAGCCATTGCATTCTCCTATCGGACGAGCCTGTGACTTGGACTCCAGGATTCTAGCATATGGCGAGGCTGGGGTGGTGTTGGGGTGGCTGGGCGAATTCCCCCAACCACTGGCTTTCTGAACCTTCCCGTCTTAAACTCTCGGTTATTACTGCGGGATTGCGCCAAGCTGACGCGCTAACACTGTACAAGGGGGCCGAAAATGCCTATCACAAATGAGACTCTGAAGGCGATGATCCGAGACTATAACGGTCTGGAGTTGTCGGACGAGGAACTGGAGTTGGTCCGGCCGGAGTTGGAGAACTATTTCGCAGAGCTGAAAAAACTGGAAGACCTGGACCTGTCGGACGCGTTTTCCGGCCGCCTTATGAATCTTTCTGACTAGCTACATTCCGCACCTAAGTTACAGATCCAAGATTATTAGATCCGAGAGAGGTCAGGACCATGTCGAACACTGATTTGCTGAGGATGACTATCTCCGAGTTGGCGCCCATGATCAAGAACAAAGAAGTCTCCCCGGTGGAGCTGACGGAAACCGCGCTGGCCGAGGCCGACCGGCTGCAACCTACGCTCAACTCGTTCATCACCATCCTTCATGACCGTGCCATGAACCAGGCCCGGGCGGCGGAAGAGGCCATTTCCCGCGGCCATTACGCGGGTCCGCTACACGGCATTCCAATGGGCATTAAAGACAATCTGGCCACCGCCGGTATCAAAACCACGGTGGGCTCCAAGGTATTGGCGGACCATGTGCCGGAAGAAGACGCCGAGGTGGTCACCCGCTGCCGGAACGCCGGGGCGATAATCATCGGCAAGGAGAACCTGGAAGAGTTCGCCGCCGGGGCGACCTCCAACAATCCTCATTACGGCGCAGTTCACAACCCCTGGGGCCTGGACCATATCCCAGGCGGATCCAGCGGAGGCGGGGGCGCCAATGTCGCCGCCGGAGTTACTTTCGCATCGCTGGGCACCGATCTGGGCGGGTCGGTCCGATTGCCGGGGACGTTCTGCGGCGTGGTGGGCCTCAAGCAGACTTACGGACGGGTCAGTCAGCGTGGATTGATGGTCACCAGCTTCAACGGCGACCACATCGGCCCGATGACGCGGTCAGTGGCCGACAGCGCCCTGGTGCTACAGGTCTTGGCCGGAAACGACCCCTTGGACCCGAGCACGGTGCCGGTCCCGGTGCCGGATTACAGCGCCTATCTGGGAAAGAGCTTGAAAGGGTTGAAGATGGGCGTACCGTCCAACCATTATTTCGACCTGCTGGACGGTGAGGTTGAAAGTGCTGTACGGGGTAGTATCGCCGCCTTGGAGGAACTTGGGGCTGAGCTGCAAGAAGTCAGCTTGCCCATGATGGAATACATCGGCGCCATGCGCATCGCAGCGATGGCCGACGGCGTAGTGACTCACGAGCCCTACCTCAAGGCCCACCGGGAAGACTACGGACCCGACGTCTTTTACCGCACGGTACCCGGACAATTCGTGCTGGGCAAAGACTATTCCAAGTCTTTGAAGGTGCAGCGTCTGATCCAGGCGGAGTACGCCCAGGTGATGCAGCAGGTGGACTTCCTGGTCACCCCGACGGCGCCGGTGGCCGCGCCTAGGATCGACGCCAAGTACATAAGCATCAACGGCGAAGAACACCGAGTAAGAGGGCCTGGCTCAGGTGTCATCTCTCGAAACACCAGTCCTATGAACGCCGTAGGACTGCCGGCCATCACGGTGCCGTGTGGGGTCAACAAATCGGGCCTGCCCATCGGGGTCCAGTTCATCACCGGTGCTTTCGAAGAGGGTCTGCTGTTCCAAGTCGCTGACAACTACGAGAACGTCTCGCCAAGCCAGGGTCTCCGCCCAGCAGTTGCTGTGGGAGCCTAGACCCAAATAACGAGATTGGGAAACCAGTAAATGCCGGAAGAGAAGATCTCAATCACTGTGGGCGAAAAGACTGTCTCCGCGATAAGAACATCTCCGGATGGTGACGCCCGTTTCACTTTTGTGTACGCGCCTGGAGCTGGGTCGAACATCAACGATCCATTCGGAAAGTACTTGAGTTCACGCCTGCCCGCCGCCGGTGGCTCCCTGGTGCGGTTCCAATTTCCGTATATGGAAGCAGAAAAGCGGGGACCGGACCGGGCCCCTTTGCTGGAAGAGACCTGGCGGGCGGTGATCGACAAGGTCCGGCCCAATTCCGGCAAGTTGGTCGTGGGCGGAAGGTCCATGGGTGGACGGATCGCCTCTAGAGTGGTCGCCCAGGGAACTCAAATCGATGGACTTGCTTTGCTGGCGTATCCGCTCGATCCACCACGACCTCCCGCAACCCCCCGGAATGGCCATCTCCCAGACATAGCCGTCCCCACACTCTTCTGCTCTGGGACCAGGGACAACTTCGTGGCGCCAGGTAGTTTGGCCATTGTGGTGGATGGGATGCCCAACGCCGTGCTTCACGAACTTGAAGGCGCCGACCATGGATTTGCAGTCCTGAAGTCGAGCGGCAGAACTCGTGAGGACGTTTTGCAGGAAGTGATCGATGTGATGTTGCGATGGGTTGAAGGGATCTAAGGGTGATTCCCCGACGCTGGCAGTTAACTCAATCAAGCCGCTGGAGACAAGAGATATGGCAGTGAAAATGGGCGTGGCGATCGTCAGCACTGACGTTAGAGAGTACATCCAGCAGGTCCGGATGCTGGACGAAGCCGGGGTCGCGATGATCGGGTCCGGCGACTCCCAGGCCCTCTACCATGAGCAGTTCATCCGGTGCGCTCTATCTGCTGAGCACACCCAAAGGGCGCGGGTCGGTACATGGATCACGAACCCTGTGATGCGCCATCCGGCGGTGACCGCGGCAGCCATCGCCACCGTGGACGACCTAGCGCCGGGGCGGGCGTTCTTGGGCGTCGGGACCGGCGATTCCACGGTCTACAACGCCGGTCTCAAGCCGGCCACGCTGAAAACACTGGAACGGTTCATCAACACGGTGCGGGAGCTGCATCAGAACGGCGTGTCTGAGTGGGAAGGCAACCCTTGCTACCTGACTTGGGCGGACCGCCGCATCCCCATCGGCATGGCCGTTTCCGGCCCCAAGGCGATGCGCATGGCCGGCAGGTTGGCCGACATCGTTTGGGTCTGTTTCGGCATCCAGGAAGAGGAGATCCGAATCGCGAAAGAATATCTTGCTGAGGGCGCCAAAGAGGCCGGCCGCAGCGTCGACGACATCGATGTCTGGTGGATGGTCCAGTTCAATGTCGCCGAGAGCCGGGAGGCGGCATTGGAGCCATTGATCGCCGGCCTCGCCACCTCGGGGCACATCATCTTCCGGTACGGACTGGACGGCAAGGCCGTACCTCCGGAGCACCAACAAGGCGCCAACGACCTGGCCCGCTTGTATCAGCCGTTGAAACACTTCGGAAATTCAGACCTGCCCGGCCAACTAGGGCTGACCGATTACCTGGCCGACCGACTGGCCATCGTCGGGAACACTGAAGAAGTCATCCAACGCATCAAGACGTTGGAGTCCCAGGGCGTGGACAAGCTCTTCTTCTACACGGCGCTTCCGGACAAGCAACGTTTGTTCAACCAACTGGCGGAAGAGGTGCTCCCTGCTATTAGCTGAATTCGCAGGCGTTGGTCACTAAAGCCCCGAAATCTACCTACGGAGGTCCTCAATGTCGAGCCAGAACGGGCCTCAAGGCCTCGGCGCAAATATCGATGAGGGTTATCTGATCGACGTTTTGACGGAGCTGGCGAAAGTTCCGACGGAAGTCCCACTTGGACCCGATACCTTCATGGAACCGGACGACCCGAAGCTGGTCCACTACGTTCAAAATGTCTTGCGCCCCAAACTCAATGACGTTGGGATACAGGCTTCTGACGTCCCAGACAACCAATTATTGGTCAAGTACGGCGATGGAACGTCGGATGCTGCTCTCTTGGTGATGGTCTACACCCCCGCGCAGCACAATAATCTGATGGATGACCCCCTTTCGGGAAAGATAGCCAATGCGGCGGAATGGGGGTACGACGAGCCCTGTGTTTTTGGCCAGGGCGTTTCCCAAAACAAGGCCCACCACGCCGTAATGTTGGCGGTGTTGAAGCTTTTTGTGGAGCAGGACGTCCGGCTTGCCGGCACCCTCTACTTTGCGGTGAACAACGAAGGCCGCAGCAGTCACCAGTGCACGGAAAATATCCTTAAAGTCTTGGACCCCAAGCCGGACTTTTGCCTGATGCTGAGGGGCACTGGGATGCGAATCTCCCTGGGGAACCGTGGCCGGGTAGACCTGAATGTCGAGATCAAGGGAAAGGCAACTCACTCCAGTTCCCCCGGCCAAGGTCTCAGCGCCATCGAAGGGGCCAACGAGTTCATAAATCGGCTGAACAAGCTTCGAATTCCGGGCAGCCACCCTATCTTGGGTGAGCGCCATGTCCTCGCCTACCAAGTCGTGTACGAGCCCATGGCGCCTCATACCCTACCTGAAATCGCCAGGATCCGGGTGGACCGCCGTCTGCTCCCCGGAGACGATCTCGACCAAGCATTAGAGGAGGTGCGCGCGGCCATCGGCGACCTTTCCCCTTATGAAATGTCCATCTCGCTAGGGACGCACATGCTGGCCGCGCTGGTCGACCCGCATCACCATGGAGTGCGGGCGTTAACCGAGGCCCACCGCAGCGTCTATTCCCAAGACCCAGAGACGTACTATGGACAAGGCACCTTCGACGCCGGCGGGCCGTGTGCTGCCGGTGTGCCTGCGGTGATGTACGGGGTTGGTGGTGGAGCCTCGATGTTGGGAGACGACTTTGCTCCAATCCGGCAGGTGGTGGATGAGACCCATGTACTGCTCCGTACGATAATGACCCTTCTGGGCTGATGATTCTTCTGGTCTTTAATCAATAAAGGTCTGCCATGCAACACGAAATGAGCGCCAAGTTCGGCTTGAGTCTTTCCACTCGGGCGATATTGTTCGACTGGGGCACGATGGACGATCTGATTGAAGCGGCGATCGTCGCAGAAGAATCCGGCTATTTCAGCGGCGTGTGGGTCGGCGACAACCTATTGTCCAAACCCAGAGTGGAGGCCATAGTTACCCTGTCGGCCATCGCCGCGCGCACCGAAAGGATCTCTTTGGGGACGATCTGCTTGGCTAGTTTCGTGATGAGAGACCCTATCTTGCTGGCATTGCAGTGGGCCAGCTTGGACATTCTGTCCAAAGGCCGCACGATTTTGGCTGTGTGCAATGGGGGTTCAGCCAGCGACGGGCCTCAATTCGCCCACGAACTGGAAAACATGGATGTGGCGTCAAGCGAACGCGTCGGCCGATTGGTTGAGGGTATTCAGGTCATTCGGCGTCTGTGGAGCGAGGATAGCGTGACCCATCAAGGCAAGTTCTATAATTTCACCAACCTGGAGGCCCTGCCAAAACCGGCCCAGCAACCCGTGCCGATACTGATAGCAGCCAATCCGCGGGAGCAACGGCTAGATGACCCGGTGGTCGATCGAATCCTGCGCCGAGTCGCCAGATTCGGAGACGGTTGGCAGACCGACGCCACGCCCGTTGAAACCTTTCGGCAGAGATTCGACCGGATCTGCGAGTATGCCGTAGCTGAGGGGCGAGACTCGAGTATGCTCGATTCTTGTCTACACCTGATGGTGAACATCAACGATAACCGGCAGCAAGCGATCGAAGAAGCACAACATTTTCTTGTGTCCTATTACGGAGCGGGCACTATCTCTCAGGAAAAGATGGACCTCTGGCTAGCTTGCGGCTCGCCGGAGGAGGTGGCTGAAAAGATTCAGTCCTATATCGATGCCGGATGCAAGACACCGGTCTTACGCTTCGTGTCACCAGACCTCAAGGGCCAGCTACAGCGTTGTATCGAAGAGGTACTGCCAGTCTTCAAAACGGTTGGCCCTAAGTGACCGAATAAACCATACGCGGGAGAAACGATGTCCATCGGGTGGGCAATTATCAGCGCCGGCGACTTTGCCGATTCAAGGGGCGCACCAGGCATCAACCAAGCCGAGGGCGCGGAGTTGGTGGCCGTGCACAGCCGGGACCAGGGCCGCAGTGACGCCTTCGCCGAGAAGCACAGCGCCAAGACCGCATACACCTCGGTTGAGAATGTGCTGAGCGATTCCAGGATAGACGCCGTCTACATCACTTCGCCGAACCATCTGCACGCTGAGTACACCACGATGGCCGCCAACGCCGGCAAGCATGTGCTGGTGGAGAAACCGCTGGCAGTGGAGCTGGCAGACGGTGTGTCGATGATACAGGTGTGCCGTGGGCGAGGCGTGACGCTGGGAGTGGGGCTGCATTTGCGCCACCACCCCGGCCACGTCGAAACCAAACGGCTGGTGGCGGACGGGTCTCTCGGCACTATCGCGCTGGCCCAAGCTCAGATCGGCCAGGGCGAACGGGGAAATATTCGGTCCGTGCCACGTGCCGGTCTGCGCGATTGGTGGACCCACCCGGAACTGGTCGGCGGGGCGTTCGCCATGTTAACCATCGGCGTCCACGCCATCGACGACCTGCAATTCTTATTGGGACAGCAGGTGGTGGAGATCGCTGCGATCACAGATGGACAGACTGCGGAAAGGCCTCTGGAAGACCTGGCCACGATGTGCCTGCGATTCGACGGCGGGGCCATCGGCACAATGATTTGCGGGATGCGCCTGCCGGAGTACCAGAATGATGTAGCCATCTACGGCAGCGAGGGCAAGGTGGTGCTGTCTGACGCGTCTTGGCCACGTCTGCAGGGGGAGCTGCGGGTGTCCAGCGAAACGGTCAACACCACCGTTGCTTACGAACCGGACCATGTCTACCTGGTCAAGAAGAACATCGAAGACTTCCAGCGGGCTATAGCAGAAGGCCGAGACCCGGTTGCCTCGGGACTCGCCGGGCTCAAGTTGCTCCAGTTGACGGAAGCCATGGTGGAATCAGCCAAAACCGGCCGGACGGTGAAGCTGGAGTCGTTGCATTTATCAGGAGCAAATAGTTGATGGCGAGGTTCCGGAGCGCAGTGGCATTCGCGCGCACGAAGTTAATCTCGGGTAGGATGCTCGTCCGCACTGTGCTCGGGTACTACGTCCGATACCTCATCTGGACTTTGGGGCTCTTGGCAATGGTCGGGGTCATTGTTCTCTTGATTTGGATCGGCGCCACCGGTGACGGTGAAGACGCCGGCGAAGCTTATCAGCCGGTGTTGACTGAACGCTTAGCCACCAGGCTGGCTTTTACCGAGCTTCTCTCGTCGGGCCAGATGGTATTAGCCTGCGGGATTGAGTCATCTGTGCTTCCCGGTGATGCGGAGGTAGTCTACACGCCGGATGAAACTTGGCTGGTGACCTTGGGAAATTGCGCCTTCGTCGTTGACGACGCCTCCGGCGAAGTGAGTGGGCCCTAGTTGTCAAACTTGCGAAGATTCTAGCTGCCACGCGCCGTTAACCAGGACGATGATCGCATCCCGACGTGATTCTCCCACCTGATATAGTGTTGCGGCTCGCATTGGCTTTGGGGAGGTAATGACTCATGAAATACGACCACATAATCGTCGGTGGCGGGACCGCCGGATGCATCATAGCAGCCAGATTGTCGGAAGACCCTGGGCGGTCGGTGCTGTTGCTGGAGGCGGGCCCCGAATACCCCGACTTCCAAGCGTTGCCGGACTCTTTGAAATACGGTTGGGGGATGCTAAATCTGGAAGCCCGCAAGGCCGGAGGCCCATTCAACTGGTCCTTCACTGGCAAGGCGACGCCACACCAACCGGAACCGATGCCGGTGCCGCGGGGCAAGGCCATGGGCGGCACGAGCGCGATCAATGGCCAAACGTTTATACGCGGCGCGCCAGAGGATTTCGACACCTGGGCTGCCTGGGGCAACGAAGATTGGTCGTACTTAGATTGCCTTCCGTACTTCCGGAAGCTGGAAAGCGACGAGGATTATTCCGGAGATTTCCATGGAACTGAGGGGCCGGTGCCAGTTCGCCGTCACCACCGGGAAACCTGGCCGCCGGCCCAAGAGGCTTTTTATCAAGCGTGCCTCGCCGCCGGCTACCCGGACAACCCAGATGTCCATGAACCCGATTCGACGGGCGTCAGCCTACGGGCCGAGAACAACGTCGACGGGGTGCGCATGAGTATGGCATTGGCTTATCTCGATCCCAATCGCCACCGGCTCAATCTGACCGTCAAAGCCGGTGTCCAGGTTTTAAAGATAATCATCAAGGGCAAACGCGCCACCGGACTGGAGGTGGAAAGCGGCAGCGAGCGATTCACTGCGGAGGGCGGTGAGATCATCTTGTGTGCCGGCGCAGTGGCATCTCCGCATCTGTTGATGCTATCGGGCATCGGGCCGGCAGACCACCTGGCGGAGTTCGGCATACCGGTGGTCGTCGACAGTCCGGGAGTCGGTCAAAATATGCGGGACCACCCTAATGTCACCGTGAAGTTCTCGGTGAAAGAGGGGACATATGACGACCCGAACGGAATGAGGGCGCTTCGGCTCAGATTCAGCGCCACCGGCTCCAAGACACCCAACGACATGATTCTTTCGCCGGCTTCGATGAACACGGTGATCGCTGAGGGGGACGACCCGAGCCACACGATCAACTGTGGACTGTACCTGGCGGTTGGGAAGGGTGAACTTTGGCTAACGTCGGCCGATCCGCACGCCTATCCCAGCATGGACTACCATTATCTTGAGGACCCTTGGGACCGGGAGCGCCTTAGGGAAGCGGTCCGAAAATGCGTCGGCCTTTTGAATGATCCCGCCTATGCCGAGGTCATCCAAGAGCGTACCGACCCACAGGATGCCGACCTTGTTACCGACCAGACATTGGACGCCTGGTTGCTCCGAAAGGTGAGTTCGTCATTCCACATATCCGGCACCTGCAAGATGGGGCCAGATAGCGACCGGGAGGCGGTGGTTGATGGCCGGCTCAAGGTCCGCGGAGTAGAAGGCCTGCGGGTGGTCGATGCCTCTGTGATGCCCGACGTGGTCCGAGCCAACACCAATGTCACCACAATGATGATTGCCGAACGGGCCGCCGATTTCATCAAAGAAGACAACTAGGTAGGTCGAGCTGCGGGCCCGTTCCTAGCCGGGCCTCTACAAGAACCAACCCATCCTGTTGTAATAGCCACACCACCCGCAAAGTAAGGACGTTGCGGGAGCACGAGTTCGCTTATGTATCCATGATCGCTTTGCGTTGGGCGCCATCCACGGCAATGCTGGCGGCGGTGATGAAGCTCGCCCGTTCCGAGGCCAGGAAGACCACCACGTCCGCAACCTCTTCCGCGGTGCAAAGGCGTCCCATGGGCATGCTCCGCACGGCCTTCTCTTGGGCCTCGTCCTCGCTGATATCCATCTCCCGGGCCAGGGTACGGACCAGTCCCCACCAGCGTTCGGTGTCCACCGGTCCGGGGTTGACCGCGTTGACCGTGATGCCATGGGGCGCCAGCTCTTCGGCGATGGCGAGTGTGAAGTTGATGCCGGCGGCGTTGGCGGCTCCGGGCGTTAGCTCAAAGTAGATCGGTTTGACGCCGTCGTTGCCTATAACGTTGATGATGCGTCCCCACCGCCGCTCCTTCATGTGTCCCACGGCGGCTTTGGTGGTGCGGACGTAGCCCATGAACTTTAGGTTTAAGCTCTCCATCCATTGACTTTCCTCGAGGTTCTGAAGCGTGCCGCCGGGGGAGTTGCCGGCACAGTTCACCAGAATATCCAGACGGCCGAAGTGGTCGACCGCCGTACGCACGAAGCGCTGGGCATCCTCCTCATTGTTCATGTCCGCCACGATGGGGAGCACTGTCCTTTCCGTCTCGGCCGCTATCTCCGCGGCCACACTGTCCAGAAGCTCTTTGCCCCGGGCACAGATAGCCACATCGGCGCCCTCTCGGGCCAGGGCCAGAGCCGTCGCCTTGCCGATGCCCATGCTCCCTCCCGTGACCAGAGCGACCCTGTTTTGCAAACCCAGTTCCATGACGCTTACTCTCCAGGTTAGGCGTTGAGTTTTCTCCCTATGAGTTCCTTGATCTTGTTGGGGCTTAAGGGCAGTTCCCTCACTTGAAGTCCCAAGGCATTGGACACGGCGTTGGACAGAGCGGCGCCTGTGGCCACGATACCGACTTCACCGGCGCCTTTCACCCCCATCGGGTTGAGCGGCGACGGGGCCAGGTCCAGGACCGCTACGTCGAAGGCCGGGATGTCCGTGCTGGTGGGCAGCAAGTAATCCATGAAGCTGCCAGCCAAGAGCTGCCCTTCGTCGTCGTAGACCAATTCCTCCAGGATGGTGGCGCCTACCCCCTGGGCCGCCGCGCCGACTACCTGGCCGGTCAACAACAAGGGATTGATGACGTGACCGACGTCCTCGACGATGGCGTATTTCAAGATATCGATCTTTCCGGTTTCCGCGTCAACCGCCAGGTGCACCGCGTGGACCCCACACGGATAGCACTCCTGAGTGGAACGGAAATAGTAGTACGTCTCCAGGCCGAACTCGCCCAGGTTGTACCTGCTGCCCGGCACGGCCAACGCCAATACCTCGCCCAGGTCCAAAACCGTGTCGCCGCCTGGAGAGTCCTTGCGCCGGACAACGCCTTGGGAAAGCTCGAGCTCGCCGGGGTCCACATCGAGATAGGCGGCGCTGACGGCCAGCACCCTATCCCGCAGTTGCTGCGCCGCCCCGAATACGGCATTGCCCGCCAGGGTAGTGCCCCGGCTGGCATAAGTCCCACCACCCATAGACATCAGGTCGGTGCTGCCATGATACACAGCGATGCTTTCCAAAGGCACGCCCAGTCCGTCCGCGCAGATCTGGGCCATCACTGTCTCGTGTCCTTGGCCCATGGTGGCGATACCAAGGTAGACCGCCACTTGGCCGGGGCCAGTGATCGCCACCCTGGCCCCTTCGCCGAGGTCGCCGGTACCGGTGCTCTTGACGAAGCATCCGATTCCAACGCCCTGATACTTGCCGTCTTGAAGGCTCCCAGCCGCGCCTTTGATCCCGTCGTAATCTATGATCTCCAGGGCCTTTTTGAGCAAGGCGGGATAGTCGCCGCTGTCGTAGATCAACGAGTATTCCTCGGGGCGGGTCCTTCCCAGTTCATAGGGCATCGCCGAAGGCGGAATCAGGTTCTTGAGCCTCAACTCCGCCGGGTCGATCCCCAGGTCCTCGGCCATCATGTCCAACAGCCGCTCCCGAAAGAAGCAGGACTCGTATCGGCCTGGGGCGCTGAAAGTGCCCATTCCTGTTTTGTTGGTCAGGATGCACTTCACATTCCATTGATAATTGGGGATCAAGTAGGGGCCTGTGAGCATGGCCGCCGTGGAGACCGGCACGATCGCGCCGTGGGTGCGCACGTAGCCGCCCAATGCGCCGTGGACGGTCGCCCGCATGCCCAGAATGGTGCCATCCTTCTTGGCCGCGATCTCCAACTCACACCAATGCTCGCGAGAGTGGTTCGCGGAGATCAAGTGCTCAGCCCGGTCCTCGATCCACTTCACTGGGCGGCCCGTTTTGATCGCGGCGAAAGGGACCAGGAAGTTCTCGGGGTAGAACTCGCCGCGGACACCGAAGCCTCCGCCTACGTCGGGCTCGACGAAGTGTATCCGGTGCTCAGGCATCTGCAGCAAGGATGCCAGAACGCCGCGGTTGTAGTGAGGCACCTTGGTTTCGCCCCAGACGGTTAGCTCCTCCCTGCCCTCTGAATAGGACGCCACTAGACCCCGCGTCTCCAAGGGATTGGCGGTATGGCGGTGACAATTGAACACCTCTTTGCGAGTGTAATCGGCGCTCCGGAAGGCCTCGTCGGGGTCTCCGATCGACGACTCGAACTCATATGCCAAGTTGGTTCCGTGTTCCTCGAACAGCAGGACGTCCCCTTCCAGCGATTTCTTCAAGTCCACAACGGCAGGCAAAGGGTCGTAGACCACGTCCACGCCGTCCAGGGCGTCTTCGGCCAGATAACGGCTTTCGGCCACCACCATCGCCACCGGATCGCCGACATAGCGCACCTTGTCGTTCGCCAACGGGTATTGAAGGAACCGTTCCAATTCGTGATAGGCGCGCATCCTTATGGGGATGGGGCGCGGCTCAACCATCTGCTCGATATCCCCAAAAGTGAGGACGCTAACGACGCCTTCCATCGCCAGAGCGGCGCTGGTATCGATGGACAGGATGCGGGCGTGTGCATGAGGGCTGCGCACGATGGCGGCGTGCAGCATGTTTGGCAGCTTCACGTCATCGACGAATTGACCCTGCCCGGTTAGAAACCGCCGGTCCTCTTTGCGCCGGATGGGAGCGCCGATATATTTCTGGGCCATACCTGTACCTAACTTGAATAAATTTAAAACCGGGCCATCGGCCGGTCACCGATTTCCCTGGGCCATTTTAATCATGTTCCACACCCGTTCCGGGCCCACCGGGGGCTCGGTAAGCTCAACGCTAAAGGGCAGCAGTGCGTCGGCCACCGCGTTGGCGACGGCGGTGTAAGCGCCGACGGTCCCGGCTTCACCGACTCCCTTCACTCCGCCTTCGGTGAACGGTGAGGGCGATTCGGTATGGAGTGTCTGAATCTCTGGAATATCCATCGACGTCGGCACCAGATAGTCCATCAATGAGCCTGTGAGCAGTTGCCCGCCTTCGTCGTATCTGAGTTCCTCCAACAAGGCGTTGCCGATGCCCATGGCGACAGCTCCGACGACCTGACCTTCGACAACTACGTGGTCCATGATCGTCCCGCAGTCTTCCACGACGAAATACTTCTCCAGCTTCACCACCCCGGTTTCGGGGGTCACTCGGACGACCGCAAGGTGAGCTCCGTTCCCAAACACCTGGTGGGGTGGGTCAAATGACCGGGTAACCCGCAATCCCCGCTCGATGTTCTCGGGAAGGGAGACCTCCCTTGAGGCGTCGTAGGCCGACGCGGCCACGCGGGCGAAGGACACCCGCCGCGCCGGATCGGCTTTGACAAACACCTCGCCGCCGGCAATATCCAGTTCGCCTTCTTCGTTCTCTAGGAAAAAGCGGGCAAGTTCCAAGACCTTCTGCTTGATGTCTTGGGCCGCCAGCCGGATGGCGCCCCCGGTGCTGACCGCGCTCCGGCTGACCCCGGTCCCCGACCCGAATGGAGTTGCGTCGGTGTCACCTTCGATAATCTTGACCGTTGCGTAGGGCACGCCGAGCTCGCGGGCCACCAAGTTGGCGAAGACGCTTTCGTGGTTCTGCCCGGTTGACTGCGCGCTTACCGCCGCTGTGATGTTGCCGCGCGGGTCCACCTGGATCGTAGCCGAATCGAAGGCCGGCAATCCATAGACGCCCCGCTTGTGATAGTCCTGGGAGCCGGTGCTGGTGTGTTCCACGAAGCACGAGATGCCGATTCCTAGGTGTTCGCCATTAGCCCTGGCTCGTTGCTGGGCAAGGCGAAGGTCCTGGTATTCGGATAGCTGCAATAATTTTTCGAGTGAGCCGGGGTAGTCTCCACTGTCGTACAATCGCCCAGCCACCGTTTCGTAAGGCAACTCATGAGGTTGGATGAAGTTCCGGTCCCGCACTTCGGCAGGGTCCATGTCGAACGCCTGAGCAATCATGTCCATGATCCGCTCAATCACAAATACGCCTTGGACCGTGCCCACGCCCCGATAGGGGCCACCGGGGCACTTGTTTGTGAGAATGCCGTAGGCCTCGCAATGGTAGTTTTCTATGCGATATGGTCCCACGATGGACTGGCCCGTGGTCATCGGCTCCAGCCCGGCGCTGGTTGGGCCCAGGCAGTGGGCGCCTTGGTCCACCAGGACCTTGGAGCGGATCCCCAACACCGTGCCATCGCCTTTTGCCGCGACCGACACCTCCACGCGCTGCTCGTGGGCATGAGCGCAGGCCAGCAGATTTTCCATCCGGTCTTCCACCCACTTCACCGGACGGTCGATCTTCTTTGAAAGAAATGACAGCATGATCGCTTCAGGATATCCGGTGCCCTTGATCCCAAACTCCCCTCCGGTATCGGGGCCTATCACCCTGACCCCATATTCGGGCAGCCTCATTACCGTGGCGAAAACGCTGCGGGATTGGTGGGGAGCCCGGGTTGAGGTCCAGACAGTCAGGTGGTCCTGGCCGCGGTCGTAGCTGGCGATTACGCCCCGGCCCTCCAATGGCACCGCAGTCTGCCTGGGGAAATTGAAGGTCTTTTCCAGCACCAGGTCCGCCTGCTGAAAAGCCTTGTCCGTGTCGCCTCCGCCAAATTCGCGAAAGAACACGATATTGTCGGCCATACCCTGGTGGAGCGTTGGCGCGCCGGGCGCCAAACTTTGGTCTACGTCAGTCACCGCTTCTATGGGTTCGTAATCGATGGTGATGGCATCTAACATATCTTCGGCGATATGAGGAGTCTCCGCGGCCACAACCAAAATGGGCTCACCAACAAACACTACCTTCCCCGGTGGCACCGGATATCTATCGTAAGGACGGGCGAAATCGCTCGATCCCGGGGCGGCGGGCCGCACGGGCTCCACGTGTGGCAAGACCTCTTCTGGGGTTATTACGGCGATGGCGCCCGGTATCTTAAGGGCTTCGTCCACATGGATCCCCGTGATATAGGCGTGGGCGTGAAGGCTGCGAACGAAGGCCGCGTAGCACATTCCCGGCAGCTTGATGTCGTCTAGGAACCGTCCCCGGCCCCGGACCATTCGGGACGCCTCCGGTCGTGAAATGTCCTCGTCCGACTGGGACATCTTCTTCTCCTTTCTTCGGGAGTGAGAATCAGAGTTGGTGTTTTTTCACCACTGATGGCAATTTGCTAGCCTTCGTCCTTCGTGGGAAGGACCAGGGCAGGCCCCTTGCTGGTCTGCAAGATCGCTTGAATGATCGGGGCGTAGCCGGTGCAGCGGCAGATATTTCCTGAGATACCCTCTTTCACTTGCTCTTCAGTGGGATCAGGCGTGTCTTGGAGGAAAGCGAAGGCAGTCATCAGCATCCCCGGGGTGCAAAAGCCGCACTGAAGAGCGTGATTCTCTTGGAAGGCCAGTTGCAAAGCGTTGAGGTCGTCCCCTTGGGCCAGTCCCTCCACGGTCGTCAAGTCGGCGCCGTCCGCTTGGACCGCCAGCATCAGGCAGGACCGAACAGCATCGCCATTGAACAGAATCGTGCAGGCCCCGCATACTCCATGCTCGCAGCCCAGATGAGTTCCGGTTAGGTCCAACTCGTCCCGGAGAAAGTCCGCGAGGGTTTTCCTCACTTCAACCGAGGACTCGTACTCCTTTCCGTTCACAGTCAGTTTTACGTTGCGATCAGCGCTGGTCATGCTCCATCGCCTCCCTTTCCACTATTGATGGCTGCCTCCAAGGTCCTGCGGGCAATCACCCCTCCAACCTCCTTGCGGTAGGCGGCAGAGGCATGGATGTCTGAATCGGGGTCCAACTCCTCGGACACGATCTTGGAAACGTCTCCGAGCAGGTTGTCGTCGATCCGCTCCCCGGCCAGGGCCTCCTCGGCCCGGCGTATCCGAACCGGAGCCCCAGCCACGCCAAACATGGTGATGCAAGCGGACCGACAGACGCCGCCACCGTCCATCTGAAGCAAAGACACGGCGCCTACCATGGCAAAGTCACCCTGACGCCGGCAGACTTCCTGGAAGCCCCATCTCCAACCTTGGGACCGGTCCGGCAAGCGAATCTCGGTGAGAAGCTCCCCCGGTTCGATGGCTGTAGTTAAGGGGGACATAAAGAAGTTCTCAGCTTTCAATACCCTTTGGTTAGAAGCGCTTGATAGAACGAGCTCTCCGTCAAGGGCGAAGCAGATAGCCGGCAGTTCGGCTGCGGGATCGGCATGGGAGATGCTCCCGCCCACGGTCCCGCGGTTGCGTATCTGGAAGTGGCCTATGGACGGCATAGCCGCCGCAAGCACCGGGATTCTTTCCAGGACTGCATCCGATCTTTCCACAGAGCGCTGGCGGGTGAGAGCCCCAATCGCCAGCCCGCCGTCTGGGGTTGGCGAGATGTAATCGAGACCAGGTATGCGGTTGATGTCGACGACCACTTCGGGCAAGGCCAACCGCATATTCAGCATCGGCATCAGACTTTGCCCGCCGGCCAAGACCTTGGCGTCGTCACCGTGCTCTTCCAGCAGTTCCAGGGCTTCCGCCAGGCTCGTTGGTGCGAAGTACTCGAATTTTGCTGGTTTCATTTACCTATGTCCTTGCTTGGACCAGTTTGCGCTTCCGGAAGGTGGGAAATCTAGCTCGTTAGATGGACTGTTTCACCAGATAAGGAAGACCAGTAAGGTTTCATTTTCGTGGGAACGTGAATTGTAATTCCGGGGGCATTCCGAGTCAAACGGTTTTGATTATGGGCTAGGTGGAGATAGCGGAGCAAAGCGACCTTCGATAGTTCTACGTGATAGAAATCCGATGCCGCGAAAGCTCGTCAGTGTCCAGCATGCCGTGGTGGCCGTTGCAACTCTCGCATCGGTAGTCTCTGGTGCACGTTTCGGCTTGCTGGTCCAGAAGTTCACCGAAGGTGATGGGAAATCCATAAGAGTCGTCATGCCTCGCTTTCTAGTGGCTACTCCACGCCTTTTGCAGCCTGTTCCTGTTCAACGCGTTTGGCGTAGGTCTTGACCCCCTCTGGTTCGACCAGTTCTTCGAGGGGTACGCTGAATGTTGTTTCGATGGTTGCCGGCAGGGCGCACGATACTTCATCGCAGGATTGGTAGGTGCATACAATCGTGATCTTTGCCGATGACTGGTCGAGGCCGTGACCCAGACGCACCAATTCCGAGGTGGCGGTAACCGGCACCGACACGATGACCTCCTTCTCGTAGACCGGCACTTGGATATTCAGATCTGTCATGTTGAGCTGCTGCGGTTCTGGCCATGCTGGTTCACCGAAGCGAAGTCCTTCACCGTGAAACTCTATGGTGGCCTGTGTAAATCCTTCGGGTGCGCCCGGCGCGTAGATGTGCTGGCCCGCAGCGATGTGCAAGCGGCAGACCAGAAGACTGATGACTTCAAGCATTAACGTCGGATCGACCAAACTAGTCGTGAGCGTGACATCGTTACCTTCACTAGTTGCCCCCGGCGCGTCGGCATGTTGCTCTGGCAGGGTGCCCAAGACCCGGTGCAGCAATCCCCGCCCAGAGAGGCGTCGGGCGTGATGCTGGTGAAAATCTTTGTCGACGACAATGCCTGCCTCATCCGTGATGTAGGTGCCGGGGTAGGGGATGCCGTGCCAGCGCATGTGCTTGCCCTCATCGGGCCGGATCAGTGTGTTCATGATGCCGAATGCGCGTATCACCGCCGAGTCCTCGTCTGACAGCAATGAGAAGGTGATGCCGTGCTGTGTGGCGAAGTCGGCCAGGCGCTCGACTGTGTCGTTGCTGACGGCGAACACCTCGTAGCCGGCCTCCCGCAACTTTGGAAGCGTTTTTTGCAGCTGCACGAGCTGCGTCATACAGGGCGGTCACCAATAGGCGGAGCGGTGGAACACAACAATTGCGCGGCGGTTGCCGCACTGCTGGCGGATATCCACGAGCTGACCCTGCTGGTTCGGTAGGCAAACGGTGGGCAGGGCGCTTCCAATCTCCGGCCCAGTCGGAAAGTCTGCCCCCGGTTCGCGCCGTGCAGCGCGGTCCACCGGCAAGGGAGCGTAGAAACCGAATTCGTCGTAATGATTAGAATCGGACATCTCGCGTTATACCTCCGCTGTGGGCGTTATACCGGGCAGGTGCCGCGCCGGAGTATAAGTCGACGTTTCCCCGATGGGCCCGATCATACAACCTAGCCCGGATTGCCCTGATCACCTGGATTCCCTGAACAAAAAGCCCCTTGGGATAAATCGGACTATAAAACTGCGTATTGAGTTAGTCAACGCCATCCGATTCGCTGCCTCCTACCGTTTCGGTCTCGCGATTGCCATCGGCCTCGATCGAAAACACGAACTCGCCTACAAGAACCAACCCATCCCTTTGTAATAGCCCCTAAGGTAGGCGATCTGCCCGCCGTGGACGCAATTATCAAAGACCACGATCCCCAAGAATGTGGCGATCGACATCGGGGGCCGCGGGGGAATCTCAAGTTGGCGTTCCAGGTCGGACGCAGACAAGGATTCGATATATTTCGTGGCTGCGGCTTTCACGCTGTCGTAGTAACCGACAACCGTTTCCTTCGGCGGAAGTTGCCAAGCCGCCACCTGTTCCTTGGTCCATCCCCCGCCCGTGTTATTGAGGTCGTCATCCAGACCGAATTTCTCATACCAACCGTCTTTGATCCACACTTGAGGGGCTTCTTGGCACCACGTATGCATGAAGCGGTCAACGATCCTCGACATGTGAAAAAGGAGCCAACCCATCGAGTTTGACTCGTCGTTGGGCCGGCCGCCCAGCATCGCGTCATCCACATCTTCCAAAGCTTTGTCCACCATGCCCCAGTTACGGCTTAGTGCCGACATTGTAATCTCGGTAGCTGACATCTGATCGCCTCCATGTGCTCAGCGTTGCAGGGCATCAATCTACATGGGGCTGGCGCGGTTGTCCAACCACGGCCTTGTGGGTTCTGAGATAGGGATCAGTCGCAGTTATTGCGAAAGCGTGGTAGCCTCGGTTTTGGATTCCCGTGAGTACGCCTAGATTCAAGTCTATTGGAGCCGAAAGTGACTACCTGGACCGATGACCAATTGGCCTCGATACATAACATGCTCAACCCTCGTTCCATCGCGGTGGTTGGGGCGACCCCCCGGCTGCAATACGGGGGCCGGATGCTGGCCGCCGCCCTGAAGGCCGGGGACCGGATCAACGTCTACCCGGTGAACCCGCGGTATGACGAAGTGATGGACGTAAAGTGCTATCCCAGTGTCAGCGACCTTCCCGAAGCGCCCGACGTGGTGGGGATAGTCGTGTCTTCCGGCCAGGTCTTGGATGTACTTAAAGAGGTCCACCAGAAAGGGACACGGGCCGCCATCATTATCTCAGCCGGGTTCTCCGAACGCGGCACGCCGGAAGGCCGGGACCTGCAGGCGCAGGTGAGCGCCTTCGCCAAGGAATCAGGGCTACACGTCAGCGGTCCCAACTGCCTGGGTCTGGCTAACGTGAAAGACGACATCTGGGTCAGTTCCTCATCCCGCGGCGCCGAGGGACTTGGCGGTCCGGTTGGACTGGTCTGCCAAAGCGGGGCGTCGGCCTTCGGGCCGTTTTTGAACCGGGCGTTGGACAGCGGAATCGGCCTCAGTTACATCATCTCCACCGGCAACGAGGCTGACCTAGACTTCTCGGATTTCGTGCGTTACCTGCTGGACGACGATGACACCAAGGTTATCGCCGGATTCGTCGAAGGATTCAAAGACGCCAGCAAGTTCATCGAGGTCGCCAAGCTGGCGGCCGAACGGGGCAAACCCATCGTCCTCATCAAGATCGGCCGGTCCGATTTGGGCGCCAAGGCCGCCCAGTCGCACACCGCCGCGCTCACCGGGATCGACGCCCTCTACGATGCCGCCCTGGCTCAGTACGGGGTGATCCGCGTCTCCGACTATGACGAGTTGCTGGAAGTCTCAAACCTGCTGGCCAACTCTCCACCGCCGCCTTCACGGGGCCTGGCGGTGGTCTCCCACTCCGGTGGCATCAGTTCACTGACGGCTGACATGTGCGGCCAGGTGGGGCTGGACCTCCCTGAACTCAGCGATGCGGCGAAGGACGGCATCAACGGCGTTCTAAAGGGGTTCGGATGGGCATCCAATCCGTCGGACGTAACCGGTTTCGCTAACAGCGATTCCTTCCCGGAGATCATGCAGTTCATGGCCGACGACCCGGCGATGGGCACGCTGGTGGTGGCCAGCTCCGGCGGCGACGCCCAAGCAGGGCAGGTCATCGCCCAGCGGGACCGGGACAGTGAGAAGGCCCTGGCGTTCCTCTGGACAGGCAGCCGGAAAGAAACCGCCGGTCTGGAAATGTTGAAGAAGGCCCGCATCCCTGTTTTCTACACGCCCAGCAAGTTGGCTACCGGGGTCCGCAGCCTGCTGGATTATCACGCCTGGCTGGGGCTCCATGGCAACGCAGGGTTCCCAGCAACCCCAGCCATCAGCCCGGAACAACAGGCTGCCGCCGAGCGATTGGCTGCCACGGACGGAGTCGCACTTTCAGAGCATCAGAGCAAGGGGTTGTTGTCCGAGTGGGGCGTTCCAATGACCATGGAGAAGCTGGTGATGAACGCCGATGACGCAGTTACCGCCGCGGATGAGATCGGCTACCCAGTGGTGTTGAAAGCGGACGTGGCCAACATGCCCCACAAAACAGACGCCGGACTGGTCATGTTAGGACTACGGGGCGAAGACGCAGTGCGGGCGGCTTACGATCAGGTTATCTCGAACGCCGCCAACGCCGGTGCGGTTGGTGACGGCATCAACGGCGTATCGGTGCAGGAGATGGTCTTGGACGGCGTCGAGGTCATAGTGGGCCTCAGTTACGACTCCCAGTTAGGCGCCACGATTCTATTCGGCACCGGCGGGGTGATGGTAGAGGTCTACAACGACGTGGCACTGCGCCTCTGTCCCATCGATGAAAAAGATGCCCTTGAGATGATCTCAGAGGTTAAGGGGGCGCGCCTGCTGGAGGGGTTCCGGGGAAGTCCAGCCGCCGACGTTGCCGCACTGGCCATCGCGCTGGTTCGAGTATCCCATATGGGAGTCCAATTGGAAGGCAGTCTGGCCGAGCTGGACATCAACCCACTGATGGTCCTGCCTACCGGGCAAGGGGTCAAGGCGGCCGATGCTGTAGCGATATTCCGGGCGTAGGTCCGCTTCTACGCTGAGGCTGATTTCAGAGCAGCTTGTTTCTCGGCGTCCCTCAGGCTACAGGCTGTGGAAGTTGCTATAACGACCTTGGCCCATTCGTCCACCGGCACGTCGATCATGCGGCCGGCGAAGGGCACCGCGGCCGTCCCGGCGGCGATCGCCTGGGCGAAGACATCCCGTACCTGGTTGTAAAAGTCCACCTGAGGCTCGGTCGGGGTGAACGCGGTGTTCACCGGGGAGACCCAAGAAGGGTGGGGGCAGATGATGCCCTTGAACCCCAGGTTCTTGGAATCGGTCGCGGCATTGAGCATGTCGTCACCGGACAACAGGCGCGGCAGGGTTCCCAGAGGGTGGGCGACGCCGATGGGTTGGACGCCGGCGGCAGTTGCTTCGATGGCCATGCGGCCCCTGGCGTAGACAAAGGGATCGTAATCGGACAAAGGACTTATCCCAAGACTGGCAGAGAGGTCGCTCTCGTCCAGACCCACCTGAGACACTCGTTCGCTGGCCGCGATGATCTCCCGTACGCGGAATACAGCATTGGCCGATTCCAGCAGAAGTATCAGGCTCAGGGTTCCCGGCTCTATCCCGCGAGTGCGTTCCGCCGAGCTCAGAACCTCAGCCGCCTCAATGACGTCTTCGGGCGACTCGACTCTTGGCAGCATGATTCCGGCCAGGCCGGGCCGCACCGAGGCTTCGACGTCGGCTACCAAGAACTCTTTGTTGACCCGGACGAATACATCGGCGGCCCCTTTTCCGGCCACCGTTATCGCGTCCTTGACAAGCTCACGAGTTTCGGCTTTCAGTGCCGGCACTACGCCATCTTCGAGATCAAGGGTGATGGCATCAGCGCCGTGACGCCACGCCCCCGCCACGAATCCGGCGCTGGTGACCGGGACCATCAAGTTGGACCTGCGAATCAATATCGACATTCTTATGCACCCGCCGCTTCGACGCGGGCAACTGCCTCGGCCTTCTCTTGGTCGCGGGCAGAGCACAGTTCGGACCAATCCAGCAGTTTCCGGGCGCGGGCTGCTTCATAGCGGTCGACTATCTTACCGTCAGTCTCCGACCAGGTCTCGCCGGAGACTTCCAACTTCCGGTATTCGTCCAAGACTTGATGGGCCTCGTCGACCTCTTCTTGGGTCGGCGTGAATCCGCGGGTCTGGGGTTCCACCACGTTGGGGTGAAGACCGCCGCCCACCCGGAACCCACATTTGCGGGCCGCTTCAGCTTCCAGGAAAGCGCGGTCGGGGTCGCCGACGCTGCCGGTGGTGTTGGCGGTGAAAGGGGCGGTGTGCGGCTCAAGCCCAAGGGCCCTGGCGGCCAATTCGACCTCGCCTTTGCCGTAGACGAACTGGTCGAAGCCAACGAACATCTCCACGCCTAGGTCACGGGACATGTCGTATCCGCCGGCGCCACCGAACTCTCTGACCCGTGGGCTGGCCGCGGCGATATCGTAGGCGTTGGCCACACCCACCGAAGTCTCGATGTTGGCGCCGATCTCCACGGCGCCGGGGCGTATTCCCCTTTCCCGCTCCAGACGGCTGATGATGCTGTCCAGCAGTTCGATCTCTTCGGCGTATTCGGCCTTGGGGTAATTGACCTTGGCCAGCCCCGGCCAGATGATGCCTTCCAGGTCCGCCAAGACCAGGTCGTGGTTGATGCGAGTGAACGCTTCCGCGCCGCCCTTAGTCACGTTGGCGATGGCGTCTTTGATCAGGGTCCTGGCATAGCCCTTCATGTGCTGGGGCACCGAGTCTTCCAGGTCCATGTTGACGAAATCGCAGCCGCGACGCCAGGCATTATCGATGAACCTGGGGGTGACCACGGGCATGGTCAGGCCCGAACGGTGCACCGCTACATGATCAGCCATTTGACGATTCTCCCGGTAAATAATTCTACGGAGCCGGCACCGGCCGCCCAGCCAAAGCGTCAATTTTGGCCTTGTCATGGGCCTCGCAGGCCTCAGCGCGGTCGATCAACGCCTGGGCTTGAAGGGCAGTTCCGGAGTCGATGATCCGGTCTCCTTGACGGATAGATGCGCTTCCTTCCGATACGGCGGCTCGATACGATTCCAGCAACTTACCCGCCTCGGCCACTTCCTGGGCGCTGGGAGTGAACCCCTGGTTAATCGGCGCCACCTGGTCCTCCAGGACACAGAAAGACCCCTTGAAGCCGATGGCCCGGCCCCTGAGCGCGGCATCTTCGGTATTATCCGGCGTGGCCACCAGGCCCCGGTCCGGCGCGCGCCACCAGGCCCCGTAGGCTGGGACGCCGATGGCTCCCGCCACCGTGATGAGCTTCTGCATCAGGTACTGCATCAGATGGATCTCTCCCGAAGGCTCCGGGCGCAGGTCCATCACCAACTCGGCGCGGCCTAGAGTCAGTCCGGTTATCCTGCGAGTGGCCGATGCAATTTCAAAGGCATCCTGGTTCGCCTGGGCTGTATCCAGGCAAAGGATCATCTCCAAAGCGCCGGGCGGGATACCCCTTTCATTTTCCAGCTGGCCGATCAGCGAGTCCGCCTCTTCAACTTGGGCGACCGACTCCAGGTGAGAGATCACTACCCCGGTCAACTCCGGGCAAACGCAAGCGTGGAGGTCGGCGTACAACAGTTCGCTGTCCACCAGCGCGAATACATCTGTGCCACTCTCCCGGACCTGCCGCACGGTCTCGACGATGCCCTCTCTGGCCGAGGGTTTGTCTTGCTCGGCGACGAATTCAACTAGGTCAAGCAGCACCACATCGGTGTTCGACTTAGGGGCGGCCACGGCCCTCTCAGCTTGGGAAGCAGGCGCCATCAGCCATGACCTTCGAACTTTTTCAGGCAGACCGGTGTTTTGTGTCATAAAGTCAGATCAACCAAGAATATTTGGGTTTTTCAGGAGCCCGCTAAGCCTAACATGGGGAATCGGGTTTTGCATCGGTTAAACATCTTCCACCGGCGAGGTGGCTATCCCGTAAGTGCCGTAGAAAAAGTTGGCGTAATGGGTAGACCCGCCGGTGACGAATAGCAGGTACTGCTCCGGGCTTTCCAGCGCCGGGATAGTAGCCTCCCGGTCGTCCGTCAGGTGTTGCAGCTCCGGGTGGTGCAGCCACTTTCCATCGGCGTCTATTGGCATGGCCCCAGCGTCCAATACAGACTTCAGGGAGACGCGGCAGTTCTGGTGCAGCCAGGCCTGGGCGTCCTGTTTGCTCATTCCGGCCTCAGCTAGGATCACCGCGCGGGAAGGGCTCAACAGGATGGGGTGATACGGCCCCTGGTAGGGGACCCGTTGGTTGGTGTGACCGACCTGGGCGGACTGCCAACCCTTAAGCCAGCCGCCGGCTCCTGCGTTGGGGTAGAACATCATCGAGGCGATGTTATTCAAAGTATCCTCGTGGGTCTTGGACCTGGGGTCGATGACGGTCGTCGGGCCGGTCACGGTCACCACGGTAACGGCGCTCTCGTCCCGCTTGAACCCCCGGTCCATATGGTATGGCTGCCAGGGGCTGACCTCTTCATTCTCGGCGATGCACATCCCGAACTTGGTTGGCAGCCCGATGAAGTTGGGGTCTCCGGCGCCCGCGTTGCAGTAGCCGATGTTGATCAGACACAGCCGCAGCGCGCGGCCGATGGCGGTGTTGGCGCTATTTATGACTCCTGGGCCCATAGCCGTGGTCCCGGAGTTGATTCCGGCCTTTTCGGCGATGGGACCGTTGACCAGGATTATCGGCGCTTCGGTGTGGCCGGAGACCTGCATGTCCCGATGGTTCATCTCCGGTTGGGCCAGGCAATCGATGGCGGCCAGAAGAACGGGGAATTGCTCAGGGCGGCAGCCGGCCATGACGGCGTTGATGGCGATCTTCTCGACAGTGGCCAGGCCAAAGCCCGGTTCCATCACCATGAGCACGTCTTGAGGAGCCCTTCTGGTCCCCTTAAGCATCTGCTCGACGGCGGCCGGGGTGGGAGGGATGACGGGGATGCCATCGCTCCAGTCGCGTTCGGCCAGGAAGCGGTTCACGGCGTCCAACCCCTCCGGCGTCTCGTCCATGTCTATCGTGAACGTCTCAGTGGTCTGGCTGCCAGACCCGGCTCCTCTGACTTCCCCTGCGGAAGCCGGAAGCGCGGTGAGGCCTTGGATGATCTCATCGATCTGTTCGTCCACCATCTTGTGGATGAAGTCCGCCTGCTGTCCGGTGGTCGCGTGGGGGATGGTGACGAACGCCGCGCTGGGTTGGCCCCACCCGTCCACGCAGGAGCGCCACGCCCTGGCGAAGCTAATGGCGGCGATGGCTACGGCCGGAACGCCGGCCTTCTCGACGGCGACCATGTCGTGGGCAAGCCACGACGTGCAACCCCCTCAATGGGCGGTCGCCCCAATCATGGCGTCCACCTCCGTGGCGATACGGGCCGCTTCTTCGTCATCGATATGATTCCCGCGGCTAAGAGCAGGCCGGCCGGGCCTGAGATCGCCGCCGTACCGCTCAAATTTAACGCCGGGAAATCTCTTACTGAGGTGATCGGCCACCCGCTCCACCGCTATGTCGGCGCCGCCCGTCATGTTGTTGTACAGGCCGATGGTCTTGCCTTCCAGGCCAGCCAGGCGAGGGGCCGGCGGGACCTTGAAATCAACTCTGTCCGCGACGGGGGACATTATCTGCAACTTCATGCTGGTTCTCCTCTAGTTGGAAGCGGGCGGCTCGTCTTTTAGGCCGAATCCGGTAACCGGTACAAGCACGTCATCGCCTTCCTGGATGACGCCTTCGCTGGTCAGTATCTCGAGTCCGGCGAAGGCCGCCGCAGATGTCGGTTCAGCGAAGATGCCTTCATCTTCCGCCAGGTCTCTCTGCATCTTCAGGATACTCGATTCCTCAACTGCAACCGCGGAGCCGCCGGTCAACCGCAGTATGTCCAGTATCTGCCATTGGCGGGACGGCGCGGCGATGGAGATGCCTCCCGCGACGGTCTTAGCGGCGTCTTCAGGCCCCCATTCTTGGCCGTTGAAAGCGGCGACCAACGGCATGACGTTCCGGGACTGGACGCAATGAAGCCGGGGAATCTTCTCGATACGGCCTGAGGCCTGCATTTCTTTGAACCCGTTAAAAGCCCCGATCAACAGCGAACCGTTGCCCACGGGAAAGAGAATGTGCTCGGGCATCCCGGCATCGAACTGCTCCACAACCTCGTAGGCGAAGGTCTTGGTCCCCTCGGCGAAATAGGGGCTTAGCATATGCGACGCGTAGACCAGGCGATTCTGCTGGGCGTAGGCGATGGCCGCCTTGGTAACTGCCTCCCTTGGCCCTTCGATGGGATGCACTGCGGTGCCGTAGGCCCGTATCTGCCGAAGTTTGGCTTCAGGTGCATCGACAGGCACGAAGATGTGTGACTTTATACCGGCACGGGCCGCGTAGGCCGACACGGAAGCGCCGGCATTACCCGACGAGTCTTCGACCAACTCTGCCACCCCATGCTCCCGGGCAACCGATAGCATCGTCGCCGTCCCCCGGTCCTTGAAAGAACCCGTCGGGTTCAGAAATTCTAGCTTTGCGTACAGCCGGCCCAGAGGCAAGCGGCCGCCGATGGTATTAAGAACGACACAAGGGGTGTTCCCTTCTCCGAGGGTCACCCTTGCGCTGGTATCGTGTACCGGCGTTGGGACCGTATCCCCCTTCGCGTCGTCGAAGGCAAAGTACCCAACGTCCAGAGGTGAGCCGCAGGCCAAACATGCCTCCGCCGACATATCAGCCGGGCGGGTTGTGCCGCACTTCGGACAGCGGAGTTCTATGTGTGACATGCACCTGCTTCGATATCAGATTCGATCTGGCGATACCCAACGGAGCGTAATCGGCCCGGAAAGCGTCGTCAAGGGATGCCGTTCCGGGACATCTACCGTATGTATGGGTGCGCATTTGCTGGTATCGTAAGCACGGTTAGCTCGATTCCGAGATATTTCCCGCAGCGCCCATCAGGTAGGAGAGAGATATGAAAATCGGCGTGAACATGGTCAACTTTGGGCCGGGTACAACTCCCGAGTCGTTGAGAAGTTGGGCGCAGATATCGGAATCTTTGGGCTACCAATTGATCATGGCATCCGACCACATCGCAATCACCCCAGACGTGCAGTCCAGGTACCCCGCCCCCTTCTACGAGCCTATCTCTTTGCTTGGCTGGCTGGCTGGTATAACAAACACCATCGAACTCGGCATCACGGTTCTGATCGTGCCCTACCGCAATCCGCTGGAGATCGCCAAGGCCACCGCCAACCTGGACCAGCTAAGCGGAGGCCGTTTCGTACTAGGAGTTGGCATCGGGTGGGCACAGGAAGAATTTCATGGGCTGAAGGTGGCCTACAAGTCCCGAGGGGCCATAACCAACGAATATCTGGAAGCGGTCAAACTCCTGTGGACTCAGGATATGGCGTCCTATGAAGGCAAGTTCGTTTCGTTCAAAGACGTAACCACCGCGCCCCGGCCGGTCCGGTCCCCGCATCCCCCGATCTGGGTCGGCGGCCAAAGCGATGCCGCATTGCGGCGCACCGTCCGCTACGGCGACGCGTGGCATCCCGTCCGAATAAGCATGGATGACTTCAAGAACGAAGGAATACCCCGTCTCAAAAAGATTGCCGAGGAAGAAGGCCGGCCGATGCCGGAGCTCTGTCCAAGGATCAGGCTCCGGCTGACCGATTCGCCCATGCCGGAGGAAGGACGTATCGTCGGCGAGGGTAGTTTGGACCAGGTGCACCGTGACCTGGCTGAGCTCGAGGCCCTGGGCTGTACCTATGTGGTCTTAGATGCGAACGCGGACGAGGCAGAGGCGTCAGCGCACACCGTGACGGCGTGGCAGATGCTTAGCATAATGGCCGAAAAGGTGCTGGACCTAGCTAACCAGACGGTCCGTTAGATCGACGCCCATGCCAGGCGTGGCGAATTTGGACTCAGACAACCGGAGATTAAGGAGGACAATTTGGCCCTAACCCAAGAGCAGATTGCGCTTTCACCGAAGGCGCTGGAAGGCGTCCGCGTATTGGATTTCACTTGGGTGAGGGCCGGCCCGTGGGCGACCCGCTGGTTGGGCGCCCTTGGAGCGGAGGTCATCAAGGTGGAATGGCCTCTGAACGAGCGGGGCAGAACCACCGGCGGTTCGGCTCCCGGAATGGAACCAAATCTGAATACCCGGACGAATTTCAACGACACCAACGCGAACAAAAAGGGCATCACCGTCAACCTGCGCTCGGAAAGGGGCCTAGATCTGATCAAGCGACTCGTCGCCGTATCTGATGTGGTGGTGGAGAACTTCAGCGCCAGGGCGCTGCGGAGCTGGGGCCTGGGCTACGACGAACTCAAAAAAATCAAGCCGGACATCGTCTACGTCTCCCAGTCCGGGTTCGGCCATACCGGGCGGCACAGCGAATACCTCACCATGGGGCCCATCGCCCAGGCTTTCTCGGGCCTGACATTCCTATCGGGGCTGCCAGGCGAGCAGCCGGCGGGGTGGGGCTGGTCCTACCTGGACGACACCGGCGGCATGTACATAGCATTTTCGACGATGACATCGCTCTACCGCCGCAACATGACGGGCCTGGGGCAGCACGTGGACATCTCGCAGATGGTCGTCGGCGCCACGCTGAACGGCTCCGCCATTTTGGACGCGACGGTGAACGGCCGACCGTCCCGCAGGGAGGGGTACCCGCCTGGCAACCGGGCCAATTGGCCCGGCGCCCCGATGCTCAACAACTACCGGGGGCCCACCACCGCTCCCCATAACGCCTACCGCACCAAGGGCGGCGGCTACAACGACTGGTGCGCTATCACCTGTTTCTCAGAGGAAGAATGGCGGCGCCTGGTGGGGGTCATGGGCTCTCCCCAGTGGGCCACTTCGCCGAAGTTCAGCACCCTCAGCGGCCGTCTCCAGCATCAAGAGGAGATGGACCTGGGAATACAAGATTGGGCGCAAACCATCGAGAAATACCAGTTGATGGAGCTTTGCCAAGCTTCAGGTGTGCCCGCGATGCCGGTACAGAGTACCGAGGACCGGGTGGAGCATGACCCTCAACTTCGTCACCGGGAGTTGTACGTCAATCTGGAGCACCCGGTGATTGGCACATACAGGTTCCAGAATGCTCCCTTCAAGCTTTCGGAGACCCCTGCCATCAACACCATGCCCGCGCCCCTCATCGGCCAGCACAACCAAGAAGTCTTCGAGGGCATCCTGGGTCTCAGTCATGAAGAGTTCGTGGCCGGGTATGAAGACAACACCTTCTGGCCGGTGACATTGGACCGCTACCCCTACATGGAAGAGATGATCAACTCCGACCGATTGCCGTTCACGGGACCGGGCGGCGGGGCAAAGAAAGAGGACGCAGGAAAAGCCTCTAAATCTTCAGCCAACGGCCAGCAGCCGGGACCGTTGTCCGGTTTGCGGGTGCTGGAATTGGCCGACCAGAAGGGTCAGTACTGCGGAAAATTGATGGCGGACCTGGGAGCGGAGGTTATCAAGATCGAGCCTCCCGGAGGGGAAGCGACGCGGACCGTTGGGCCGTTCTTAGACGACCTGCCCCACCGGGACCGCAGCCTATCGTTCTGGCACTACAACACCTCAAAACGGGGCATCACGCTTAGCCTAGAAACCGAAGATGGAAGGGACCTCTTCAAGCGGCTGGCCGCCACGGCGGATGTGATACTGGAAACTTTTTCCGCCGGCTACCTGCCCTCACTTGGGCTGGGATACGAGGATTTGGCTGCGTCGAACCCACGGCTGATCATGTGCTCTCTGACATCGTTCGGCCAGACCGGCCCATGGCGAGACTTCTTGGCCAGCGACCTGCTGCATCTGGCGGCGGGAGGGCAGATGGGCTGCTGCGGCTACGACAGCGAGCACGTATCCGGGGATATTCCCATCGCGCCCGGTGGCGGCAACGCCTGGCATATCGGCAGCCATTACGCCTACATGGCGATAATCGCCGCCCTGATGTTCCGCTCCACGTCCGGGCAGGGCCAGTACATAGACGCTTCGGTGCACGACGCCTGCGCCCTGACCACCGAGATGCACGTGAACACCTACATCTATCAAGGGCAGGTGGTGCGGCGCCAGACCGGCCGCCACGCCGCTGCGACTCCGACTCCCCTGAGCCAACTGCGTTGCAAGGACGGCAAGTACGTCAACGCCTCAGCAGCAAGGGTTACACTCCGGCTATTCCCGGCGCTGGTCGAGTGGATGGACAGCCATGGTTTGGCGGGTGACCTCACGGAAGAACGCTACCTGGAACCAGTGGTTTTCTCGGCGAGTGAGGCGCACATAGACGAAGTTGTCGCCAACTTTGCCGCGAATATGACTCGGGACGAGATAGCCCACGGCGGCCAGGAGCGCGGTTTCAATTGGGGAGCGGTCCGGGCGCCGGATGAACTGGTGGACGAAGGTCATCTGACAGACCGGGGCTTCTGGATCGATGTGCCCCATCCCGAACTGGGCAAGATCCTGAAGTACCCTGGGCCCGCTGCCATCTACAACGGCTCGCCCTGGCGGATTTCTAACCGGGCGCCATTGATCGGAGAGCACAACGAGGAGATCTTCTGCAGTGAATTGGGCTTGCAGAAAACCGAACTGGCTTACTTGGCCGAAGCTGGAGTGGTGTAGCTCCACTCGATCGACCCTGTGTGGTCAAGGTATGGTTAGCTGAATGAGCCGGTCGGCCCGGTCTTGGCTATCGAGGTCGCGGCAGGTCGAAATTATCTCTTCGAACTGGGCCTCCGGAATCGGCACGCCAGGTATGACGTCGCGGATCCGCCGCGCCTCTTCTTCGAAGTCCCACATGAATTCGCGCCCGGTGGACTGCTTCGTGTAGCTCTTGCCGTCTTTGGTAAAGATGGTGATTCGAGGCCCGAAGAGCGTCATGTCATGCGACGGAATCAGCTTCACTCGGTGCATCAGGTCCAAAACCTCGGGCGGATCGCCGTCGCCGTCCACAACGCCCATCTGCTGGCTCCTTAGCACTGGGAAGCCACGCTGGCAGACCCCGTACGCGGTGTAGTAAGCCGTGGACCCCGGCCGGGCCTCGGCGTCTTCGCGGCGGCTCGGGAAAGCCGGGCTCGGATACTGAGTCTCTATCCAGTTCACAACGGCTTCGACCCGGTCCACGTTTTCATATTGAATGTCATGCTCGATGCACAGTTGCGCGGTGACATCGACGTGCGCGATGTTGTAGCCGGCCGTCGAGTAGATGCGGTAGAGAGTATCCAAGAACATCCAGTCTTGTCCCAACCCATTGGTGATCACATCCAGGCTGGTCTGGGTGTCGCCGACAAAGCTGTAGGTCAGTTTCCCTTGGTTGTTGCCCGTATAGGCGTGATAGAAACCCGCATCGCCCTCCAGGGTGGTGTCACCGCCCACCTGCCCCATCTGCGCCAGCGACACGGCGAGCATGGCGTTGCGCACTGCGGCGCCCTCACGCAAGGCACGGCCGCCGTTGCGAGGCCCCTCAAGGTTGCCTGCCGCCAGGTGAACGCAAAGCGCGATGGTGTTGTTCACCTGGTCCTCAGTGAAATTCAGCATCTTGGCGGCGGCGATGGCTGGTCCAAAGATTCCGAACACCGGTCCGGCGTGAAATCCGCGCGACATCACCGTGGGGATAAAGTCGGACGCCAGTCGCTCCATGACCTCGTATCCGGCGGCAACACCTGTGAGGAATTCCCGGCCAGACGCGCCGGCGGTTTCCGCACCCACGAATGCGCCAGGCAGTATGCTGGTGCCCGGGTGGGTGAGCATCCGAAACGAATCTAGCTTTCCGCCCAACATGACCATCTCCGAATTGGCGAAGGCGGCGCCGCCCTTGGTCACCGTCGTCCCGTCAACCATGATGGTGGCGCCTTGTGTAACACCAGATTCTTCCGCGGTCATTAGCTGTACGGCCTGCTGGCCATCGGACGTCTGCGAGCCAAGGAGCACGGAGGCGAGACTGTGGAGCGTAACGCCTTTGGCGCGGTCGACTACCGAGGGCGGAAGATCGTCATAGCGTAGTCCGACGACCCACTGCGCAAGTTGCCGGCTGATTGATTCCATACTTGTTTTTCTCCGATGTGCTGCTGAAGTTTTACCCCTAGTCGTTCAAACAACGCCGCCGCGGCTATAGTATCTTATCCAGAATCGCGATTATCTCCGGGTCTCCGCCGGCAGGGGGCGTCCAGTTGACGTGTATGACCTGGGCGTTTTGGGCTTCCAGATTATCCGCGAAATCTTCCACACCAAGATTTATGGCGGCAACCGGTGTTGCCAGTAATCGGTCGATGCCTGTTTCTTGGTCCACCTACTCACCCCTTCCGGTCACTAATTGCGCCGCAAACCGGGCAGCCTGGAACGCAGACGTAAACGCGATGGCGCCGGCTTCCTCCAGCGAATAGACCTGGGTTTCCGGACCCTGGTGATCAAGTTCAGTGCCGCAGACCGAAACAACGACGCTAAGGTTGTCGCCTCTTTGTTGGGCAATTCTTTTTGCTTCCGCGATGGCCGGCGCGATGTCTCCGGCGGGGTCTTCGGCGGCGACGAACCCCAAGACGCAGTCCAAGAGGAGGACCGCGACCTCCGGGTCATTTGCTTCAGCCAGTATCCGTTGAATTCGTTGCGTCGAGTCGACCATCGGATGGGGTTTCCCATCCGTGAAATCATCGGCCCCCATGTCGACCAGCGTATGCTCGACGCTAATGGACGAGTCCCGCAGTTCCATCCTCTTCTCAAGCGGCTCGTTTGAACATGCAGCCAGACCGGCATCCCTGAGCACCTGCTGGGCCTGGTAGCACAACGTGCCGCCGGCGAAGACGCCGCGCACATACTTCTGGCTAGGCCGCAGTTTTGCTTGCTCCCGTTGCAGCGATTCCGGCGAGACTGACGATGCTTCATCGACTCTGATGCCACCGGCTAACCGGATGGCGGCGGTGGCGGCGTCGTCAAGATTGTTGGTTGTGGTGACGTTGGGCAGATCCCGCGACGACCAGCCCCGGTCGCCCAGATAGCAGGTCACCACGGGCTTGGAGCACGATTCGATCCGCTTGTTCACAAGAGCGACCGTCGCAGACCCCGGCGGTTTGGAAACCAGCAGTATCACGGATGTGTTGAGATCCTTTTCCAAGGCGTCCATCGCTTGCATGGTTGAGATAGCCCCGATGTCGTCTGATAGGTCCCTGCCTCCGACTCCGATGGCGTGGGAGATTCCCGAACCCCACCGGTGGACCAGCGAAGTGACTTCCTGGGTGCCGGTGCCCGATGCTCCGATAACTCCGATGGGGCCTCTCCGGACCGCGTTGGCGAACCCCAACCCCACTCCGCCGACGATGCTGGTCCCGCAGTCCGGGCCCATCAGCAGCAGTCCATTTTCCTGAGCCAGCCGCTTCAGGGATAGTTCGTCTTCGATCGAGACGTGGTCGCTGAACAAGAACACATTAAGTCCACTCTCAAGGGCCTGCCGGGCCTCCCTGGCGGCGAACTCACCCGGCACGGAGATCAATGCGATGTTGGATGTCGGTTGCTGGGTTAACGCTTGCGGCAACGAACGTACAGTGTGAGTGGTTGGGCGGCTCGAATCCCGAACGAGGTAGCTTTCTAGGTCATCGATGAGTTGGCGTGCTTGTTCAGCCGAATCAGCCCTCAGCGAGACCACCAGATCATTGCTGGAAGCTCCCAAAGCGTCTATGCCGTCATAACCGGCGTCCGCCAGTATCCGGATGTTCTTGGGCGTTCCCATGACCAATGCGGCCTGCTGGACCCCCTGTTGACCGCTGAGGCGTTTGGAAACCCGCATCAGGAATACAGAGTCGAAGTACCGGTTTTGTAGCAGCGCAGATTCTGTGACCATCGCTCCCTTACTCCAGGGCGTACTTGGCTGCGAATGCCCTGAGGGCGCCGTGGAAACAGGCCATGGGAGGCCGGACCATTCCCGCTCCGATGATCGAATGGCCGGGCTCTCTGTGAGCGATGGCCGTATCTATGATTGGCAGGACTCCTGATTGGGCCACCTTTCGTATGTCGATGCCGACCGCCGTGCCCTCAAAATCCAGGGCCGGAATGGCAAAGTCGGGACTGAGGCCTGTCGTGATCTCGCGCATCTCACGACTGTAGTTCAAGGCTTCTTCCGGAGTGCCGCCGACCAGGGACAGTATCCCCGGGGCGCCGCCCAGGGCGAAGCCACCCCAGCCGACCGTCTCAGTGATGGCCGAGTCTCCCATATCAAATCCGCCGTCTCCCTCGCCGTAGCCGGGCAAGTACAGCCCGTCGATGGCCGGTGCGGGAGCCGTGAACCACTGTCCGTCCAGGCCGCTCACATTGATACCGAATTCATAGCCGTTGCGGGCCATCGCAGTCACCACAGTGGAGTACTCGATTCCCCGTGCGGCATCCGCGGCCGACTTGGCGGAGGCCATGGCCAGCCCGAGAAATAGCAGGTCGTGGCCGGAGATATACGAAAGGGTGCTGGTCAGGTCTTTGGTAGGCACGCCGGCCTCGATCATCGGGACACCCATGGCGCCGGCGAAGATGGAACTGGCCGCATTGGGCCGGTTGTGGAGTTCATCGCCCATCTGCAATGCTTTGGCGATGATCGGCTTGAGGCTCAGCCCTCCCATATGCCGGACACCCTTGCCCAGTGAGGGGGCCCAAACGTCACGCCACATACGTAGTCCGTCTATGGACCCGGCGCTGTAGTTCCCGAATTGCTGCTCGTCTTCCACCAACCGGCAATACGCCCGGTTGCCCTGAGTCCGGTTCTCCACCACATATACGGGCAATGACTTGGATATGGTCCCAGCCATGGGTCCGACGGCGTCATGGTGGTGGTTCGGGTCGAACTTGATGCCGCCTTTGCTGAGGATATCTTCGGCGCTCTGGATGTCGCCGGCCCAGCCTTCGAAGATGGTCATCGCTATGACCGCGCCCTTCTGCGCGCCGCCCATGTGCTCCCAGTCCACCGGCGGGCCCGAATGCAGGACCATCCGGTCTTCTAGGCCGGGCACAACTTCTCCCGCCGGAACTATGTCCACCAGCACCGGGTCGGCGGAGACTATCCGGTTGAACGCTTCGGCGTTAGCGGCTTCTATCTTTTGCTTGATGTTAATCGCTAGGACTCCTGCATGTCCCGATGGAAAACCGGCAGCAGCGCGGCCAGAATCCCTGTCAGCATATCCCATCCTGAACTATGTCCGATCTGTGTTACCTGCCGGACATGGAACTTGGCGTCAAAACCGCCGGTATCGGATATCAGCTCATGAGCCAAAGCATGTAACGATGCATGGCTCTGGCTCTCGAAAAGGTCTGTTAATAGGGCATAGCTTATCCGCGAAGTGTTGGACCGCGCATAGGCCAACAAGGCCGGCAGATCTCCACCCTCCCACCATCGCTCTTCCGGGTAGGCTGAGGAAAGGCGACGGGACATGAAGACCAGTCCACCAACAAAGTCGTCTCCTGACGGTGTTAGACCCGGCCCTAGCCCAATAAGCTGTTCGGCGAGTTTTAGGACTGACTCTAAATCTCCGCTGCGGCGATGGGGCAGCAGCCCCCTGATCAGTTCCACGCCAGCAGCGGTCAGCGGAGAAATGGCGGTCTGGAGATCGGGTGAGGTTTCAGCGCCATCATCGTTTATAAGAAAGGGAAGCGACAACCCAAGATCATCACCTTCATGGAGGTCTATCGCCGCCCGCAGCAGATCACCGCATCGGGAGCGCAACTTTTCTAAAGACATGATGTTTACCGGCGCCCGCGGTCCGCTGCTCCAACGCTGCGCCTCCGCGATAGGCAGCGAGACGCCGCTGCTGAACCAGAGTTTCGTCCCCTCGACCCAGGTGCGCAGACCCACATGGAGATTCGAGAGGTCTAGGTCTGTCAGGAATGACCTGGGATGCGGTTGCTGGTCGTCCCGGCATGCCGCCAGAATGTCCCCTTCGTCGGTGGCGATATACGCCGCTCTTTCCCCAACCGAAATCACCTCGCCGGAGAACCCTGGCGTGCTCAGATATCGGCCAGCCTTGATGCCGATCAGATTGACGGTGGGGCGTGGAGCCAACCGGGACTTAGACGGCCTTTCAGGTGAGGTTTTCGTGGTGGACATGGTCCCTGGTTAGGGCCTCAGGTCTTCCGTGACCGATTCCAATGCCGAGGCCAGCGCCAAGATGATGCCGTCGTCGAACGGAGCGGCCACCAGTTGTGCCCCCACCGGAAGGCCGCCCGATGTCAGGCCGGCCGGGACCGACAAAGTAGGGAAACCGATCATGCTCCAGGGGATGCAGTTTCTGGAAAGGATCGTCAGGTATTGTTCAGTGTCCTCGGCCTTGACCGCGGGAACCAAAGTGGTGGGCATGATGAAGGCGTCGAACCCCTGCAGTTCCGCGAACATTCGCTCCTGGAACTCGGACCGGAACCGCTGGGCGGTTAGGTAGTCCACCGCCGTGACTTTCGCCGCTTCGTCCAATTGTTCAAACACCTGTTTGATGTACTTGGGCCCGGCATCTGGAAAGGCCCTCTGGTAGGTGGCGGCTTCCGTGCGGCTGATGATCAGTCCCAGATTATTCGCCAACCGGAAATCGTCCGCTGAAGGCAGTTTGGTCTCGACGATCTCAACGCCCAAGGACTTGTAGGTATCGACGCAGGAGTGAAACGTCTGCAAAGTTTCCGGGTCTGCACCCTCAAGGGCCTCGACAACGAGCCCGACGCGGAACCCCGTTACGTCCTTGAACAGGTAGTCGGTGTAGTCGTCATTCGGAACATCTAAGGTCCCTGAGTCTTTGGGATCGACGCCTTGGATGATGTTCATCATGATGGCCACGTCTTCACTGGTACGGCCCATAAGGCCGGTGTGGTCCATGCTCCAAGAAAGGGTGACGATGCCGTCGGTGGAAACCAGTCCATACGTGGGTTTGTAACCAAGGGTGCCGCACAAAGAAGCGGGTACTCTGATCGACGCCCTGGTGTCTGTGCCGACGCTCAGAAAACTCATGCCGGTTGATATGGA